>Ga0247611_10005989_pt1 | contig 15772 bp, 9 predicted proteins | sample 177DNAGHGhighgp2_FD_192422 | JGI IMG/M metagenome (GOLD analysis project Ga0247611, IMG submission 192422) | Sheep rumen microbial communities from Palmerston North, Manawatu-Wanganui, New Zealand - 1770 DNA GHGhigh gp2 | ecosystem: Host-associated > Mammals > Digestive system > Stomach > Rumen ...
TGAGAACATCTCTATTTCGTTCGTATTGTCCATACCCTATCTTTTCTTGTCAATCATCTTAATAATATACTGTCAAACGACATCTCCTTCTGCTGCCCAACTCGATTGTGCTATCAATTCATCTACAACCACTTTATCCGCAGGTAGCCAATCTATACTTTCTAATTGTTCCTTGCTGAGCCACCGAGCTGCCTCGTGTTCCTTTAACGTCAGAGAGCCACTTTCTACAAGACACCAGAAACAATGCATCGTCAAGTGGAACTTCGGATAGTCAAAGTCCACGGTTTGAACCAAACGCTCAACAACAATCCTTGTATCTAATTCTTCCAAAATTTCTCGTTTCAAGGCTTCCTCAGGTGACTCGCCAGGTTCCATCTTGCCCCCAGGAAACTCCCAGCCATCCTTAAAGTCTCCATATCCTCGCTGTGTAGCAAAGATACGCTCCTTCTCATCGTGTATAATCGCAGCTACTACTTCGATTTTTTTCATTATCCTACTGCCATTTTCTGGGCCTTATCCAAAATAAAGCCGGGTATATGATTCTGCATGGCCCAAGTGATGGTCATTGGCTTGTCACCATGCGATTTGACATAATCCACCAACCCTAAACAATAATACGGTGACGTGAAACCATACTCGTCGACCTTATGTTCTCTGACAAATAATAAGAACTTACGGCCATTCGTCCTTTGCTCTACATAACGACGGCCTGAATTCTGATGACTGGCGCTGTTCTGAGATTGCCAGTTGAACAGGGCTTCATTGATGGCATAGTCTTCGTATTGCGTACTTGGCGAAAAGTCCTTGTCGCTCTTGTTTAATGTCACCCAAAGCAACTCCGTATTAAGCTCTTCCAGACTAAATACACCGCTCTGAGGAATGGCTCCAGCCTTTTCTGCAGTTCGTTTGCCAAATATAGCAAGCTGCTCCTCACGGGTGTAACAGCCAAACAATTCGAGTACGTTATCTGCACCCAGTTCTACCATAGGTTTCGTGGAAATCATCAGATGATCTGACAGGTACTGAATAATCTGACGGAGCTCGTCTACGAACAACGGATAGGCCCCAAACTTCTTCAGGCCTTCATCAACGCTGGCAAATCCAAAATTGTCTATCGACTTAGCAAATAAGTCGTAGTAGAGCATCAGCGCAAAAGTATTGTTCTTTGCTGAGTGCTCATATTTGAAGCCATTGTCTATCAACCGGCTAATAAACCCAAGATAACTGACGGAATTAACATGAATGAGCCGTGACATATTCTTCTCGAACACCTTAGTAAACTCGTCCATCTGATAGCTCAGCATGCCAGCCTCGCGCAAAAGTGCACTCCAACATCTGGTTTTATATATGACGCGAATATCCAAATCGTACTGCTCCAAGAACGTCGGCAGGGTCAGAGACTTGTCGTGGTTCACTCTGAATTGGCGCACCTCTTGGACGAGTCGACGCAAATTGAATATAGCAGACTTGATATTACTTATGATGTAGTCGCGAGCCAGTTTGTCCATCGTGATGGTGCAACCGCGAGGCAGCATGGTAAAGCTCTCAGCCACAGCTCCCTTGATGGCTGTCGTTGTCACATTCTTCGACTTGGGAATCAATGCTCTGAAACGGCTCTCGTAACTATAATTCACATGAGCCTGTGCTACAAAATCGAGTACCGTCAGACACTCCTTGTCTGGCGCAAGTCGAAGGCCACGGCCCAACTGCTGAAGGAAGATCGTGAGGCTCTTTGTTGGGCGCAGGAACAGAACGGTATCAATTTCTGGTATGTCTACACCTTCATTATAAATATCGACCACACAAAGGTAGTTTATCTTCTTGGCTTTGAACTCACTTAGGATTTCTTCACGATGTCCCAAACTGTCATCACCTGAAAGCATGGCAGCACGATAGCCAGCTTGACATAATCCTGCCGCCACATCGCGTGCATGGTCGAGCCTTGCACAGAAGCAGAGAGCACGGCAATTATGCTCGTCAGAAAGATAGCGGGGCAGCGACTCTGTGATGAGTCTCAGGCGGTCTTTGGTGTTCAGCTTCCTCACCAACTCATTTTCGTCGTAGCCGCCCTGCGTCCATGCGACATGACTCAAGTCCGTTGTCCTATCACCTACGCAGAAGTACTGGAACGGCGAAAGAAGCATATTGTCAATGGCTTCTGGTAAACGCAATTCGGCTGCAATGCGCTGGTTGAAGTTCGACAAGTTGACACCATCCGCACGCTCTGGTGTTGCCGTCAGACCTATCAGAATCTTGGGTGTGAACAAGTCAAATACCTTCTGGTAGCTCACGGCCTCACTATGATGGGCCTCGTCCACAACGATATAGTCATAGTAGTCGGCCCCACACCTACGGAACAAATCAAGATTGGAATTGAACGACTGAATGGAAATGAACAGATGGCTCAGATCTCCTGATGCCGAAGGCCTGTGGTCGCCCACCCATAGCTCGCCAAAAGTATTATTGTTCAAAACAGAACTGAACGTACTGACAGACTGCTCCAGAATTTCCTTACGATGGGCCACGAAGAGCAACCTATGGCGCGGATTAGCATCATAGAACCGCTTGTAGTCGAAGGCTGCTATGACGGTCTTACCTGTTCCAGTGGCTGCTACAATCAGATTCTTGTAGCTTTGGTGAATTTCACGCTCTACCGTCAGCTTATCGAGAATGGCTTTTTGGTGAGGTAACACATGATATTTTTGCAACACACGTCCTACGCTTCTATTTACTTCATTTCGCTCCGCTATGGCTTCCACAAAGCGATCATAATCATAGTCCTCGAAGTTTTCACTGTTCCAGTAGGTGTCAAATGTGGCAAGAGCTTTCTGGATGATGTGCGGATTCTCCTGATTGGTGATCCGCATATTCCACTCCAAGCCTTTTGTCAAGGCGGAGCGCGAAATATTTGAAGAACCAATGTAAGCCGTATTCATGCCACTTTCCCTAACAAAAATATAGGACTTAGCATGCAGACGGTCTAAGTCGCAATTATACGACACCTTAATCTCAACCTTATCGGGAGCCAGCTGCTTTAGAAAGTCAACAGCCTTGGGTTCACTGGCACCCATGTAAGTTGTGGTAATGAGCCTCAATTTGGCATTGGGCTTAGTAAGGAACTCGCACAAGGCATTCTCAAAAATTCTGACACCAGAGAATCTTACGAAAGCTACTATCCAATATATTTCATCTGCAGTCTGTATATCACGCTCGATCTCGCCATCTATCGAAAGGTCTGTGTTACTTCCAGTAAACAAATTGCTGACAGTGAAACCAGAAAGCGGCCGCATAGTGACTCGCTGCTTGGCTTGCTCCTTGGTAAGTCCAGCCATGTCAACAATACCACTCAGCAGTTCTTCTTGATTAGTCAACAGGCTGTCATCAATGTCACATTGCCAGTTCTTATCGATATAATTCAGAATGTCGTTCACAAACTTGAATCTACCCTCGAGGGTTTCAAACAAAGAGTCATCTGACAGCAGACTATTGATAATCTTAGCCACATAATTTGTCAACAGTTTAGGCGCCTCGCCAGAGTCGATGCTATCCGTGAAAACATACTTGTCCGAAAGAGTCTCCAGCTTCCTTTTCAGAGCCTCGTATATCAGCGATTCATATATGCCTGACTTTAGTTCCATAACTATCTAGATACATTCTTAGGCATCACTATTTAGTGATTAGCTCTCGTTTCTCACACCCAATCAATTCTGCTATTTTAGCTAATGTCTGCAGATCTGGTTGATGCATATTGGTACACCACTTGCTGACAGTCACAGGTGAGACTCCCAGTTGTTCTGCCAGCCATTTGCTTGTCTTTTGGTTCTCCACAAGAACCACTTTAAGCCTGTTAAGAGGTCTTTCGTTCATCTTTATTAAATTAAAATCGAGTGCAAATATAATAAAAGAATGTGATATTACCAAATTTATTAGTAATTATCTGTCAATATTTCAATTTGGGGAGCCTCCTTATTGCATAGTACCAATGCCCGAAAAAATCAAGCAGTCCAAAAACGAGCTAAATGAGGCTTGCCTGAGGTGTGGAATTTTTCTTAAGGGGAAGCTTCTCGCTGCTCCGAGAGTTAAGAATAATTAGAATTTCACTCACGTTTAATAACAATCAGGCTATCTGTCTTTATTCTGGCCAACAGCCAGTTATGTAGTTTCTTGATTTCTGCTTCAGAGAAAGACTTTTTCTTGTCGGATTCTATGATAGCTGCCACATATTGATGTATGTCTGTGGAATCCCTGTTCACTTCAACAACTCTTTGTAGTGCAATCTTGCTGACCTGCGGGAAGAGTGAAGCTATTTCTGGGCGGATCTCGGTTGCAAGAGCCTCGTATCGCTTATATTCATTTAGCTGCTGGTTCAGAAGGACATTCTCCGCAGAGAGCTGTAAAAGCTGTCTGTGCTCGGTTTCCTGGCTGGTGGTCAGCGAGGTTATCTGATGACTTAGTGCAAGCACGCTGTCGCTTTGCGTGCCTTGGATGATGCGAAGGGTATAGTCCCCCAGTCCGTATTCATTCATCCTGCGTTGGGCTTCGGCCTGGGTCAGATTGCTTATTTCGCGACCTACGGCAACGACACGCAACTTTAAACTGTCCTTGTCTACAACGCTCGAAATAATCTGAGTACCGCGCTGCGTCAGTTCAGTCTTGACAAATTTCCTTACATTGTTATCAAAAATGCTCTGTTGCACGATTCGGACGGTCATGTAGGTTGCCGGCAGCATGGTCAGGATGACGATAGACATCAGTATGCGACGCCCCCTGACCGCCCTTCCGTTCAACTGATATTCATGCTTCTGGAAATTCATCAGCCGTACACCGCAATAGGTGGCAAGGGCAATAAACACGGTGTTGATGAAAAACAGGTAGAATGCTCCGAGGAAATAGAGCAAATGGCCCGTTGCCAGTCCATAGCCAGCTGTACACAGTGGGGGCATCAGGGCTGTGGCTATGGCAACACCTGGGATAACGTTGCCCTTGCCTCGTGTACACAGGGCGATGATGCCCGCCGCACCGCCGCAGAAGGCTATAAGTACATCATAGAGTGTGGGCGCCGTGCGTGCCAGCAGCTCCGACCGTGCCTCGCTGAGTGGTGTCAAGAGAAAATAGACAGTGGCCGTCAGTACACTAATGAGGGTTGCTACACCGAAGTTCTTGCCTGCGCGCTTCAGCAGGTCGAGATTATTGGTGCCAACAGCCAACCCCAAACCCACGATGGGTCCCATGAGTGGCGAGATAAGCATGGCACCAATGATGACAGCTGTCGAGTTGACGTTCAAGCCCAGCGAAGCAATGAAGATGGCAAAGATAAGCACCCAAAGGTTGGCTCCCCTGAAACTCACCCCTTCGGTAATCTGAGCTATAATCGCCTGTTCGTCCTCTTTGTCGGGCATCAGATTAAAGTAGTAGCCTGCATGTTCGATAATTTTTCTTATAGTCATATCATTTTATATATCACAAAACATATTTAAACTAAGGGCAAAGTTACTTAATTTTCCACAAATTTGCTAATTTTGCAGCAATTATTATAATAGTTTAGGAAATTGGTCTCAGTCTACCTTCAACTCTATAAATGCCATTTCATCTTCTACATAATCCATGACATTCCACTTATTTTCAGATAGTTAAATAAAATCTAACCTCTACTAATGTTCTACTTTAGTTCTACAAATATTCTACTAAAGTACTACTTTTGTGCCAGTTTACTACGACCTTTCTGGCATTTCACTACGAAGTAACTGGGATTCTACCGGCATGTGACTCTTGAATTCTCTAGAGAATTCAAGAGTTTACTCCCTGAAAAGTGAAAGAAAGGTCGTCACAAACCTCTAAATTCTCTAGAGAATTCGAGAGTGAAGACGTATATCGATGATGGTTAATGGCGAATAAAAGTAGAGAGAAGTACGTCTAAACATGTAGCAAAGAGGTATAGGACAATGTATATGCTAGTAGAAGGTTAGTAGAACTAAAGTAGAATATTAGTAGATGTTTAGTAGAATTACAAATGAGATATAAACATTTGATATTCAGCAAATAATACATCTATTGATAGAACTTAAACAGAAAAACTGAAAAATGTTCAGTATTTAGACTATCAATTAGAAAAAACGCTAATAAATTTGGTATTCTGTCCACTTTATCGTATCTTTGTAGCCGCAAAATAAGAATTATGGATATTACCAAAAGATTTCTGAACTATACGCAGTTTGACACACAGTCGACTGAAGACAGCGATAGTGTGCCCAGTACCCCAAAACAGCTGATATTCGCTGAATACCTGAAAAAAGAACTCGAACATGAGGGGCTCAGCAACGTGGAGATGGACGACCGAGGCTATATCTACGCCACTCTGAAGGCCAACACGAAAGGCGATATCCCAACAATCGGCTTCATCTCGCACTACGATACAAGTCCCGACTGCTCAGGAGCAGACATCAAGCCCCATATCGTGAACCACTACGACGGCTCCGACATCCTGTTGTCTGAGGGTATCGTGAGTTCGCCCAAAAAATTCCCAGAGCTACTGCAGCATGTTGGTGAAGACCTGATTGTGACCGACGGCCACACCCTCTTAGGAGCCGACGACAAGGCGGGCATCGCAGAGATCGTGCAAGCGATGTGCTGGCTGAGAGACCATCCGGAAGTGAAACACGGCGATATCCGTATTGCTTTCAACCCCGACGAAGAGATTGGCATGGGAGCCCATTATTTCGACGTGGAGAAGTTCGGATGCGATTGGGCTTACACAATGGACGGAGGAGACGTAGGCGAACTGGAGTTTGAGAATTTCAATGCCGCCAGTGCACGTATCAATATAAAAGGAGTGAGTGTCCACCCAGGCTATGCAAAAGGCAAGATGGTGAATGCCAACCTGCTGGCAATGGAACTTGCAGCCATGCTGCCTGAGGACGAGCGCCCCGAGACTACCGAGGCCTATCAGGGATTCTTCCACCTTCTGAACGTAAAGGGCAACGTGGAGAAGGCCACGATGTCTTATATTATCCGCGACCACGACCGCGACAGGTTTGAAGACCGCAAGCGCACCATAGAGGGTGTGGTAAAGGCATTGAACCAGAAGTATGGTGAGGGCAGCATAACGGCCGAAATCAAGGACCAGTACTATAACATGAAAGAGAAGATCGACCCGCAGATGCATGTCATCGACGTCGTGCTACATGCCATGCAGACATGTGGGATTACTCCGAGGGTAAAGCCTATTCGTGGCGGTACCGACGGGGCCCAGCTCAGCTTCAAGGGCCTACCCTGCCCCAACATCTTTGCAGGAGGCGTTAATTTCCACGGACCTTACGAATTTGTCAGCATCCAGAGCATGGAGAAGGCCCAGCAGGTCATCATAGAGATCTGCAAGCTTGTTGCGGATTTCAATAATTAGGGATTATTCAACAGAGTCTGGAGCGCGTCTAACTCACCTACCACCCAGATGATATCACCTGCCTGGAACTTACGGGTAGGTGCAAAGCGCGAGAGACTCTCTTTTCCCTCCTCGATACCTACCACCATACAACTGTAGATATCGCGGATGCCACTCTCGATGAGCGTTTTGCCCACAAACGGACTGTCTTCTCCAATAATCAGCTGACGAAGTTTCATCTCACGGTTCTCCCACTCATAGTCACGACCCAGCACCTCTTTTTCCAGCGCTTGGCGGAAAACTGTAAACTGCTGGTCACTACCAATCACCTGCAACACATCGTAAGGGAAGATCATATAGTCGCCATCGGGAATGTTGATACGCATGCCACCTCGTAGGATACTACTGACATGGACCCCGTATTTCTGTCCGAGATTCAGTTCCTTGAGCGTGGAACCCATCCACATTGAGTTATAAGGTACCTGGAATTCTGCGATGTGGATATCGCGGTCTAACAGCTTACCTTCATATAACGGACGCTTCTTACCATGCACCTGGGCATCGATATCACGTGAATGCAGGTTCAGCATGAACAGACGCTCAAGCACGATACTACGGTGCTTGACCCAGCGCGAGAAGACAGTCAGCAACACAACCACCAGGCCAATCGTGATCATAAGCGCATTGGTGAAGCGGCTGAGGTAATTGATGATGTAGAACACAAAGGAAACTGCAATGACTCCACGCACAATGATGGTGAATATCAGGGGCAGGCGGTTACGGTTGGACTCTGCCCAAAGGGCCCTGAACTCGCTGCTATGGTTTTTCTTCATGACCATGGCCCTGAGGAAGGGGGAGATGAGCACCACGGTGAGCAGGCCTGTAATGGCATTGGCATACCAATGAAGTTCCCAACCTGGCAGAAGCCTGCGGAAGAAAGGCAACACAAACGTGAACATCACAGCGATGCCAGCTGAAGTAAGAATGCTGTAGATCAGCGTATTGACAGCCATCTGCTTCAGAAGCTTCTTCCACAGGCTCTGTTCTTGAGTGTGGGTATTGTTCATGCTGAGATGGTTGAGCGACTTGATGATCTTATTAGGCAAGTGATGCTCCAGATGGTTATAGGCCGGCGTGGCCAGACGAATCATATACGGCGTAAGGAAGGTGGTGATGACGGATACTGCCACAACCACGGGGTAAAGGAAATCGCTAATCACGCTGAGCGAGAGGCCCAACGAGGCAATGATAAACGAGAACTCACCGATCTGTGCCATAGAGAAACCGCAACGCATGGCCGACTTGAGCGACTCACCTCCTAACATAAATGAGAACGTGCCGAGAACGCCCTGACCAATCAGAATGGTGAGCACCAGACACAGGATGGGCACAGCATACTCCACCAGAATCTTTGGATCGACAAGCATACCTACCGACACAAAGAAGATTGCACCAAAAAGGTTCTTAACGGGTTCCACGAGTTTCTCAATACGCTCGGCCTCAATGGTCTCTGCCAGGATGCTACCCATGATAAAGGCACCGAAGGCTGAGGAGAATCCTACTGCCGAAGAGAACACGGCCATAGCGCAACAAAGACCCAGGGCCATGATGAGCAACACCTCGTTATTGATCAGTTTGCGCACCGACTTCAGGAACAGGGGAACAACAAATATACCCACAACAAGCCAGAGAATGAGGAAGAAACCAATCTTCATTATTGAGCCGAGCATCTGTCCGCCATCGGGATTGTTTCCGCTGGCAATGGCACTCAGCATCACCATCATCACGATGGCAAGGATATCCTCCAGTATGAGCACACTCATCACCATACCAGCAAACTGCTGCTCACGAAGACCGAGGTCATCGAAAGCCTTATAGATAATGGTGGTCGACGACATGGCGAGCATACCACCCAGGAAGATACAGTCCATCTTGCTCCACCCGAAGAGCTGGCCTACACACACGCCCAGCATAGCCATAAAGAAGATAATGGTACAGGTGGAAATGATGGGCGAGGCACCCATCTTGAGAATCTTCTTAAACGAGAAATCCAAGCCCAGAGAGAAGAGTAGGAACATCACACCGATATCAGCCCAGAGGTGCACGTTCTCCATATCAGCCACCGAAGCCGTATAAGGCATGTGCGGGCTCACCAGGAAACCTGCCACGATATAACCGAGTACAAGGGGTTGTTTCAGCTTCTTGAAGATGATAGTCACGATACCAGCCACCATCAGGATCAGTGCTAGGTCTTGAATCATTGTTGGAAGTTCTGCCATGTAGTAATTTAGTTTTTAGCGATTATAATGTTAATACCATTGAACAGCATTGGTGGAGCCCGATCGCTTATCGTATTTCAGCGCATCGGTGAGAGTCGCGGCATTACACCTGAACGAGAAGTTATAACTCGTATAAGGTGCCAGCACGATAGAGCACGACATATTGAAGCAATGGAGGTCGCGTGAAAGTGAGGCCGTAGTCATCGAGATTTTCTTGTACTCGAAGTCATAGCCCGAGGAGAAGTTGATGTTCCAGCCATCGCTGATGGCGAGGCTGCCGCTGACGTTCAGGCCTTGGGTTAACGAGTAGGGATAGCGCATCGTTTTATAGTTGAACTTCTCCTTATCTTTATTCTCACTTATACTGATATTATAGCCTATGCTCAGGTTCCAAGGCATCTTAAAGGCCATATAGCCGTCTTCATCAGTCTCAGCCTTTTCATTACTCTGTCGGCGACTGGCATGCTTGGCCTTTTCCATATCCTTATCGATGTTGGTCTCCATACCATCATCCCAGTCATCATCCTCACCACGCTTTTTCTTGTCGTCTTTCTTCTCTACTTTCTCACCTCTGAGGCGCTTGATGAAGTTCATGACCTTCTCATTGTTAAGGGTATAAGAAAGGTTCTGCGAGATATTTGAGAAACGGCCCAACTTACCCTGTTGCCAATAGGTGGTATGGTCGCTCTCCACAATATTACCATCTTTGTCGACCTCATAGACATAGGAGGCAAAGGATGTTGATAGGTTCAGGGTATAGCTCTTGGTAAGTTTCAGACGAAGGGTGGCGCTCACAGGACCCATTGGCTGACGATCGGCAGCGAAGTTATAGTAGGTTGAGAGTCGGAACTCATCGATGAGCGATATCTTCTTGAAACCCGTAGAGTCGTCGTCCGACTTGATTTTCATCTCAAGATTGTTGCCCAATTCGAAATTCAACGTTCCCTGTTTTCCTGATGATGGAGCAGAATAGGCTCCAACAGAATAAGGACTATAGGACACCATCGTCACATTACCTTCGGCATCGGTCTTCTGGTATTCCTTCCAATAGCCATAGCGTGACGCCCCGAAGTCAGGGGCATAACTGAAGTTTACCGAGGGGGTCAGGACATGACGGATGGCCTGAACCTTGTCGCCAAAGATCTTACGGTTAGGAACCCAGAAGCCATAGAGCTTTGTTGTCACACCAATGCTCATGTTCCAGTTATAGACATTATAGAAACCGCTAATCGTATCGACCACCTCCCGCTGTTTCACCTGATCCCATGACTTGTTGACCTTACTGAAGAGCGTTCGGTCTGTGAAGTTAAAGCCAGGCGTCAGGGTCACATAGCCGAAGAGGTTGAAATTGGCCTTGACAGGTATCTGATGCTGCATACCGTTCTTCCAGTCCTTACTGAAACTGGAATGGAGCAGTTTGTCTTCTTTCGTGTTGATCTCATTAACGATGTTACCGGTATAGCTCATGGAGATCTTCTCATACCAGCGTTCGTCACCAGCGCGCTTCTTCCGCTTGAAGGGATAAAACTGGGCAATGGAGATGGTCATTTCAGGCAGCGACATACCGATGGTGGAGTCGCGCATGTTCTGGTTCACACGCATGCCGGCGTTAATGCTCATGCCAATACTCGAGAAATTGGTACTCCACGATACTGAAGAGGTTCGTGTCGACTGGGTTCTGGTCTGAGGATTATACATCGAGGTGAGGTTGTTCTGCTCGTAACTCGAAGTAGCGAAGTTCACGCTGGCTCTCAACGACGAGAAGGGATTAGCCTTCTGGTCCTGACTATGGCTCCATTGTAACTTAAAACTGGTTTCTTTCGCATAGTCGCGTGTATTCTTCTCACCATGGACGGTATTCTGGTAGTTGAAAAAGAACTGGCCGCTGTAACGATAGCGTTTTCTGTAGTTCGAGGCAGCAGAGAGGCCCCACGAGCCTTTCGTGTAGATCTCACCCAGCAGTTTCAGGTCCATCTTATCGCTGATGGCGAAATAGTAGCCACCGTCGCGCAAATAAAAACCTTTTTCCATCTCGTCACCATAGGTAGGCATGATCAGGCCACTGGAGTAGCTCTTCGTAAAGGGGAAGAAGCCGTAAGGCACAGCCAGTGGCAGAGGCACGTCGGCCACCACGAGATAAGCAGGACCGAAGACCACATCCTTACCTGGTCGCACCTTGGCGCGAGAGAGAGCGAGGTAGAAGTCGGGATGGGGATCATCGCAGGTGGTATAACGGCCATGATGAAGGAACATCTCACCATTAGCGCCTCGCTTAGAGAGCTCTGAGGTCAGGAATCCGTCATCCTGCTGGGTATAGACACCAGAGATAAGTCCTTTCTTGGATTTGAAGTTGAAGGCCATCGTATCACTCTCATACTGGTCGCTGCCCATCTTGAAGACTGGCGTTCCCACCAACTCGTGGGTGGCAGAGTCCATTTTACCCGTGGCATGTACGAGATTACTATCAAGGCTCATATAGATTTCCGCACTCTGCAAGTCCATATTCTGGTACTTCACGTTCGACTCTCCATAAAGATGTGCCAGCCCCGAGGCGGCATCATAGGTCAACGAGTCGTTGGCCACATATTCTACGGGCGAGTCGATACCATTCTTACGGCTGCGGTTGATGCTGTCCTTGGCCAGCGAGTCGTCCACAGCCTTATTATGCTTGTAGATGGCGAGCTCGATGGAGTCCATCGTCGTTGTGTCGCGCTTGATCTTGGCAGCGGCATCTCCCTTGACAATGGTGTCCAAAACGATGGGGACTGCAACCACGCTATCCACGCTATCGGCCACAATACTGTCATTTGCCTCCGCAGCCCGCATGGCTTCAGAGACAAATCGCATCGGTACTTCCGCCATCACAAACAGGATGACGAAGAGCATCAGGATGATGGCCGATTTTCTTTTCACGCTGCAAAAATACAACAAAATAGGGGAATTACAAAATTCCCCATTTACTTTTTTACTTTTTTACCTTTTATTATTCAAATAAGTCAACCCATTTCTGGAATCGCTTCACGCCATCCCAGCCGAATTTCTCCAGACTGCGCATGGCTTCCACCACAGTCCGCTCGCTGCCTGGATGGGTCTTGGAGTAGAATTTGTCGGCATAGCAGACCACCTGCTCCTCCAGTTCTACGGGCATAAAGTCCTGATGGGGCAAGGGCAGCTGCTGTTGCTCGATGTCCCACTTAGTTAGGCCCGTACCTGTATGCCTTTCACACACGCGGGCATGGCGCTCCCACCCTATCTCTCTCAGAATCCGTGCCCCGATGATGCCGTGCTGGATATAGGGTGCCTCCCCGAAACACTGGATGCCTGGGGCATTACACCCGAAAATACCGATGTCATGCAGCATCGCAGCTTCTTCTAGGAACTCCGCGTCGAGTTTCAACTCTGGATGGGCCTTCGCTATCTTCAGACAACGGTCGGCCACCTGACGACTGTGCACCAAGAGTATCCGTCGGAGCTCATTCTCCGACGGATAATACTTATCTATAACCGACTGAAAGTCTATCATTTCGCACTTCTCTCAATCCACGCGATGGTATCACCCTGACGGATATTCTGGCCAGGCTTCACGGTGATGTCCACGAGCTTGCCGCCGAGGGCTGCAGGAATCTCCACTATCTCGCCCCACTTGGTCTGGAGATAGCAGAAGATGTCGCCTTCCTTATAGGTCTGTCCGATAAACGGCTCGATGCAGGCAGCAGGAACGCCCTCGCCACCAAAGCTCCAGATGAGCTGTCCAGCCAGAGGCGACTTCACGGCATCGGCCTTCGCGTGCTTGATGGCGTCGATTTCCTCCTGAGAGATTTTCTTGCCACCGCCCAACTTGGCGTCCTTAGCCTTCTGGATGTCGGCCAAAAGGTTCTTCTTGGCCTGACCGCTCTTGAAGGGGCGATACTGCTCGGGGTGCATGGCCAGCTCGAAGAGTTCCTCGTCGTCCTGTCCATAGTCCCATCCGTTCTCGTCCATCTCCTTGCGGAATCCGTCGAGGGCATTCTCCAGGAGTGTATGGGGATCGACATCGGTAAACTCCAGGTTCTTCTTGGCAGCCAGCTCCTTCAGTTCGGGCGCAATCTCGCCAGGCACCTTGCCGCTCTTGCCGAGGATCATGCCCCAGATAGCATCGTCCATCATCACATAGCGGCCCTTGCCCTGTTCCATCGTGAGGAGGTTCATCAGGGCGATGTTCTTCGTATACTGAGAGAACGGCGTTACCAATGGGGGATAACCCACCTTCGGCCAGACGTATTCTACCTCGTTGAACAGCTTCACCAGCATGTCGTCCATCGTCAACTCAGGCTCACCCTTCTGGGCACGCAGTTTGTTGATCATGGTCTGGATGCCACCCAAGTCAGCCATCATCGAGCCCATCATACCACCAGGCAGTCCGCAACCCAAGAGGAGTGAGGACATGTGTTTGTTGGCAGGATTGATGAAGTAGCCCAGCCAGTCGTCGATGAACTCCTGAGTCAGCGTACGAGCCTGCATATAGGCATTCATATTCAGGTCGGCCACCTCGAAGCCCTCGTTCTTCAGCATCGACTGGACGGAGATGATGTCTGGATGCACCTTACCCCACGACAGTGGCTCAATAGCCGTATCGATGATGTCGGCGCCATTGTTGCAGACCTCGAGGATTGAAGCCATGGAGAGACCCGGACCGGAATGGCCGTGATACTGGATGATGATATCGGGGTGCTTGGTCTTGATGGCCTTTGTCAGGGCACCCAACATGGCAGGCTGTCCGATACCGGCCATATCCTTCAAGCAGATCTCCTCTGCGCCTGCAGCAATCACCTCATCGGCGATGGCAGCATAGTAGTCCACCGTGTGAACGGGCGATGTGGTGATACAGAGCGTAGCCTGAGGCGTCATGCCGCCCTCCTTGGCCCACTTGATGCTCGGGATGATGTTACGTGTATCGTTCAAACCGCAGAAGATTCGGGTGATGTCGACACCCTGGGCGTGCTTTACCTTATACATTAGCGCACGCACGTCATCGGGCACGGGGTACATTCTCAGGGCATTCAGACCACGGTCGAGCATGTGGGTCTTGATACCCACCTCGTTGAAGGGCTTGCAGAAGGCTCTCACGGCCGCATTAGGATTCTCACCTGCCATCAGGTTCACCTGCTCAAAGGCACCACCATTGGTTTCCACTCGGGCAAAACAGCCCATGTCGATGATAACGGGGGCAATGCGCTCCAACTGGTCCTTGCGGGGCTGGAACTTGCCTGAACTCTGCCACATGTCTCTGTACACGAGACTGAATTGGATTTTCTTTTTAGCCATAATATATAATAATGTGTTTACTTACTTTTTAGTCATCAGACTTGCAAATTTAGTCATTTTTCTTGGATTTATCGCAAAAAGCCACCATTTTTTATGTTATTTTTATAAATAATTTGGAAGTCTGCAAAAATCATCGTACCTTTGCGGCCCGAAACACAGGGGTACTTGCAAGGTCCTGAAAGCCAACCCCCTTTAACAAAACAAGAAAATGGAAAATAAGAAAGAACAGAAAATCAGCGTGCTGTTCATGTTCTACAGCGTGCTGTTCTGCGTTTGTCTGATAACGGCAAACGTACTCGAGACAAAACAGATTTCGTTTGGTCCTGCCAACATGACGGCTGGCCTGATTGTGTTCCCCGTCAGCTACATCATCAACGATGTGGTGTGCGAGGTATGGGGCTATGGCCGCACCCGCCTACTGATATGGCTGGGCTTCGCCATGAACTTCCTCTTCGTGCTCTTCGGCGCTATCGCCGACTGGATCCCTGGCGCATCCTACTGGGACGGTCAAGAGGGTTTCCACCAGATCTTCGGTCTGGCACCCCGTATTGCAGGCGCCTCGTTCCTGGCCTTCATCTGCGGATCGTTCATGAATGCCTATGTGATGAGCCGCATGAAGCTCTCGTCGGCAGGTAAGAATTTCTCCTACCGTGCCGTGCTCAGCACCGTCTTTGGAGAGTTCACCGACTCCATCATCTTCTTCCCCTTAGCCCTCGGAGGCGTGATTCCCTGGGAAGAGATGCCCTCGCTGGTGATTACGCAGGTGACGCTGAAGACCCTCTACGAGATCCTGGTGTTACCCATAACCATC
>Ga0247611_10005990_pt1 | contig 15772 bp, 12 predicted proteins | sample 177DNAGHGhighgp2_FD_192422 | JGI IMG/M metagenome (GOLD analysis project Ga0247611, IMG submission 192422) | Sheep rumen microbial communities from Palmerston North, Manawatu-Wanganui, New Zealand - 1770 DNA GHGhigh gp2 | ecosystem: Host-associated > Mammals > Digestive system > Stomach > Rumen...
TGAGAAGTCTACCCTGCCTCTGTTTCTCAACGACTCCGCCATATCGATACCATGCAGTAAGGCATCTGCACAGGCAAACGTGCATACGGTATCATCAGTATAGGTGCTTGTAGATAAAAGGAGGTTAACAGACTCATATCTCTTTGTCCTTCCTTCAAATTCATAAGGCATACCGGCAATATCGCCGATAGCTGCACTAAGTAATAGGTTTTTCATGTTCTTGTTTCCTTTCTTTTCTAATTGTATAATATCGTTATAATTCATGACAATTCGCGGGCAATTCATGATAATTCGTGTTGGAACTTAATCATGTCAACTTTATAATCCGTGTCAAAACTCCAGACGGAATCCCTTTTGCTTCAACTCATTATAGCTCTCCTCATTGAAACTATACAGGTATGCCTCACGCTTCGGCGTAGGCCATACCGTCTCCTCCAGCTGCGTAAGTATATTAAAATGCAACATCTTCTTAGCAAAGTTACTCCTGTCAAACCTCACGTCCAGGATAGCCTCATACAGGTTCTGCAGTTGCCTCAAGGTAAACGCCTCCGGCAGCAGCTCAAAGCCTATCGGCTCAAAGTGGATACGCTCACGCAGACGTTTCAGCGCCGCCCTGAGAATCCTGTCATGGTCAAACGCCAGCTGTGGCACATTGTCGAGTGCGAACCACTCCGCCTTTGCCGCGTCATCCCCCGCCTTCACATCCTGTATCCTCACCAGGGCATAGTAAGCCACCGTTATCACTCTCTCCCTCGGGTCACGGTTCGGCTCGCTGAAGGTATGAAACTGCTCTATGTATGCCCCCGTCAAGCCCGTCTCCTCCTGCAGCTCACGCAGCGCACCATCCTCGCACGACTCATCCATCTTCACGAAACCACCAGGGAACGCCCACTTCCCCTTATACGGCTCCACGCCCCTCTCCACGAGCAGCACCTGCAGCTTCGTCCCGTCAAAACCAAACATCACGCAGTCCGTCGTCACTGACGGATGCGGGTACTTGTAACTATACATTTTCTCTTCCATAATCCTTCTTGAGTAATTTTTACACTACAAAGTTAAGAATAACATTTCAAACCTCCAAATTATTTTAGGTAAATTTTACACAAGACATTAAAAATTGTTGATTATAAATAGAGTACCGACGCCATACCGCAGTGCTACGAACCCAGACGGCAAGCCGTCCCTCCCCCCTTCTCGCTTATACATTTTGTCAGACAATCTCTATTTTTGCTTACAATATGACTTTTTAATACAACCAACCTAAAAATGAAAATAAGAGAAAAGAGAAAAGAGAAAAAAGGCATAAAACTATCTGGGCTGGCGAAAAAAAGATGTTTTCACCTACCCAGACGACGTAATCTGATAGCTTTTACGCTCTAACATGATAGCTTTCAGGCTGTGAAAGCATAGCTTTTACAGTGTAAAACCTATGCTTTCACAACCGAATTTGTATGCTTTTACATCCTTGAAAAAATCTCATCACTGATTATCAGCAAGTTACAGAATTCGCAAAAATTCGCGTGTACGAAAACAATTTCCCATTGTTGGATTTTATCGCAAGGAATTTGAGGTTATAAAATTCAATGTGTCACAAAAATCATCGAAAATATAACAAAGTGTCAACTTTTCGCTTCACGACAAAAGTCCAGCCTCCCACATTGGGTGAAGGCGTAACATTAGGGATTCTTCGTCATTTTTGAAATAAATGTCAAGTTGCGCAGGCATCATCTAACCCCAATACATACTGAATTTCTCCATAGCCACATCCCCCTCTCCGCTATGCGGAGAGGGGGATGTTTTATTTGTAGAGATTTTCTTTTTTTACTCTTCTACTTTTTTTTTACTAAACGTAAAATCAGGTTTTTCTGCAATCCATTTTCGCAGATCTACGTTGTTCTTTTTCGCAAAATCACAACATATATTTAACCATGCTTCATACATGTTTTTGCTTTGTAATAAAACCGGGTTAAATTCTTCTATCATCTGACACATCTCTGGTGATGGATGTGTTAACACATCCTTGATTTCGTCAGAATAACTTACTATTACATTAAAGACTTGTGCGGCAGGAGTCTTTATACGTTTTTTATTTACATGAGTAATCTTACCTCCTGCAGAATACAAATCTCTAATATTGGGGTTAATTACTTGATTATAAGAACATAACCAAAGCGTCGTATTGTTGTACTTTGTCTTGCTGGGAGCGGGGTTTAATGCTTCGGGGAACAAAATCATACATTTTATTTGCAAATTGCGTTTTTCCTTAACATCCAGTGTGTTCCACAATTTTAAATTGAATGAATGTGCAGTTTCAACATTATCCGACGTTATCCACCAAGGCATTTCGTATCTTTTCTGTTGGAGAGCCTGTTCCTTATAATATCGTCTTACTTTTGATATGCTATCAGGTGAAGTGCGAAAATCATCATAAGTGGTCCCCATCTTTGAAAAGATAGTTTCATTCTCTTTTAATTCCATATCTATCAAATATCTAGGAGAATGAGTGACAGCAATGTCATATAATACTTCTTGATATGGTCTGCACTTGAATTCAGGAATATTTCCGCCTAGTTTGCCAAACAGCATGTATATATCATCAACATTTTCAACACGTGTAGTTTCTACAATACTGCTACCTGTACTCTTCCAATGGTCATATTTTGTTGATTTAACCTCGACGCCATAATATTCATTTGCGATAATATCAGGAAATCTTTGACCTGAGATTAATTTGACTTCATTTGCATCAAAAGGTGAATTATTACATGCCAGCTTTATTTTTTCAACTGCACAAGGTTCTAATGTACTAGAATTTAGGTGTCTATACTCGTTGGGGTTAGCTGCTGCCTCAGTGTTAAGTATTTTTTCTGTTCTTTCCATTAAGTCGACAAAAGCTTGATGAGCCCGAGCGACATCTATTTTCCTGATTGCAATTATGTTATTGTTCGCATCCATATTTAATCAAAATATAAAGGCCATACTTTTTGAATTTTTCTTGCTATATTGTAAGCCAATACGGGGGGAACGGCATTACCAATTACTTTGTATGCCCCTGAGGGACTGACAGCATATTTCCTAGAAGCAATTTTGTGAAAAACGAAAGGATAGTCAGGTGGGAATGTCTGGATTAGGGCACATTCACGTGGGGTTAGCCTGCGTTCCGTAAGTCCTTTATTTAATTCTTCTTCATTTTTTCCACCATGTTCTAGGGATAATCTGCGAAATTCAATGTTACCATGATGTTCCGATCGTATTGTCGGCCCAAGTCCCTCCATGTTTATTTCAGTTTGCCCTTGACTACCATTGCTAAGAAACTTTGCACATGAGAAAAACTTTTGCGACAAGTCTTCTGAGTGTTCTGGTTCAGGTAAATCTCCCAGCACATCCCTACAAGTTACTGGGTGAGATAGTCCTTCCTTCTCAATATTAAAATTATGGGTGGGTAAAGGATATGGGTTGTAGTCTTGTGGAATATCATTTTTTTCTAATGCTTCTATGGCTTGCGGTTTTAATGCCGAACGTTTTATTCCAATAAAGAACACACGTTCACGTGTCTCTGGCACACCATAATTACCAGCATGAAGTATTTGTGGGTCAAGAACGATATAATCGTTTCCATTGGCTGTTGAAAAATCTCGTTGTATTATTTCCTTTACATCGCCGAGACTTACCAATCCTTTGACATTTTCTGCAATAAACATCTTGGGCTGAACAATATCGATGACCTGCTTCATCCACATATAGAGTTTACCTCTAGTTTCTTCGGACGGCTCATCATTGACTCTTCTTTCTCCATTGTGTGAAACTTTGGAGTCAAAACCTCTTCTTTTACCTGCAACACTAAAATCTTGACAAGGAAATCCGCCTGTTACAATATCTATATTATGTGGAAAAATGTCCTGGCCATTCTTTTGTAGTTTTACAAGGTCAACAATACTATCTAAATGATAGATATTGGGATTGACATGATAGCGAGACATATAGTTTAGCCATGTCAGTCGAGCATCTTCTAAAATATCACAAGCAAATACAGTTCTAAATAGATTTCGATTAAGCATTACCCAATTGTCATTAACTTGATAGTCTATCCAATCGGGATTAGTCACAGAGTTGCGATGGCACATAAAACCACCTTCAAGACCTAAATCCATTCCGCCACATCCTGAAAATAAGGAAAGAACCCTTAATGTTCCTTCCTCATGTCGTTCTTCCTCACCATTGTTGAAAAATAATTCAAACTGTGGTTCTGCGACTAAGTCTGATTGTTGCTCTACTTCTATTTCTGTATATTTAACATTTTTTGCCATTGGTGTAATCTATACGATGCATATTTCGTGCAAAGTTAATAATTTTCTCTGAAATATGGCTGTTAAATTTGTAAATATTATAGTTCTACAAATATTCTTTGCACATTTTTGCATTATATGGAATATTATGCATAAAATACACATAACACACAAAACAACCAAATTAAAATGCATGACATCGCATATTTTATAGAAATAAAAAGGCACTGCGAAACTGAATATATGTAAATATTTAAGGAAAAATTTGATTATTTTCTTTTTTTTTGTAACTTTGCATATATAACCTTAATAAAAGGTATGATGTATTATTAATTCGAGTTTCGCAAGCTTCAGTTTCGTTGAGGTTTAAGGTTTTGAGGTCGCTTTACTTCAAGGTTTTAAGGTGATATTTGGCAAATATTCACCACAATTAAACATATTTCACCTCATGACCTTACGACCTTATCGCTCGGCACGCAGTGACGCTTGCCTAAGCAAGCATTCATGCTTGAGCTTGTCTCAAAACCTGATAACCCAACAAGTTGAGCGAAACTTGAATAAGTTGATATATGAGAAGAAATAAAATAAGCAGTTTAACCAGACCAGCAATGCTGATATGCCTGTTACTACTGGCAAGTATCAGCAAGGCTCAGGTCATGACCCTTGACGAGTGTGTCAAGATGGCAATGATGTCTAACAAGCAGATACAGGCCACCGACCACATGGTGAGCCAGTACAAGCATACCCATAAGTCTGTATATGCCAATTACTTTCCTAACATCAGCCTTAATGCGTCTGGCGTATATAGCACGCTTAACGCTAATGCTATAATGGACATTGCCACACCTATCGGCAACCTCGTCGGGCAACAGATACAACACACGTTTCCACTTTTAGTGAACGATGCTCTGCGCAGACAGATTTCAAATGGATTTGCACGAACCATACAGCCTCTGAACCCTGAGATAGAATTCAAGGCTAAGAACTTACTGATGGCTAATATCTTGTTGGAACAGCCTGTATATACCGGCGGAAAGATTTCCACTGCTAACAGGATGGGAATGCTGGGTGTGAAGATGGCCACCCACGCACAGGAGCTTGCCCGCGAGAAGATTGTCGTGGAAGTGTATGAGGCATATCAGCTATTGGTAAAAGCCAAGGAGATGGAGAAGGTGGCACACCAGTATGACTCATTGCTTAACCAGATAGACAAAGAGGTAAAGAGTGCCGTAAAACACGGCATGGCAAGCCGTAACGACGAAATGAAAGTGGCAGTGAAGAAGTCTGATGCCGAACTGAAGATACGTCAGGCAGAGAATGGCATACGACTGGCAAGGATGAACCTCTGCCAGCTCATAGGCAAGCCTCTTGACAGCATAATAGAACCAGCGGAGCAGCATGATGAAGATATGGTGGAGCTTATTGACAAGAATGCCAGTGTAACAGACAGGGCTGAATACCAGTTGCTTGAGCTCAACTCACAGATGGCGTATGAGAAGGTGCGCATGGAGAAGGCGGCATATATGCCACAGCTGGGATTTATGCTAAATGCATCATTCCTCGACGGTATGGAACTACAAAATAGCAAACTGTTCCGCAGCAAATTCAATATGGCTGTGGGAGCCGTGCTCAAGGTGCCACTATTCCACGCTAACGAAACGAAGCACAAGGTTGCGGCTGCCAAGGAGGCACTGCAACAGGAACTGCTCAGGCAGGAAGAACTGACAGACAAGATGAACCTTGACCTGCAGCAGCAAGCCAACGAAGTGGACGAGGCACAACTGGAGCTGCAACTAAGGAAACGCAACTTAGAACAGTGTGAGGAGAACCTGCACCTCAGCCGCAGCGCATACTCCGTGGGCATGGAGACGCTGAGCGACCTGCTTACGGCACAAGTGTTGTGGCAGGAGGCTTATGCCCAACTGATAGAGTCGCGATATATGGCGAAAGTAAAAATGATGAAATGGCGCAAAGCTGCCGGAAGGATATAGGAAGGTTATAATGACTGAAATGATGAGAAAGAATTTTACATACTACAGCACAACCGTGCTCACCCTTACTCTGCTGCTCTGTATAGCTGCAGCCTGCAAGGAGAAAAAACAAGACCAACCTCAACTGGTGAATGTCGTTGAGATAGCCCCGTCGGCTGAAGGCATCTGCGCATCATACCCTGCCAAGACGGAGGCTATGAACAAGACGGACTTGTCATTCAAGGTTGCCGGGACCATAGCACAGGTATTGGTAAAAGAAGGCGACCACGTTAATGCCGGACAGGTAATAGCACGTCTGGACGCTCGTGACTATAATACACAACTGCGGGCTACCGAGGCAGAATATCAGCAGGTGAAGGCTGAATGTGAACGCGTCATGGCAATGCATAATGAGAATGCCGTAAGCGACAACAGCTATGACAAGGCACGCTACGGTCTGCAACAGATTACAGAGAAGCTGGCGCACCATCGTAACCAGCTATCTGACTGCCTTATCCGCGCACCTTTCAGCGGATATGTAGAGAATGTTTACAAGGAAGCTAAGGAGACTACCATTCCCGGAATGCCCGTGTTGTCGGTATATTCCTCCAAGGGCGTAGATGTAGTTATCAATATACCTGAGCGTGCCTATGCACAGTGCAGACAGGGTGTCAACTACACAGCAACATTCAGTTCTATGCCGGGAAAGTCTTTCCCCCTTGCCGTGAGGAGCGTAGCTGCCACCGCCAACGACAATCATCTGTATGAGATGCGCCTGGCACTACAAGAGAATGTTCCCGGCATCACACCGGGTATGACCGCCATGGTAGAGGCCGAACAGAAGTACACTGCCAGTCATGGCACAAAGGTGCCTATGGGCGCTGTGTGGTCTGAAGGACAGAAGAGCTTCGTGTTCGTATATGACAAGAAGTCATCAACCATAAAAAAGACCGAGGTAAAGATAGAGCGTATAGACAATGATGAAAACTTCTTCATCTCTGACGGCTTGCAAAACTGCAACATGATAGTAGCCTCAGGCGTTCATCACTTGACCGACGGACAGAAGGTAAGCGTGATGAAGAAATCCTCCAGTCTGAACGTAGGAAACCTGAAATAACTTTGACTAATCCATGATGAAGATAGATTTTTCGCGTTGGGCACTGAATAACCAAAGGCTGGTGGCTCTTTTCATCGCCATCCTTTCGCTGGGCGGACTGATGGCGTATTATGTCATGCCAAAACTGGAGGACCCCGAGATTGTCGTCAGACAGGCCGTGGTGGTGGGCATATATCCCGGTGCTTCATCACACCAGGTGGAGCTGGAGCTCACCGACCCTCTTGAGAAGAGCATCAACAAGACCGGGGACATCAGCATAATGCAGAGCTATAGCTATGCCGACATGTGCTATGTGCTTGTAACCCTTGCCCCCGAGGTGCCTGCCGACGAGCTAAGGCAGAAATGGGGGCTCATGCGCAACAGACTGGAAGAAACCACGTTGCCATCGGGTGCGCAGTATATGGTGAAGGACGATTTCGGAGATGTAGCGGGCATGTTCTATACCCTTACAGGCGACGGTATGAGTTCGCAGGAACTGGAGACCTATGCCGACATGATAAAACGCGAACTGCAGACCATTGATGACGTAGGGCGCATTGACATCTATGGCAAGAAGCCACGCTGCATCAATGTGTCACTAAGACAAGACCAGCTTGCTCACCTCGGAGTATTGCCTGCCGAAGTCATTGCCACGCTTAACGGACAGAATGCCAACGTTTATTCAGGCTACTTCCTGAGTGGCGGCCACCGCATCCGCGTATGTGTGGATGACCGTTACCAAACACCTGACGACATCAAGAGCCTTGTAATACAGGGACACCAGAATGACCTGATAAGACTGGGCGACATTGCCGACGTAGCGTTTGACGAGGAGAAAACCTTACGTCAAGAAATGCTGCGCGACGGACAGCATGCATTGGGTATATGCATCTCCGCAGCCTCAGGCACCGACATCATTAAGGTTGGAAAAGAGGTTTCAAGTAAGATAGAGGAGATAGAGAGTACCCGTCTTCCTGCTGGTGTGAAATGTGAAAAGGTATTCTACCAGCCCGAGCGCGTGAGTACCGCACTGGGCACATTCTTGCTCAACCTTGTAGAGTCTGTGCTGCTGGTCATAGTGTTGCTCGTATTCTGCATGAATTTCCGCTCCGGACTCATTCTGGGTATCACACTGGTAATCACAGTACTGGGCACTCTGCTTGCGCTGTATTATTTTGACGGCGTACTACAGCGTGTGTCGCTGGGCTCGTTTATCCTGGCTATGGGTATGCTGGTTGACAACAGCATCGTCATCGTTGACGGCATATTGGTTGACACCCACGCCGGCAAATCACGCATGGAAGCACTCACTTCCATAGGACGCAAGACTGCCATTCCCCTTTTGGGCGCCACCCTGATAGCCATACTGGCTTTCCTACCTATCTATATGAGTCCCGACGTGACGGGCCTCTACGTTCGTGATATGTTCATCGTGCTGGCTGTATCGCTCTTACTGTCATGGATTCTGGCATTGGTGTTCGTGCCTCTGCTTGCCAAGAGATGGCTGACAACACAGCAGGAACAAGACCCGCAGGCTCTATATAACAGTCGCTGGCACCGTATGCTCTCTGATGTACTCGGCAAGTCACTTCGCAATCCGAAACGGACGGTGTCACTGATGCTCCTGCTGCTGCTGGGTGCCGCACTGGGCTATCAGCTCATGCCACAGGGATTGTTCCCTGACATGGTGTATGACCAGCTGTATATAGAGTATCAGTTACCTGAGGGACACGACCCACGACAGGTCAAGGCAGACCTTGAGAGTATGCGCAAGAAACTGATGGCTAAGGACTACGTCACACACGTCACCACGTCAATAGGAGCCCCTCCGGGACGCTACAACCTGGTACGCTCCATGGCACTGCCATCACTGGCATACGGCGAACTGATAGTGGATTTCACAGACCATGGCACCCTTGATAAGCACGTCGATGAATTGCAGAAGCAACTCTCTGCAGACTATCCCGATGCCTATGTCAAGGTAAAGAAATATAACCTTATGTTCATGCGCTACCCTATAGAACTGCGCTTCACTGGACCTGACCCGGCAGTCCTGCACCAGTTGGCTGACTCTGCCATGAACATAGTACGTGAGAAGGGAGTCTTGGCTCCCGTTACAAGCGACTGGATGCCACGCTACCCCACCCTGCACATTGCCTATAACCAGTCAAGCGCACGCCAAAAGGGCATCTCGCGCTCCGATGTAGGACTGTCACTGATGTCTGCCACCGACGGACTCCCCGTCGGGGTGTTCCACAATGGCACTGAACGAAACAACATCTACGTCAATATCACTGACGGCAAAGGTCAGCCACAAGCAAGCCTTGACGACGCCACTGTGTTCAGCATGTTGCCCAACATCAGCAAAATAGCCAATAAGGAACAACTGCTCCATGCCGTGAAGGACGGCAAATGGCCGCAGCTTACCAATACAGCACAACTTGCAGAGGTGAGCGACGGCATACATATAGAATGGGAAGAGCCCGTCATACCGCATTACAACGGCAAACGCGTACACACCATTGAGGGAGCGCCCGCACCCGGCTATGGCATAGAAGAAGCCCGCAAGATACTGGAGAAGGAGATTGACAAGTTGCAGATACCCACTGGCTATGAGGTAACATGGGACGGCGAGAAGAAAGCTACCGATATGTCAATGAAAAACCTCTTCTCTAATTATCCGCTTGCCATACTACTTATGTTCGGCATCCTGGTATGGCTGTTCAAGAGCTATCGTACGTCGTTGCTACTCTTCTGTTGCATCCCGTTCGTCTTTGTCGGTGTCATCCCCGCCATGCTCCTCTCAGGCCAGAACTTCGGTTTCGTTGCCATCGTAGGAGTACTGGGACTGGTAGGTATGATGCTTAAAAACGGCATAGTCCTTGTCGATGAGATGCGTCTGCAACTGCAGAGCGGAAAGGACGGTCACCAGGCACTTATTGACGCATCGCTATCACGCCTGCGTCCTGTTACCATGGCGTCGCTCACCACAGTACTGGGCATGGTGCCGCTACTCTTCGACGATATGTTTGGTTCCTTGGCTGCTGCCATCATGGGAGGACTCATTGCCGGAACCATCATCGTACTCATCATCATCCCTGTGCTCTATTCCATGTTCTACAAAATCAAATAACATCTGTATCATAGCAAGGTGAGAGACCTGGTATGGGGGTATTAACCGTATGTTTCAATCAAGTACTTTACGAACTGCGGGTCACCGAAATCTCTGGTGCCTGCGTCGTGTTGATTCATCTTGGCTATCTCTGCCATATCGTCGTCACTCAGCGAGAAGTCGAAGATGTTGATATTCTGTGTCATGCGCTCCTTGTGGCTCGACTTTGGAATAGCCACAATGCCATGCTGAGTGAGCCAGCGAAGAGCTACCTGAGCAGCAGTCTTATTGTACTTGGCACCTATAGAAGTTAGTAATTCGCTTTTCACAATTCCGTCAGCGCCCTGGCCGCCGAGAGGATACCATGCCATCATCTTGGTGCCAAACTCATTGAGTATCGGTTCTATGCCTGTCTGCTGGGTAAGCGCATTGCACTCCAACTGGTTCACCATAGGCTTCAGTTCTACATAGTGGGCAAAATCGAAGAAACGTCCTGCCTGGAAGTTGCTGACACCAATGGCTCTAACCTTGCCGTCACGATAGGCCTTTTCCATAGCCCGCCATGTGCCAAACACATCGCCATAGGCTTGATGAATGAGCAGCAGGTCGATATAGTCTGTCTGTAACTTCTGCAGACTCTCGTCTATACTCTTTGCAGCCTTTTCCTCACCTGCATTAGAAATCCACACCTTTGTCACGAGGAACAGTTCCTCACGTTTCAGTCCGCTCTTGCGCCAAGCATTGCCAACACCTTCCTCATTTTGATAGGCTTGTGCCGTGTCAATCAGACGATAGCCCTCACTCAAGGCATCACTTACACAACGCTCACACTCGTCAGGACTAACGAGAAACACGCCGTAGCCCAATGTCGGCATCTGAACACCATTGTATAGTTTTATATATTCCATATTATTCGTCGTTAATATCCTAAACCATTCAACCACTTCTCAACCTTCTTCTTTTCTGTGCGCACCTCGTGACCATAGATGCTGAAGCCCTTTTGTACGTTAGCACCAGGGAAGGCCGCCTTCACATCTTCCACACAATTGGCAAGTCCGCTACCCTCGTGAGTAGTGAAGGGTATTACTGTCTTACCTTTCAGGTCGTCAGCATGCTTTTTGAAGAAGGTAAACATAACCTGCGGATAGGTACCCCACCATACTGGACCGCCGATGAACACTATGTCATACTGACTTAGGTCCACGTCGCCCTCATATTCAGGCAACTCACCTTTGTCAACCTCCTCCTGTGCCAGTTTGATAAGTGGATTATATGCCATACCGTCATATTTATGGGTTACTATCTCAAACTGCTCCGCGCCTGTCAGTTCTGTGATATAGTCTGCCACAATCTTGGTGTTGCCCACCTCTATGTTTCCTACTGCGTAGTTGTCTCCCGCATGCGAGAAGAACACTACGATTGCCTTTGAATCCTTATTCATAACTTTCTCCTGTTTTGCGCCGCCGCTGCATGCCGTGGAAACGAGCAAGCCGAAGACGGCTGTGATGATACTCCTGATATTCATTTTTATTATTCTTTCTAATTCACACTGCAAAGTTACGACGATTTTCTGATACTTCTGTTTCACATATTGCGTCACTTTTTTTACTTTTTACACAATTCATTCTCACGACACCTCCCTACTTCGTCCACTACTATACAATACATCTTCCCCCCGTCACCCTACTTATATCATCTTAATTCCCAAACATGACAAAGCCAATCAGCAGACATACAAGAAAGGGACCTGCCAAATTATTAGCAGGTCCCTTTGCATATAATTACGCTCCTTAATCATTTAACCATTAAAATCCCAAAATCCGGTTCCCGTCTCAGGGTCATACTTCCTGCCAATAGAGCCACCGACAGTAGGACGCAGTTCTATTTCTGCAGTATATAGAACCGTCGAGGATTTCAGATGTCCCCCTGCTATTCCGTGTTCATCCTTCTTGAATGTAAACAGTGCATGAGTATGATGGAAGAGTTTATTGTTTCCATCTCTAACCACATTTCCATTAAGCGACACAAGTTCGAGCATACCTTCTAACTGCTCTGTCTCAAAACTGCCTGTCTCTGGAATAAATACTTGAAGCTCTGCACTCTGACAACCCCCAATCCCCGAGAAAACAGCAGACGGTATGGATTCCTTTTCGCAAATTTCAAGAATGGAGCTTATTATTTCATCTCCACGATCCATACGGACATAGTATGTTTCGCCAATCTTTCTATATTCCATAGTCTATCGTTTATGTATGTTTAATCTGTCAATATATGTATTATACTACCTTTGATGTTGTTGTCCACTTTGTTTTACAAAGGCGCGGAAATTGGAATTTACCGTTTCTGTTCACTAATCCATCTCTCAATATACTCATATTCATAGCCCTTAGGACCCTGAAATCTTATTCCAATAGGATTTGACTTGAATAAATCAATCTTTTCCTGGGCTTGTTTTAGATTACCTGAGTGTATGTCCATCATTAATTCGTAAATGCAGTTAGTTCGCCCGGTTGGGCAAAAAACATCGGGGTTGGGATTCTCGCTGAGGAAATGAGCAATGTCTGCTTCTACAGTTTTGAACGTGTTCTCCCATAGCAAGACCACATCATCTTCTGTGTAAAGTGGAATTTTGCCTGTATCAAAGACAACATACTCCTTTAGGTTTATATCCGGAACAGCAAAAGATCCATTACCTCTTAAACTTTTAGGTGCTTTTTTACATTCTGGAATCTCAAATATGTCCCACCATAAATCATCAATAAAGTATGGCTTCACGGAAAGTTCTACCTGCTCCAAAACCAAATGACACAAGCTGAAATAGTAACCAGAATCTATTTTCCAATTGAGATAGTCGTTTTGCTTCCAACCAAAACTCTTTGCTACTTGTTTCCTACACTTATTGGAGACTTTCTCCAATGCGTTACGCGCTCTTGATTCTTCTCTTGTCATAATTATAAATTCCGATTTATCTGTCAGTTTTTCTATTCTCTATTGTTTGCAACAATATAGCTTTGCGAATTATACGGCAAAAATACTAATAAAATTCAGAATAGCCAAACAAACAAGCAGTATAGAGCATATTCTGTCTGTTTTCAGCAAACAGGCATTAACCCATTACCACATCAAGTACCATCATAAGCACGAAACCAATGGCAAAGCCAATAGTGCTGAGATTGGAGTGCTGACCATCAGAGGCTTCGGGAATGAGTTCCTCGACAACAACGTAGAACATAGCTCCCGCAGCAAAAGCAAGCATATAGGGCATAACAGGCATCAGCAGCGATGCCAACAACATGACGGCAATGGCTCCGAGTGGCTCAACAGCACCACTCAGACTGCCAATGAGGAACGAGCGCCACTTGCTGTTACCTTCTGCCCGCATCGGCATGGAGATAATAGCTCCCTCGGGAATGTTCTGAATGGCAATGCCCAGCGAGATAGCCATAGCTGATGCTACAGTCAGTCCTGCAGCCCCCTGCTCCACTCCTGCAAATACAACTCCGACTGCCATTCCTTCAGGCAGATTGTGAAGGGTAACTGCTAATGCCAGCATGGCTGTGCGCGACAAGCGCGAACGTGGTCCTTCCGGTGAGTCTGAACCTACATGGAGGTGTGGGGTGAGATCATCAAGTGCCAACAGGAACCCGATGCCCAACAGTAATCCAACTGCCGCAGGCATAACGCTCCATTTGCCGCTGTCTGCTTCCATCTCCATTGCGGGTATGAGCAACGACCATACCGACGCCGCCACCATCACACCAGAGGCAAAGCCCAACAGCGACTTCTGTACTCGTGCCGTCATTTCGTCCTTCATCAAAAAAACAAATGCCGAGCCAAGCATCGTGCCCAGCAGCGGAATTAACAGTCCTATAACCAATGTCGTTGTCATCGTGAGCAAAGGTATAACTTTTTATCGAATTGCGAAATACTCAAATCTGATGAAATGCAAAAAGAAGGCCGAAGCCCTCCCTTTAATCACTTAGCAGGTTCCCACTTGCATCGAACGGGCGACACAATAGTGCCCTCCTTCTTCAATTCAGCAAAAGCCTTGTCAACCTCCTTGCGGTCAATTCCTGTGATTTCCGCAATCTTACCAGCGTTGACGGGAGCACCGAACTCACGCATGGCTTGTAATACTTTCTCTTTCGTGAGTCGATGAAATTAGGTTGCAAAGGTAACTGTTGCTTCTTCATCTACCCAAGGTAATCCATGGCATGGCTCAAAATATCCACACCATACGGGTTGTATTTGGAGCCATAACCTTGTGCTGATGGTCACAACACCTTGTAAAGCAACATAATTTCTAATCACTCCCGAAAGTAGAGAAATCTACAGTTGGGAAATAAAAAACATCGAGATTATGGCAAATCAAGCAACATTATCAAATTTAGATAATGTTTCGAAGTTTGTCATAGAGATAATACCATGTGAATTGTAGTTGCCGTATGGCCTGAATGACCAAGGCGAGAAGGCAGTTTCACAAAACCATGACGGGCATACATCTTCACTGCATCGGCAAACTCCGGGAAAGACTCAATGTAGAGATGTGTATAGCCTGCTTTCCGTGCTTCATTGATGACCAGTGAGAAAAGTTTTGAGCCATACCCCTTCCCACGAACTTTCGGGGAAAGATAGAATTTTACCAGTTCTACATATCCTTCAGGCAAGCCTTCTGTTGGATAGAAACCACAGCCCCCCATCACCTCACTATCTTCGTTGATGACCCAATATCCGGCATTCACACCCTGCAAGGATTCCCATATATGCCATGTGCGGGAATCATCATAGACGGTGTTCACCAATGGTGCTCCATATTCCTCGAACACAGAACGTATCACACGGGCAAGCGGCTTCTGATCTTCCTGTTCTATCGGTCTGATGGTCGCTGTTTTATTCTCCAGACACAGTTCCATCAGAATGTCGCAACGTTCGTAGGCATTATTCTTCAGCGGTATCTCCTTGAATCCCAATTTGCGATAAAGAGCAATGGAGGCTTCCAAGCGGGTGTTGCCTTCGAGAAAGATTCGTTTTACATCATGACTGCGGGCATAGTCTAATAATGCCTCGCCCAGTTGGCGACCGATGCCTTTTCCCTGTGCATCTGGAGAGACTGCCATCTTTGCCAGCTCGTGACAGTCAGATTCAGGATGCGGTTTCAGCGCACAGCAACCCACAACCTGTCTGCTTTCGTCTATAGCCAGAAATATCTGCCCACCATGTCCGATGATGTTGTCATCGATATGTGCAAATGTGTCAAGATCAGACTGCTCCAGTCTGAACCAGGTCTCTATCCACTGCTTGTTCAGTT
>Ga0247611_10005993_pt1 | contig 15769 bp, 9 predicted proteins | sample 177DNAGHGhighgp2_FD_192422 | JGI IMG/M metagenome (GOLD analysis project Ga0247611, IMG submission 192422) | Sheep rumen microbial communities from Palmerston North, Manawatu-Wanganui, New Zealand - 1770 DNA GHGhigh gp2 | ecosystem: Host-associated > Mammals > Digestive system > Stomach > Rumen ...
GCTTAATACACTTTTTACCACTTCTTCATTTTCAATCTTTAAAATTGAACAAGTTGAGTAAACCATAGTGTGCCCAGGCTTTAAAATTTCAATTGCTTTCTTTAATAATTCTTTTTGAGTCTTACTGCTATTTTTCACAAGATCTAAAGAAAATGATTGTAAATCACGAGGATTGTTCAAATTTATTGCTCCACTTCCAGAACATGGAGCATCTAATAAAATAGTATCAAAGCGGAAGAATGAATCAAGCTTTTTGCTATCTTTAACAAAGACGTTAGCTCTTGATACACCTTGAAGATTCAAATTAAATATAAGTCTATCTGCTCTAATTTTATTAGCTTCTACAGCCATAATATTCTTTTGATTCATAGTTAAACTAGCAATTTCACATGTCTTACCGCCAGGAGCGGCACACATATCTAGAATATCATTGTTTATATCTAAATCTAAGAAAAGTGGAGGAATTTGACTTGATAATGATTGAAGATAAATTTTACCTTCTTTAACAATATCATAATCCATCATATTGATATAATCTTCTAATTGATAAGCATCTTGAAAGAAACGCGGATTAGTAAATTTTATACTATTTGAAATTAAAAAATTATCAATTTCTTCTTTACTTGTCTTTAGTCTATTTAATCTAAAAGATGGAAATCTTTTTTTCTTTAAACCTTCAATAATAGAAGATGCTTCTTCTTTATAATCATTTAAATATAATTCATTCAATTGTTCTAAAGAAATCAAGATAACACCTCCATAATTTGTTTAAAGTCATCAATTAAATAATCAGGTTTAGCAAGAGCTAAAACTTCTTTATTTGTATATCCATAAGATACAGATAATATTTTACAGCCAGCATTTCTAGCTAGCGCTATATCGACAAGTGAATCACCAATATATAAAGTTTCACTAATATCTATATTTAATTTATTTATTATCTCAATAAGACCTGCTTTATCAGGTTTAATCGGTAAATTTGTTTGACCTAATACCATATCAAAAACATTCCCAAAGAAATGAGATACAATAAATTTAGTATCTCTATCTGGTTTATTAGATAAAACTGCTAATTTATAACCTCTATTCTTAAGCTCATGTAATGTTTCTAAAGTATTTTTATACTTATCAGTCTTAATTAAATTATGAGATGAATAATAATCATTATAAAATTCGTAAATAACCTCTACTAGCGGACTAGTTAATACAAACCTTACATCATACATCTTAAGAGCAGATCTTTTAACTAAATTTAGCGCCCCATTACCAATATATTTTTTAGTTTGTAAAAGCGTATTTGGCTTTAAATTAAAATGTCTTAAAGAATAATTAATTGCATTATGAATATCTGGTAATGAATTAATCAAAGTACCATCCAAATCAAATACTATTAATTTCATAAACTAACCTTTAACACTTCTTCATCAGTTTCTAAATCATAAATGATGACATCATCATTATCAATTACACCATATGAATGAATCATAATCTCTTTAGGGATTGATGTTGAACCTGGGTTAATGTAATGAACATTACCAACAAGTGTATCTTTAATAACATGAGTATGTCCATAAAGTACAACTCCAGAGTCAACATTTAATGGTTCATTTGGATTATGATGATGTCCATGTGTCAAGTAGAATGTATGACCATTCACTTCAATAAATCCTTCACGATTTATTGGAAAATTAAGTACCATTTGGTCAACTTCAGCATCACAATTGCCTTGTACAGCTAAAATTGAATCTTTAATATCATTCAATAATGGAATAACTTTCTTAGGGGCATAATCCCTAGGAAGGTCATTTCTTGGTCCATGATATAAGATATCTCCAAGTAATACCAATTTATCAAAGTTCCCTTTTTTAAACTTCTCCACAAGCAAATTAGCATAATAATAGCTTCCGTGGATATCCGATGCGAATAAAACTTTCATTTTACCATCCTTTTAATTATTACTTAAATAAATTTTTAATATCATCTTTAGTTAAACGATTGAAGAAATCTTCTTCTGAAATAACTTCATTAGATAATAATTGTTTTCTATTTTGTAATTCAACAATTCTATCTTCAATTGTATCTTTATTAATTAATTTAATAACATTAACTTGTTTCTCTTGACCAATACGATATGTTCTATCTGTAGCTTGGTTCATTGCAGCTAAGTTCCACCATGGATCATAATGAATTACTGTGTCAGCACTAGTTAAAGTTAAACCAGTACCACCAGCCTTTAATGAGATTAAGAATACCTTAATATCTTCATTACCATTAAATTCATTTACAAGGTCAATTCTATCTTTAGCAGGTGTCTTACCTGTTAATTCTAAGAATTTAACATTGTCTTCTTTTAATCTTTCTTCAATGAATCCAAACATTGATGTGAATTGAGAGAAGATTAACATCTTATGTCCATCATCAATCTTTTCATGTACAATGTCTAGTAACATATCTAACTTGCTGTTCTTAGTCTTAACATCATCTAAGAATAGTCTTGGTTCACAAGCTAATTCTCTTAAACGAGTTAAAAGTGATAGCACATGAGAAATTTGGTAGTCTTCACTAGTAATTTCTTCTTGAGCCTCATGTAAATACTTTTCATATAACTTACGTTCAGGTTCACTCATAACTGAGTAAGCATATACTTCTACCTTTTCCTTTAGGTTAAGAACATCAGATTTTAATCTTCTTAAGATGAATGGGCTAGATTTCTTATTTAATTCTTGTAACAATTCCTTGTCTTGGAAGTTTTCATAAGCCTTAGCGAATTCCTTCTTAGTCTTCATATAACCTGGAAGAATGAAGTCAAAGATTGACCATAAGTCCATTAATGAGTTTTCAATTGGAGTACCTGTAAGTGCGAATTTAGATTCAGCTTTTAATTTCTTACATGCTAAAGTCTTTAACGCATCAGGGTTCTTAATAAATTGAGCTTCATCAACGATGATAGTCTTAAATTTCATATTTTCGTATTTATCAATATCCATACGTAAAGATTCATAAGAAGTGATTAATACCTTCTTTTGGTTATATGCGTTACGGATATTTTCACCTTCACGAGAAAGGCCATAAATGACTTCTACAGGAATATCTGGAGCGAACTTTTTGAATTCCATTTCCCAGTTGAAGATTAGAGAAGTTGGAGCGATTACAATTGAACTACCTTCTTTATAAAATGTGTCAATTAAAGCGATAACTTCAAGTGTTTTACCAAGACCCATATCATCAGCTAAAACACCACCAAGGTTATATGTAGATAAAATCTTTAACCACTTGAAACCTTGTAATTGATAATCACGTAAATATTGTTTTATAGAATTATCTAATTCATAATCAATTTGATTATAGTTCATCATATCATTTGAGAACTTATCAAGTAATTGGTTAGATTCGATTAAATCTTTATAACGAGATGAAATAAAGTATGCTTGATACAATGGAATTTGAATATTATCAGAAATATTATCAATACCAAGTTCATTAACAAGCTTTGTAAATAATTCTGCAGTATCTTTATCGATTGAGATAATAGTACCATTTTCAAGTTCAACATAATGCTTATTTTCTTTATAAGCAATTAAAATATCTCTTAATTCATCAGAATTATATTTCATTCCTTCAAATGTTAAAGTAATAATAGAACCAGTTAAATGGAACTTTAATTTATTACTATTCATCTTATAGAACTTTTGATTCTTGATATTATCATCGATAAATAATTCACCATAATCTTTGAATAAACTTAATTTAGTATTTAAAATATCACAAATAGTATCAAAGTCATTAATCTTGTAATCATTTGTCTTCAAGAATCCTAGGTTTCTAACAAGAAGCTTATAATTTTTCTTCTTTAAATAGAAAGTATCATCTTTAAAATCACCATCATAGTGAAGTTTTAAAGAACCTTTTTCATATGTTAAATAAGTGTTGATGACAATTTCATCACGCTTATCAGCCTCAAATGTAGAAATTAAATCTTTATATAATGGATAGAAATTATTTAAGAAAATTTCTCTATTATTTTTATTAAGATCTAAGCTCTTCTTTTCTGATAAGAAATTTAGAAGTGATGCTAACATTAAATCATGACTCTTTAATACATAAATAGTATCTTGTTCAAATACATATGAATTAGACTTAGTAATTACAATTTTGTAATCACTTGAAGATAATGTTAACTTCTTATCATCTAATAATAATTTAATTTTTGGGAAAGAATCACTAAAAGTTTCCTTCATTTCATACATACCATTGTTATAGTATACATGACGTAATTTTGTTGAATACATTACGTTTAAAATTTCAGTAGAAATTGCAGTAACATTTAAATCTAGACGACCCTTGTTTTCTTCACTAGTTTCATTTAAAAGTGTTAATGAATTTCTAGTTAGATATAACATATCGATAACTTGTCTAGATTCTTCATCAAAATATTTATATTCAATTGAAAATTTCTTATTTCCAATTGTTAATATACCTTTCTTATCAAGCATATTAATAAATGCAGGAAGATTTGTAATATCTTGCTTGCTATCTCTTGAATTAAATTCAAGCTTTAAGCATAGCTTGTCTTCCTTAAAATACAAGATTGGTCTAATAATATATTCAAACACGTTTCTTTGAATATTTATTTCCATTAAATCTTGCATGAATTCATCTTGTTTAGCTGAATCATAAAATTGAGCTTCGCTCTCTTTGTCTTTAAACAAAGTATTTAACTTATCCCTCAAACAAAAGAAAAGACAGATTTCATGCATACATAAACCATTCTTTAAGTTGCAGAAACAATCACCTTTTACCTCTTTACCAATACCATAAGTTAAAGTTACTCTTTCATCGTGAAAAATAGCACTAACAACAAATGATAGCGTTGGAATCCTTACTATTTCAAACTCAAATTCTTCAAAGTCTTGATTTTGATAAAGTTTATACCCCTCATTTAATTCTTTCAAAGAATCAGCACTTTTTCTGATCTCGGAAATTTCAATTTTTGACATAAATTCACCATCCAATTTATAAAAATTCCACTCTTATAATTATATCATACCTCATAGAGATTTGAAATAGAATTTAGTAAATAAAGCGATAGTAAAGGCGTTTTCATTAATTAAATCATTATTTATTAATAATTAATTTTATTATTTCAAATAATCCGACAAAAAAAGAAAAATGGTGTCATAAGGCACCATTAAAATAGATTACGAACAGATTTAAATAAATCCTTGTTCTCTTCAATCTTAGATTCATTACCGATAACACAAAGAGTATCATTAGATAATGATTCTTTATATAACTTATAAGTTTCTTTAACATTAGATAATGTTGAATTAATTAATTCAATTCTAATCTTTTTAATATCATCAAATGTAGTATGTGCTAAATATCTAGTTAAAGCTCTTGAACCTTTTAAAGAAACGTGGCAAGAGTCATCTAACAAACCGATAGCACCAATCTTAGCTTGAATTAATTCTTCATCAGTTAAATCAAGATTTTGAATCCAGGAAGGAATGTTATCATAAGCTTCAAGAGTTGATTTAATATTTGGATCACGATATGAAACAAATGTTAAAGACTCATTGAATGATTCTTTAGAAAAGCATCCGTAAGCTCCACCTTTAACTCTTACAACTTGCCATAAATAAGCCATAGATAAATAATTATTAATAACTTTTATTGAACCATTGAACTTATCATTAACAATACCACCACGGGCAACGAAGTTTACATCAATAGGAGCCATAAATCCTTCGTTTAACTTATTAACTTTAAATTTAAATTTATTACTAGATTCATATTTATCATTTAATAAATTATAGAATTCATCAGTACTATTTTTATCTAATTCATATTGCTCTTTTGTAGAAGTAACATGGCTAATGAATGATTCTTTAGTTAATAGCTTATTTGGTAATTCTTGTAAGATGTTTAACGCATTTAATCCCTTAGTATCGAAATTATCAATTAAATCATTTAAGAAATCTAAGAATGCGATACCAGATATATTTTCGCTATATGCTGCTGATTCAACAGTATAGCTTTGAGCACGACGAGCCGCAAATGCATGACCACTACCAATGATAGCACCATGCATATCATCCTTAAACTTGATTAATAAATCTTTAAAGCGATATTTGTTAGCAAACTCAGTATTAAATAGCATATCATTAACAAGCTTATTAGCTTCATCCTTGTTAGAATCAAGATATGATAAACTTACAGTAAAGTAAGCATCATATTTCTTATCATGGCATGGAACAATAATATCTGTATAGATACCACCAGTTAACTTCTTAGTTAATGTGTCTATTTCTCTATATGAATGATTCTTAGTATTGAATAAACCATAAACTTTAGCTAATAACTTGATATATTGTAATTCTTCATTAGAGAAGTTGGTTAACTTAAACAAATATTTTTTATAAATGATACCATTTGTAAAATAATCACTAAATAAGTGCTTAGAGTCAAGCACATTTAAATTATAGTCTTGAGGCTCACTTGAAATATCATTTAAAGTTAATTTAGGCATTGATGCTAGTGCTTGAGGACTATCTTCTTCTTGTTGATACTTTCTTAAATTCTTATTTTTTAAAATAAGAGCATCAATTTCTTCATCAGTTAATGAAGCTTTATATTCTTCTAATCTTTTTGCAAGTTTTTCTTGTTCTTTCTTTAAGCAATCAAGTGAAGGAACAAGTGTAACAAATGATTTATGAGTATTCTTAAGGAAATCATTTTCAACAATATCTACAAAATAAGATGTATTTATTTCTTTCCTTAATTCATCAAAATACTTTAATCCTTTTAAATATTCAAATGGCTTATTTTCATCATATAAGAAACTTGTTAAAACACTCATACCATAAATTAAACCTTTAGGAGTTGAGCCGAAATTAGCTTCACGAGTTGTGAATTCAAGATAGTTAAGTGCAGATTCAATTTCTTCACTCTTTATACCATTTTTAACAACATCAGCTAAAACCTCATCAATGATTGTCTTAAACTTTTCAAGATTCTCTAGCTTACAACCTTTACCAACAACTGAAATAATTGGTTGATAAATATCTGGTTCAAATATAGATTCTACATTTTCACAAATGCCTTCTTTAATTAATCTATCTTTAACAGGAGAACCTTCAGACTCAAACAAAATTTGAGCTAAAATTTGACTAGCATGTACTTTTTTAATATCAAGCACAGTTCCTACTGAAATATTATATGAGAAAATATATTTATCATTTAAATCTGCTTCATCACTTACAGGGTATTCTCTTCTAACATCAATTGGTTTTTCAAATGGCTTTTGAAGTTCAATACGAGATGGTGATAATACATAATCATATTTAGATAAATATTCTTTATCAAGATAATCTAATCTTTCATCCATATCTAAATCACCATACATAAAAATGTAAGAGTTAGCTGGTGAATAGAAAGTCTTATGGAAATTTAAAAATTGTTCATATGAAAGATTAGGAATAACCTTAGGATCACCACCGGATTCAAATCCGTAACAAGTGTCAGGATATAAGCTGTGCATTATTTCTCTAAATAATACATCATCACTATTAGAGAATGCACCCTTCATTTCATTATATACTACACCATTAATTGTGATAGGGTCTTCCTTTTTTTCAATTTCATAATGCCAACCTTCTTGTAAGAAAATCTCTTCATGATTATAAATTTGTGGATGGAAAACAGCATCAAGATATATATCCATTAAGTTTTTAAAATCATTTAAATTTAAGCTTGCGACAGGATACATAGTTTTATCAGGAGCTGTGAACGCATTTAAGAATGTATTTAAGCTCGATTTTAATAATTCTACAAATGGATCCTTAACTGGATACTTTTCTGAACCACATAATACAGAGTGTTCAAGAATATGAGTTAAACCTGTAGAATTGATTGGCGCTGTCTTAAATCCAATGCAAAAGACCTTATTAGGGTCTTTCGCAGGGATTGTAATAACACGTGCACCAGATTTATTATGCTTGTACAAAATTGCCTTCTCATTGATATCAGGAAGGAATTCTTCAGCAATTTTTGTATAGTGTATATTCATAAAATTCCCTTTCAAAGAAATAAAAATTAATTGTGATTTTCAACCTTATTTTCAACTAATTGAATAAACTCATCAACTGAAACAGTAGTTTGTTCTTGCTTACCATATTCACGATAAGTGATTGTGTTGTTAGCTACTTCATCATCACCGATAACTAATTGATAAGGAATCTTAGCGATTTGAGCTTCACGAATCTTCTTACCAAGTTTTTCATCACGGTAATCAGTTTCAAAACGAATACCAGCACGGATAAACTTATTTACTAGCTTATCGCAATATTCTTGATGATATTGTAGATTTACAGGAATAATCTTAGTTTGAACAGGAGCTAACCATAGAGGTAATACACCCTTAGTTTCTTCAAGTAAGAATGCGATGAATCTATCTAGAGAACCTAAAATAGCACGGTGAATAACAACTGGTCTAGCCTTTTCGCCATTTTCAGCAACATATTCTAGTTCAAAACGTTCTGGTAATTGGTAGTCAAGTTGAATTGTAGATAGAGTTACATCATGACCAATTGCAGACTTAACTTGAACGTCAAGTTTTGGACCATAGAATGCAGCTTCACCTGGAGCTTCATAGAAGTCAGCATTTAATTCTTTTAATACACTTCTTAATTCATCTTCACTCTTTTCCCATAAGTCATCGTTACCGAAATACTTTTCTTTATTATTAATATCTCTTAATGATAAACGGAACTTATAATCCTTGAATCCAAAATCATTATAAACATCAAGAATTAACTTTAATACATTCTTGAATTCAGAACCGATTTGGTCTGGACGGCAGAAAATATGTGAGTCATTTTGAGTAAATGATCTAGCTCTTTCAAGACCTGTTAAAGCACCTGAAGCTTCAAAACGGAAATCATTTGCAATTTCAGCAATACGAACAGGTAGATCTCTATATGAGTGAAGCTTAGATCTGAACATTACCATATGGTGAGGGCAGTTCATTGGACGAAGTACGTATGCTTCATCATCTAATTCCATAGCTGGGAACATATCATCTTTGTAGTGTGCCCAGTGACCGGATGTCTTATATAGGTTTACATTACCTAAAGATGGAGTCATAACATGCTTATAACCAAGAGCGATTTCCTTGTTCATAATGTAATCAGCAAGAAGACGACGTACTGTGAAACCATTTGGTAAGTACATTGGAAGACCACGGCCTACAAGTTCATCAAACATGAAAATTCCCATGTCTTTACCAATCTTACGGTGGTCTCTTTCTTTTCTATCTTCAATTAAAGCTAATTGTTTTTCTAAGTCTTCTTTTGTCCACCAGCTAGTACCATAGATACGAGTTAATTGCTCATTCTTAGAGTCACCTCTCCAATAAGCTCCAGCTAAAGATAATAGTTTAAAATGTTGAATCATTCCTGTAGACATAACATGAGGTCCACGGCAAACTTCAAGATATCCACCCTGTTCATAGAAATTAACTGTGTCTCCTTCAATAGCATCAATTAATTCAGTCTTATACTTATCATTTTTGAAGATTTCATGAGCTTCAGCTTTTGAAATTTCCTTATGAGTAATCTTAATATTAGCTTTAGATAATTGAACCATCTTCTTTTCAATCTTAGCTAAATCAGCTGGTTGAATTGGATCCTTAAACTTAATATCATAATAGAATCCTTCTTCAATTTCAGGTCCTACACCAAATTGGCTATCTGGATATAATTCCTTTACAGCGTTTGCAAGTAAGTGAGCAGTTGAGTGATTTAAAACTTCAAATGCTTCCTTATCACCTTTAACTACAAATTCTAGATTGCAGTCCTTTTCTGCCTTGTCAGATAAATCAACAAGAACACCATCAACCTTAGCAACAACACAACTCTTTGCTAAAGAACTTGATAATTGTTTAGCTATTTCAATATAGCTTAAACCTGATTCTACTTCTTTTTGTGAACCATCTTTTAAAGTAATTTTAATCATAATCTTTCCTCCTAAGGACATAAAAAAAGTCCTTAAAATAATATTTAAGGACGAATTATCGCGGTACCACCTTAGTTCTAGATATATAAATATCTAGCTCTCAAAATTCTATAACGGGAATTCCCGGAGCATATTTCTATGTCGCCTCCATGGTAGTAATTTCAAGACATTGATTTAAGCAGCTCACACCACCCTGCTCTCGCTTTAAATATATCAAGAAATGTTATCCATTTCATAAGTTTGCTTATATTATAGAACAATGTGTTTTCTAAGTCAATTTATAAAATTAAAATATATTTTATTAATTATATTTAGGATTTATGTTATCATATAAATGGTGATAAAAATGAAATTTCCTGCAGGTGTTAAAAAGACTTATATAGCTCCAATATCAAATTCAAATGAACCTAAAAAGAAAATTTGGAAAGCCAATATGGCTAACAAAGGTATGCCACTTGAGGATATGGTAAATAGGTCAAATGAATATTATTTATCAAATGATATTGCAGTAATTCACAAAAAACCTATTCCAATTCAAATAGTTAAAGTTGATTATCCATCACGTAATAAAGCTGTTATAAGAGAAGCTTATTATAGAACGCCTTCAACAACAGACTATAATGGTGTATATAAAGGATATTATATTGATTTTGACGCAAAAGAATGCTCAAGCGAAACATCATTTACATTATCAAACATTCATGAACATCAAGCTATTCATCTTCATAATGTAAAGCGTCATGGAGGTATTGGTTTCTTTTTAGTTTCTTTCAATAAATATAGTGAATATTACTTATTAGATGTAGATCAATACCAAGAATTTAAAGATAAAGCCGATAAAGGGGATAGAAAATCTATTCCATATTCATTCTTTAAAGAATCATGTATAAAAGTTAACTCAGGATATATGCCAGAAATTGACTATTTAAAAGGTGTCGATATATTAATAAAAAAGAAAATAGAAGAACAATAAATTTTAAGCATTTCATATAAATAAACGAATATAACTAAAAAAACTTCTTTTAAAGAAGTTTTTTATTTTATTTATCAAGTTTATTCTTAGCTTTTAATGTTTCATAAATAGTTTTAATCATTTTATCTCTAACAACCGGTTTAGCAATATGATTATCCATCTTATTGATTAAAGCTTTTGAAACATCTTCATTTAATGCATCAGCAGTTAATGCGATGATAGGAACATTTTTATCTTCTCTTTCTAAACTTCTAATTTCAAGAGTTGCTTCATAACCATCCATCTTAGGCATATGAATATCCATCAGAATTAAATCATAATGGTTAACTTCACTCTTTTTAAAGAAATCAACAGCTTCTTCACCATCATTAGCTATATCAACATTAAATTTAAAATAATTTAAGTGATTCTTTATTACTATTTGATTAATTGTATTATCTTCCGCAACAAGAACATTAAATTTAGAATAATCTACAAGATTAGATTCATCTTCATGAACAACTACAATTTCTTGACTATTCTCTTTGTCAAATACAAATTGCATAGTTGTTTCTGTACCAACGCCTTCTTCAGTATGAACATCTACTTTACCGCCTAATAAATCTATTAAAGATTTAGTAATCGCAAGACCTAAACCTGTCGAAGGAACATTTGCAATTCTATTTTCTTGGCTAAATGGTTCAAACATATGCTTCGCAAATTCTTTAGACATACCTCGACCATTATCTTTAACTACAACAGTTAATTCAACTTTATTATTAATTAATTCTTTAGCCAATACAGTTAAACTAATTTTTCCATAATCTGGTGTATATTTAATTGAGTTAGATAAGATATTAATAATTATTTGAGTAAGTTTTATTTCATCAGATTTAATATATAAGCTATCAAAGTTTTTAATAACATTAAATTCTTGTTTTTTCTCTTTGACTTGACTGCCTACAACGACTTTCACTTCATCTATAATTCCATTTAAAGATACAGTACTTTCTTGCGCTTTAACTTTACCTGCATCAATTCGAGACATATTTAATACGTTGTTGATTACAAGTAATAAATATTTACTTGAAATATCTACTTTATCAATAGCTTCTTTTAGTTCAACATAATCTTTCTTTTCATATGCTTCATGAGCGATTTGATTCATACCAATAATACCATTTAAAGGCGTTCTTAATTCGTGGGAAACACGAGATAAGAAACTAGATTTTTGACTAGCCACTTCCTTAGCTTCAATAAGTTGTCTAGAAACACTTTGCATTTGTTCCTGATAATCTGTAAGGTCAGTAATTAATACAACATTAAAGTATACATTTTCCAAATCTAATTGTAATACATTAATATTAATATGAACATTTCTGCCACTTCTTCTATTAAAAACAGTGGCTCTAATCGAATCATCAATAATTACATCATCGTCAAACTTGGATAAAACTTCTTTTCTTAAGTCAACACCATTAACATCATACACAGGGCCATCAGAAATCATCCCTTTAGGCATTCCAAATAAATCTTGAAGCTTATCAGACATAAAAGCTAATTCCATTTTAGAATCATAAATAATTAATCCCTCTTGCAAGGAGTTAAAGAATTCAATGAATTTATATAAATTAGATCTATGATGATGTTTTTGATAATAATACCAAATTACATTTGAACCCATCATTAAGAAATATAATGTAATGGAACTATCCAATAATATTTTATAAACACTTTCTTCAGGCTTCCAACTCATAATTACGATTGAAGCCACAATGAATAACAAAGATATTAATGAACTCATCAATATATTTAAATCATTTTTTCTCATAATACTCCTTTCATTGAAAAAATGGTGATGATTAAAAAATCATCACCCAATTTTAACTTAACCAATCAGGTAAATTTGATTTAGAATTAGACTCTTCTTTAGAAGTTTTTTCTTTCTTTTCTTTTACCTTATCTACTTTAGTCTCTTTTACTTCTTTATCTTTCTTATTTCTTCCAAATAATGAGAAATGCTTTTTCTTCTTTTCTTGATTAAATAAATGATCAGTATCTTGTTCAACATCTTCCTTACTTTCAGTTAATTCTTCTACAGTAAGTGATCTATTTGTTAAATCAATATTATCTTCATTAGCATCATGATTGAAAATTTCACTTGCAAGATTTTCAATACCATATTCTTTAGCTTTAAGTTCATAACCAGTAGCTACAACAGTAACAACGAATTCATCACCTAAATCACGAGAAATAGATGTACCATAAATAATATTAATGTTCTTATCACAGTTGTTTCTAATTTCAGATATACATGCATCAATTTCTGACATTGCAACATTATCAGCAGCAGAAATATTAACAATAGCATCAGTTGCACCATCAATAGAAACTTCTAACAAACGAGAATGGATAGCTCTACGAGCAGCATCAATCGCTCTATTAGGACCTTTTGCAACACCAATACCTAGTAAAGCTGTACCTTTGTCCTTCATTACAGTTTTAACGTCTGCTAAGTCAACATTAACTAATCCTGGAATATTGATAATTTCAGCAATACCTTGAACGGCTTGTCTTAAAACATCATCAACTTCACGGAATGCTTCAAGCATTGGAGTTGAAGGGTCAACAATTTGCATTAAACGTTGATTTGGAACAACAATTAAAGTGTCCACATATTTTTTAATTTCAGTTAGACCTTTTGCAGCATTTTGAGCACGTGCAGGTCCTTCAAAATTGAAAGGTTTAGTTACAACACCAACAGTTAGGCATCCTTCTTCTTTACAAATACGGGCAATAACAGGGGCTGCACCAGTACCTGTTCCACCACCCATACCACAAGTAACAAAGACCATGTTAGCTCCTCTAATAACTTCTCTCAAATCCTCTTCAGATTCTAAAGCTGCATTATAACCAATTTCAGGCTTTGCTCCTGCACCTAATCCTTTAGTTAAAATAGATCCAATTTGAACGCGAATATCAGCATGACTATAACGTAAATCTTGAGCATCAGTGTTTACTGCAATAAATTCAACACCCTTTACATCATAATCAATCATTCTATCAACAGCATTATTACCTGCGCCACCAACACCAATTACCTTAATAATTGGCTTTGTCGCAAATTCATTTTCATCACCAAAAACCATACATATTCCTCCTAGAAGAGTAAAATTAAATATCTATTAATATTTTAACCTAATAAATGCCATTTTTCAACATAGATTGCTGAATATTAATCACTAAAATTTTACTTTCCAATTTGTTATTTTGTATATAATTGTAGCAAATATTCAAAAGAATTTAAATAGAAAAATATATAAAAAAAAGGCCCCTAGTTTCCTAGAGGTCTCAATTTATTTATGAACTTAGAAAGATTCATGAATAGTACGTGAAATAACGTCGTCTTGTTGTTCCTTTGTTAACTTAATAAAGTTTACAGCGTAACCAGAAACACGAATAGTTAATTGTGGGTACTTTTCAGGATGAGCTTGAGCGTCTAATAATGTTTCTCTGTTGAAAACATTAACGTTTAGATGGTATCCACCATCTGAAACATAACCATCAAGTAAGTTTACTAGATTTTCTTCTCTCTTTGACATAATTTTAATTCCTCCTTATTTAGAAATAAATTAGTCTTCTTTACCTAAAGCATTAGGTGTAATAGCGAATGTATTAGAAATACCGTCTCTTGAATTTTCGTAGTTCAACTTAGCTACTGATTCTAGAGAAGCAAGAGCACCGTGAGTATCACGACCATGCATTGGGTTTGCACCTGGTGCTAATGGTTGTCCTGCCTTACGACCATCTGGAGTATTACCAGTCTTCTTACCATATACAACGTTTGAAGTAATAGTTAAGATTGACATAGTTGGTTCAGAATGTCTATATGTAGTGTGCTTACGAACTTCATTCATGAAGAAGTCAACTAGCCATGAAGCTAATTCATCAGCTCTGTCATCATTGTTACCATACTTAGGGAAGTCTCCTTCAATCTTATAGTCAACAACTAAACCTTCTTCATCACGGATTGGAGTAACCTTAGCATACTTAATAGCTGATAATGAGTCAGCAGCTACTGATAATCCAGCAATACCTGTTGCGAAGAATCTATGAACTTCAGTATCATGTAAAGACATTTCTAATGCTTCATATGAATACTTGTCATGCATGTAATGAATAGCATTTAATGTGTTAACATAAATATCAGCTAGCCATCCCATCATGATTTCATATTTATGTTTAACTTCATCGAAGTTAAGTGGTCCATTGCCAAGGATTGGTTGGTATTCAGGTCCAACTTGAACAGCCTTACCTGTTACCTTGTCCTTTAATAATTCATCCTTACCACCGTTGATAGCGTATAATAAGCACTTAGCAAGGTTAGCACGAGCACCGAAGAATTGCATATCCTTGCCTTCTCTCATAGAAGATACACAGCAAGCGATACAGTAGTCATCACCCATCATTGGACGCATTAATTCATCTGATTCATATTGAATTGATGAAGTAGTGATTGAAATGTGAGCACAATACTTCTTGAAGTCTGCTGGTAATCTCTTTGACCAAAGAACAGTTAGGTTTGGTTCTGGAGCAGGTCCTAGGTTTTCTAGAGTATGAAGAACACGGAATGAGTTCTTAGTTACTAATGAACGACCATCAGTACCCATACCACCAATTGATTCAGTTACCCAAGTTGGGTCTCCTGAGAATAATTCATTGTATGAAGCAATACGAGCGAAACGAACCATACGTAACTTCATAATGAAGTGGTCCATTAACTCTTGAGCTTCAGATTCAGTT
>Ga0247611_10005995_pt1 | contig 15768 bp, 21 predicted proteins | sample 177DNAGHGhighgp2_FD_192422 | JGI IMG/M metagenome (GOLD analysis project Ga0247611, IMG submission 192422) | Sheep rumen microbial communities from Palmerston North, Manawatu-Wanganui, New Zealand - 1770 DNA GHGhigh gp2 | ecosystem: Host-associated > Mammals > Digestive system > Stomach > Rumen...
CGTCCCAACTTACTTGTAATTCAGAAATTGGATATTGTTTATGAAATTCTATAAATTCTTCCCAGTTAGCCATTGTACTAGTAACCAATTGAAATATAATTCCAGAATTCCAATATTTTTTTACAGTATATTTATATAAATCTATTCTAACTAATGGCTCTCCACCAAAAAATATAATTCTATGAGGTTTATATTTTTCAATATATTTATCAATGTCTTCTTCAGTCATACTAAGATGCCCATATTTAATATAACAATATTTACATCTATTAGGGCAAGCATTAGTTAAAAATAAATAAAGATCTTTATTTATTGACATTTATTTTTCTCTTCTTTCTACTTCATACAGATATTTTTAGTATATTTAAGATCACTAATAACTCTTGATAATACATTATTTACTTTTCTTATATCTCCAGATAAATCATTTTGAGTTCATAGCAAACTGTGTTGCTTCACTATCTATAACATCCATTAATTCATAAATATTATGAATTATAGTTTCTAATTTATTATAAGTTTCAATTTTCATATTAAGTCTCCTTAATTTATATTAATAGCCCTACTCATATGAGTAGGGCTAATCTATTCACATGGAAACTGTTGACCAGAGACATCAATTATCACCTTCTTTCATTATTAGATATTAAAAAATTTATTAACGAATTCATGTATTAATCAAGGCTTACCATAAAAGTGGTCTAATAGATAATAATTACCTTTCTTAAGCAAATATTTATAGAACTTCAATATCTGTTTAGATCTGGAGTAATTCTTGAAATGATCTTTAGGAATACTAAATCTATAATCTTGTCCAGGCTCTATTATTACACAAGGACAAGGTGCTTCGTGATGTATTATTAATTTAAATTCATCAGTATCCACACCACATTCATCTAGTTTAATTTCGCACATATCTGTAAATTCAGTAGTTACATTAGGTTTTAAAGCCTTCACTTCTATTCCCTTTTTAACTTCTTCTCTAAATTCTTTATCAATCATTCGTTTATATAGTTTATCTGCACCAAATATTCTTCTATGTCTAAGAAGTTCTTCCATCCTTTCAAGTGCTGTTCTAGTATCGTTATTCTTTTTAGCAATTTCACAACACTCTACAGCACTCTTAGCATCTTCATACATAATATCATCCTTTTATAATAAAGCATTTATTATAATAACAACTATAACAATCGTTCCAATAAAAATAATTTCATTCATCTTACCCATAATTACTTCATCACTTTAATTATATTATCCTTCTTATCTATTTTCTCTATAATAGATAATACTTTTTCGATACATTTCATAGTACCTTCCATATTTAAATAAATACCGTCAAATCCTTCATAACCAATATTCACATCTTCTCCATCAATACCAATTAACAAATCCCAATAAAGATTTTCTTTGATATTAATATTAGAAGCTTTACATTCATTTAAAAAATCATTAATAGTTTGTGATTTAGAAGATTCCCAAGAAGCAATATTTTCATCGTCATTATATAAATCTAAATTAAAATATTCTGCTTCTTTAATATTACAAAAATCTTCTAATAAATTAAAATTTAATGATTTATCCATTTTGATATCATAATTTGCAAAATAACGATCATTAGGAGTTAATGATTTATTTATAATTTCCATACTTATTCCCCATCTAATTCTTTAAATATATTTATTACGTTATCATAATATTTTTCATTACAATTAAATTTTAAAATTAAATTATTTTTATTATTTAAATTATATTTTACATTAATCTCTATTTCTTCCCTATAATTAGGTTTAGAATTAACATAAATAATCTTCATAATAGTTTATCATCCTATTAAATATTATTTAAATACTTCATATACATAATATCTAACAGAAATCTATTTTATAGTTTTTCAAATTTAACTAGTTTTTCTAATGCAGACATATATCTTTTTGATAAACTTTCTTTCTTTTCATCAGAAAATAATTTCATTCTATTTACATTCAAATTATGTTTTATATCATGAATTTTTACTTTTACAGCATATGGATTTTTACAAACTCTATCTATATATTCATTATAAGTTTCATTATCATTTCTTGTTAATGCTTTTACTGCTTCAGAAACTATTTCTCCAAATGCTAATTTAATCATAGATAGTTTGTCTTTAATAGTTATATCTATTAATTCTTTTTCAACTTTAGAATTTTTATAACCTCTAATTTTACAAAATTCTTTTGTTTTATCTATTTCACTTTCTATTACATCATGAAGTAAAGCAATAATAATACAATTTTCTAAAGCTTCGCAATCTTTGATTCCGCCAAATTGAGATTCTTCTTCTAATATCTTTTCAGCTACTTTATATGGATGAAAAATATATGGTATTCCAATTTTATCTTTTTCATTTCTATGAGTATCATAAGCTATATTTATAGCTTTAATAATTTTTTTATTAAAAATCATTTAATCACCTTCTTTTATCATAAAATAAATAATAATAAAAATATATCTTTAAAATAATAATTAATATATAAAGTTGCTAATATTGTTATAATAATTAATATTAAAATAATTAATCTATCATTATTATTCATAATAATATCTCTCTTAAAATTAAATTAAGGATGAGCATATGCTCATCCTTATATATTTTATTTTATTATATTAAGGTTTATAAATAAATTATTTATTACCATCCACCACAGTGCTGATTATGGCAAGTTCCACTATAACAACTTTGACATGCTAATTGACATGAAGTCTGACAAGTAGTTTCACATGTACTTTGACATGCTGTTTGACATCCAATTTGACAACTTATTTCACATTTCTTTTGACATGTAGTTTGGCATCCAACTTGACAACTAGTTTCGCATCTATCTTGGCATACTAATTGACATCCAGATTGACAAGTAACTTGACATGTAGTTTGACATTTTAGTTGACATGTAGCTTGACATCCTTTTTCACAAGTAGCTTGACATGTAGCTTGACATGTAGTCTGGCACCCAATTTCACATGCAGATTGGCAACTTAATTCACATTTACTTTGACAACTTAATTGACATCCAGCTTGACATTTTAGTTGACATAATGTTTGACAATTAGTTTCACAAGAAGTTTTACAACTACCATCATTATTCCATATAGGATTAGCTTTTGTACTTAAAGATTCACTAATTTCAATACATGTAGAAATAAATGTTTGCATTTTACTAGCGGTTACAATTTCTTTTTCTGTTACAGTTGCAGCAGGATTATCTGTTGCACCATCTTTCGCTCTTTTATATATTTTATTTAAATTATTAGCAATAGTATTTACATCTTTAGCAAATAATGGAGAATCTTCTATTATCATGCTAGCTCTAGTATCTTCTAATATTTTTTTAGTAGAAGTGTCTATAATTCCATTTAATTGTTTTGTTTTAGGAACATTTTCGCTTTTTTTACTTTTTTCTTCATTAGATGCTTGAGTATCTAATGAATCTAATTCATTTAAATTTATAAGCATTATATCTATTATAGTCTTATACCAACTTCTAGATGGATGCGTATCTACAGAAACATCTGGAATAGTATAAGATACAGATTTTCTGGTTACATTAGTACTCAATATAATCACCTCATTAACACTTAAAAAATTAAGAGGACTAGATATCTAGTCCTCTTAATTTTATTTTATTATATATTATGGTGCGAAAGGAGGGACTCGAACCCTCACGATATTTCTATCCCAGGATTTTAAGTCCTGTGCGCCTGCCAATTCCGCCACTCTCGCACTAATTATAACTGGCTCCCAGGGCTGGTCTCGAACCAACAATAGCAGATCCAAAGTCTGCTGTGCTACCAATTACACCACCTGGGAATAAAATGGAGCAGGTAGCGAGAATCGAACTCGTATCTAAAGCTTGGAAGGCTTTCGCTTTACCATTAAACTATACCTGCACCAATAAAAAATATTATATTTCTATACCTAAAGATTCAGATTGTCTCATCTTATTCTCTGTTACTATTACAGATGCTAAGATAACTAACTTTTGTTCAAAATAATCTTTAAATGTAGGTAAAATTTTTTCTTCACCTAGATTGTTAATCATTTCTTTAATTTTAATTAATCTAGTAGATGTAGTTAACGTATCTCTCAAATTAGTTTCATTAAATACTAAATCAATATAATCTTTTATTTTAAGATTTTCTTTAAGTAAAACTAATTGTCTAGATCTTAAATTTGAAGAATTCATTATTTCTTTTTGTTTATTTAAAACTACTTTAGCTATAATTTTATGCAAATCGCAATATGCTTTAGAAGGTTCATCTTCTCTATGATTAAGTCTAAAGTTTTCTTGAGGACATCCACCTTTACATGATCCTTTAGCATTACAAGTATCACATTCATCTTTATAATAAGTAACTTTTTTAGGAGTTTTTAAAATCATATCTTCTTCTACTCCAGTATAAATATTACCTATATAATTTTTCTTCTTTGTTTCTGAATCAGATGTTGGAAGTTGATGACAAGGATATATATCTCCATTTGTATCTAATGCACACCATCTGTTATTAAAAATAGCACAAAGCATTTCATCAGATACTTCAGGAGCCATTATATTAATAATAGTATCATTAATATTTTTTATAGAAATATTTCTATTATATCCTTCAGTATTAACTGTCTCTATATAGTAATCAATTAATTTAGAAAACTCTCTTTCATAATCTTGTAATGAAGAATCAGACCATTCTACATCTGTAACTGCCATAGGGCATACATTATCTATTCCCATATCAATAATTGACTTAGTAGATTCAAACATTTGATATGCATCTTCTGGTAATATAGTCATTCTAGCTTCAATATATCTAGCAATTCCTTTATCTTTTAATTTATTAATATTTTCTAATACTTTGTCATACGAATTACATCTATTTTTATCATGAACTTTTTTAGTTCCATCAATAGATATTAATAAAAATATATCATAATCTTCTATATATTGAATCATCTCATCTGTTAAAATTGTAAGATTAGTAGTTACTCCAAATGAAACATCATATTCTTTTTCTTTACAATGAGTTACAACAGCCTTCATTGTTTCCCAATTAAGAAAAGGCTCTCCACCAAAAAAATTAATAGTAAATTTATTTTTAAATTTAGGATTTACGTAATGTGTAGAGTAAGCTTTATCTATAATATCGATTGCTGTTTCAACATCCATCATATCTTTTTTAACAGATTTATTTTGTTCAAAACAATATATACATCTAAGATTACAATTATTAGTTAAATTCATTGTAATAGAATCTAACTTATAAACTTCTTCAAAAGGTTTAATCATAATAATACTCCTATATACAAAATAATTGTATTATAATGTATATAGAAGTTTAATTTATTAAAGTGATGGAGGAATAACTCCAAGATAACGTAAAGCTACATACGCAGCTCTTTTCTTTTTATTTTCGTCATCACCTTCTTTATTATCAACTATTTCTTCAGAAGGTTCTTCAACTACAGGTTCATTATTAGTAGGATTTTCAACTACAGTATTCTCTTCATTATTCAAATTTTCATTTTCTAATACTTCATTTTCATCCATGATGTTTATCTCCTTTTTAAATATTAATTTAAGTATATCCAGTCACCATTAGAATCAGCTAACTTTACTGTATTCTCTTTAGTATCAAAATATACTGTTTTACCAACTGAAATTTCTTTTGGATCTTCTATGCCAGCATATACTACTGTAGATACATCTATTTTACTAGATAATTCTGAAATTTTATTTCTTAGATTCTTATACGATGTATCATTATAACTAATTATATTATTAATCATAGTTTGTAATGATGGTGCTAGATCTTCAAATCTTATCCTATTTATTTCAGATTCTTCTGTTATCATAAATATTCACCACCTTATGTTGCTCTATCAAAATGAATATAAAGATTAACTTTTTTACCTTTTAAAGATTTAAATGTTTCATAATAATATTCTGTAGTAAATCCTTGAAAATTAGTTAAACATCCAGTGTTATCAAAATTAATTAAATCACAATTTTGAAGTATAGGTAAAGTATTATTTTCGTATTCTAAAGTTATAGTTACAAATTTATATTCTGATACTGCTTTTTTAGGAGAGTCCAAAAATTTAATGCAACTATAATAATCATTATTATATTTTCTTATATAAAATGTATCAAATAATTTAGGAGTCATATTTCCATAATAATCACTTGTTGATGAATCATTATTAATATTTAATCTTACTCCATAATTATCTTTTGTTTTATGTTTTGATATAGTGGCATTAGCAGTAAAATTATATATAATAGAAGCAGGTTCAGCAGAAATAGAATCACTTTTAGAAACAACTCCACTAGACGCAGTAAGATCTCCTGCTTTATAATAAGTAGAAGTTGATTTAATAGTAGCTGTCCATGTTGCTCCATATTTTAAATTTACTGCAGATGTATAATTAATCCCTCCAGATTTAAGAGTTATAGTTTGATATGGAGATTGAACTATATTAATTTTATAATATACATCATCTTTTGGAATCCTAATCCATTTATTTTTAGTATATACATATAAAAAGAATGCTCCATTTTTATTTACAATAGCTACTTCTTTATTATTAATAGGATTAATAATTTCTGAAGTTGCATTTACTACTGAAAATCTTACATTATTAAGACACTTTTCGTATAACTCTACAATATTTTGTAATTGTTCTAATTCTGATCTGGTTACTGATTTTCTTAATTTATTTTGTAAAGAAAAAGAGAGTTGTTCAAATGTAATTTTATTTTCCTTATCAAAAGTTAGCATTTATTTCACGCCTCTCTTTCTATATTAGTACCATATTCTATATAGACATATCCATTTTCAGCAGGATATATAATTTCTCCTGTAAGATGATCTATATGGTCACCTATACCACCCAAACCATTTCCTGCATTTGCTCCAGTTATACTTCCTCCATTAGCAGTTATACCGAATGCAGTAGATACACCTCCATTAGATGCAAATGTAGTTCCTGCTTTACCAACTTTTATTGTATAAGTAGTAGATGTATTAATAGGAACTAAAACTGATTCTATTAGTTCTCCATTACCACCATTGTAATAACCAAGTGTACTAGAAGAAGGTTCAATAATTTCAGAATGAGCTCCTCCTCCTGCACCTGCTAATGTAACTTTAACTTTTGTAATATAATTAGGAGCTCTCCATGTAAATGATCCATTACTATCAAATATTTCTTTATTATAAGTAGGTATAGCAGGTGATGCTTCAATTTCTATATCAGATGTAATATTTCCTGAAGTATTAGATAAAGTCCCAGGAAGATATCCATTCAAACCATCAATAGAAACATGATACTCTGAATTATAAGGTAATATAATTGATTTATACCTAGTATATATATCTTGAGTTGTAGTTACACCTGTTTCTGAATTTGTATATGTAAAATGAATAACTTGATTTTGAGTTCCAAATATTACTACTTCATAAGTATTTAAACTAGCATTTGTAACACTTATTGAAGTATTTCCTTTTATTTTATATATAGAATCATGTAAATGAATGGAGTTATCAGATACATCTAAAACACCAGGAATATATTCATTATCTGCTGTATTATAAACAGAGAAAGTATCATTTTCTAATACGTTAGATATAGAAGTATTAGTATATATTTTATTTTTATATGTAATTTTTATTTGCTGATGATCAGATATTTGTACTATAATATTATATTTAGGAATTAAAGTAGCAGCAGTAGCAGATATAGTAACTTTTTCAGTTAAAATAAATTCTTCTTCACAACTAAGAGTTCCTGCTATGTAACCAGAAGAAGGTATTATTATAACCTTTATATTACTATTTACTTTAGCCTTAAAAGAATTTGTATAAAATACACCATTATATTCAACTTTAATTTTTTGATTAGCAGATTGTCTAATAACTACTGAATATTCTTTATTAAGATCCACTGTGGATACAGGAATTCTATTCCAGCCAAAATAATAATAATATAATTTATATCCAGATTCATCTTTACATACAACAATATCTTTACCATTAATAGGCATAGTTATATCTTCTAAAGAATCCACAACAGAAAATCTGCTATTAGATAATAATTTAGAAATAGCATTAGTTCTTTCTAAAAGATTATTAATTTCACTTTTCTTTGCTGCTGATTTTATTAAATTTTGAAGAGATGGAGACAACTCTTCTAATGTAATTTTATCTTCTTTATTATATGCCATATTTTATGCCTCCATATATTTATTTTTGAGGAATCATAGTAACAGCTCTCCAAGTAGAAGCAGTGTAGATATATAATACTCTATTTGATGAATTGAGAAATACATTTTTATTATTTGTAGGATTACTTGGAAATGTAGTACCAATAGTAAGTACCATTCCATTTATAAATTTTTTATAAGCTTCAATACGTTTTTCTAAATCATCCAATACAGATTTATCTACTTTACTATTAAGAACTGCTTGAAGAGAGGGTGATAAATCAGAAAATTGTAATTTCCACTGCTCTTTGTCTGATAATTTAAGTGAATAATCTGACATAATTAATCTCCTCTTTATGCATATACAGCATGTATTTTAACCCATCTAGAACCACTATAAGTATAAACAGTAGTAATAGTATCTGAAGTTACTATAGCTAATTCTTTATTATTAACAGGATTAGTTATTTTAGATAAAGCTGTAACAATAGATATTCTAATACCTCCAGATAATAATTCTATTTCATCAAACTTATTTTTTACTCTATTAAAATCTTCTAAAGTTGCTTTTCCATTTATAATTTCTTGTAATGAAGGAGATAATTCATCCCAACTTACTTTATTCTCTTTATTAAACGTCATATATCTAAACACTCCTTTCTTAATGAAAATAGATATGATTATGATTTACTAGTATGTTAAAGGGGTGGTTTACTAGTTGACATATGTATAAAATCTTTTTCTTTGATTAAAATAAAGGAGTGTATTAAATGAAAATATCAGATATATTAAATTCAAGATTATTTTATTCAATTATACCTATTATTCCAATATTAATAATATTAGGTATAACTGATAGTTTTTATAATGATATAAAAAATTTAAAAAAAGAATATAATAAAAATATAATTCAATTAACTGAACAAAAAGAATTTACTATAAATTCTATTATAAATAATAGAATTTCTCAAGCTAAAATACAAAATCATAATATAAAATTAGATTTAATTCAAAATCTTCATAAAGAATATAATAATGATTATAGTATGATTATGTCGGATTTAAAAAAAGGATATATATCTCCTAAGTTATATAACGTATTTATTAAAATATTAAATAAAGACTATGAAAATACTAAAATATATGATATAATAGAATCAGATAATTTAGTATTTATAAGTAATGGTCATGGAGTGTTTGAAATTGTAGATAAAAATGATGTCCATAGACATATAATCGAATATAAAAATTGGAATAATTTATTGGAAACTTTTTATAATAAAGATTTAGCTAAACAAACTATAGATGATATACTTATGATGAGAGATAAAACATTTATTTTTGAATCTAAGTATGCAACGTTATTTAAATACAATATTTCTAATCAATTTAATATTAAAAGTCCTAATTTATTAAATGATATTATTAAGTCAGATAATTTAATTCTATTTAAAAATTTTGATATATTAGTTCCAACTTATATTACTATATTAAAATCTCCTGATGATATAATAATTATTAGAGAGATAAATTTATTTAATATAATAGAACCATATATTTATTCTATTCATAAATATAATGAAATGATTGAAATCTATAAACATGATATGAATAAATTAATATTTTTAAATATTATAGCATGCGTAATAATTGCTACTACATTATTAATATCATTCTTTTTGGCATTGATGTCCGCACTTGAAAAAATTAAAGAAATCCGGTGATTCCAATGAATTATTTAAATATAATACAGCCAGAAGATCTGCTGATTATATTAGTATCTGTAATAATGTCATTCATTGGAAGTTTGTCTAAAGATTATATTAATCTTATGCGAAAAGGAGATAAGATGGATATAGGTCGAATAACAATGTCGACTATTTCAGCATCTATTTTAACTTATACTTTTAGTATTTATATATTAAATCATTTTTCTTTTCGTGGATTAGTAGGAATCGCATACTTTTGTGGATTATTAGGATTTGAATTAGTAAGCAAAATTTCAAATCTTAATAGTGTTATACAGATATTAAAATTATTAGCTTTAGATTCTGAAAAATTAAAAAAACTAGAAGAAAATTTAGCAGCATTAGATGATGAAGCTGAAACTAAAGAAAAAGAAGAAGAAAAAAATAATGATGAAATTAAAAAACAAAAATAATTGTAGAGGTCGGATAAATCCGACCTCTACAATTTTATCTCTTTAACATTTAAATAAATACAACTAGGAGGAAATTTATCATGTATTTAATATCTAATTGGATAGTTGACGGAATAAATAATAAACTATATAAATATACTAACGATGTATTAGAAGAATATTACAATATAAATATATCTAAATCTATTGGAAATGCTGCTATTGCTGTAAGTACTAATGAATATAGTGTATTTATTACTTGTCCCACTGCTGGTACAGTAATGGAATTTAATATTGCTCGTAAAGAATTTGTAAGATCTATCACAGTTGGTGGTTGTCCAATGGGCATATGTGAAGGTATTCCATATGGAGAAGCAGATTTAAGTAAGCCATATTTCGTAAGTAATTATGCAAATAATTCTGTATCTATTATTAGAGATGGTATTGTAGTACAAACTATTCCTGTTGGATTTGGACCTAGATCTTTAGCTACAGATGGATATGGTAGAATTTTTGTAGGTAACTATTTAGATGGAACTGTATCTATTCTTGTTCCAAAAGAAAATAAGTATGTATTACTTAAAACTATTAAAGTAGAACAACAACCTGTAGCAATAGCAATTAATTATAATGATGATGTATATGTAGCATGCAGATCATCTATATATAAAATTAGAAAAAATGGTATTGTAAGAAAATTTATTATTGATGGTAGACCTACTTCATTAACTGCAGATAAATATGGTAATATATGGGCTACAAATAATACAAAAGATAGAGTTATAAAAATAGATTATAAAGAAACAATGAATAATTTCTCCACTGGTGGAACTGGGCCAATGTATTGTAGTTCTGATAAAACTGGAGATATTATAGTACTTAATACTGGAAATAATAAAATTGGTAGATTAAATGAAGATGGTAGCCTTACTACTATTATTCCATTACTTTATACTCCTATCGGAAATGGAGATTTTATCGGATTTACTTCAAGATTAAATATTTTAGATGATATTCATGTTCATGGTGATGAAAAAATTACATGGGAAGATTTAGATGAAGATATTAAAAATAGAATTGAACAAGGTGGAGTAGATCCTGAAACTTTAATATTAAAATCTGAAAATATAACTTATGAAAATAATGGATATGAAAATGTAAATGAAGCATTAAATGATATTATTTATAATAAATTAGGAATATTAAATTCTGATATAAAATCTTTCAGTGTAACTCCTTCAATTGCAGAAAAAGGAGAAACTATTCAACAAGTTATTTTTAATTATCAGATAGATATGAGTAATGGTATATCTATGGCAAAAATAGATAATGAAGTAGGATATATTGATGTAAGAGGTATTTCTGCAGTAATTTCTGGTTTAAATATTACTGAAGATACAATATTTACTCTTACTGGTTATACTGAAGAAGGATTTGCTGGAAGTAAAACAGCTGAAATAAAATTCGATTCTAAAATTAGATTTGGTGTATCTTCTTCAAATATAACTACATCTGATGGAGTATTGGCGTTATCTAATTCTGTATTTGTGGAAGATAACGATCCTGAATATTATAGGAATGATTTTGATATAACTAGAGGAAATGGTTATATGTATTTTGCAGTTCCAAAATATTTAGGAATAGATATAAATAATTTTTATACTAATGGATTTAATGATAGTAATTGGGATACTACAGATGTTATAGTAAATATATCTGAATCAATATCTGTAGAATATACAGTATTTAAATCTGGATATACTCATAATTTAACCAATAATTCTATTCATATTAAAATAGATAAGAAAAAATAACTATAGAGAGGAGAAATTTTTATGGCATTAGCTGTTCCTATTTTAAAAATATATAATTATAATCATTCAGATACACAAGATTCTTGGAATGCTGGAGAATTAGATGTCTCTAATCAAGATACATATGAATCTACTGAATTTGTAATAAATGTTTGGAATAATAAAGGTGGTAATACTAATGTACCAGATTTAATAGGTTGTAATATTACCACCAAAAATATTAATGGTGATAATACAGATGAACAAGTAGTTACAGAAAAATGGGTTCAAGCATGTGTAGATTCAGTTGCTTCTACAGATTCATCTGGAAGAAAAATATTTAGTAAAATAGGAGGAGAAACTGTATGTGGAGTAGCATATCAAAATGCTACTGGGACTGATAAGACGAATCATGTCCTTAAAGGTACTGCTAATAATGGTACTTCATCTGCAACTAATAATTATTCCAAGATAACTCTTAAAGTAAAACCTTCAATTAATGCAATACAAGGCATTCATTATTTTAAAACTAGAATTTCTGGATACTATGTTTAAGTAAATGGGGAGATAGAATGAACCATACATTAGATAAAATTTATGGAATACCATATTATACGAATAATATTGACCAATTATTTTCATGGTATTCTATATATAATGATGGAGTAATAGTTACAGAGATAAATAATTATTCGTCTGTAGATTTTAATAATATTCCTAAAATAGATATGAAGTATTTTGGATTATTTGGATGCGGATTTCATTTGTCTTGTAATATGAATACAGGAGAAATAAATATTTATCAAAGTTATAAAGATAATGAATTATTGTATTCTATTGCTCCTACTATAGAAGAAAATAAATTATTAATATTAAATTCAAAAAAATCTTTTAATATTCATAATTTAACCCCTTTTACATTTAAACAATTTGTATTGGAAACAAATTTTGATAATAAATTAAATTCAAAAAGTTTTATTGATAAATATTATGCTGGATATTCAGGATTAATAGATCTTGATAAAAATATACAAATTCTTTTTAAAATATATTTTAGTATATATATTAATGATTTTCCTAATAGTATAGGCATAATATATAAATTTTTTCCATACAAAAAAACAGAGTATCAAAATAAATTTTATAGATTTGAATTAGCTGAGAATGTGTATTGCAATATAGAAGACATACATAAGGTATCTAATAATAATATATATAAAATATTAAATTTTTATGAAAATAACGGATACTATAAAAACAAGATTATATTCAGCTATAGATAATCTCGAAAGAGAGTGAGAAAAAATGTTGAATTTAATATATAATAAAAAATATTTATATATGACGTTTAGTTGCATTTTATTAGTATTATCATTATTAGGATTCTTTTCGTTTAATTCTATTCATAATAATGATTCGATTGATATATACAATAAAATAAAAGTTGAAAAAGTTATTATTTTAAATACTATATTTAGAAATATTGATATGAATAATAGAATAAATATAAATAAATAATTTATACCAGTGAGTCATATGACTCACTGGTATATTTATTATACATAATTCTTTTGATCTTGTATTCTTGCAGATAATCCTTTGTTTATATTAATTTTATAATTATTAATAAATTCAAGATCTACATATATTACAAATTCAGATAATTGTTCTTTAAGAACATCTCTTGTAGTTATAGTGTATGTATTCCAATCTATAAATATAGTTTGATCTTGATTATTATTAAATAATTTAATATCCATAAATGCAGATGGAGAAATAAATATCTTTTTAAAATCTTCAGCTATATCATATAAAGAATTAGATCCATCAGATATTAATAAATCTCTAAAATTAATTACACTAGGTTTCTTTTTACTAAATGTAATATCATCTTCTGCATAATCTGATTGCATAAATTGATTCCATCCTTTATCATTACACAAAGGAACATTTCCAATATAAATATTATAAATATTATATTTAGTAGTACTATCATACATGATAAAACTGTGTTTAGCTTTACTATAATAAGCATAGAATTTAGGAACTGGAAATAAACATTCTACATTTATAGATACAACAAAATCATTATCAGTTTGAGATGTTCTTTCTCCATTTTCTAATTCTACATCACCTGCCCTAAGATGAATATACATATCTGTCATCTTCATAAAATATTCTTTTTCACCTTTAGTTCCTCTCATTTTATATACTATAGGTAATCTAGAATTTTTATTAAGAAATCTTAAAAATGTACATATATCTTTTACATCAGTACAATTATTATTTAATTCAAACCCAGAATCTTTAGCTATAGCTATCATCAAAGATTTTGGAATTTGGAAATCTATATTAGAATATCTTGTTTCTGTAGCATTAGCTCTGCATGCTATTTGCATATATTTAAATAAATCAAATGCAGCATTGTAAGAATTAAGCTTAACTCTAAATGAAAAATCTACTTTCATTTGCTCTAATGCAAGAGACACCATGTTTTTATTTATAGGATTAACAAAAAATACATCATTGAACCTCATTCTATTAGCATATATATTCTTACCATATTCATAAAAATCTGTCATATTACGATTATATGTAAGATCTGGTTGAGCTGCTACAGCTAAAGATGGTTTATTTCTCTTTACATGTTCCATAACATTCTTATCCATAAAATCTCTAAGAATATTACGATTAGATATAAATTCAGATTTAAAGAATCCTCTTTGAAATTTAGTTTTAAACCATTTCATCATATATTCAACACATACACTAAATGAAGAAGATACAGATGGTGTACATAAAGAAAGCATATAATCTCTTTTAAATTGTTGTAATACTTCTATTGGTGGTTTTACATCATAAAAAGTTCTTAAGAACTTTGGATTTTCTCGATCATATCCCATATTAAAAATCTCCTTTCTATGATTATTAGTATGTCGAAGAAATAAAAAGTTGATGATATCTCAGAGCTCATATGAGCTCTGAGATAATATTTAATAATCTTTTACTATTTTATTTTTTTCTTTTTTTGCTTTTTTAACTAAATCACAAACTCTAGCTATTAATTTATCTACTGTATCTCCAGGTTTTACTATAGATATTCCTACTGATATTGTAACTCCAACTTTTTTGCCATCTACCATAATATCAGAATCATTTATCCAATCATAAAACTTTTTACCAATATTATCTCCAGTTTCGGTATCTATCATACTAAATATTCCACAGAATATATCATCTTTCCATCTGCCTATTAAATCAGACTTCCTATGATTAAATCTTAAATTAAATGCTATATTTTGAAGTATTCTATCACCATTAAACATACCATATTTTTTATTAAATTCTATAAAATTATCTAGATTTCCAAATAATAATGCAAAAGGCCTATTAAACTTTTCAAATTCTGTAAGTTTATAATTTATAAAATTAGCTAAATATTTTTGATTTGGTAATAATGTAAGATTATCATAGAAATCTTTATTCTTATCAAAACTACCTTTTAGTTTACATTTCATATGTGTATTATCTTCATAAAATATTTCATATCCTCCTATAACTTTATTATCTTTTCCATATATAGGATAAGTATTTACAACTA
>Ga0247611_10005996_pt1 | contig 15767 bp, 10 predicted proteins | sample 177DNAGHGhighgp2_FD_192422 | JGI IMG/M metagenome (GOLD analysis project Ga0247611, IMG submission 192422) | Sheep rumen microbial communities from Palmerston North, Manawatu-Wanganui, New Zealand - 1770 DNA GHGhigh gp2 | ecosystem: Host-associated > Mammals > Digestive system > Stomach > Rumen...
TTTCTCTATGCGTGGAGCTATAATATCCTCACTTTTTTTCTTTCCTCCACATGCTGCCAAGACTGCTACCAAAACGCCAAGTCCGGCAAATATAATTAGTCTTTTCATTTCTTACTTGCTTTTTCTGTCCGCAAAAGTACGAAAAAACCTTGAAACATGCAAGGAAATGGCATAAAAAGAAATTTCCCGTCCATCACGACGAGAAACTTCATTTCCTTAGTAATATTCTTATTTAGGGAAATACTACTAATAGAGGGGGCACGCTTGCCCCAAAAAACACTATGTTAACCTAAATCACTATGATGTTTATTTATGTCATTTCTTGTGTTGTCAACCTTTTAACTATTGGTTTGACGTATAAAAGTAGAAATAGTTTAATTCCATTGCAAAAAAAAATCGCAAATTGTTATCACTTTGATAATTTTTAAGTATCTTTGTGCGATGAAATGAAACAGTTTATTCTATTACTAGCCACATTTGGAACGTTGTCGGCACTCTCCATGTCTTGCAAGGACAAGACGTCGGAACAGCCGGAAGCTATCGTGACAGACACGGTGCCTCCACTATTCATGCAGATACAAAAGACCTCACGACTTTACACCACCGAGTATCATATCCATAAAATCGTGACACATGACGATGTCGTAAGGCTGAAAGGCAACCTGCTGAAACAAGATTTCGACATCCCGCTCCCGTTAGGAGAACGTAAAGTGGCTATTCCGATGGATGCCACCCTCAAGGCATATATTGATTTCAGTGAATTCTCCGAGAAGAACATCGAGCGAAACGGCAAACACATCACCATCTTATTGCCAGATCCGAAAGTGACGCTGACCAGTTCCAAGATTAACCAAAAGGAAATCAAACGCTATGTCGGACTGACGCGTTCACATTTCACCGACAAGGAACTTACCAGCTATGAGCAACAAGGTAGAAAGGCTATTCTTGACAACATACCCAACATGGACATCCTGTCTACAGCACAAGCTAACGCTACCCGTGTATTAGTCCCCATGCTCACACAAATGGGCTACAAAGAAGAGGACATCACCATTGCTTTCCGCAAGAATCTCAGCATCAAACAACTCATCAACTCTAGTCTTGAAGAAAAATGAAATGGAACCCCAGATATAGTTTTTATGCTCTTACGGCCGTCATAGCAATGATTCTTCTTGTATGGCTCGTTCGCGCAGCGACCCAAACAAAGGTTGCTATTGAAGTGGATGACCGCATCAACGTCACACCAGAACAGATAGAAAGCATCAAAGCTATTGGTGAGTGGGAATTTCTTTCCATCTCCGACGAAGAGCTCATTGACACCGTTCGTAAAGGTTTTTTCTCTGACGACCATTTGGTACGTATCTACTATGGAACCGTACGCTTAGGCATCAACATGCATCAGGTAAAGCCTGGATGGCTAAAGCCTTCCGGTGACAGTATCGAGGTAACACTACCCAAAGTAGGACTGCTTGATCGTGATTTTATTGATGAGGCACGCACCAAGAGTTTTCACGAATCGGGACGATGGAATCCCACTGACCGCGAGAGTCTATACCGTCGAGCTTACCAGAAGATGCTACAACGGTGTCTGACTCCTGAGAATATCCGAAATGCGCAACAGAATGGGGAACAACAATTCCGACAAATGATGAAAACGATGGGATTTGAACATATTCTCATCAAGTGGGAGTAATCATCATTTTAAAATCTCCCACTTCTCGACACGCAAGACACCATCTGACACCTTAAACCGGATGTCGTAACCTTTGAAAGGCATACCATACTCTTTTTTTTCGTCGGCATGATAGTGCGGACGAGGATCTAATGACAATAGTTTCTTCAGCACTTGTACATCAGCAGGCAGCAGGACCCTATTCAACTCATCAGGCAGTTCTACTTGCAACTCATTCCATGAATGCTGGTCGGTAAATCCACCACGAGCATCCGGATGACAGTCTACATAAGGAAGATATGGTTTGATGTCATAAATAGGTGTGCCATCCATCAGGTCAGCTCCCAGCACCTCAATGGATGGAGTCTTTACATCTATCGAGGCTATGCGTACTGACGACAGGCCAAGATTATTAGGCCGAAAAGGTGAACGGGTTGCCCATACCCCCATCCGCTCATTGCCTCCCAGTAGCGGTGGACGGACAGTAGCATGTTTCTCTGAGTTCACATGTTCTGAGAATCCCCATATCAGCCACAGATAATCATACCCGTCCAATCCTCTTAGCGCATCACCATTGGCATATTCCGGAACAAAACAAATCGTACCGTGTAAATCACTGACGATACCACTCTGCCTGGGAACACCAAACTTCGACGTCAGAGGTGACTGAAAAAAAGCGATGGGCTCTATCTTCATATTGATTGTCGCAAACAAGAAACATTACATCTGCAACAAGGCATCACGACACTGTTCCATAAGCCACTTGGGCGTACTGGTCGCTCCGCAGATGCCAACAGAATGGATATCAGTTAGCCAGTTCTGATCAATCTCCTCCGGTCCTTCTATCAGGTGAGCATTTGGATTTACGCGAAGACACTCGTTAAACAAGACCTTTCCATTAGAACTCTTTCGTCCACAGACAAACAGTATGAGATCATGGAGGCTGGCAAACCGCGAGATACTGGGCATACGGTTAGCAACAGAGCGGCAAATGGTATCGAAAGAACGGAAGATAGCATCAGGGGAGATATGTTTCTGGATATATTCAATAATTCGATGAAACTCGTCCAGCGACTTCGTCGTCTGAGAATAAAGATAGATATCACGTTGGAAGTCCAGTTGTCTGACATCATCGAAATGCTCAATAACAATGGCATGACCCAGCGTCTGACCTACCAGTCCGAGGACCTCAGCATGTCCTTTCTTACCAAAGATAACAATCTGGCTGTTGTCTGACGATTCGTGACTATTGGTGCCATACTGACGCTTGATGCGTTTTTGCAATTGCAGCACAACGGGGCATGTCGCATCTATGATGTCGATATTGTTTCGCTCAGCCAATTCGTAGGTCTCAGGAGGTTCTCCATGAGCGCGCAACAAAACCTTAGCATGATGTAATTGGCGCATCTCGTCATGGTTGATGGTAATCAGTCCCATATCCCGCAGACGCTCACACTCCATACCATTATGTACAATGTCACCCAAGCAATACAACTTGGTACCCTTCGCCAGTTCCTCTTCAGCTTTTTGAATGGCTGTCGTCACTCCGAAACAGAATCCACTCCCACTATCTATCTCTATTTGTAAGTTTCTGCTATTTCCCATTTTACTGTTTATCATTTAGCAATTTAAAATACGTGTCGAGCAGGCTCTGTGCTGCCATGAAACTGGTCTGATGACCGGTAAGGACACGTTGTTCTGCCTGCTGCAACTGCTGCTGGATGACAGGATTGTTATAGAAATTCAGCCGTAGATGTTCGTTGATGCTCTCATACATCCAGTACTTCGACTGTTCATTACGACGATAGTCGAAATAACCGTTTTTACGAACGAAATCAATGTATTCATATATCATATCCCAAACCTCCTTAATGCCATAGCCATAAAAACCACTATAACACAAGACGCGAGGCATCCACCCACTTTCCGACTTAGGGAAGAAATGAAGGGCATTTCGGAAATTAGTTGCTGCCATATGGCACTTGTCAACGTTGTCACCATCACATTTGTTGATAACGATGCCGTCACAGATTTCCATAATGCCACGCTTAATACCCTGCAGGTCATCACCCGTTCCTGCCAGTTGGATTAGCAGGAAGAAATCCACCATCGAATGGCAAGCCGTTTCACTCTGACCTACCCCTACCGTTTCAACAAAGATCTTGTCGAAACCCGCAGCCTCACAAAGAATAATGGTCTCGCGTGTCTTGCGAGCCACTCCTCCCAAAGAGCCTGCCGTAGGACTAGGACGTATAAAAGAGTCCGGGTGTACGGAGAGTTTCTCCATGCGTGTCTTATCGCCAAGAATGGAACCCTTGGAACGTTCTGACGACGGGTCAATAGCCAACACAGCCAGTTTTCCGCCCTTCTCGCGAAGCACATGCACACCGAACTCATCGATGCTTGTCGATTTACCTGCACCAGGAACGCCACTGATACCAACACGGATACTTTTTCCGCTATATGGCAGGCATTTGTTGATGACTTCCTGTGCCTTGGCTTGGTGGTCGGGGTTTACACTTTCCACCAAAGTAACGGCTTGCGAAAGAATGGTTACATCACCTTTGATGATGCCCTCGACCATCTCTCCCACAGAGAGTTCACGCCGGCGAAAACGACTGCGTTTCAAATAGGGGTTGATGATGGCGGGCTGTTCTACGCCACTATTAACTTGCAAGCCTGCATATTCTTCACTGTTCTCCGGATGTTCCATCATAGTACTTCTTATTTTGCATTAATTGTTATGGTTATCTTGGGGTTACTCGGGTCGTTGGTAATCATCAGAATACGCGGACGGGTGCGCACCTTTGACAAATCCTCGCGCATGGCCGTAATCTTAAGTTTCGTCGTCTCACCAGGATTTAAATTACGCTTGCCAAGAGACACTTTCAAACCACCTGTAAACAACTGTAATGAAGTGATATTAAGCGGTGCCCCACCCGTGTTCGTGACAATGATAACATCTGACTTTTTGGACTTCCCGTCAAACTGGATGTCGACCTGGTTCTTTGACAGTTGCATCTTGGGAGCCTGACTCTTGTCTAATGCTATACCATCGAAAGAAGGAAGGAGTACTGCCGAGACCCCAATCTCATGATCTGGACTCACCTTATCACCAGGATTGCCAGCCAGATAGACAGAGGTCTGAGTGAGACCATAGTCGCGCAACAAGGCAGAGTTAAGAACAACCGTAATCTTGCCTGAGCGACCGGGCCCCAGTCTCTCTGGTGTTACGACGGCTGTCAGGTAGGAAGGCAAGTGCATCAAGTTGGGGTGATACACCTTTGTACCATTATTATAAATATGCAACTCCTGTACCTGCTGATCCCCCCGATTGACATCATCGAATTCCAAATCCGCCTTGTCCAGTCGCAAGTCGCCCATCTCAATAGGATAGGAACCTGAGAAGTCCTGCAGATCAGCCAGTACAACGCCTTTCATACGAATATAGAAAGGCTTCGACGAGCCGTTGCTGACAATAGCCGCCTGCTTGTCGAAGTGTCCCAACTGACGAGCATCATAAGTCATGCGAACCTCGAACTTCTCATTGGAGCCAACCTCGTTTTTCGGATACTCGATGGTGGTACAACGACAGTCTGGGACAACGCGCTCTATACGCAATTTGCGATGACTCTTATTACGAAACTCAAAAACAGCGGTGACCGGTTGCATGTAGCCAGTCTTACCGGCGTCCACATCAGCCTTTATCGCTACCAGTTTCTGGGCGGCCACAGGTAAGGCTGCCATTAGGAAAAGCGGGAGAATGATTTTTATTCTGTTCATCATTTATTTGATTATTGTACATTAAAAGATATCGAGGGCGCAGTAGAACGATACTCCGGAGCATAGGCACAGCCCACAGTACAGGTACCCGACTCGTAACGTCCTGCGCGATCAACATAATAGGTTGTCTCTATCACATGTTTGCCCTTAGTCAACTGATTAAAGAAGTAATGGGTTGCAGCATCCTTCGGTGATACATAGGCTCCATGACGGTAGCCTGACAATTGATTGACAGGTTCCATACAGGCTGCTCGCCTATCAATGACCTGCACAAAGTCAAGGTCACGAGAAGATTCAATGGTGATACGCACCTTAACACGGTCACCGACCTGAATAGAGGTGAGAGGTGAGAGGTGAGAGGTGAGAGATATGATTTCACGCTTCACCTTGATGCCACTCTGAGCAGCCTCTACCTCTGAAGTCTTTTGGAAGAACTGGGCATAGACGGCACCCCACGATGTACCCTCTGAAGTCTTGGTGGCTGTAAAGGTCTTGCCCTGAGGCTGACTGATAGCCGTCTTCACATAACCCAAGCCAGCAGTGGCTTTTGGCTGGTTGATGGGAGAACCGTCAATGGCAAAGACGGCAGGGTTAGTGTGACTAGTTAGACTAACTTGACTAGTATTATTTGCCATAAATGCCCATATTGCATTAACACTATTGATTGGGGTATCCCATGCCTGCGTACGTTTCTCTTGCAATAGCCAACGACGCATTTCATCAAGTACCTTCGTCTCTTTGGGAGTGACCAACTGAATAGCCTCAATAGCAGCCACCTCTGTCGGTATCTTATAGTCGTACCAGGAATAGGTCGCCCGTGGGGTATCATAGTAACGTCCCATCTCCTCAGTAAAAACGGAATACTCCTTCAGGCTCTGCACATAAGCGGCAGCATTTTTGTGTTCGCCGTGCTTGGCAAGGACAACTGCCGTTAGTGCTTTTTCATAAATAGTCTGGCGCTTAATATCTTTTTTCATAAGAGCTATCAAGTAGTTGTTAGCCGACTGGACAGCCGTTGTCAAATGACGACCATCAAGTGCACAGAGGTATAACCATCGAAGAGCTGTAAATGAGGGGAATGAAGGCTTTTGTCCTTTCTTCTCGGCCTTCTTCATCTCGTTGACCAGTTTGACCATCTCCTGGCCTACATAATCGAATGCTTTCTGCTGCATCTGTTTGGTAGCCGACTGTTCACCAGTCATTTTGTCCAAGCGTACCAGCATCTCCAGAACAGCAACGGTTATCTGAGTGCTACCTTGCATGCCAGGATACCATGAGAAGGAACCGTCGGCACGCTGCAGTTTATTCAGTTTTTCAACGGCAATCGTCAGACGCTGTCCTATTCCATTCTCATCAAAGAAATCAGCCAGACGCTGTTTCTGTTCCGTATCACGGTCGGCAGCAGCCACCCACGGTGTTTCGTTGAGAACGAGGTCTTTTAACTCCTGGTTCTTTTCAAGGGACGAGTGAAGAGTGGCATGTGACGAATCTTCCCGTTTCCACTGTTCGAAGACGGCTTTCACCTGTGGGTTCTGCGCCAACAACTTCTTAGCCAAAGAATTACTGTAATAGGAGGCAGCCTGATCAATAGCACTATGTTCCCAAGGTTGTCCTATGACGGGCAACGACTGTACCATCAGCCATGCTGGGTTATTGGTATATTCCACGGTAAGTTTCTGCTGAGTGGTTCCAGCGGGGAACAAGTTGGTCAGGTCGAAGGTCTTCACCCCTGGCTCATGCTGTGTATAGGGTATCGTCTTCGTTACGTATTCTTTATCCGACAGTACGGGCAGATAGTGCTGTTCACCATCACTAAACCCGTCAAGTCCATCAGTCACAGCCAAGGCTGAAACTTTACAGGTATACAACATGGGCTTCAGTACGGAACCAGGAATTCGGAAACTGACAACGATCGTTTTTCCAGCTTCCACCTCGAAGGATTCCGAGAGCGACAGCACCTCTGTCTCCACATCGTCGAGTCGCAATAGAGCCGTACCGTTTTTCATCATATGCTGTCCTGTGTTGGTGATGCGCATGCTGATGACAGCCTCATCGCCTTCACGCAAGAATCGTGGTATATTAGGCTGAACCATCAGTTCCTTCTGGGCTATCGCCTCTCCCTCTATATTTCCGTACAGCATGTCTACCGTATTTGCCACGCCCATGAAGCGCCAGGTAGTCAGACTTTCAGGCAGGGTAAACTTCAACACGGCATGTCCGTCCTTATCCGTCTCCAACAAAGGATAGCAGAAGGCGGTTTCATTCAAGTTCTCTCGAACCTGTACCTGTTCAGCAGCCGGTTTTTCTTGTGGCTGTTCCATCTCGTCTGCCACCTGTTGGGGCGCTATGGCATCCGCATTCATCATGGTCTTTTCTTCCCTGGAAATTTCCTTAGACCTGGCCATTCCCCCCTTTGCAGCTGCCATCAGCATGGGACGGCTGCCACGGATGTAGATGGTCATATAATAGGGATAAACACTATTGTCGAAACGACTCCACTCGAAGGGGTGTTCTGCAAGATACTTGAAAGACTGGCTACCGGCAGCAACCCAGTTGTAGTCTGAATTGCTGTACCAACTGGTAGATGGACGTGGCAAGTAGTTTTCTGGCACGAACGACCATTGATGGCGGACAATAGCATCAAGACTCTTGTCATAGAGAACGGCCATCAGACTGGCATCTGCTGGAGAGCCGTCAGGATGCTGTATTTTCAGTCGCCATTCTTCCTTTTGTCCGGGTGTCAGACGATCGCGGAAAGTCTCCCACGTCATCTTCAACTTCTTGTCAGGCAAGGGACGTCTGATGAAAGCCTGGTGCGTATGACATTGGCCATTCTTTATCCATGCATAAGTCAAAAGGATACCATTTCCATAGGTTTCCTTATAGGTAAACTGACGATTGACAAGGGCAGCATCTTTGTCTGCTGCACCACTCTCTATCAACTGATTACCCGCATAAATGCCATAGACGATATGTATGTTAGGGTCTGACGAGCCCACCTGTACGGTTACGGGAGTTCCGTCACTTGCGAACTGCTGATCCGACACGTAGAACCAATCGTCGGTCTGTTTGGCAGGTTTCTTGTCGTCCAGGCCAAACACCACAAAACGGACATTCAGTGTGTCTTGTTCACAGATGGCTTCGAGGAGGTGTTCGCCACTTCTCATCTGAGAACCGAGAACAGAAGAGGAGGCGTTTGCTGCACATTGTTTCCACTTTCCTCCATCCAGACGATAGCTAACCGTACCCATAATCTCCTTCCCCGCAGCATTAAGACGGGAGAATGTCACCTGCGGCAGCTGGTCTTTACGCACCTGCGGAGCTAAGTCACACGCCAGCGCGGTAGGACGATTACCCAACGGCAGGCTCAACATGCCATGATGTGTCTCACCAGCCTGGTCGGTGACATCTGCATCCACAACGAAGTGGTAGAACATCGGACGACGAGCTGCATCACTGGGCAGGAACATCGGAACATTGATTGTAAACGACCCGTCATCAGCTGTCGTTGTCTCACCCTCTCCAAGCGACTCTTCCTGAGCATAGTAATGCCACCAGAAGGCGACCTTTCGGCGTAAGGAATATTTCACTTTGCCACCTTGCACGGGGACACCGGCATAAGTCATAGCCTTACCTTGCACACGGACTGTGTCACCCTGGCGATAGGCCTGCTGGCAGTCGGCAAATTCCACCTGGAATGTCGGACGTTTGTATTCCTCCACGCGAATGCTACAACTTTGGTTATTGGCACGGATGGTAAAGCGACCATTCAACAGTCCTACGGGCAATGTCAAAGGTACTGTGCACTTTCCAAAGCGGTTGGTCGTCACCGTCTGTTCACTGACCATCCTGTAATTGGCATCACGCAACTCAATCTTTATTTGTTTGTCAGCGACTGCCACGTTGTCGAGTGCTGACTGTTCACGCCATACGATAGCCGTCACCTGTACCGTTTGCCCGGGTCGGTAGACGCTACGGTCTGTAAAGAGACTGGTGTGTTCCCTATTGTAAAGTTGCTCGTAGTAGGTATAACGTCCATAGGCATTCTGCACAGGACAGTAGACGTCTGTCGGTGTAAAGGCATAGACTTCCTCCGGTTGTTGGTTCTGCACATAATGATACACCACCTCACCTTTCTCGTCACAAGTCAACTTCTGGGTCTGTACGGACTTCGTCCACCGGTTGAACTTAAGGCGCAAAGAGGCCTTACCGACCGGTTGGCCTGTCGTTGCGTCAACCACCACATAGCGTATGCTGTTATCTGGCTGAGCCTGTGTCATCAGACGAAGCCCTGACACGTAACAAAGCATACGTGAGACTTCAGTTTGGGGCTGGGTAGAGAATTCCAGAAGGTAGACACCAGGCGAAAGACCTTCCAGTTGCAGCGAATCCTCAAACTCCTCATAGTCCTCTCGTCCCGTAAAGTTCAAGGTGCGCCTCATCTCCTTCAGTTCACTCATGCCAGCCTTTATCTGCTGATACTCTTTGGCATCCTGAGGATCCAACTGGTTTTCCCCTGTCAGTCGGGTACGATAAACGCTCATGGTCATGTGCTGCAGATGGCACAACTGTCGCAAATAAACCATCTGCGACTTGTTTACCTCCATCACACGCTGTTTCAGTTCTACCTGATAACGCGGTTGCGTCAGGGCAGCCATACTGTTACGAAGGCTGTTCGCCCGTTGATATGAGCCCCATCGTTGCAACGACGTCTTCAACCACACTGCTTTCTGGGCCGGCGTGTCGTTTCTCATCAACCCATAACGCTTGATGGCCAGTTCACAAGCCTCAGGCAAATCGCCATAGATGGCAATCAGCGAGTCAATCGCGCGGATGTCGTTCACCGTCTCCAATGCCGTCAGACAAGCAGCCTGCCTATGGCCAGCCTTCGCATAATAGGTATGCAGTTGCTGCCATGCGTTCAACTCCATTCCTATCACACTCAACAAGTCATGTCCGAAAATCCGGCTATCTTTCCCTTTGACGACAAACGGCACATAGTCGTCTGTCTTCACGGCAGCCAGTATGTCGGGATGAGCCATTGCCTGCTCGGCATAGTGTCTGCTCTTTTCCTGATAGTCGTCAGACAACTGTCGGTTATTCTTATAGATGAGAGACAGGACAGCATCGTAGACCGACCTCAAGGGCACATCCTTGACTGCCTTTTCCTGTTGTTCCAACTGAGCGACAGCAGGGCGCAGCGAGTCGGGAGCAATCTCCGCCTGAAGGCGAGCATGTAGCAATGTCGATTTCAGCAGTTGTCCGAAGGCATTTTCCTTCTTGGCCTTTGCCGCTATCTTTTTCAGATGACCGATAGCCGTTTGGGGCAGGTCTCTGTTCTGAGCCTCCTCCACTTGTTTCCAAAGAGTCTTATAGTCCTGTCCTACTATTCCCATAGGCACCATCAGCAGGACAGCCACAAAAACGCATATTCTAAGTCTCATACCTGTGCACATTTGATTATAATAGGACAAAGGTACGAAAAACCCGTTAAACAGCCAAGCCATTTAACGAGTTTTACCAATAATTAGCAACGATGTTCGCTACAGTGGCATTGGGGAGTTTCAAACTCGAGCGTCGAATGTCCTATTCCTTTCTCACTGAGCAGCTGTTTAAGGTCTGTCTTCGCCCCTTCCATGTATTCCAGTTGATCGATGACCACATGGGCGGTGAGCGCATTGTCCGTCGTGCTCAATGCCCAGACATGCAGATGATGCACCTCAGTAACATGGCTGACCTTCTCCATCTGGTGCTGGATATCCGCTATTTCCACACCCTCGGGGGTTCCGTCTACAATCAGTCGTAGACTGGCTGTCAGCAGGTCCCAGGTGGTTATCAAGATGACAAAGGCAATGATCAGGCTCACAATGGGGTCAACGATGTTCCAGCCCGTCCAGGTGATGATAAGACCTGAGACGACAACGCCTACCGACACCAGTGTATCAGCCACCATGTGCAGGAAAGCGCCACGAACGTTCAAGTCTGACTTCTGTCCGCGCATCAGCAGTACAGCGGTCAGTCCGTTAATCAGGATACCGGCACCTGCGGTCCATGAAACGGCGACACCATTGACGTCAACGGGTTCGCTAAACTTATGGATACTCTCAACGACAATGCCACCGACAGCCACCAACAGCAAGAGCGCATTGACAAGCGATATCAGGATGGTCGACTTTTTCAGTCCATAGGTATAATGCATTCCCGACTTCACCTTAGCCAGGTAGAAGGCGACAAGTACCAAGATCAGACTGAAGACATCGCTGAGGTTATGACCTGCATCCGAAAGCAGCGACAGCGAATTTTGCGTCCATCCGATAAAGGCCTCAATGCCTACAAAGAGGAGGTTAAGGGCGATACAGAAATAGAACAGGCTCGCCTGCGAAGAGAGCATTGCACCGACATGGTGATGATGGTGGTGATGATGCTCGTGATGATGATGTTCGTGATGATGTTCTGACATATTATCTTTCTCTTTTTGATGATTTCTGCTGCAAAGGTACGACAACTATTTCGCAACTCGGTTGCAAAAGAGGTAGGTCTGCACCAATCCACGCATCAACAGGTACATCAGCATGGCTATCCACAGTCCATGATTTCCATAGCGTGGCATCAGAATATACACACAAGCGAAAAAGACGAGGGCAGCAATGACTGACGACTGGAGCATTCCCCGTGTCTGGGTGATTCCGACAAAGACACCGTCCCAGATGAAAGCCAGCATACCTGCTACCGGAACCAGCCAGGCCCATCCCACATACCGGTAAGAAGCCTCCACCACCATCGGTTCATCGGTCAGCAGGCGGAGGAAAGGCTGTCCACCCAAGACATAGACGATGGTGAACAATGCCGTCACTCCGACTCCCCACCCTAATAGTCTTCTGACTATCCCCGAGAAAGCCTCCTTGTTCCCTGCTCCCCAATAGCGTCCACCCAGGGCTTCTCCGGCATAGGCAAAGCCGTCCATGAAATAGGAGAACAGCAGATAGAGTTGCATCAGCAAGGTATTGATGGCCAACACGACAGCCCCCTGACGGGCACCGGCGGCTGTAAAATACAGATTAACGGCTACCAGGAAGATGGTGCGCAGAAAGATATCGCGATTGACGCGCAGAAAGGGGGTAATGGGCAACAGGCGAGTCTTTAGCGACAACCGACGACCTCGCCACAGCCTGCGGTAGTAGCGCCAAAGGAGAAAGACACCCGTAAACAATCCCGCATACTGGGCAATAACCGTGCCCAGGGCTACACCGGCTATCTTCATGCCCAGCCCATAGACCAGGAACAACGATACGAGGATGTTGACCACGTTCTGCAACATACTTACCAACATTGGCAGGCGCGTGTTCTGCATACCGATAAACCAGCCCGTCAGGGTAAACAGGCCCAGCGAGGCAGGAGCACCCCATACCACCATATAGAAATAGGTAGCTGCCAACGGGCGCACATCGGACGTTGGTCCTATCATTTCCAGCATCAGTTCACCAATAGGCCATTGCAGGAGGATGAGCAGGAAGGCAACCGTCAGCGACACCGTTGCCGAGCGCTCCAGCAGACTGACCACCTCCGTCAAATCCCTACGCCCCCGGGCTTGTGCTGTCATGCCGCTGGTTCCCATCCTGAGGAATCCAAACACCCAATAGACCAGATTGAATATCATCGACCCTACGGCCACAGCACCGATATAGGCTGCTGCTCCCATATGCCCGACAATGGCAGAGTCAATCAATCCCAACAACGGTACGGTGATATTCGTAACGATAGCCGGCAGGGCTATCTTTAATATGTCAAGGTCATTTTTATTCATTTTCTAAGCAAAGATAATGATAATTACAGAAAAAAGCACTATCTTTGCAGAAACTTTAATACTATTAAACATTATTGCTATGCAACTGAAAGAGCACAAATCAGCCTTGGCCACACTGGCCACATTAGGTATCACGGCGATTGCCGCAGGGGCTACTGCCTTCGTTAAGATCAGGAAAAAGCGCAAGCAACGTCTTCAGCAGGATGCAGAGAAAGAGATGAGCTACGGGCATCTGACTGCCGACCAGATGATGGTCTATAACGAAGCCGTACGCGCCTTTATCACCATCAACGAGCGCATCTACGAGTTGCGTAAGCACCGCAAGGAACTACAACCGCTCATCAAGTGGCTGGCTACCGACGGCGAGCGCCCTGCCATCACATTCGACCAGGAGGAACTGGAGGTGCTGGCCAATGAGATAGAGGTGTTCCTGACCACGCAGCAACCCTTTATCAACGCTTGTCTGAGCACCGTCAGCGACGAGGGTCTGACCTATGCCGATAGTGTGCATGCGCCTATTGACGGAACTTTCGACACCACCTTGGACGAGGAACCGACAGGCGCTGACGTCAAGGACGGCACCCCGGTCAGCTTCGTTCTGAAACTGGGTTATTTCTTCCCTGAGTCATCCATTGCCATTCATCCCGTTAAAGCCATCGTACTCGTATGATTAACCGAGAACTGTTAGACCCGCAGAGCATCGTTGTTATTGGTGGTTCCAACAACGTTCACAAGCCGGGAGGCGCTATTGTGCGCAACATTCTACAAGGGGGATATCAAGGTACGCTGCGCATTGTCAACCCCAAGGAAGACAGTGTACAGGGTATCAAGGTGTTTCATGATGCCAAGGAACTGCCTCCTACTGAGTTGGCGGTGTTGGTCATTCCTGCCAAGTTTTGTCCCGATACCGTTGAACTGCTGGCTCGCGACAAGCAGACACGTGCCTTCATCATCATCTCGGCAGGCTTCGGCGAAGAGACGAAGGAGGGCGGTGAGATGGAACAACGCATCCTGGACACTTGTGCAACCTACGGGGCAGCGCTGATTGGTCCTAACTGCATCGGACTGCTCAACCGCAACCACCATTCCGTGTTCACCCAGCCTATTCCTAAGTTGAACCCCAAGGGTGTCGACTTCGTCAGCGGATCGGGTGCCACAGCGGTCTTCATCCTGGAGAGTGCCGTCATCAAGGGCTTGCAGTTCAATAGCGTGTGGAGCATTGGCAACGGCAAGCAGATAGGTATTGAGGACGCGTTGCAATACATGGACGAACACTATAACCCTGAGACGGACTCGCCGGTCAAGTTGCTGTATATCGAGAACATCAGCAATCCCGACAAGCTGCTGTTCCACGCCTCGTCGCTCATCCGCAAGGGTTGTCGCATAGCAGCCATCAAGGCAGGTTCTTCGGAGAGTGGCAGCAGGGCTGCATCCAGTCACACGGGAGCCATTGCCAGCAGCGACTCGGCTGTCGAGGCTTTGTTCCGCAAGGCAGGCATTGTGCGTTGTCACAGTCGTGAGGAACTGACCACCGTCGGTTGCATCTTCACCCTTCCCCCGCTGACTGGCAAGCGCTTTGCCATCGTCACCCATGCGGGCGGTCCTGGCGTCATGCTGACCGATGCCTTGTCGAAAGGCGGGTTGGAGGTTCCGAAGTTGGAAGGTCCTGTTGCTGAAGAGCTGAAGACGAAGCTGTTCCCGGGTTCCAGCGTAGCCAATCCTATTGATATCCTGGCTACGGGTACGGCAGAGCAATTAGGAACGGTCATCGACTATTGCGAGCATCAGCTGGACGATATCGACGCCATTGCCGTCATCTACGGCACCCCGGGACTGACCACGCTCTACGAGGCTTACGAGGTGCTACACCAGAAAATCATGGAGTGCAAGAAGCCTATCTTCCCCATCCTGCCCAGTCTGCACACCGCAGGTCCTGAGGTGGCTGAATTCCTCGCCAAGGGGCACGTCAACTTCAGCGATGAAGTGACGCTGGCTACTGCCCTCAGCCATATCATGAGCACACCAGCCCCTGCGCCTCCCGAGGTGCAACTGTACGGCATTGACATTCCGCGACTGCACAAGACCATCATGGGTATCAAGGAAAACGGCTACCTGCCACCAGATACCGTCCGCGAACTTCTTTCCTGCGCGGGCATTCCCATCGTTCCGGAAATGGTGTCTTCGTCCAAGGACGAGCTCATCAACTTTGCCAGTCGCGTGGGCTATCCCGTCGTGGCGAAGGTTGTCGGTCCCGTCCACAAGAGTGATGTGGGCGGTGTGACGCTGAACATCCGCACGCCGGAACACCTGGCTTTGGAGTTCGACCGCATGATGCAGATACAGGATGCCACGGGGGTGATGGTACAGAAGATGCTGCGCGGCACGGAACTGTTCATCGGTGCCAAATACGAACAGCGCTTCGGTCACGTGGTGCTCTGTGGTCTGGGCGGCATCTTCGTCGAAGTACTGAAGGATGTCCAGTCGGGCTTGGCGCCGCTGTCCTACGGC
>Ga0247611_10005997_pt1 | contig 15766 bp, 10 predicted proteins | sample 177DNAGHGhighgp2_FD_192422 | JGI IMG/M metagenome (GOLD analysis project Ga0247611, IMG submission 192422) | Sheep rumen microbial communities from Palmerston North, Manawatu-Wanganui, New Zealand - 1770 DNA GHGhigh gp2 | ecosystem: Host-associated > Mammals > Digestive system > Stomach > Rumen...
ATCCTTTATCATTTATTTTTTATTTATTAATTAAATTTTACTTAAATGGATATTTCAGATTTTTAATATCTTGGTCTTTTAGTCACAGTTTATCTAGTTCTGTTTTAATGTTACTATAATTCTGATTTGGATAATAGATATTCACTGTATCGTAAAATCTTCCAATTCTCATATTTCATTTCACTGATGCTGCTACCCTTTTTATGATTCATGCTACATTATCAAATACTACATCTTTATATTGTTTCTCTTTCATTTCATAAGCTGTAGTGTCTAGATTATCCAATTTCTGCTGAATCGCACTATTTCATCACAAGAACAATGGAATTATAATTTTTCTAACCAAAAATGGCATATCATCTAGTATTATATTAACAAATTGTTTCACCATCAATGAAAAATCTTTTTTATTATCTATCTCAAAAATCAGATTTCAATCACTTCAAACTTTCAAAATTGAATGTGTAGATAAATAATTACTCAAAAGCAAACTAACTCTATCTTTCGCCTTTTGAGAAATTTTGAACATTTTCACTTCTTCATCAAAATAACTCATAACCGCATTATCAATAATTTTGGGATCAACTGTAATTAAATTTACATATTCTTTATTTCACATAATAGAATTAGATTTTTTCAGATTTTCAAATAACGAAGTATTTATCTCTTCATTTTTTAAATTTCTATTATAATTCTCAAAATTATTTCCGCTAATATTTAATGGCATAGTCGCGAAAGTTGCTGAAATTATTCACGTTTTAATCGAATTTCTCATAAATTATCACTTTTAATTCTGAATAAAATTAACAAGCAATAACATAATAAAAATATATAAAAAGTCAAAACTTCTTTAAATTAAGAATAAAATCTGATTTTAAAAACAAAAGTTAATAATTACTTTCTACGAAAGAATAGCCAAAATTTCGATATGAATAAATTTTCTGGCCAAAAATTTGCAAAATAAAAATTTTTGTGTAAAATTAAGGCATAAGTGTTACAGAGATATTTTAGAAAACTCTGAACATGATATTTATTCTTTTATTATTTACACACATGAAAATGAAAAAGATGTTACTTGGAGCATTCCTAGGAGTGTTCGCATTGGCAGGATTTGCCATTTTACCTAACTTTGTTAGTGCTGATGAGGAAAATGCACAAGCAGATCAAAATGCTCAAGCAGATCAAAATGCTCAAGCAGATCAAAATGCTCAAGCAGATCAAAATGCACAACAAGACACAGAGACTACTACACAAATCAATTCTGTTAGTACAGATCCAACAGTAGGTGGAGGGGCATATGGACAAACTTCTAGTAATAGTGATTGGGTAAATCCTCAATCAGACACACAATATATATGAGGTCAAAAATTAACATGAAGTGCCATCCTAACTACAATAAAGAATGCTATTAACTGGCTTCTCGGTATCCTTGCTACTATTGCATTAGTTATCTGTCTATATGGAGGTTTCCTTATGGTTACTGCAGCTGGTGATGAAAAGAAATATCAGAAATGACTTTCAGTACTTAAGTATGCTGCTATTGGTCTAGCAATTATTGGACTATCATGGATGATTGTCAGTGTTATCTTCTGGTTTGTTGCAAAATTATGATGAGGAAAGCAAACATCATCCGAAGATGTTAAAACACAAATTACTGATGATTCTGCATGAACTTCTTTACGTAAGAGCAATAATGGGAATAGTACAAACAACGGAGCTTATCAAGCACAATATTAATTAGATAATTAGCAATTAAAAATGAAAAGACTAATAAATAAAATCATCATATCGTTGTGATTTCTCGCTGTATGAGCATCACTGATACCATCAACAACTCTTGCTGCAAAAAATAACTGTAACTGGTTCTGAGCAAAATGTAATGTAGATGATGTTCATACATATCATACTGATGATGAAACAGTAAACTCTAGACTTCTTGACACCATTAAAAATGCAATCAACTGGTGTTTATGAATTTTATCTACAGTTGTTCTATGTTTCTGTATCTATGGATGATTTAAAATGCTTTCTTCTGCATGAGATTCCAAATGATATGATGCATGACGAACTATTCTAAAAAATGCACTTATCTGACTCGCCATTATTTGATTAGCACGAATGATAGTCAGTGCAGTATTCTGGTTTATTGCAAACATGTCCGGATGAAATCAGACTGCAAGTGCAAATGTTAGCAACTAAAAACTTTTTCATGTGATTATATAGCAAAAACAAAAATCATATGATGCATCATAAGAAAGACTAAGTTGAAAAACTTGGTCTTTTTTTAAAATTTAAGAGTGTTGTATTTTTTAACAAAATCTATATAAACTAATCAGCTTTATTTTCTTCCACATCCAAATGGCCCAACAAAATACAGCACTTGTCCTAATTGGACTTCAGGAATTATGGAGAGATAAAAATTCTGATTATCGTCTACGCAATATGGATCCATTAATAGATAGAGCTTGCTATCTAATCCAGTATGCTAGAGAAATGGGTTACAAAATCATTTTCATCAGACATACAGAGAAAGAATGACCATTTGCTGATAAAGATCCACTTTCTCAAATCATTGAAGATCTTTGTCCACAGCCAGAAGACACAGTTATCAAAAAAACTAAAATTTCAAGTTTCTATAAAACTAGACTAGAAGAAGAATTACAGTGAATCAAAAATATCGTCGTTGCTTGAATCCCTACTAATTTATGTGTAAGAATGTTTATAGAAGAAGCTTATGATAGAGAATATAATCTCGCATTAATTGAAGATATCTGTGAAACATACAACGATAAATTGCAAGATTTCACTCTTGACGATTTGAATGAATCTAGACCTGATTTAGATATCGTAAGATTAGAACAATTCTTAGGATAAAAAATCTGACTTTTATTTAGGTTATTTTATGTGAAAATGCAGTGAGCAAAACTTGTTAGTGAACTCATCCAAGAACATCAACCAGAACGTATTTTGGATCTCAAAGCTAGAAAATGATATTTTAGTATTTTAGCTGCTAGTTATGGAGCAAAAGTTGATGTACTTGATGATATAGATAATGCTGAATACCCTGATTACCTCAAAGATCATCCGAATATCACATATTATAAAGGAAAAGTAGAAGACTTTGTATTCAAAGAGAAATATGATTTCATAGTTGCTAAACATATCGTAATGTATTACTCAAAAGAATACATCTTGGATAAATTGATGACTGACATGTATAATCACCTGAATAGAAATGGATTATGTTTCATCACATACCACCTACCAGATTCTTACACTATGACAAGCAATCCTAACTTAACTCAATACTGCTTAGATGATTTCAAATGATTAAAATGAAAATTTGTGCTAAAAGATTTTTGAAACTATAAAAATCCAGTATCTTGAGAAATAAATAAAGAACATCATGTAGAATACGTTGTTCTAGTCAGACAATAATTTACAATAAATACAAATATAAACAATGTTAATTGATATAGTAGATCAATACGATTCTGAAAAAAAACAATATCTCAAAGAACTTCGAACGAAGGTAATTTTACAATTATCTACACAGCAAGACCACAAAAAAATCGTAACATTTTTATCAAAAGCATGAATTATCAATATAGAAGACATCGAAAAAAAAGTATATATCGGATTTGCAAATGATTTTATGCTATCTAATGCAAAAAAGATATTTAATAAAAGTCTGAAAGAAGTCATTCAAACTGTTTATAATCCACAATATACAGTAGAATATATCGTTTATCCACCATTTTCAAATAAAAGTGACTTATTGATAGATTTATGAGAATTATTAAATATAAAGCCACAAAAAAAACCAGATAACGGCCAAATCCCAACTTCAATCACAGATGAATTGACTGCCTATTTTTGAATACTTTTGGATCCATCATTCAGATTTGATAATTTCGTTGCTTGATCAAATAATCAGTTCGCATATTCTGCTGCGAAAGCTGTAGCAGAGAATCCATGAAACGCATATAATCCCCTATTCATTTACTGAAATGTTTGATTAGGTAAAACCCACCTTATGCAAGCCATCTGAAATGAAATATTATTAAATAATCCTGACAAAGTAATAATATATCTTCCTGCAACAAAACTAATTGATGAAATTATATTAGCAATAAAGAAACAGAATCTTAGTTCTTTAATGAGGAAATTCGATGATGTTGATGTTTTACTAATCGATGATATACAGTTTTTAGCATGAAAAGATAAAACTCAAGAAATCTTTCACAATATATTCAATGATTTCCATTCAAAGAAAAAACAAATAATCTTTTCTTCTGACCGTCCTCCAAGAGAACTTACAGAAATAGAGCCAAGATTAAAAACCAGATTTGCTATATGATTAGTCGCTGATATTAAGGCTCCAGATTATGAAACTAGGATTGCCATTCTACAATCAAAACTAGAAATCAAGCAAGAAACAATTGATCCAGATTTACTATGAATTATTGCCCAACATATTACTTCGAACGTTCGTGAACTCGAATGAGCTTTGAATTTCTTATTAACTAGAAAAGCATTTAACTGAAATGAAATTTGAGAAGATGATATTTATGCCTGTTTAGAAACTCTTGGATACAGTCATACAAAAGCACTGACATGAAACAAACCAAACACAAAATCTGAAAAGAATTTTGATACAATTGTAGAAATGGTAGCCAATTATTATTCCATTTCTGTTGCAGAACTAAAATCAGATTCTAGGAAAAAAGAAATCACAACTGCCAGACAAATCCTCATGCTTATTGCAAAAAAACATTTCAGACGAACACAACAAAAAATCTGAATGTATTTTGGATGAAAGGAACATGCCACAGTAATTTATGCTATAAGGAACATAGAAAAAAAGCTGAAATCCGATGAGGATATTCAGCATGATTACCAAATTTTCACAGAGCGAGTAGAACAATAATTACATATTTTTGATAATTTTTTTTACCACTCCTACAACCTTTGTTTCGTCAAATGGATCAATTTCTACTTTATCAAAAAATCTATTCACAGATTCCAAGAATACTCATTCATCAGTTTTGATAATTTTTTTGAGTTTAGGGAGCTGATTGTGAACTACAAATACATAATCATTTGGATCATAACTCTCCTGCTGATGAATAAGAACTAGATCACCATCCTGGATTTTTGGTTCCATTGAATTTCATTTTGCACGGACAAAGAAACAATTTTCCAAATCCTGCATTCAGATAAACGCCATCGTTACAGGAATACGCTCCTGTGTATATTCATTAATCACAGCTTTTCATTGATTTCCACACTGAGCAAATCCAAAGATAGGCAACTGAACTATATCAGTATATTTATCTGTAATAGATTCACGAACTAAGCGATATCACCTCTCATCTTTGACAAAATATCATTTCAAAACGAGCTGATTAAGTTTATTCAAAACTGTTTGTGGATGCTTTACACCGATTTCTGCAGCAATTTCTCTAAGAGTAAGTCACTCCCCATTCGTATTCTTTTTGAAAAATAAGATTAGAGCCTTCTGCACATCATCAAGTTCATGCTTCATTAGTATATAATTAATGAATAAAATAGAATCTGATACATATTCACATTTTCTTTATAAGAATTTCTTTGACGATGTCAAACCTTTTTTTGATAATTTATTATGATTTTTTGACATTTTTGAAAACATAGTTTAGAACTAATAAAAAATCTCTTGCATTTTTGAAAATTTTTATTACGATGATTGCGTTATGATTTTTTACCCCTTATTCAAACAAACATGACAACGAAAGATTCAGCTGAACTAAAAAATGCTCTAGCAAGCATCGAAAAGCAATTCGGAAAATGAGCCGTAATCAAAATGTGAGACCATTCAACATTCGGATTAGTAAACACTTTCCACAGTGGATCATATATACTAGACTTAATATTATGATGAGGTTATCCAGAAGGACGTGTAGTAGAAATCTATGGACCAGAATCTAGCTGAAAAACTACAATAGCATTACATGCCATCGCAGAAATTCAAAAACGCTGAGAAGTAGCTGCATTCATCGACGCAGAGCACGCTCTCGATCCTCATTATGCCAAAAAGCTCTGAGTAAATATCGATGATTTACTGCTTGCTCAACCTGACTATGGAGAACAAGCACTACAAATTGCAGAAGAACTTGCAAAATCATGATCAGTTAAATTAATCGTTGTAGATTCAGTAGCTGCTCTAGTTCCAAAAGCTGAAGTAGAATGAGATATGGGAGATACTTACATGTGATTACAAGCCAGAATGATGTCTCAGGGTCTTAGAAAGCTGACTTCAGTACTTGCTAAGACATGAACTACATGTATTTTCATCAACCAAATCAGAATGAAAATTTGAGTAATGTTTGGTAATCCTGAAACTACTACATGATGAAATGCTCTCAAATTTTTCGCATCTCAAAGAATCGAAATCAGAAAATGAGACAAAATTACAGAAGATAAAGAACAAATTGGTTACTATGCTAAGGTTAAAGTTGCCAAAAATAAAATCGCTGCACCATTCAAAACTGCAGAACTCCCAGTTAAATGGAATATGTGATATGACAAAATCAGTGATATTATCGAAGCTTCAGTATTGCTAAAAACTATTACAAAAAGCTGAGCCTTCTACACACTAGGAAACCAAAAATTCCAATGAAAAGAAAAATTAGCTCAACATTTAGCTTGAGATCCAAAAGCTTTAGCTGAACTTGAGAAAAAAATTGAAAATTCTATCAAAGATATGAGGATGTGAAAACAAGTTCTCGATGATGAAACATTTGAACATTTAGATGAAGTTATCGAAGATATCGCCTGAGTAGAAGAAAGTGATGAATAACATAAAAAAATAACATATAACTCCCATATAAATGGGAGTTTTTTATTAATCAAATAGCTTGACTTTTTATAGAAAAAATATATTAATATGACAGTTTTATTATTTTATTAGTATATCACATGACTAATAATCCAAACTACATCGAGCCAATTGAATCAAGCTCAAATTCTAGCAAATCTAGCAAATTTGTAGAAAATACAAAAAGAGCTGTAAGAAAAGTTTTGACTACAGCATGAATAGTAACAGGTAGTATGCTTCCAATTACCACTTCAACAGCTGTACCAGCAAATGCAAACAAAATTATCCACATAGAACCTGCAACATCCACTACCATTAAAACAGTCGGACAATGAACTACTGCAGATTTATTCACAGCATTTGATAAAAAAGATAACGAAGCTACGAATAATGAAACTCCCGAGAATAACTACATAGGACCAGCATTTAAAACGGAGAAATCTGAAATAACTACCACAAGATTAGGAAACTGAATTAATGAAAATAACAATTCAACTATCGATGCATTAGGACACAATGTAATTGAGGTAAATAATATCAGACCAGTAGATATATTGCCTATAATCTGACAAATAGAAGCTGGAGACAAAAAAGCATACGAGCACATAGAACACCTCAGAATCGCTGAAGCTACCAGAATTAGAGATATGATGCGAGAATATGGAGCATGAGACCACTCTCCACAAGAATACCAGCAACTTATGAATAGACTAAATACCGGTATGACTATGGAAAACCCTAAATGATATGATAACTATGAAACTATATGATGAGCATGATGAACAGCTGATTCAAATCATGCACACGATGAATGGGATATACTAAACACACTAATAGATCATGCCAATTTCAAAGTTTCAAATCCTGTAAATGGAGAAATGCATGAACATATGCAAAGAGAAGTAAACAATAACCCAAATAACATCTACATTTTTTGACAATCTTCATATGCAGAAACAGATAAAGAAACGTATTCATATCGAAATAACAATGAATTAAAAAAATTATACAAATCAAAGAATTTTTTGATATTTGTAGCATGATCAAACATCAAGAAAATTGACTGAACATTAAAAAATAAAATCAATCAAGAAAATATAAATGGAGATGAACATTGAATTTATGCTACACCATCTAGAGCCAACTGAAAAAATGACCCAGAAACTGATATTCATCTAATAGTAACAGTATGAACAGATGCAGACTGAGATATAGACCAGACCAATGAAATATATGAAAGCAGTAAATTTCCTGTATGATTTCACCCTGATGTACTATTTGCATGACGTACTTTTCCTAAACATTCTATAAATACATGAACAATCTGAGCAGAAAAATGAAAATATGCTACATCTTATGTTAATTATACAAACGTAGCAGTAGCTGATTTATGTTTCCAAATGTTTGCAGAAGTAAAAGATGTAGATGAATTACTTGAAATGATTAGGAATTCTAGTGACCTTAGAGACTATATCAGATTTGACCTAAATGGAGATGGTGACACAAAAGATATCCATGATGGTCAGCCAGAAACTCAACCTTTAATTCTGATGAATCCTGCATGATTTTTCCAGAAATACCTAATGCCTACATCTACACCTACAAACCTCAGAGCTGATGAAACTGTTACTTTAGATAAATGATACTATCATGGTGTAGTATATCAAATCCCTGGTGCAGAAGTAAACATAAATGGTCAGTGGATACCATTCACTGACAACAACAAAGATCTCATCCTTGCCCAAAATCCTATGACCCTCGAATGGAGACTTAACGGTAAATTGCTCAACAATTGCAAATCAGGCGATATCATAAACTGAAAAATTATCGCAGTCGATGACAAATGGAATGGCCTCAATATTTCAAAAGACTTTTCTCTTACAATAGACAATTCTAATGCTATCAATACTACCGAGATTGATACTCCTTCTGACAATACATGGTATACTCTCAATGGTATCCGCCTAAATTCAAAACCTACGAAACCTGGTATATACATTGTGAATGGACAGAAAGTTATCATCAAATAAAAATTTCACACAAAAAAGTAGAATGAATTATCATTCTACTTTTTATTTTCAGCAAAGGAAACTCACTTTATTTACATACATATTGAGTAGCTTGCCCATTTTTTTGAACACAACATTTAGCTATATTAGCCTTTTGTTGTGCTGTACATGATGTTCATGCTGGTGAATCACTAGGACATGAATCAGTATAAGTATTAGGACATCCTCACTGTTCATACGTTCGTGTTCATCATTCAGTTTCTTTAACACAAGCTATTCATCAACCGTATGCTACTACATATGATCATACTCAAGTTGGGATAGTCTGATTATAAACATAACATTCATATCAAGTATCACATCATTTCTTATAACAAGTTTTATCACCTACTGTTTTTTGAATATAACAATCATTTGAAAAATATGTATCATATAATCATTCACTTGTACAACTTACAGGTTCACAATCATCATTACCCTCATAAACAAATGTATGAGTATCTTTTCAATCTTTTACTACCACATCAGATTGCAAAGCATGGTCTATTCTGACATCACATCCATTTCTACCTCACACATATAACCAACTTGAAGATGCCATGTCTTCTCATGCTGGGATAGTAATATCAACATCATGCTGGAACCATCCTCCAATATTATATTTATAATGTATCTTAAATGTTACATCTTTAGGTACATTATCATCAGTCCAAACTCTTATCATAGCATCATTTCATTGTGTACCAACAACTTCAGCATGATAAACATGTTCAAAGTCACCACCACTATCACAATTTCATGATGGACATGGACTACAATCTTCAGGGATTTTATTTTCAATCGGTTTACATTTATCCGAACTAGCCGTTGTCCAATTTCCATTATCAAGTACTTCACACATAGCACTACCATTTTCCCATTTAAAGCATGCACCATAGCTACCATAACTACTACATGCATTTATACCCATAGAAGGGAACACATTACTATTAAGGTAACATCTACCATCTCCATGACTAATTGAATTTCAATACCAACCTGCATTTACACAATGAGACCTCTTATTCACATCAAAATGCTGACTTTGACTTCGACCCAAATTATTACACTCAGAATTATGTAATGCCTCACAAGTTCAACCACAATATGCCCTTACACCACAAACCGCACGTTTTCAATTACCTATACCTTCACAATTCCAAACTGTTGTTCAACCCTCCGCATCACTCTCATCAGTTTGTATAGCAAGTTCTCAACTCTTACAAGCAGGTGTATTTGCCTGACTATAATCACATTCACCATCTTGATCCTTTGCACAAGTTCTATTTTCTCCTTCTCATGTTTCTTGGAATCCCATATCTTCATTACACTCTAAACAATTTTCAGTATCTCCCGTACTTCCAGATTTTGGAGCACACGTCCATTTCCATCATGCAAGTTTTAATGATGAATCTCTAATCTCTTGTGGATTTTTTGCTTCCATAGTAGTATCATCTTCACAATGATAATGTTCCTCTGGCTTTGAACAAGCCGCCTCAATATGTTTTACACAAGTATTTCACGATTTAATATAATCTGTTTTACAGCTCCACTCACAAGCTTTTAATTCTGATTGATTTTTACCTGTCAGATAATCCCATCCTTTATTATCTACGACATTCTCACCTGTATAAGTAGTAGCTCATTTTAGCACACCTTCACCTGATGGAGCTGGTGTCTTACAATTATAAACATCACATTTATAATTAGCATAGCTATTTCATGTTAATTTATATCCAGGAAGACATTCTACACATTCCTTAGGTGTACTTGCTGTTCATTTACATTTCCACTTCTCTCATGATTTTATAGCTCAAACTGTCAAATTCACAGGGTCTTGTCTAGTATTTCATGTTGGACAATAACCATTTGCAATTGTCTCACATCCTGCTGGTACAGGCTTTATGCACTCATAACCTGCATCACGAGATCATGATAATTCAAAACCTGACTTACATTTCCATTCACATGGATTACTTGGATTTCATTGTTTCCACTTTCTATTAGTATCAGTTAATGATGTTCTTAAATATCTATCTGGTCACTTATCCACATTTTGTGCAGGTGGATTATCTCAAGGTTTATCTCAAGGTTTACATTCTATATCTAGACATTTATCACCAACTCTAACATACGGTTCCTTACACCTCCACTGACACTCAGTTAATTCCTTACTATAGTCATCTACTGGCGTCCAAGCTTTCTTACCATTAGTAGGATTTGGACCCTGATCATAAGTACTACTATCACTAGTTGGAGCAGTTCATCATTCACATTTATTACAACTTGCATCAAGCTTCCATTGAGCAGTCAATTCTTTATTAGAATCAACAAAGACTTGCATTGCCTTTTCACTTCACCATCAAAGGAACTCCTGACATTCCTTTTCTGCTTGAGGCAACTGCTTCCATACATTACAACCATTTACTGAATCTGCACCTAATATTGTTCATCCATCTGGATTTAATGTTACGACATAATTACATCTATCACTACATCACCAATCTATATACTCACAAGCATAACCATTCCATTGATAACCTACTTCACACTCAAAAGAACAATCATCACCATCCTCTGAATAATGCCACTCTCAAGGATACATTGTATGTTTATATGTATCATCTATAACTTTAGCATTTCTTGGCACTACTCAAATACATCATCTATCTTGTTCATCTGTAGACACACAATTACCATTAACCTGACGATAACCACTTCTACAACTATCAGTACAACTGTTTCAATACTCAAGAACCTCTCATACACTACCTGATTCAGTTGAGATCTTATCGTAACGTACATACCATTTAGTAGCATCATGATCTCGAACTGCTCTATACTCATATCAACTTCCATTCTCTGGAGCCTCACACTCTCGCTCAGGATTACTACAACAACTACTACCACACTTATAATAACCATCATAACAGTAGAATTCACATTTTCACTGGTTTTTTAAGAAACTTCATCCATTATAAGTTGTAGATGTCCATATATTATAATGGTAACCAGCAACTGATCAATGAGCTATATATGAACAACTTGAAGCAGAACTAACGTTATCATCATCATCACACCACTTACCATTAGTTGTATGCTTACAAGGATTACATCCAGTTAACTTATAAAGTTGTTCATAACTACATTCTTGTATAGTAGAGTAACCATTTTTCAAATATCAATAATCATTTCGATATGTATTATATGTCCAATTAGGTTGATTTGAAGTAGGCAAGAATGGCATTCTCTTCTCACAAAGCTGATAATAAGAATTATATATATGGTTATCATGCTCTGTTTTATCTACATTATAACCATCACATCTATTTCATTTTTGTGTACATGACTCATATTTAAACTCTCCTTGTTCCTTATCCCATTTTCAGTCATTACAAGTGAAAGTTTGTTCCCTACAAAGTCATTTTCAACATTCAGCTTCTGAACGATCATAAAGTGTTATAGATCTATTATCCCATACCGTTCTTACAGCTTTATCTGTACTAATTTTACATTCCTTTCTACAAATATACTTATCTGTTTCTCCGTCTCTATTTGATCTATGATATGTTGAATTACAATCAACGAACTTATAATGCTCTATGTATGGCTTATTATCTCCTAAATGGACATTACATACCTCATTTCATGGAGCTTTTTCATTATTTGGAGTATTAAGTACATCATAATCCAAACATAGTTTATAATGTCATCTTGTTCATCGCATTTCTTTTCTATCTTTTTCCGTATCTGTAACTATAGGAGTATCATGCAAAGTTGTTGTTATATAATATCTATTCAAATCAAAATTTCCTGCACTAGTATCACATCTAAATTGATTTACTTTACAATCACGATGAATATATCAATTTGCTTTAGCATTTTTTGAACTTGATCTAGGATTATTATAACCATTTGCTATCTCCATTTTTCAGTTTACACAAACCAATGGTTTTTTATGTTGATTATTACCACAATGTTCTGGAAATGGCTCACCTGCAGTTCAATTATCCTTATTCGTATAAGGATTATCTCTCGCACATGTTGTATTATTCGTATTATAACCTGTTACCATCTGATTATGTTTCAAAATAATTGGTGTTCAATCTGGATTTATCCATTCAGGTCAAAGATCTTTAGACAAATCACAAACAGAATAACAAGCTATCTCTCCACCTTTAACAGAACTAGAATAAGTCTTATCTCCTGTCAAATAATATCAATCATTACACTGGTATATACATTTATTCACCGCATCAGCACCTGGACATTTACCACCATACTGTACAGAATTTATCAAAGCTGTTTCAAAAACTACATCTTTAACTTCATCCCACACTGGAGTACATGGAGATGCATTACCAGTATTTACACCATTAGTACAGAAACCAGAATAAGCATCAGGTTCTTTCACTGCAGGCATTTTATTTGAACATTTATCTTCATTATCACAAGCTTCTTGACATCTCTTTCAACGATCCAAAAGATCCCACTGACCATCAACTGCTGTTGTTGGTGTACATCATACCAAACATCCATTCCATGATCAAATAACTCCATAATTAGTAGAAGTATTACATGGATATTCAGGTTTAGTAATATCAATTTCTCCAAATTTAACTGGACCATTTACTGTCACTCACTTACCTGCACTTTGAGCATTAATTCACAATCACTGTGATACATTCAAATAAAAAGTCTTAGCACCTTCAGGTTTAAATGCTGAATCTGAAAATACAAACACATCTCAAGTATCAACAGTAACATTGGATCCTCATACTATTACATTATCTATTCACTTATCTGAAACTATTTTATTATTAATTCATCCCAAAATAAATGAATTAGAAACACTTCATGAAATAGAGTTATCATGTCATCATATAATAGTATTTCAATTATGACCACCTTTAATTAAATTGTGATGTCATCATATGATAACTGAAGGATTTCATGTTGCACTTCAGCTAATTTCATTATTTTTTCATCAAAAAATAACTGCATTAGGATTTCATGTTGCAATAACATTTTCCTCTCATCATATAGTTGTAACATAATTTGAATGAACTTTATTCTTATGTCATCCCAATATATTACTATATAATCACTTATCTACCTCATTTACATCTTCGGCTTTAACACCTGATTCATTTACAGTTATTGGAGTAGATGTGATATAAAAATCGTTATTTTTATCAGTATACATTTCTCCAACAAATCCAGACAAGTATTCAGGCTTCGAGAATTGAAGATTATAAAGTACTTCTACCTTATCATCCGTTCATGAATATTGAAACTGACTATATTCAGCTGGATTGCTAGAAGCAGCTCATACTGATGAAGTCATCAGCGATGCAGATCATAAACATAAAGCTAATCCCAAAACCAACAGCGTTGCTGTTAGAAGAGATCCTCACAAATCATTTTTTTGAGGAAGTAAGCTTTTTACCTTTCGTTTTTGTTTCATTTGGTCATAATTTATAATAAAATTAGATAATCAATTATAATCGAACAACCAAATTTTGTCAAATTTTTTAAGACTTTTTTTATATAACTTCTATTTATAAAAATTTACACACTATATATATTATATTTTTTTGGACATATAAGTTCATTTTAACTCAAATCAAAGACTTTTATAATATTCTCTCACTCACACTCATGAAATCACTGAAAATTGATTATAGCCAAATGATTTTGAAAGCCTTTCTGCGAATGAAATCAATCTCCTTCATAGTCATGTATGCTGAGTTCATTGACCAGATTTGTCTCAAATTTTTTGAAGTTCTCCATAAACATGAAGTTCTCTAATTATTGCTGTTCACTTTTCTAGTCACTCAATTCAAACTACACTATCATCGTTCGGTAATAATAAACGAGTAAATCAGTACAAATATCCCAGTTCATCTTCAAATGAAATAAAACATTCCTGCCCCACTGAAGATTTATACCAACGCAAAACTAAATTCAAAGAATCTGACTTTTTTTTCTCTGTTCTATTTCTAACTTCTCTCGATCTAGTATCTAAACACACAAAATTACGGAAAGATTTTAAATCTGGTTGCGTTCAAATTATTCCTACTTTAACCTCCCCCACTACTTCGTGGTTTCCCTCTCCTAATAGGAGAGGGGTAGGGTGAGGTTTTTGTGACATCTTTTCAAAATACTTATCTTCATTCTCATACAATTCATAATCTCAATATAAACGTGAATAAAAATTTTCCACATCTATACTACCCTTTCAATGGAATGAATCTTTCATTTCTTTCAATAACGATTCATGTGCCATCTGAGAAAGATTTGTAATATTAGATCAAGCAACAATTTCAGTCGCAGGAATATCACGAATCAACCTCTTTATCCTAGTGTAAGGCGGAATTATATTCAAAAAAGTTTCGCGAATTTCAGAAAGAATCTGCTCTGTAGTTATCGGCGTATATTTTCACTCTTTATATAAATTATACAACTCAGTATTTGGAATAACTGACGTTGGATAAAATTTTATCTCATCAGGTTGAAAAGCTAAATCTGAATAAATATCCTTAAAACTCTGAATATCTTTTTCAAAGTCTGAGCCGTAAAGTCATGGCATCAAATGAATCGAAATTTTCAATCCATACTGGCGCATAATATATATAGCATTTTTTATCTTTTGAACATCATGTCCTCTTTTATTCAATTTCAGAACTTCATCATTTGTAGACTGAATTCACATCTCTACTCTCGTCACTCCCAATTCACGCCAAAATTTACAATTTTCATGACTAACTAAATCTGGACGAGTCTCAATTGTTAGTCAGATTATTCTATTTTTAGCTGTTTCATTACGTTTTATAGCTTCTTCTAGACTATCTGAATA
>Ga0247611_10005998_pt1 | contig 15765 bp, 15 predicted proteins | sample 177DNAGHGhighgp2_FD_192422 | JGI IMG/M metagenome (GOLD analysis project Ga0247611, IMG submission 192422) | Sheep rumen microbial communities from Palmerston North, Manawatu-Wanganui, New Zealand - 1770 DNA GHGhigh gp2 | ecosystem: Host-associated > Mammals > Digestive system > Stomach > Rumen...
GGGAAGTCTCAAAGGCCTCACGGGCACGAGCTACGCCGATCGGTTGCTCGGTCTCTACCCATACGGCTTCGGAGTGGGCACGCAGCGAAGGCACGCGCACGCAGGTGGCGCTCACCTGGATGTCGGAGTGCATGATCTTGCGCGTCTCGTTGTACATCTTCATCTCCTCTTTGGTGTAACCGTTGTCGGTGAAGACATCGATATGGGGGATGACGTTGTAAGCCAGTTGGTGCTGGAATTTACGAACGGTAACCGGTTCGCCGCTGAGCACCTGGCGATATTGTGTCTCCAGTTCCGCCATAGCTTGTGCGCCTGCGCCGGAGGCTGCCTGGTAGGTAGCTACATGTACGCGGCGTATATGGCTCAGGCGCTCCAGGGCCTGCAGAGCCACTACCATCTGAATAGTGGTGCAGTTGGGGTTGGCGATGATGTTGCGCGGACGACAGAGCGCGTCCTGGGCATTGACCTCGGGCACTACCAGAGGCACATCCTCGTCCATGCGGAAAGCGGAGGAATTGTCAATCAGTATAGCACCAAAGCGGGTGATGTCGTCCGCGTATTCGCGTGATACGCTCGCGCCCGCGCTGGCAAAAGCAATATCGACACCACGGAAGGCGTCGTTGTGCTGGAGCAGTTCCACGGTGTGGGGTTCGCCCCGGAATAGGTATGTCTGGCCTGCGCTACGCGATGAGCCGAACAGGCGTAGTTTTGTGAGCGGGAACTGCCGCTGCTCGAGAACACGCAGCAGTTCCTGTCCTACGGCGCCAGAGGCGCCTACGATAGCTATCGTCATATGTACGTACGAACTTATGCGAGCGCTACAGTAACGTCAGCCTCACCCTCAGTGAAGGTCAGTTTGCCCTCACGAGCGAGCCAACCGAGTGCCAGGTAGAGGTCCTCGTTTTTCAGTTTCGTTGCTTTCTTCAAAGCCTTGAGTGCGAGAGCACCGTTCTCAAGAGCAGCCCAAATGAGGCCTGCGTTCTCACCAATTTTTGCTACGTTCATAATCGATTTCTTTCTTTTTTGTTAATATAATAGACTAATATTCTGTCGGCCGTCAGCTATCAGCCATCAGCCTTCAGTTTTAATTTTCAGCTTTTGTCTTTTGTCTTTCGACTTTCGACTATTGTATCACTCTTCCCACTTACGGAACACCAGGCAGGCGTTGTGGCCGCCGAAACCAAAGGTGTTGGTCAGCGCATAGCGCAGCGGGCGCTTTTGGGCCTGACCGAAGGTGAAGTTGATCTTGTAGTCGATCTGCTCGTCCTCGTCGTCGGCGGAGTGGTTGATCGTAGGCGGCACGATGCCGTGCTTGAGGGCCAGGATACAAGCCATCGACTCTACGGCACCCGTAGCACCGATCATATGACCCGTCATCGACTTGGTGGAATCCAGATTCATCTCGTAGATATGATCGCCAAAGACGTTGCGGATGGCCTTGAGTTCGGCGATGTCGCCGAGCGGCGTGGACGTGCCGTGGGTATTGATATAGTCGATATCCTCCGGACGGATGCCGGCATCCTGGATAGCCAGTTGCATGACGCGTTGTGCGCCCTTGGCATCGGGATCGGGGGCCGTCATATGGTAGGCATCCGAGGTCATACCCTCGCCCACCATCTCGGCGTAGATCTTGGCACCACGTGCCTTGGCATGCTCATAGTCCTCCATGATGAGGCAGGCAGCACCCTCGCTCAGCACGAAGCCGTCGCGCGACTTAGAGAACGGGCGGCTGGCGCCCTGCGGGTCGTCGTTGCGCGTAGAGAGCGCATGCAGCGAGTTGAAGCCGCCGATACCCGTGATCGTCACGTCGGCATCCGCACCACCCGTGAGCAGCACGTCGGCATGGCCCAGACGAATCTGGTCGAAAGCCTGCGCAATAGCGTGGGACGACGAGGAGCATGCGGTGGACACCGAGAAACTCAATCCACCCAAGCCAAAGAGGATAGATATCTGACCGGCAGCTATGCTGGGAATCGACTTAGGAATCATGAACGGATTGAAGCGGGGTACACCGTCGCCCTTACCGAAGCTGACAATCTCCTCCTCCGTAGTCTGCAGTCCACCCATACCGGAGCCCCAGATCACGCCGATACGGTCGCGATTCTCATGCTCCATATCCAGTCCCGAATCCTCCAGCGCCTCTTTGGCTACCCACACAGAGAACTGCGCGTAGCGGTCGAGCTTGCGCACCTCTTTGCGGTCGAGCAGGGGCGTCGGGTCGAAACCCTTCACCTCGCCGGCGAATTGGGTCTTAAAGAGGCTGGCATCAAAGGCCGTGATAGGAGCTATACCGCTCTTGCCGGCCACCAGGGCTTCCCATGTCTCGCGCGCGCTATTGCCCACGGGCGTAAGCGCGCCTATTCCTGTAATAACGACTCTTCTTAATTGCATGCTTTTTTGCGTCTTGTATCACATGAATTAACGAGCTTACGGTTGCCCGTAAACTCGCAATTCAATCATTCTTACCGTCTGTTAAGCCTGTGCGTTCTTGATGTACTCAATCACGTCACCTACGGTGCTGATCTTCTGCGTATCCTCATCCGGAATAGAAATTCCGAACTCTTTCTCAAACTCCATGATGAGCTCAACTGTATCCAGCGAATCAGCATTCAGATCTGCTTGGAAATTAGCCTCGGGGGTCACTTGCGACTCCTCAACACCCAGCTTATCAACGATGATAGCTTTTACTTTCGATTCAATTTCTGACATAATAGTATAGATTTTTTTTGCTATTTCTTGTTTTGTTTCTACCGCTTTTTCCATCTGATGGGTACATGCCCAATTATGAAAAAGCGTGCAAAATTACAACATTTTTCTGATATACGCAAATTTTTCTTGTCTTTTTCTATTATTTTTTGATATTTAGCACCTATATTTGACAAAAAAGGCGGGGAGCCGACAAAAAAACAAGAGATTGGTCTATCGGTAAAAAACGACGAGCGACTTGCATCAAATCAAGCCGCTCGCGAAAACTGAGAATCGGTCCGAGATTTATTCCTCTCGGATTTTTTCCACCTTCTTCTTATCAATTTTATACGGGTTGAAACGCCAACCTAAAGACAACTGAATATTGAAATGGGGAGAGTAGCTACTATGATTCCACACGTTTTTCGTACTATTGGATAAGATATACTCAAACGAGGCGCCAATTGTAAAATGGTCTTTTATGACTCCGCCAAATTCCTGCCATATACCGAATGTCGCTTTGTTACATTCGTCTCTAATATCATACGGAGCATCTGAGACATCACCATAAGTACTCTTGGTCAGCACTCCCAGTTCCATACCTGTACGTGAGTAAAAACTACGACTTGAAAACGAATAAGCGGGACGGAAGCAAAGGTATTGCAAATTCAGATCAACAGGGGTATTTTTTACATTTGAACTGATCGTACCACCACGGAACGCATATTGTATTCCGAAATACGCCGCACGGCGCTCGTTCGGCATATTCCTTTGCTTAGGAGCAAATTCAATAAACGCTTCCACGTTCGGCAGGAATCGTAAACCGACTGCCGATTTATACTTTGTATTGTTAACAACAGCCGAACCCTTGATATACATGTTGATACCTTCCTTTATATTCAGACCATATAACAGCCAGGGACCCTCGGCGGGAGTAATTACACTTTGCTGGAGATAAGGGTTGTTTTTAGTCATTGGCTGTAAGGTCGTACCAGCCGTTGTAGGATTCGTACGTTGGCTAGCAGCCGTTGTAAATGTCTGGGTCGTTCCATTCGCATAACGAATCATGAAAATATCCGATATTTTCTTTACTCGTGTCGGACCATTTTGGTTGCTCCACAATTTATAGCGCACCTCGGTATCTGATATCTCGGTGACTTTAGCCTGTTGCTCGGTTCCGTCCACGAAGATAATAATGTCTTGCGCGTACGACATGCCCGCCAACAACAAACAAATAATGATACTAAAAAAGCGTTTCATATGATTAGAAATTTAAGGCGATGCCAAGACCGTTGGCACCTGTCGTTAATGACCATCTTACTCCTTGATTATTTGCCGTAGGAGCCACACATTTTGCATTGTATAGCTGAAGCGCTTTTTTCTTTTTCACAGCGCCGGCAGATGTCACGCCGACAATTCCTCCATATGCGCCGGCTCCCATTAAGAGACCACCAACAACCGGTCCGGCAACGGAATCGCCATCCTTAGATAAGGTAACTCCCAATGTAACAGCACCGATGAGCATTAGTCCTCCGCCCACCGACGGTCCAATAATCATCATCAGTTTACCATCTCGATGGAGCTTATACGCCTCTCGACAATTATCTTTCAACAATTGTTCATATTCGTACCTATCCATGACTTTTGAACCGCAATAATAGGTATTAGAATCTATCTTTCTGACAACCATCGAGCCAGTCGATTTCGGAGTTTCTTTCTCAAAGGCCTGAACAGAACCATTACTATAGATAATCGTTGCAATTTTCTCTACTGACATAACGACGAGAGGTCCGTTTGGATTGCTCTTACGTTTAAACTTAACCTCTGTATCTGAGATCTCCGTGATCACGGCATCAATACGCTCGCCTTCCGCCGTAACAATAATATCATCGGCAAATACAGAAAGCGTTAAGCAAGCAAAGAAAAAGAAAAAGAAAATCCTGAGTTTCATAACCTTATTTCTTTAGAAGTTTAACTTAAATCCAAAGCCGTTTGAATTAGCTATCAAAGAAAGCTTCAGCGGGGGAATGGAGGACTGCAACTGGGTACAATTCGCGTTGAAGATAGAGAGCGATTTATTCATTTTGTGCGGACCTACACAGAGTAACGGAATACTGGCTAAGAACGAAGCGCCCATCAAACTAGCATCCACAATCAGCCCAGTTTCCGTTTTGGCAAATATCGCAGCGATACCAAAACCAAGACCAGCCCCTAAAATGAAACTACCTCCCCACAACATGCCTTCTCCGCTTGAATAAGATTTATATGCATCCGGGCAGGACAATTTCAGGAATTCTTTATACAGACTTTCATCCAATTCTATATTACCATAATAATACTTTCCACGACTACTCATCTCAATCTGCTGACCGGGGATAATTTGAATGTCTGAAGCATTGCGAACAGTAACAACGGTTCCGCCCGAAGTAGGCGGCGTAACCTGCTCATGCTTAAAAGTCTGTACTTCGCCATTTTTGTAAATAATCGAAGAAATCTTATTGGTAGAAAGTACGAAAGTCGGTCCGTTTGGATTATCTTTCCGCTTGTACTTAATCTCCGTGTCTGAAATTTCAATGACTTTACCATCGATACGTTCAGACTCCGTAGTCACAATGATGTCTTGGGCCCACATTGGCATGGACGTGACTGCGAGTAGCAGTAGAAGTAAACATTTTTTCATAATAGTCGTTGCCTATTATTTCCGCATAGGCTGTCGGGTTTAAAAGAAAAGGAATTATATCTATTTTGCGTTTTTATCACATACGGGGCGAATACGTCCACTGTTAACCGCACTGCAAGGGGAGGAGATGGAGCTCAGCGAGAACTGGTTGCAATACAATGCCATAGGAGCACCTTCCCATTCGCCTCTTGTGACGCGCGAGGCGGTCCAATAGTGGCAACTCTCGTGATAGTCATCAAGCGCAAGACCGCCGCCTCTCGTGTCGTATTCGGACAGCGAAGTCAGGAAGATTTTTTCACCACTGGGACCGGTAAATTCTATACCTCTGTTCGTCCAGCGTTTCTTACACTTAGACATGAGTTCGTCGCACTCTTTGGCGGTAGGCATGCGCCAGCCACCACCCCACTGCATACGGGCAGGGTCGTACTTGGATGCAACGATGGATGTATAGAGAAAATCAGACGGGATCTCGTATCCGGATGCGCCGTCGTAGCTGTGTGAATAACTGGTTGTACTTCCCCACTGATACCAACCACTGAGGTTTTCGTCAGCCCAATAGACACTCAACCCCAGATCAACAGGGTTGCCGGCATACTGGGATAATTCGACTTCTACCTTCGGGGCTGCGTTCATTTCAGGATCATTGCCTGAGCATGAGATTAAAATCAAGGACAAAGACATCAGTCCTACAAATAGCTTTTTCATGTTGATTTGATTTTATTGTATTGCCTACTCTTTATCGGATTTTCGGCTTGCTCCGTTCGTCGATTTATTTGTATTGCAAACTGACTAGTGCTTTTGAAGAACAATCCAGTCACTATATAGCACAAAAAAGGCGGGCTCAAATGTTACTTGTCCCGCTCCTTCAGGCTCCCGAAAATTGCCCGTTATAGTTGGTCAAGCAACTCAGAAGCCACGCCGTATATAAACACGACACGCCCAAGGGCATGCGTATTCATACACAAGCAGCAATCTATCGTTGCATTGCCTCGACTATAACAATCATGAATTTTCGGGATTCAAAGGAGCCAAGAACAAAGCGTAATAAAACGCTGTTTGTTATTTCAATATGTCACCACTTTTTTACGCTGTTGGCACCAGCGAAGAGTGTTACACACCCTATGCGTGCAAAATTACAACATTTTTCTGATATATGCAAATTTTTCAACCTATTTTCACAAAAAAAGTGCAATTTGAGAATTGGATTTGTCAGTTTGGCATCGTTAGTTGAACGATATGGATATAGCGCCTTTGTAATGGAGCGTGGTATTGTTGTCGATTTGGGCATCCACTACGTACAGGCCGTTCTCCATGCTGACGCTAAATGAGACGAGGCTGCTCTCATGCTGGGTGCCGAACAGATACCAGAGATAATAGACGGTAGGCGAGTAGTTCCACGTAGTGGAATAGGTCCAGACGCCCAAGTCGATGGTCGTCAGTTGAACAAGCGTATGGGTAACGATGAAGAACTCCAATCCGTTTTGCGAATAGAATCGTATTACGCGTCCGCTCCAGAACGATGGGTTAACAGCATAGTTATAGGATATGGTGCTGTTGGCACTGGTGAGCGTTGTGACCTGATCGCCCTGCTTGATGTAGCTGGTCGGGAGGTTGGATTGTTCTCCGCCGCCACCTTGTCCGCCTTCGCCACTTTCTCCTCCGTTACCACCGGATTTGGCTCCGTTGAACGAGCGGACGCGGCCATAAGCCGTTCCGGCCGAATTGACGGCATAGGCGCAGTAGTTGTAGTCCACCGCATCGATATTCTCCAGCGTACACTCGAAACTACCTATTCCGTCGCCACCGCTGACGCGACGATCTGCCAAGGTGGGTGTGCCTTCTCCCTTGACGTAGCATATACCGCGGTCGATTACCGCTCCCTCGCCGGCTGTTTCTACATAGCCTTCGCAAACGACGGTTTTTTGCGTTGTATTTACGGTGGCTTGTCCGGTAACGACGGTAGGCAGTTTGCCACCATTATTACATGCCGACAGCCCTATTAAAAGGAGCATGAGCGGCAAAAATTTCATGCTGTTTTTCATACTATTTGGGATTTATGTTTTATTGCAATAGATACGAATAATATACGATATCTTTTCCTTCTACCACTACCCAGCGGAAGCAGTTGGCGCCTTTGTTATAGGATGCTAACATCGGGTAGTCGGATTTGATGGCCATTCCATCCACCAGAATATAGCCTAACCCGGGAATGGTAAAGAGCTGATGTTCATGCTTTTCATCCCAACGATTATAGCCAAATCGGCATTGTTCGGTTATCTTATTCCAGAGCTGGGCATAATACCTTGTATCTATGCGGCCATATTTGTCGCGCCGCCAAGCGTCATCATCCTTAATTTCGAAAGAGGAGTATTCTCCGTTGGATTCTTCTTTGGCCTTCACTTTGATCGTATGATCTTTTTTGTCGAAGTACTCATTCTCCGCAAGAAGGCGCACCTTACCATCTTTGATGTAATAACCTCCGGGTGAATAATAGTTTGGGCAATGCATCATTCTTCTTCCTCGATAACTATCCCAATCTTCATCCACTCCCCAATCCTCTATGAATGCGAAAGAATAGTAATACTCCACGAGGCAACTACCATCGTCAAATACAGAGACTTCTGCCACGTCTGCTTTGATTTTGTATCGCTCATCATATCTGTCAATAAGTGAATCCAATATATAAGGGACATTATCTATGCGTATTTTAAAGATGTTATCCGGAGCCACCATTGCCGAGTGTTTCTTATCAGGGCTTTGGAAAAACGTTTTGCCTTGACCTTTTGCCGGATAAACCATTCCATCAGCATCATGAATATAAATTGCATCTGACTGTTCAGGATCTTCGTAAGTAAAAGCGAATTTATTCCATCCTATATATCCTATAGCATTGTATGGTCCATACACCAATTCTTTTCCAAACTGAATGTATTCCCCATCATTCTTCTTATACACGACAACCAACGAATCCCTTGACGGCATATCCACTGTATGCGCCGGGTCAATTCCCCAATTCCCAAAATAACCTGTATACTCGTTATACTCGTTATCTCCGGGATCCTCCTCATCTATTGCGCATATTCCTGTACAAATTCTCTCACCATTATACACATAGGTGGTAATCTTCCGGATGGTATCAATCACAAATACCTCGGAAGCTTTTATATTATCCACTCCTTTGTATGGATTGTAAGTATCTACACTTGTGCATATCTCGTTTTTATTCATGGTAAACAGCACCTTCCGCTCGATGCCGAGTTTGGCATAATCGGTTTGTGCGTGTACTGCCAGAACACCCATGATGCCGGCAAACAGTAAAGAAAAGAGTTTGTTTTTCATAATTGTATTGATTTATTATTGTTCTTATTTGGTATTCTGCATTTCGGGTGCAAAGGTACGAAATAAATCGCACATACACAAATTTTGAACGTTTTTTTTGCATATATCGCAAAAATGTTGTAATTTTGCACCCAAGAAAAACGAAACTATATGGAAAAGATTAGTATTTATGCCGTGATCTTCATGCTGAGTTGGTGCAGCATGAGCCTGATACAAGCGGCTGACAAACAGTCTCCGGACATGGTGCGCAACCAAATCCAAGGAGGAAAAGTAAAAGCAATTTGTAGTACGTGTAAACTTAATACCAGTTCCATCGAATCTCATGATACGATTCCATTCAGCGAAGATGGCTTCGAACAATTACCCGCCTACTATACCCATCACAAATATGACGCCCATAACCGACTCACCTATCGTAGGGGGTACATGGTAAGAGATGAGAAGCATAAAAATCTTACCTATTGCTTTGACACGATTATCTATAAAAAACAATTCCGATAAGCGTCCCTTATATATCATGACGCGTTATAGTGAGCATGCTGACACGATAAACTATTGCGATGTGAGAAAGGAAAAATGTATTTATAAACACTTCTTCTATCAAGGAAATTCCTGTGAACCCTATGCTTCACTATATATTTCTAACTTAACGGATTGCTCCATATTCGAATATACAGAATATACCTATTCGGATCATGACCGATACGGCAATTGGACTAAAGTGAACCAGAATATGCGTGTCGAGGTGGATTTTAATAGCGACGAAAGAGTGCAGGCATTTTGTGATTTTCAGATGGCTCCGAAAGAAAGAGAAGAATTAGAATCCATCGAAATACAAGGACTCAAAAAAGGTCTTTTTGTAGCTGACATGTCGGAAGATTGTACTCGTGAAATAATATACTACTAATCCCAAGGCGGCCTCAGAACGTTTTCATACCTTTGCCATACATTTCCCACACCTATGAGCAGATCTAACCGACGGTGAGCCGACGGTCAACCGACGGTCAAGGCTAACGTCAAGCCTCTGTCAAGTCAGGGAATGACCGATATGTTTAACCTGCTTGCGCACGATTTTTTCAAATATATTTGATTTTTACCGTCCAATCCTTGCGGGTGTCGATTTTTTTTCGTACCTTTGCAGCCGATTTTAAATTTGGCATATTATGGCAGAAGAGCAACTGGCGCAAACGACTACCAACTATGGCGATGAGAATATCATCCACCTCGACGACCGCGAACATATCCGCCGCCGACCCGGTATGTATATCGGTAAACTGGGCGACGGTACCCACTCCGACGACGGTATATACGTGCTCGTAAAGGAGACCATCGACAACTCGATCGATGAGTTCCGCATGGGCGAAGGTAAGGTGATCGAAGTGGACATAACGGCGACAGGCGAAGGGACGAATGGCGAACGTCAGATGGTGCGCGTACGCGACTATGGACGCGGTATTCCGTTGGGCAAGATGGTGGAAGCCGTTTCGCTGCTCAACACCGGCGGTAAGTACGACAGCAAGGCCTTCAAGAAATCCGTGGGTCTGAACGGCGTAGGTACCAAGGCCGTGAATGCGCTCTCTACTTTCTTCCGTGTACAGTCGTTCCGCGACGGCAAGACGCGCTGCGCCGAGTTCAGCCAAGGTCACCTGGTGTCGGACACCGACGTTATCGACTACGATGGCCCGGAAAAGCGAGGCACCATCATCGAGTTCCGACCCGATGACTCGAAAGGCCTCTTTGAGAACTACCGCTTCCGCGATGACTATATCGAGGAGCTGCTGCGCAACTATGCCTACCTGAACACGGGCCTCACGCTGATCTACAACGGCAAGAAATACACATCGAAGAACGGCCTACTCGACCTGCTGACCGAGAACATGACCGTAGATCCGCTCTACCCCATCATCCACCTGAAGGGTGAGGACATCGAGATCGCGCTGACCCACACCTCGCAGACCGGCGAGGAGTACTACTCGTTCGTGAACGGTCAGCACACCATCCAGGGCGGAACCCACCAGGCCGCCTACCGCGAAGCTATCGGCCGTACGATCAAGGAGTTTTTCAACAAGAACCAAGACCTGACCGACATCCGCAACGGCGTCGTGGGCGCCATAGCCATCAACGTAGAGGAACCCGTCTTCGAGAGTCAGACCAAGGTGAAACTGGGCTCGAAAGATATGTCCCCCACGGGTGGCGTGAGCGTGAATAAGTTCGTGAACGACTTCGTGAAGCTTCAACTGGACAACTACCTGCACAAGAACCCGCAGACCGTGGAAATCATGCTGCAGAAAATCCAGGATAATGAGAAAGAACGCAAAGCCATTGCCGGCGTGACGAAAGCCGCTCGCGAGCGTGCCAAGAAGAACCTGCTCAACAACCCAAAACTGCGTGATTGTCAGGTGCATTTCAACGATGCCAAGCCTGTGCACTCGGCCAAGAATGCCGACGACGACCTGCGTCAGGACACCTGCATCTTCATCACCGAGGGACTCTCGGCATCGGGAAGTATCACCAAGAGCCGCGACGTACGTACCCAGGCCGTCTTCTCGCTGCGCGGTAAGCCGCTGAACTCGTACGGACTGAGCAAGTCGGTGGTGTATGAGAACGAGGAGTTCAACTGCCTGCAGTCGGCCCTGAACATCGAGGACGGACTGGACGAACTCAGATACAACAAAGTGATCATCGCCACGGATGCCGATGTGGATGGTATGCATATCCGATTGCTGATGCTGACCTTCTTCCTGCAGTTCTTCCCCGACCTGGTCAAGAAAGGACACGTCTATATATTGCAGACGCCCCTCTTCCGCGTGAAGAACAAACAGGAGATACGCTACTGCTACTCGGAGGAAGAACGACTGAAGGCCCTCGCTGAGGTCAAGAACCCCGAGATCACCCGATTCAAAGGACTTGGTGAGATCTCGCCTGAAGAGTTCAAGGGCTTCATCGGTGGTGATATCCGTCTGGACCAGGTGAGCCTGCGCAAGGAAGATGCCGTGAAGGAACTGCTGGCCTACTACATGGGTAAGAACACCTCGGAACGCCAACAATTCATCATCGACAACCTGGTGATTGAAGAAGACAAGGTCGATGATATCGACATTTGAAGTGACAAAGGGACAAAGTACTAAGAGACTAGGGTGATACCTCTGCTATTATTCATATTATTAGTTGTCATCGTTGTCGTGCTGTACGAAATTCGCGAGAGGCAACGGGCGAAAGAGCCATCAGCCGTCAGCCATCAGCCGTCAGATCGGCCGGAGGGTTGCTGCGGCGAGCACCTGGTGTGCGAACGCGAGACGCTGCTGCAGACCAACGCCGAGATCGTCTATTACGACGATGAAGAACTGGACGCGCTGGCCGACACCGACCCCAAGGACTACAGCGAGGCACAACATGCACAGCTGCGCGAAGTATTTGAGACACTACAAGAAGCGGATGTTCCCGGCTGGTGCCGCAGCCTGCAACTGCGCCGGATAGCACTGCCGGACGATATCAAGGACGAGGCGCTGATGATCGTCCGCGAGCGAAGAAATAACAGATAGCGGTTACGGCCAACAGGCTGAGCACACCTACATACCACGTGCTACCCGCACCAAACTCCTCCATCCATTCGTTGCCCAGATTGTAACGGTTGCTCAGGTAATAACTGATCACCGCCACCGCATTGTTGGTCATGTGCATCAGCATCGGTACCCACAGACTACCCGTCCACACCAGCATATAGCCGAACAACACGCCCATCAGCATACGCGGCACGAAGCCGTAGAACTGCATGTGGATAAAGCTGAATATCGCTGCCGTGATCCATATGGCGGCATGTTTGTATTTCGGCGAAAACTGTCCCTGCACCACGCCGCGGAAGGTCAACTCCTCGCCTATGGCCGGCAACACGGCCATAAGACCCAGATTGATGAGCAATCCACCGACACTATCCACCCTGAGAAAACGCTCGGTCAGCACGGCCGCAGCATCCTCCATCTGCCTCATCCACTCCTCCAAGCCATGCAGCGCCGAGGGCAGCACGAGCTGCTGATTCAAATGGCTCAGCAGGTTGATCGCCGGTACGGCGACGAGCATCGTTCCGACCGCCACCAGGGCCGTGCGTCCGGTCATACCACGATCCAAGTGCAACCACGCGAGCGGCTGCTCCGACCATAGATAGACGCCCAACAACGACGGCAGGATAAAGATAGTCAGCGTCTGCCATAGCTGAAGACGCTTGGCGGCCGCTACCGAATCCGAACCGTGGGTCATGATAAACCATAGGATCATCATCGGGATCGTCAGCGCCAGCATCAGGCCAACCATAGGCCCAGGCGGCTATACCATTTAGAATCACACCATTTGCCTCGTAACATAGCTGCGTTTCGTTTTTTTTACTGCGGATCGACGTCCGCGATGATTTGTACTCGTTTGTGCCTGGTCTGCACGTAGTCAATCTGTTCGGCTACCATCTGCTTGGCCCGCACGATATTGGCGCCCGCCTCGATGCGGAGCCGGACGAGCCGTATATACTGGTTCTGGACACGCGCTATCGAGGGCACGACGACACCCGACACGCGTTCGGCGAACACACCCTGCAGACGGCGCTGCAGCAGGCGGGCGGCCTCTACGACAGACTGTTCGTCGCGATGCCGCAGCGTGAGCTCTATGATGCGGTAGAATGGCGGGTAATGGAACTGCTCCCGCTCAGCGATCTGCTCTTGGTAGAGCGCCTCGTAGTCATGATTCAGTACATGCAGAAGCAAGCCGTTGTCGCGTTGCCAGGTCTGGATGATTACCTCGCCCTGCTGGCCCTTACGTCCGGCACGGCCTGCCACCTGACTGAGCATCTGGAAGGCACGTTCGTAGGCCCGGAAGTCGGGTTGGTTCAGGAGGTGGTCAGCACTCAGTACGGCCACGAGGCCCACATCATCGAAATGCAGTCCCTTGCTCACCATCTGGGTGCCGATCAGTATGTCGCACTCATGGCGTGCAAAGCGGTCGATAATATCCTGGTAGGCCGTTTTCTGGCGCGTAGTGTCGAGGTCCATACGCAGTACGCGGGCCTCGGGGAAATACTGCGCCACCTCGTCTTCAAGGCGTTCGGTACCAAATCCACGCACACGCAGTTCACCGCCGCACGCAGGACATATAGAAGGAATCGCGCGCGCGTGCCCGCAATAGTGGCAGCGCAGTTCGTGGGCCTGCATATGGAGCGTGAGGGGTACGTCGCAGTTCGGACAGCGCGGCGGTTGACCGCACGAGACGCATTGCAGTTGGGGCGCATAGCCTCGGCGGTTCTGGAAGAGGATGACCTGGCGTCCGGCCTGCAGCACCTCGCGCATACGATCTACGAGCGGGTCGCTAAAATGGCCGTACATCTCGCGGCGGTGGTACTGCCGCTCCAAGTCGATGAGTGTCACCCGTGGCAACTCGATATCCTGGTAACGGTGGGTCATACGGACCAGACCGTACTTACCTGAGAGGGCGTTATGGTAGGTCTCAACAGCCGGCGTAGCCGTTCCAAGCAGCACCTTGGCGCCGGTCTGGTGGGCCAGCATGATAGCCGCCGAACGGGCATGATAGCGCGGAGCAGGTTCCTGCTGCTTGTAGCTGGTCTCATGTTCCTCATCCACGATGACGAGACCGAGCCCGCTGAATGGCAGCAACACCGCTGAACGGGCACCCACGATGAGTCGGGGCTGCGGATGGAGTTGCTGGCGGTATATCTCGGCGCGGAGTCCATCGCTCACGCGTGAGTGATAAACCACCACTTGGTCACCAAAGACGCGTTGCAGGCGATCGGTGAGTTGGGTGGTAAGGGCTATCTCGGGCACAAGGTAGAGCACCTGGTGGCCCTGGACGAGTTGCTCTTGGATGAGGTGGATATACACCTCGGTCTTACCGGAGGCCGTGACGCCATGCAGCAGCACCGTCTCCTGGGTCTGCCAGGCTTGCAGAATCTCCTGTTTGGCCCGCTGCTGCTCGTCGTTGAGCGGATGGATGTCCTCTATCTCGCCGATATACTCGGGCAGACGGACGCGGCGCTTCTTGACGGGCGAGAAACTATAGGTACGGTCGCACACGCGTGCCGGCAATGCCGCCGCCATGACGTCGCCGATGGGACACATATAGTAGTCGGCTATCCATTGCCATAGGGCCAACTGCGCAGAGTTGACAGCCGGCTGCTCGTCGAGCGCCATGATGACGTCACGCAGGCGGATCGAATCCGGGATAGGTTCGGTGTGCTCACGCAGCACGATACCCACCATCTGCTTGGTGCCCAGCGGAACAAGAACCCGCATACCTGGTTGCGGGTTCTCCATGCCATCCGGCACCTGATAGGTATAGGTATCCCGGATAGCGAGGGGCAGTATGACGTCAATGGTCTTAATAGTCGAAAGTCAAAAGACCGCTTCGCTCAAAGTCGAAAGCAGATTTACTCCTTTACTCCTTCTGTTTCAAGTGCTTTGCGGTAGCAGGCGCGGCAGAGGGGTTCGTAGCTGTCGGTCTCACCCAGCAGGACGCGCTTGTCGGAGTGAACGAGTCGGTGACTGACATAGGCCAGGTCGCCGCAGTGCACACAGATAGCATGCGTCTTATACACATCCTCGGCGATAGCCATCAGGGCCGGCATGGGGCCGAAGGGAACGCCCTTGAAGTCCATGTCCAATCCGGCACATATGACGCGGATGCCGCGGGCTGCGAGTTGCTCGCATACGTCCACGATACCCATGTCGAAGAACTGGGCCTCGTCGATACCCACTACGTCAATATCATCGGCCAGCAGCAGGATCTGTTGGGAGGAGTCCACCGGCGTTGACTGGATGACGTTGTGGTCGTGGCTGACGACGTCCTCTACGGAGTAGCGCACATCGATAGCGGGTTTGTAGATCTCCACACGTTGGTGGGCAAACTGCGCACGCTTCATGCGGCGGATAAGTTCTTCGGTCTTGCCGGAGAACATCGAACCGCACACCACTTCTATACTGCCGCGGCGGCGCGATGGGCCTTGAGTGTCTCTTTCTGAAAACATATTATATTGGGTTACGGGTTATGGGTTATGGGTTATGGGTTAT
>Ga0247611_10005999_pt1 | contig 15763 bp, 18 predicted proteins | sample 177DNAGHGhighgp2_FD_192422 | JGI IMG/M metagenome (GOLD analysis project Ga0247611, IMG submission 192422) | Sheep rumen microbial communities from Palmerston North, Manawatu-Wanganui, New Zealand - 1770 DNA GHGhigh gp2 | ecosystem: Host-associated > Mammals > Digestive system > Stomach > Rumen...
GAAGGTACGGATTGAATATGCGAAGCCCTCGTTGGTCCTGCGTGTCCGGATCTTCCTGGATGCCCGGACAAGGATGTCGTCTGAAGCATCCAGGTCATAGAGCAGGTTGAGCAGTTCTTCCTCATCATATCCGTCCGGAGCAAAATAGAAGTGCACCGTCCATCCATCGATATGCAGCAGCCTCCGGATCACATCATTTCCTCCCAGAATATAGGCTCCCCTTTTGCCCGGCAGTCAACCACGAAGTGGTCGAAGGCTTTGGTGCTTTGTCCGTCCGGGTCCTCGAGGTAATCTTTGACGAATTTGGAGAGGTGCTGGTCGTCGGTTATGGATGATCCGAAATAATCGGACATAGCCATTGCCAGGACATAGGCGGCATCGTGGCCCTTGTCGTTCTCGAGGGTCACACCGTTGACTCGCAGGAAATCTCGCACCTGTTCCTTCTTCATCGGTTCCATCTTGTCCCCTCCTTTGCCCTTCATCATCGAGACCGCCCATTCATAGAGCTTCCTGGAGAAATGGTTCCCATATTGCTCCACATATTCATCGTATGATGTCATATCGTTGTCGGTTTAAGGTTATGGGAGGGGATGCCCCCTCCCGGCTTATTAACGGTAGCGGCCCATCGAGTCGCGTCCGCGCTCCTTGTAGCGCTTGTATTCCTCGTAGTCGTCCCAGTCGCGTGCGGACATTCCTCCGCCCTGACCACCGTCGGCTCCCATTCCGGCACCGTCCCGGTTGTAATAGCCCCTGCTGGAGTAGCGTTCTCCATAGGAGCTGCGGTCAGAAAACTGTTCCTTCATATCCTCGAAGATCTCGCAGGCTTCCTTGATGCCCATCTTGGCATCCTTGAGGGCATTCTCGAATCTTTCGACCTGTCCCTCGCGGCGTTCTCTCAATATGATCATTGTTAATCCTCCTTCTTTGATTTACTGTTTCGCGGACTATCCACAGCGAGCAGGGCCAGGACCTTGTCAAGTTTGTTGCTTGTCTCGGTGGAGCTGCGTTCCATATCCGCCAGCTTGCTTTCCAGGGATGCGATCTTCTGGGCCTGTTCAGCCTCGACCTGCATCTCGGGATTGAGCTGCATTATCAGCGCCGGTCCTTTCTGCAAGACCGTATCGTGCCACGGCTTCTGCGCCAGGAATTGTTTTGAAGCATTGACCATCGTCTCTATTTCCCTGGTGACCGCGAGCCGGTCCGGGCTGACGAACCAACCCCGTTCCGGGTAGTTGGCACTCGCATTGTTGACGGGGAACTCGATTGATGTGCTTTCCGACCCCAATGCCAGGGCCACGTCAACGACGAAGCCCTGCATCGAGAGCATCGGATTGGCCTGGGCAGCTTTCGATATATGCGGCTGTGATACGCCTGTCACACTTGCGACGGAGACGGTGAGATCCTTGCGGTTGAAGATGTAAACGGTAGCCCCTTGCGCAATCTGGGGAGCTCCCTGTGGTAGTCCTTGAAACATAATGAATTGTGATTTGGTTATTGATTAATTTGTCAGGCTGCCGCCGGCGGCAGGACGGTTGTGAGCTGGAAAATTCCGTTGAACCAGTCATACCAGGCCTCGATAACTCCTGCCCCTGCAAGATCGGCTGCGGTGACCGGGTCCCCTCCGAAGAAGGTGAGCGGCCTGGTGTTCCCATTGAGGGTGAACCTTACCGGGAGCGTCTCGGTAGCATCCGCAGGGATGGCGCTGGAAATCCGAATGGCAATCTTTACAACCTTCGGAATCCTTCTGAATCCGAGAGCGAAGTCAACGGACTCCTCCGTCACCGCTACTCCGTTGGTGGAGAGGTACGGGATGCCGTTGACATTCGTCGTTACACTTATACTACATCCGAACATAGTCCTGCCCTCCTGATTAGAAGGTTATCCCTCCGAAGCCTGGGACACCGCCACCGTAGAGGCCGTTGAAGCCACCCTGGTAGTAGCCGCCACTCACATAAGGGGTTGCGTTTACGGCATAGAGGTTCGGGTACTGGACTGACACCGTAGAAGGCTGCTTGCACTTGATGTCATCGACCTCCTTGGCGAGTGCGTTGAGTGCGGCATTGACGGGGGCGACCGCGCTTCCGACGACACCGGTGGTGAAGTTCTGGGACTCCAGCTGGGCGACCTTGGCCGTGAGGGCGGTTATCTCCCTGTCCTTGCGGTTGGACTCAAGGGCGTCGATCTTGTTGTCAAGGGCGAGGATTCCCTTGTTTATAGTGTCGGTCAGGGTGTAGGTCTGCTGGCACATGGCGAGCTGATCGGCGGCGGACTTGGCCTCGATAGCGGTGCGGACACCAGCAATGTCGCTCTGGATTGCGTTGGTCTGCTGGCAAATCGCGAGGCGGTTCTCGCAGCAGCACTCTCCGAGCTTGGTGAGGATGGACTGGTCGCCCGAGAGGATGGAGTTCATCAGCTGGGGGACAGAGACAGCCTGCTGGAGGGCCAGCGAGGATATTCCGCCCTGGATGGAGGCGATAGCCCCATTGACGAGGTTGAAGTCCTGTCCGATCATGGTGGCGAGGTTCTGGGTGGCCGCCCTTCCCGCCTCACCCTGCGAGGTGATGGCGTTCATCAGGAGTTCCCTGCCGCTGTCGTTGCTGATCTGGTTGGAGATAAACCCGGCCATGCCGTTCCCGCCTCCCAAGCCGTTCCAGTTGTTGCCGAAGCCGAACATCTGGGCGACGATGGCGAGACCGAAAAGGTCGGTGATACTGTTAAGCCCTCCGAGGCCAAAGCCGCCGTTATTCCCGGCGATCATCCACGGGAGCCATGAGTTCATCTGATTCTGTTGATCAGGAATGTAAGTTACGTCTGCCATACAAAAAGATTTTTAAGAAACTGTATGGCAAATATGCTCACTGCATACGGCCTCCGGAAGTCTATGACGCATTATGCCTAATCGGCTGGTAATGAAGCCCTTTTTGTCCACTTGTCCGGGACCCTTTCCCGGAATGCACCGAAATCATAGTAGACCATCCTCCGGGGTGCCGGAAGGATATTCCGGTGAATGACGTGGCGCACGTTGTCCTCGCTCTGGCGGTAGTAGCCGGCCAGGTCCTTGACCGTTGCCCGGACACCTCCGGATGCTTCAATCGCCTCCAGGATCGTCCGTATGTCGTCAACGTTGATTGCTCCGTTCCTCACTTTGTATTCGAGGATTCCGAGGAAGTCTCCCAGTGCTTCCCTGACTGCCTTCTCTGTCCGTGATCTCATAGCAGATTTTTGTTATTTTAGAATTGCTCAATAATTCGTACCTTTGCAGTACCCCTACCGACATAAAGGACGCACTCGCAAAAGGACATTGAGCCCTCGGAGCGAGTGCGTCTTGCTATTGTAAATCGGTAGGGGTACTTATTTACAACCGAGGGCTTTTTTTGCCCTCTCTTTTACAAACCCCGGCATCTCACGACGACGGGGGAAACACACGAAACAAACACTTAACAAATCATCCTTGCTCATTGAAGGGGAGCGACCCTTTAGAACCTGTACGACAGTCCGCCTGTGATGCCCATGCCGCCCTTCAGGTCGCCTTTCGGCGTAACGAGAACGGACGGACCGAGAGTAACATCGAAACCCCACCGTTTAGGGGGCATTTTAAGCGTTCTGACGATATTTATTTCCCGAATGGTATGGTAGACCCATAAAGAGTCCAAATTGGCTCTATACCCCGAAATAATACACCTGTATGTCGAATCCTCATACACCTTCCGGGTGATCGGGACCGCCACCATGGCGGAGTCCCGGGTCAGGGTTGTGTGCGATGAATCCACCAGGGCCAGGCGCACCGTGTCCGTCCGGATCTGCGTGACGTAGACCGGGACCGGCCTGTCCACGAATGCCGTGTCGTGGAAGGTGAGGGTGTCCCGGATCTCCACGATGTCCGGGGTGTTTCTTCCCCTTCCGGTCAGGAGACCGGCGGCGAATGCTGCGGCAAGCAGGGCAATTATCAGAATCCACTTTTTCATAGGCTCGCTTTCCTTTTTCCGTCGATGTCAATATAGACCCCTCCCAGCCTGTCCGCCCAGTCCTCCGGGAAGGAATCGAAATAGTGGCCCGGGTGGTACAGGTTGAATGCCGCCCTGGTGGCAGACCACAGGCCTACCACCGGGAGGTAGAGCGGTCCCATAATCCTGGACTGCCTGGTGTGTCCGTATTCGTGGCAGACGTCCACCGAAGTAGGGAAGTGCAGGAAGATGTACCTCCCGAGGCTGATGCCCCCTTTCATCCAGGCACAGGAATAGATCCTTGCGCCCTTGTAGTTGAATGCTTCATCGTGGCCCAGGGCCAGAAGGCAGAGCCCCAGAAGATTCTGGGGAAGCTGCCAAAGATATAGGAATACTTGCCTTGCTGTCATAGCCTCTTGCCCTTGTAAGTCTTGTCATATAACAGTTGCTGCCTCTGCTTGCCGATCCTCTTGTGGCTGACATGGATGAAGGTCGGGTAAAGGATGAGCTGGTCTACCTGCTTCCACAATTCGGGAGTTTCAAGAATGAGTTTCGCCATCTTGTACGATGCGTTGGCATATCCTGTCTTCAAGTCTGCCGCCTCACCCTTCGTATGCTGGGAGGTGGCCACTCCGCCAACCCTTGCGTTCAGTTGCGGGCATCGGTAGCCGGAATTGATATGGATAGGCTTCCCCCACAAATCACGCAACGGTTGCAGCACCTTCCGCACCAGCGCGAATATCGCATCCCGCTGCTCGGAAGTCGTTATCTGGTTGATGATTCCGTATTCGATAGCCTTTGGGGAATAGCTAAATTCCTCGATGCTGAAATTCTTACTGATCTTCATTCTCTCGCGTTTCTTCGGAGTCACTCTCCGCTTCCTGTATCATCCGTTTCTTGCGGTCCCCGTACATCTTGAGCAGTACGTTGATCGGGATGTAGTTCGCTCCGATGTCAGGGGAGTCGCTGTGGGCCTCGTACCACTTCTTGCCCTGTCCCTGGACAGGCTTTCTCAAAGGGCATCCGAGGTTGACGCACATCAGCAGCTCCGCGCTGGTAGCCTCGGAACGGATGGCGATGTTCTGCTGGAGTACTTCCTCGATCCGGGCATCCTTGTTGTTGAGCTGTTCGATGTACTTGTCCTCCTGCTCCTGCATCTGATCTACCAGTTTGGACATCGCGTCGATGCGAGTGTCACCGGCTTCAGCCTCGGCTTTTGTCGCTTCGGCTGCTGCCTTCCGTTTGTTAGATCTCCAATGCAGGATCTCCACAATGCCGCCACCTCCTACGGCTCCTGCGAGCGGCATCAGAATCTGTAACAACAAATCATTCATCGCTATTTTCCTCCTTGACTTCTTTTCTATTCTGTTTCCACTTGTCCCACAGGGCAAGTATTCTGTCAATCGTCCTGTCTGCTGCCTCGCTTGTCGGCTTGATGTCGTTCCATACCACACCGAGGACTCCGATTGCTCCGAGCCAATGGAGGTGTATGACGAGTGTCACGAATCCGACCAGGGCGAGGGCGAATATTACTATTTTGAGTACGTCCTTCATACTATTCGGCTATTTGGAAGTACGTTCCTATGAGGCTTGAAATCGGGAAGTACAGAGGGTTGCCTGAATCCCTGATGCAGAGGTAGAGCACGCCTCCCTCGGTGTAGTATTTCCCGTTGTAAGATGTCATTCCTTGTTCCCACTGATAAGGATGCTCGCGGCTTCCGTCCGCCTCCTGACTTTCTTCTGACACGTTGGCCCAGAGGCTTACCGCTACGTCTGGAGCCCAATCTGACTGCCAATTATGAGGCGTGATACACTTGTAAAGAGAGCCCTTGTACCATTCTCTCACTCCGGCGGCTATTGAGTCTCCTTGCTTGTGGTCAGTCCACAGGTGGAACAGAGCCGGGACTTTCTTCGCTTCATCGTCAGAGAGTTCCGCGACCTGCGCCTGTGCGAGTTCCTTGAGTTGACTTACGATGTCGTCCGCGCTCGGCACGTCCTTGACGTAGGTCTCCACCTCCGGCTCTGTGTAGTCCTCGTATTCGGCATCGGTCATACCTTCAAGGGTGGCTATCTGCTCGCGCCACAACTGACGCTTAGCCATGATGTCCGGATCATCCACAGGGTAGCCCTCCATCGTCTTGATGACTTCCGCCTGTGTATTATACAACTGCTCCTTCAATTCCTGAATCCTCTGGAGCCGGGATATTGTGTTCTCTGCCATAGATTATGAGTTGTTTATTTGTTTCCAGACACCCGGCACAAGCTGCGTGAGATAGCCCATATATATCTTGCCGCTATCCATCTTTAGCTGCCCGTTGAATTGTGGATATTGTTCGGTAGTGATATTCGGCTTATAAACATCGTAGTTCACTACGAGGTCGCTGCCCAGCGGTATCTTGCTTCCCCCCGGTGTCAGCCAATAGTTGCCACGGTAGTTCTGCGGCCCGAGCACCAGCGCGGCTCCCATCCTCTGCCTCGTAACGTTAGACAGGATAAACTCCGAGCTTTCAGAGGTGCTGAAGTATAGCAGATACTGGGTATGTACGTTGTTCCAGGCGCTCGATACCAATCCGTAATAGTAGAGGTCATACTCGCCGGCTGACAGTACTCCGGCTCCGTCTCTGTCGCCAAGCAGATTGCCGTCAGAATCATATACATATAGGCTTGATTCGTTCTGGCTTGAACCTAATCCTTTAACGGTTACGGCACCACTATTCACCTTTAGGTGCATCTTATACTCGTTTATGTGTGTTTTTGCATCAGCAACATCTATCCAATCGTCTTTGATTACATAAGACCTTGCCGCCGATGCTCCATTCGTCGTTATTTTTATCGACGTTGCTGTCCTGTCGCTGTATATGACATTTGTCCCGTCCGTCCTGGCCGTGGAAAGTTCTACATTAACCAGATTGTCGAATGAATCCGCCTCCAGCTTGGATGGCAGAGGCGTTTGTGGATATAGCGCGAAGATTTCCTGGACTTCAGTAGCTGATAGGGTATTATTGAATACTGCCCAGTATTTTCTGCCTTCGGCCTGGGCGTCGGTTATCTTACATTTAGTTAATACGGTGTAGTCCGGTATCTGGGCAGCTGTATAGGTTCCGGAATCAAGCAGCAGGCCATTCCCGTATATCGAAAACGCCCCAGTCGTGAGATCAAATGCCACTATAATCTGGATGGCTTGGGAGTATAGCATTCTGTTGGTTTGGTAGCTGGTTCCATTGACGCTACTCATCAAACTCACAGCATTTTTTTTGAAGTTCAACGCAAAGTAATTACTCCCACTCGCATCTGTGATTCGGAACTCTTTTTCTTGGGTCTCCTGGTTCATTCCATTCAAGAAATCTACCATTACGGATAATTTGCCCGTTGCACCCGGTATCATACCTGAATAGCTGCCATTTGTGTACTCTGTCCACGTTCCTGGGCCGAAGCTCTCCGGAGCCCTCCTGTCCAGCTCCGCCAGCTCCCTGGTCACGGCATCCTGGCTCATAACGGCATCGGTTGCCGTTCCGGTGCTCTGTGCAATCACGACTGCCCCGGCGGCATCGCCGTTCCGGATGGACAGGTCAATAGTGCTGCCGTTTGTCAGCGTGACCCTCACTATATTCTCTCCGCCCGGAGTCGTCGATTCGACTGTCTGGACTATGCTCGCAATTCCGACACCATCATTTCCCGATGCCCCCTGCGGACCCTGTGCTCCGGTGGCTCCCTTGAGGCCGCTGAAAGCCAGTGTCAGTTTCTTGTTCACAATATTGGTGGACACGGATGGTGTTCCGGTGCTTGCATCAACGCTTGCCTCCGCGCTGGTTATTCCAGGATCTCCGTCGTCTCCTTTCGGCCCCTGTTCTCCTTGAGGACCCTGCGATCCTGTCGCACCTGTCTCTCCCTTGAGGGAAGCAAGCCATTGGGATTCCGTTCCGGAATAGCCGTTGTCTACGGCGACCTGGTATGCGGACTTTCCCTGCGGTCCGGTTGCTCCGGTGGCTCCTTTCAGGTTGTGGAAGGCAAGGGTCAGCTTCTTGTTGGAAATGGAAGCCTCCACCGAAGGGGTGCCTACGTTGGAATCGACGCTTGCTTCCGCGCTCGTGATTCCAGGATCGCCGGTGTCACCCTTGTCTCCCTTATCACCTTTATCGCCTTTGTCTCCCTTTTCACCTTGTTCACCCTGTGGGCCGGTTGCACCGGTGTTGCCGGTGTCTCCTTTGTCACCCTTTGGCCCTTCAGGACCGGTTGTTCCCGTATCACCCTTCGGGCCCTGGATTCCCTGGACCCCCTGCGGACCCTGCGGACCGGTGTTTCCGGTGTCGCCTTTCTCTCCCTTGAGCGATGCCAGCCACTCGGTTTCGGTTCCCTCATACCCCTCGTTCACGGCCACTTCGTATGCCGAATATCCTTGCGGTCCTCGAGGTCCACCCTTGAGGGATTCCAGCCATTCTTCCTCGGTGCCCTCGAAGCCGTTATCCACGGCCACCTCATAGGCTGATTCGCCTTCCGGCCCCTGTGCGCCTGCGGTTCCGGGATCTCCCTTCGGGCCTTGAGGACCCTGCTCCCCCTGTGGCCCGGCTGGCCCCTGCTCTCCCTGCGGTCCCCTCGGTCCTGGGGTCATACTGACCTCGGTGGCAACCAGCTCGACGGATTCCAGGCTGATGCAGCCATCATCCGTCCCGGCTTCCTGCCAGGTGTGCGGCACAAGAGTGACCGCATACTTGACATCGACGGTTATCATCCCGTCCTCGCCTCCGTTTTCGACCAGCTTGGCATTGTACAGTCCTGGGTAGCGCTGGTCCTTGCCGTGCCAGGTCCAGGTGATCTCGTTCCCGTCCACCTCGATTTCGTCAGCCGGAATCTCGATTGTCTCCAGCTGCCCGACCATAAAGAGCCTGAACACCCTGCCGGTCAGGTCATACGGCTCGGTGGTCTGTTCATCCACCCTCACCTCGAAGGGCCAGGTGAATGTGTAGTCGTTTCCTATGCGTCTCTTGTTCTCCATATCTTGTTTTCCAAAAAAATGTCTATCTTTGTTGTGGCCCCGCTTTCCATTGGAGGCGGTTCCACTCCCACCGCTTTCCATTGGAGGCGTTTGGACATTCCCCGCTTTCCATTGGAGGCGGGTTTTTTTCATCAAGGCTTCATCGGCGCGGTGAATGGATTGAGCTGGAAGCCCAGCCTCCAATAGTCGTTGTAGCCCGTGTTACAATGAATCCGGAAAGGCGTTACAGCGCTGTATATGTATCTCTTGATTTTCACACCCTGCTCGCCTTCGATTTCCCTGGTGGTCTCGGCTGGGTTCTCGGCGGCATATTCTTTCCATTTCGGGTTCTCGAATCGGACCGCCACACCGAACAGGCGCGATTGCTTCGCCTTGAAATTGGTCATAGTTTGTTCGTGCTTCCCCTTGAAGCCGAACAAGGCGTCCTGCTTCCGGTAGCCGTTGAAGGATGAGAGCAGCATTATTCGCATCGTTCCTTCCATTCGGAACGATCCGCAGAGGCAGTTGTTCAGCACGAATTGCCGGATCACGTCCAGGTCAACGCTGTGCTTCCAGGTAAGAGGCGCTGTCGTGGCCAGCCTTCCCCGGACCTCTCCCCAGCCGCCGGTATAGGTTGGCCTGTTCTTTGTCGATGTCGCGCCAATACGACCCCGGCGCTTGCTCCACACCATCAGGACAACCTTCGCATTCAGGTTGGCCACGTCCAGGAGTGGATGCTCCACCCACATATATGGCGTGAATGGGAGGCTCGGATTCGCATTGTTATATCCTCGGTAGATCCTGACCTTCGGTGCGTAGAGCAGGCCTTCCTTGCTGCCTCCAATGGCTGCCTGGAGCTCATCGATGTCGGTCTCCGCATTGTCCATCCTGGTTTGCAGGGCATTCACATCGGCATACTCTGCCGGTGCGAATCCCAGGGCCTGGACGACCATACTGTATGTAACTGCCTTGATGTAGCCTTCCTGCGAGTGGTCTCCCCAGCCGTAGGCCGTGACACCCTTTTCCACGTCGGTGGTCTTTGGCAGGGAATAGCCATTGGCGAATGCGATCTGGAGATTTCCCTGGGTGGTCACCGGCGACCCGGAAACGGAGAATCCTGTCGGCACGGTCAGGCCCACCGACTTCACCGTGCCATATCCAGCCTGGCTATGGTCTCCCCATCCATAGGCAGCCACACCCTTGCTGACATCTTCGGTTTTCGGAAGTCCGTAGCCGTTCTCAAAACCGACCTGGAACGTTCCTTGTTTCGTGATTGGTGAGCCAGAAAGCGAGAATCCGGCTGGCATACTCAAGCCCACAGATTTGACCGTTCCATAGCCCGCCAGCGAATGGTCTCCCCATTGATAAGCTGCGACGCCTTTGCTGACATCGGCAGTCTGCGGCAGGCTATATCCGGCCTGGTACCCTATAACGATATTTCCCTGGTCGGTAATCGGTGAATTGGAGGCAACTAATCCTGTCGGCACCGTCAGCCCTACGGACTTGACAGAGCCGTAGCCGGCCTCGCTGTGATCTCCCCAGCCGTAGGCGGCATCCCATTGTGCCTGCTTCGCGGTGGTCGGTAATGAGTAGCCGTTGGCGAAGGACACCTGGATAGTCCCGGAAGTGGTTATCGGCGATCCGGACGTGTTGAAGCCTGTTGGCATACTCAATCCAACCGACTTGACAGTTCCGTCGGCACCACCACCGCCTCCGCCACCGCCGGAGCTGCTACCGCCACCTCCTGCCCTTGAGCCGGTTCCGTTTACGTTTCCGCTCGCGCTCTTGGTGTCGAATACCGGCATCCCGGAATAGCTCGGGTTGTTGTTCTCGTTCCAAAGACTGTCATACCAGACGTATTCGTGCAGGATCACTCCGTTCATCCTGTTGTGCAGCACGTCCAGGGTAGCGTTCTGGATTATGTAGTAGTGGCTCTTGTAGTAGACCTCATTGGCGAAGGACACAGGGTCAGACTTGTAAACGCTGCCCATCTGGCCCTCCAGCATCCGGAGGCTGACGTGGTTGAAGCACAGGATCTGTTTGTGGATCTGCGCCGGGAGCGGTATCGCCGTGCTGGAATTAAACCCGTTCCAATAGTGGGCGTATTGTTGCGGGATTGGGATGTCGTTGGAATCGTACTGCCAGAGTGCTCCGGGATAGTTCGCCGGGCTGGCAAAGTCGACGATTGCGGACATCGCTCCGAGTTCCGGCTTGCGCTGGACCTTCACGTTGTAGTCCGTGCTGTTGATCGTGGTGACGGTATCGGACTTGAGGACGCTCTTGGTATTGAGTTGTGTCTTGATGGCTGTCAGCCGCACGAATGAGCCGTATGCCGGGGCATCCGATCCGTAGTTCAGGAAGTTGGCGAATCCGATGTCCAGCCACCCTCCGAGGGCAGCCGTTTCTCCTATGTCTGCAAGGGCCACCTCGAAGGAATAGCTCTCTGCGAGAGTGTCTGCTATCTCTGCCTCGACCAATGCGGAGCTGGTCTGCCAGCCGCTTCCGTTCCAATAGTAGACGGTGCCTGATTCCGGGTCGGTGTACTTGATGTACAGCTTGGCCTTGGCCATATAGTCCTTGAGCCTGGCAACACTATACGACAGGCGTGAGCTCTTGATGTTCATCGGGCGGGCGAACTCGCAAACGATGGTTATGTCCGTAGACAGGCACGCCATCCTGTATGTAGGCTGGAGGCTTCCGTCCGTGAGTTGGTCTGCGGCCAGAGGGATTCCGTACTCTATATCCTCGACTGTTGCCTGCGGGTCTCGCGGGTTCCTGGTGATGCAGTCCGCCGGATTGATGAATCCGTAGCCGTAGCTGTATAGCCATCCACCCTGTGTCGCTCCGTTGGTGTTGGTGTTGGAGCAGGTCCTTCCGGTGAATGAGTGGTCCGCACCCAGGCCGGAGATCTGCTTGCCGGAGTATGTGATGTAATTTGAACCGTAGCTCAGGCACCGGTGGATGTCGTATGAGACTTCATCCTGGGAATCATAGTCGACGATTTCCGTGATTTCCCTGTATGCCGGATCGTTGGACCGGTCTCCGCCATAGAACTCTACATACTGGGCGGCCCCGTGTGCGGTGCTTCGGGAGGTATAGCCGCAGAGCGGGAGGTTCCGGATCGGCTGGAGCACGAATCCGCCTCCGACAAAGCGGAGGCAATAGCCTATGGCCTCGAGGGTGGATTCTATGACGCTGTACCAATCTTGTCCCTGGAACTTGCTTACGTTCACCTTTGCGGCGATCAGGGTATTCCCGTTGGTGTCGCGAAGGCTCCTGGCGTCCCCGGACGTGTTGTGCGTTACGTCCATCGGGAAGGCGATCTTGGAAAGCGCCAGATCCAGGAGGCCGTTGCTTCCGTTGAAGATCTGAATCAGGCCGTATTTATCCGGCGTGGCATCGAACTCGAAGTCCTGGAGATGTCCGAGGTTGTCCCTGGCCGTGATGGTGATTGCCCCCCGGTAGGAGAGGCTTTCCTGCCAGGAATCCGGCGTAATATATCCCTGCCATTCCAGCGTCTGGCTGGAGCCTTCCCAGCACCTGTATAGCTTGACCAGGTACTTCGTGGAGTCTGGGGTATAAAATTCCTCCCAGTTGCCGTATTTGTAGCCGCTCACCACCTCATCCGGGGCATCGACCAGCGTTATTTCGAGGCTGGACTTGATGATCGGTGCGTAGACGCTACCCTGGCCGCCCTGGACCTTGAGGTTCAGGTCCTTGAGGCCTCCAATGTAGGTCAGGCTGAATGACGAGCTGGATTTCTGGTAGATGTCCAGCTGTACTGCCTTTCCCCGGTTGTCGTAGCCTGTCCACCGGTATTTGAGCTTGTAGCCGCTTTCTGAAATGTAGCTTGCCATTGGTTATCTGTTCCAGGAGTTGACGGTCTTTTGTCCGGAGAGCACTATGTCCGAGCCGGAAAGCCGGCCTTCGACGTAGATGGTCATTTCCGTTTGTATGTTTTGGTCGCCGGTGGTTGTGCCTCCGCCGGTATATCCGCTTGTCGACGTGGTGGTGGAGCCTCCGGAAGCCAGGGCGGCAAGGCCGGCTTTTGCGGCGGTTCCTGCTGCTATGAGAGCGGCACCGGCGGCGACTGCTCCCCAGCCGGTCTCTCCGAAGGTTTTTAGGGCGGAATTGGCGGCCATAGTGGCAATGCCTTCGGCTGCTATGATGGTTCCTGCCTTCACCGCCATATCAGCGAGCGGTTCAAGCAGCGCCTTGACCACGCTGCCTGGGTTGAACTCCCGGAGGCCCATCAGTTGGTCCATCAGTTCCTGGCAACTGTCCGCGAATCCTCCCGCTACCGCGTTGCCAAATTCTTTTGCGACATCCTCTGCACGCTTTACTTCCGCTTCTATTTTGTCAACAAATTCCTCCAGCACGGATTCGTCGACGTCTATCAGTTCGAGCTCCACCGGCTCGAAGTCCACAAGGGGAGCCTTGATCTCATCCAGGCCCTTCTCCATTATTCCGTTGATGTTCCGGAAGTATTCCTGGGTCAGGGCTGTGGTGTCGATGTTGTATTTCTCCAGGAGGGCCTTTTCTTCCTGGTATTTCTCATAATAGAGCTGGATCTCGTTCTTTGCGGAGTCCTGGGCACGCTTGAGGATTCTGGCGGCTGCGTCAAGTTCCGGGCTGACCTGTGGGGCTTTCGGGCTTGCAGTTGGCTGGTTTTTGTTCGTGTCCTGGCCGGCCTTAATGGTGTTGATCTGGGTTTGGATTCGCAACGTCTCCCCGGAATACTTGGCTTGTTGCTGGTAGTAGGCGGTGACCGCTTCCTCCATCTTGACGCGGTCCTTGTCTCCTACCTTCGCCTGGTAGTTCTTGAGCATATCCTGGTATTCCTTCGGGAGCTTGGCCTGCCTTGCCTGGAAGTCTACCAGCTGCTTTTCGTATGCATTGTTGGCATTGGCATATGCCTGGTTCCATCTTTCACCGGCCTCTGAACCGAGCCAAATGAAGAACTGCTCCACCCGGTTCCTGGTTGCATCCAGGGCCTGCTTGGAGACTCCGGACACCTTGTAACCGAGTTTCTGGGCCATTCTGTCCAGCTCCTTGTCGGAAACGTTGCCGAGTCCTCGGGTTGGGTTCTTCTCAAGTTCCTCGTAGATCTTGAGCAGCTTGTTTCCGGCTTCGAGACGTTTCTCGTCTGATAGGCCTGTATCCCGGAGCTGTACCTTGAGTCCGTTGATGGTCTTGAGCTGCTTGCTCAAGGAAATATTGTAGGAGGTGTTGATTTCACCGAGGGCGTCGTATGCGTCGTACAGGTCGCGTGCCAGCCTGTTGGCCTCCCGCATATCGGAGAGCAGGTGGGAGAAATCCATCGAAGCGACTGCGGTCCGGAAGGTGTCCCAGCTGGCTGCCATCCCGGCGCTCATCCTGTTCCAGGCATCGGACAGCGTCTGGTTCTGGACAGACAGGTTCTTCACGGCCATTATCACCCCGCCTATGGCCGTTGCCACCGCACCAAAAACGAGTTTTCCCTTGCTGCCTATGTTTTTGAGGACATCAACAAACGAGGAACTCTCCCGCTTGGCTTCGGCGATGCCTTTGGAGAATTCATCCTTTTTCAGTCCAAGCCGGACAAAGAGGTCACCTATCTTGCTCATCTTCTGGTTGTGGTTTCAGGGCCAGGTCGCCCTCGATTTCCTTGAAAATCCTATTGAGTTCCGCTTCTTCCTCCGGTGTAATCCGGTACTGTTCCGCCTTCCGTTTGAGTTCGTCGTCGTTGCTTTCCTCCCAGGGGAACCGGCAGAAGGCCTGCGGGGTCTTTGGCTTGTTGTACGGCTTGATGTTCGGTGACAGGAGCACTTCCTGCCAAGCCATCCACCTTGCCACCGTCCACCGTTCCTTGCTTTCTTCCTCCTTGCCCTTGAGCCGCAGGAGGTATTCGTGGTACCCGGTCAGCGCTGCCTGCCTCTCGGACAGGCCGCATCTGCCTATGAGGAATGCTTCAATTTCCGGCCAATCCAGCCAGAGGCTTTTTTTTTACCGTCAGAAGGGCCAGAATCGGCCTCTGCCGGGCTTTCGACCTTCTCGCTGACTAATTCCTTGGCTGACTTCCCGGTAAGCGCTGAAACGGCAAAATTCAGGTCTTTGGCGAAGTCCTTCGGATTGGCGGCTGCGTATTCGTGAAAGTCACCCCTGGTGTGAGGAAAGTCCTCCGAGGTCCCGTGTCCGTCCAGCTCCCAGGCGTTGATCGCGGCCAGGTAGTACAGGTCCGCATAGGCTTCGATTACTGTATTGAAGTTGGCGGTATCGGTCTCCAACGTAAGGCCCTTCTCATCCTTGTAGCTGAAAAGGTGCGGAGTGAACAGTGCTTCCACCTTCACTCCGTCCTTCAGCTGTATGGTCCTTCGTAGCGTGCGCATAGCATTAACTCAATGAAGGGTAATGCGTTACTTCGCCGGTTGCCTGGAGGCTGATGCTCCTGGTTGCGACGGAGCCGTTATCATTCGTGTCGGAGATCGCGGTCACGATAGCGGTGAATGCATCACCCTGGGAAGGGGAGGTACCGGAAAGGACTCCGATGAACACACGGACGGTTACTCCGGTGTGCAGCGCCTTGATAGCGTTGTATTGAGGGCCGGCGGAGGTGTCATCGGTATAGACGGTGATCTCCGCCGTAGCGCCACGCTTGCCGGCAATGAACTGCGCCCAGGTGGTGGACTTGTCGGAAACCTCGATAGCCTCCGACGTGCGGTTGAAGCTGTTGGTCTGTTCCCCGGAGAGCCAGGTGGTGGGCGTTCCGGAAGATCCAAGCGATATGTACGCTCTGCGGGTGTTTCCAAGTGTTGCCATAACTCAAGGGATTAGGAGAGGGTTGGGGTGAATTACTGCGCCGGTGGCG
>Ga0247611_10006000_pt1 | contig 15756 bp, 31 predicted proteins | sample 177DNAGHGhighgp2_FD_192422 | JGI IMG/M metagenome (GOLD analysis project Ga0247611, IMG submission 192422) | Sheep rumen microbial communities from Palmerston North, Manawatu-Wanganui, New Zealand - 1770 DNA GHGhigh gp2 | ecosystem: Host-associated > Mammals > Digestive system > Stomach > Rumen...
TATCATTATGCAGGTCACAACAAAAAGAAAAGTGGTTGTTGGGGACTTGAATGTGGTGAAGCGGTTATATTTGATGCGCATTAATTAAATATCGCCCACAGAAACGTTCACAAAATTTTCACAATCTGTTGAACGTTTCTATGGTATGATAGATAAGTAACAAATGAAAATTAAACAAAAGAAAAGGAGCGAACGCAAATGAGACCTGTATTTACAAAAGAAGGAAAAGAGACTATTAAAAACTTTATCATGGAGCTTACCGCACTCCAGAAAGAAGTAGTTAATGCTTGCAAGGCAGATATTGGGGATTATGAGATTCCAACAGAAGATGATATTCTTCAAGATGTTCTTTTCTTTGAAGAAGATTTTGAAAATGGAGTTTGGTATCCCGCTATTGAAGACAGTGATTATGGAGAATGGTTGTTTTTAAAACATGGTGAAGATTATATTTGGGAATAAAAAAGGAGAATTAATAATGAGAGTAGATAATGTAAAAGGAACTTATATTCAGAGCGATTGTAATAAAATGGGCGTATTTATCTGGCCTTTGAGTATTGTTACAAAGGTAAAGGAAGATATCATAGAAATTGCCGTTAAAGCTTATGAAGACTGGATGGCAGAAAACTTTAATTATCCTTGTTATGAGGATTATGCACTTGGTGATTATATCATTGAAATGCTTAAAGAAAATGGATACAGAAAAAATGAAGATTACGCATTATTCTTTGATAGTGATTGGGATTAAGAAAGGAAAGTAGAAATGACATACAATTTTGAAGCAAAAGTAAGTGGTTACTACCACATCGAAGTCGAAGCAAATAGTCTGGAAGAAGCAAAGAAAAGGGGATTAGATGCTTATTATGAAGCTGATTTTGGAAACTTAGAAGATTGCGAAACAGAACATCTTTGTGTGTCTGACGAAGATGATAATGACTTTTATTATTAATTAAAGAAAGGAATATAAAATGAAATACTTTAAAGCAGTAATCGAAGAAACCCGAAGAAAAGAAATCTTTATTGAAGTTCCTGACGATGCTGATCATGTGATTGCAGAGAACCAGTATTATGCTGCTTTGTATGGTGACCTGCCAATGGAAGAATGTGATAAGATCGTATTCAATGATGATGACAGGGATGTAGATACAGAAAACAGACTTGTTAGTGTTGAAGAAACAGATATGGAAAAGGAAGAAGAATACGCAGAAAGATATTATGAATTCCCTGAGTGTATAATGTGGGATGATAAACAGAATTGTATTACAACTGATTGGCATGATTATTTAAAAGGAGATTAAAATGCTTAAAACAAAATACATTATCAAAGACATTGAAAATAATCTTATCTTTGGAAGTGGTCTTATTCATACACTTACTTATGATTTGGGCGATAAGAGCTACTTCCAAGTCACTGTTGAAAAAGAAACTATTGATTTCAAATATCTCACGAATGAAACAATCGAAGTAATTAAGATTTCAATCCCCTATGAAATGTTTTGGGAAACAGAAACAGAAACAAAGATTCTTACTTCTGTAATCAAAACAATTTCTGAGATAGGCGAACTTGGAAGAACACAGTTTAATGAATAAAAAGGAGACTAATAATGAGAGCAAAGAAAGACTATGTTAAAGGTATTTATTGTTTAGAATTTATCAAAAACGAAAACGGAAAATCGATATGGGATTTGGTTTTTGTTAATTCTCTTACTGGCAATCCTACTGGAAGTGATATGATGAACGTCAGGTTAGTTCTCGAAGAAAACATTACTTGTGATCAGCTTAAAGAAGCAATCAAAAAACATAAAATCACTCGTGCTATTTGGTATGGTCGTGATGATTATGTTACGCCAAAAGAAATTAAAAGTGGACATTGGATGGGAATTATTGTTTTTGAATAAAAGAAAGGTAAACGAAATGACAGAACTTGAAAAAATCTTACAGCCACTGATGGAAATTGCTGACGATGAAACGTTTTGCACAGAAGAATATGACACTATCAAAGACTACATCGAAGAAAAAGAATTTATTGGCGTAACTACTGATGACTGGCAAGAAATTACAGCCCGTGGTTATGATACAGGTTGGATGATTGAATGTTACGTTCCTTATCTATCAAAGGAAAAGAAATTAAATATGGCAAAACAGATTTGGGATGAACTTGTTGATGTTCCTGTGGAAGGAGATGATTGTGATTTTGATCTGTTTATTGATGTTGATTTCAGATGTTGGAATAAGGGAAGTACAGTAATTGGAATCTGGCAGGACATTGAACATTGGTTTGGCGTGAGTATTGCAACTGATTTAATGAATATGTGAATGTGAGGTAAGTAAAATGAAAACACCTGAAGCACACGTATATTTTAAAGCTATTGATGATTTTGCTACTTTTGAATATTTTGGTTATGATGATATCGCCATTTATTGGCATAAAGGAGATTGTTCAGTACGTGGATCAATTGAAGATATCATTGATGAACTGAATAATACAACAGAAATTAATTACACAATGCTTATGAAAATTGTTGATGGTTTTGAACCAATGTTGAGTGTAACAACCCATGATGAACTTGAATGGGATTTTACCGGATTATATATATCTAAGAAAAATCTTATTAATGTAAAAGAAAATGAATGGGGAGATATGAGAGAACGTGGTTATGATTCAGAAACAATCATCAATCTCATTCTTGAATATAATTACCATATAAGTGAAACCGAACATCATAAAATTGCACGACAGCTTTGGGACGAATTCAATTCTATTCCATATAATGAAGAAGATAATAGAATAGAAAAAGATTTTCATTGGTGGACTAAAGGAACTGATCGATTTCAGGTATGGGGTGATATTGAAGATTTATTTGGAGTTGACGTAAAAAAAGATTTTATGGAAATTAATGAAACAGAAACCAAAACAAACAAAAAGGAGAATAAAGGAATGATTTCTACACCTAAAACAGACTGTGGACGTTATATGAACATTTGGAGTGATAGAGGAGACTATGATTGTTTCATTATTTTCCACGAAGCGGAAGATAATGAAAATGTGGATAAAGCAATCAAAGAAACTGAAGATGTTTGTCATCATATTATGCAAAGTAAATATATGACAATAGAAAAGAAAAGAGAGCTAATTATCGCTCTTTTAGATACATATGTTGATATATGTATTACTGTTATTATTACTGTTGATAAAACAAAAGAAAGGAAGTGAAAATTAAATGCCTAAAATTACAAAACACGCATCATTACGACTATCACAAAGATGTGGTATCCAGAAAAAAATGCAATCAAAAGTAGTTCGGCGTGCTTGGCGTCATGGTGTCACACATAGTGAATCATCAATCGACATTAATTTAAAGCGTTGGATTGATGGTTTGTATCTGTCACAACGTAAACCAAATAAAATTCTGCTTTATGGAAATGGAGCATATTTATTTAAAGACAATGTGTTGTTAACCGTGATTCATATCCCTGAGAGTTTACAAAAAAGCGTAAACTATATCAGAAGTATAAAAGGTAATACGTTAAATAAAGGAAAGGCAAATTTAAAATGAAATCATATGAATATTGTTGTGATGGTGGAACTATTTTATTTGGGAATGAACAGTGGAATATAGCAATCCCGAATGATTATGGAGACGGTACACATAAAGTAAGAATAATGTCACATAAAGAATATACACGTAAGTATAAAAATAAAGAATATAGATGGAAAGGAGTGTGTGAAGGGGAGTTTAATATTTATGATTATGATTATCTTGAAAACGGTACAGAAATATTAACTACACTAAAAGGAAAATATGATATTTATACTTATTTAGGAAATGTGTTATTTGTAAAAAGATAAACAAAAGAAAGGAAAATTAAATATGAAAGCATATAAATTGCTCCGTATTCTAAAAACTGACGGACTTCTTCATCCTCTGTTCATTAACAAAACTGTTCCAACTCCAATTGGGGTATGGATGAACGCAGAATGTCATCCTACTAAAGGATTTGCGATTCGTTGTGGTTGGCATTGTTGCTTCATGCCTCTTGCACCACATCTTAGTATGGAACTTTCTAATGGAGAGAAACGAGTTTGGGTTGAATGCGAGGTTGAAGATTGGGAGTCCTATGATCGCCCAGAATCACAAGGCGGTGCATGGATTCTTGCACAGAAAATGAAAATCAATCGAATCCTTACAATAGAAGAGGTTGAAAAAATTCTTGAACAGAAAGAGGTAGCGTAAATGCAATCAGCAAATTATGACACAAAAAAACCTTGGGAAGATTTTGGTAATGCAATTATTGTTAGAGCATGTGATGATTATGTCCATGCTTTAACAACGTTAAAACAGCCTAAGCCAGATAACCCTAAAAAAGAAAAAAGTTGGATTGTAAGACAGCAAGATGCTGTATTAGAGATAAGAAATATCAATCGCTTTTTTAGAAGTGGTTGGTATTCTTTTCTTACAGAAGTTAATCCTGAATATATCATTCAGAAATTAATGAAAGAACATGGAAACGAAAAAATTATTAAAAGAGTAAATGAAACTCCATTTGAAAAAGAAAGGATTTAAAATGACAAAAAGACTTATGAATATTTGGAAACATGTTGACCGCATTGATGATGATGATCTTGCAGACGCAATCGAAAAGTCATTACTTACTGATTATCTTACAGAAACAAAATTCATTATCCCTGAAGAGGACTGGTACGAAATCCAGACAAGAGGATACGATATTGAAATGATGCGTCATGATGCTGATGAAGAACATCCTGAATGGAAAGATGAAATTGAAAACGCACTTGATGAAGCTCAAGATAAAGAAGGTTTCTTAGCAGTATTCTTCAGGGGTTTTGAAATTGGTACTGGTAGTTCTGAAGTTGAAGAGATGACATGGAATTGGTAAAGGAAAAAATAAATGTTAAATAAAAACATCTACGCAATTTTTACAAATAATGATGAACGTAGTGGCAGTGTAAAAGAATTATATTCTTCTTTTGATGAAGCAAAAGCAGACAGATTTAAATATGCAAATTGGTGCTGCCCAAAGGGAGATATTTGGATTAAATTATTTGAGGCAGGAAAACCTTTTCGATCTTCTCATTCTTGGCATATGTTTCCAGACGGTAGCATTGTAACTGAATATAATTATTAATTAAAAGGAGATAATTGAATGGAAAAGAAAAATGAAAAACTCATCCCTGTGTGCATCTATTGTGATTCTACTGGTTTGTTCTCTGAAGAAGAATGTTGGTCAGAGAATTTAACTGACATGATGTTTCCCGAATGGATTGTCCGAGAATGGTATAAGGAAAATGAAAAAGAATGTATTGAAGATTGTAAAGCGGAACATGAAGAGCCGTGTTTTGAAAATTGGATTAATAATTCATATACAGCCGATAGTACGGATGGTCTTTATGATTTCGCTGTACAGAAAGGATTTGATCCGTTCTTTTATATGTCAGATGATCTTAAAAATGCTGTTGTATATGAAGATCATGAAGGTAAAACAATCGTAGTATTTAAAGGTAAATATCTTGACTGTCGTAAATGGGCAAGAGAACATGAATGGAAATATGAATATAATTATACGCCTTTAGAAACTCTTGAAGAAAAGTTTGAAGAAGTTGATTTATTTATGTTGTTTGGCTAATAAAAGGAGATAATTAAATGAATAACTTTTATTACAACGATAAAAAATATGAAGAAATATGTGAAGAACATACATACATTGAAATGAATGATGAAGAATTAGAATATTGTGTTGAAGTAGAAAAAAAATATTATATGCCTAAGATTACGCAGATGATTAAAAATCATTGGACATTACCTTGGATTATTGCATGTATTCATGACCTTTATATGGATTATCTGATATATGAAGATTTCGTTTTTTACACCGAACTTGCTCATATTGGTATAAAGTGCAACACAAAAATTATTGACCAGGGCTACAGTATTTATGAAAATTCAACAGATTTTGATTTTGAAAATGAGAACCCTTTAAGGAAATAAACATTATAGAAAGGAGATAATTAAATGAAGGTATTAGAACTGTTTGCAGGAACACGCTCAATCGGAAAAGAATTTGAAGCAAAAGGACATGAAGTATTCTCTGTAGAATGGGATAAAGATTTTGAACATATCGATCTTTATGCTGATATTAGTACATTAACCGCAAAGGAAATTCTTGAAAAATTTGGTCATCCTGATGTGATTTGGGCTTCGCCTGATTGTACAACTTTTAGTGTGGCGGCAATTAGTAAGCATAGAAGACGTAATCCTGAAAATGGAAGTTTAGAGCCGATTACAGAATATGCAAAATTCTGTGATGCTACTGACCAACATGTATTAGATTTGATAAGAGAACTTAATCCTACATTTTTCTTTATTGAAAATCCGAGGGGAGCAATGAGAAAAATGGAATGGATGCAAGGGATTCCGAGATACACAATTACATATTGTAAATATGGGGATACACGAATGAAGCCCACAGACATCTGGACTAATCACCCCGACCCTCAGTTTAAACCTGCATGTAAAAATGGAGACCCTTGTCATATGAGAGCACCCAGAGGTTCAAGAAGTGGCACACAAGGCATTAAAGGAGCAAAGGAAAGGTCACGCATTCCTGAGCAGTTCTGCAAACATATCGTTGATATTTGTGAAGCATATATAAATTAAATGGAGATTAAAAATATAACTATTACAGAAATAGAATATTTCACAGACATCCTTGATGAGCGGATCAGGGATAATGAACAGTATGAAGAAACGTGAGGTAATGAAGAATGAATATTAAATTGATCGAATTTGAAATGAATACATGTATAAAAGAAAATGAAATTTTTGTTGTACTGTATGATGAAACTTTTGTTTCGGAAGAAGAAGTAAATGCTCTTATCTATAGTTCTGCAATAAGTTTATATGATTATCAGTTACCGACATATCTTAGCTGCGTATTTATGACAAAAGAAACTTATAATAATGTGTTTAAAAGCTTGAAAGAGAGAGTACATTAATGAAATTGTGTAAAATTTGAGTTTGGTTAATTAAAGGAGATAAAAATGGGATATGAAAGTAAATTGTATGTAGTTGACAAACATCATTGGAAATGGAGTAATGAATCATGGGGTGAAGTGGTTGCTTCATTTGATCTCTGTAAAGTGCCGGGACTAAATTTTAATAAATATCCCGCAACGGATTGTTATATATATGCCGATGATGGTAATACAGAAATAAGAGAAGATAATTATGGAGATCCTTTGAGGGAAATTCCTATAAAGGATGTTATCCAGATGATAGAAGAAGCAATAGAAAAAGAAAATTATTATAGAAGATATCAACCATGTTTATCGTTACTTAAAGGATTTAATCCTAATGATTGGGAAGATTTAGTAATATTACATTATGGGCATTAACCAAGGAGCGAACTAAACATATGGATATTTTTGATCTTTGTGGTAATATAATAATGATTATTGCGGTAATATTTATAATTGAGTTATTTATTTTATTCAATATTTCTTTTATTAAGCAATGTATAAAAACGACAGATGTTGAAGAAAATGAAAATGAGCAGGAAGTAAAACAAGAGGTGAATAATGATAAATAAAGAAAATTTAAAAAACAATTATTGTTTTAACACAATGAAAAAAACAAATCAGATGTATCGAAACTTGGTTGAAGCACATGAAAATAAAAAAAAATCGATTATAGAAACTTATGGTTGGGATAGCCCAGAAATGAATGAATGGTATGAAAAAAATGATAAACTGAAAAGAGAATTTCCTTTTACTGGTGGGCAACGTAAAGCATTTCGTGCTTGGCAAAGTAGTGTCCGATATGGCGATGAAATAATTATATTAGATGAATTTTTATGGGATGATGAAATGGATGATTTTATTCAGACATTAAAGGAAGCCGGAATAAAAGAATTCGCTTATATGAACAGTTCCACTGCTGTAATGAATAATATTCATGGCTTTATTAATAATGGTTATGATTTTGCAGGATTATATGAAATCCAGAATAAAAATAAATATGTTGATAATGTGGTAAAGGGAATTCGTTTTAAGTTAACAGAAAAAAATTAAATATTTACAACCAATGTTTTTTATGCTATAATAGCGGGTGGATGGGGTGGGTAATATATATTATATATATAATATATTATATTATTAATATACAAATAAAAATTAAATATAGTATATAAATAATACTTGACAAACAACTTATGTAAATGATAGAATTTATATAAATCAAAAAACAATTAAGAAAGGAGTCAATTATATGGTAATTGGATTTTTAATCATTATTATTTTCCCTTTTATTTTTTATTACACACAAATTAATAATTTAAATCAAAAAGTAAATACAATAAAAAAAGCAATGAGCGAAGGAAAAGAAACATATATTGATCCGTTAACAGGTAAAACGCATTGGACAGAAAATGGTGAACAAGTAATTAGAACAACTGTAAACAAACTTGGAAAAATCCCTGAGGGATGTATAGGCGGTGATCGAATTCTTCAAGGCGTTAATTCTGGCAAAGTTTATAGAAATTACTCTTATGAAAATTATGTGAAATATGTTCAAAGCCAAATAGATGAGGGTAAATGTTGGTGTTTAGAAAGATCGGTTTTTACAAATCTAAATGGTGATTTAAAATATAATATGATTGAGAAATATTTTTATACTCTAATTAAAGAGAAAAAACATGAATTTTATGATGTAACTTATCCGTCTGGTAGAGTGGTGCATGAAGTAAAAACAGTATATATATATTACTTAAATAAAATAAACAGTTTTAACCCTTATACAAAAGAAACAATTAATATTACAGAAGAAGAATATAAAAAATTAGGAGGAAAATAAAATGACAGGTAAGCAGTTAGATCAGGAAAGATTTGAAAAACTTATTACCGAACTTATTGAAAAAAATTCAGAATATTACGATGCTCTTGATGGTTTTAGATGGTGGTCTGATGATCAATCTTATAGAACAATTTATTATTATTTAACATACATCATTAATTTTTTAATTGCTACAGATAAATGTGTTGCTGATCTTAAACTTGACGATTGGACACGCTATGCGGCAAAACAGAGAAAATTTTCTTCTAGTAATCAAATTGCTAAATATTCTGCTGTTAAACGTTTTGCAGAATATCTTGAAGCCAGTAAACGGAATGAAGAAAATTTTATGGCTAGAGCTAAACGACCTAAATTTGTTGAAACTAAGGAACAAATAGATAAAAGAGAACAAAAAGTTCTTAGTCCGATTGAGATTCAAAAAGTTATTAAAGATATTGAATATGGTATTGGAAATCATCGTAAACTTTGGTTTCAGGAAGAATATAAGTCCAGAGATATGGCAATAGTTCTCCTCTTTTTAAGTACTGGCATTCGTGCTTCTGCATTACAGAATTTAAATGTTGATGATGTAGATTTGGAAGAAGGGGTTATTACAGTAACTGATAAAGGCGATAAGGTAAATGAGCACAATCTTCCAGAAACTACAATTCTTATTTTAGAAAAATGGTTAATTAAAAGGGAAGAACTTTTAAAACAGAAAAATAGAGAATTTGAACAAGCTTTATTTATCTCTAATCAAAGAAAAAGAATGAATTACCTTACCATTAATAATGTTGTCTGTAAGTATTGTAGCAATGTAACCGGAAGACACATCACTCCTCATGTTCTTCGTGCAACATATGGAACCACGCTTTATAATAAAACACATGACATTGAATTCGTTAGGCAACAAATGAATCATAACAGTATTGAAACTACAAAACGTTACATTCGTGGTAATGGAAAAGAAAACAGAAAAAAAGCTGCTGATATCATGGGAGATATTATTAATCGTGGAACCGAAAAGACTAAAGGGTTATTTGATTCCGCTATTGATGAGTCAGATGATATTGCAATTGATGAATCTCAAGACATAATTATAGAAGAAGAGGATTAAAAAATGACTTTCAATGAAATGACTAAACAGATATATGATATATCTCATAAACATCATATAAATCACGAAACAAAAAATCTTGCTCAATTTCGTAGAGAAATGAAAACATATTTCGATCAAGCGACTCGATTACCTACACAAATTGCTTTTGAAATGGAAATGCGAGATGGTTATTGGTATTGCGTGGCTGTTAAATCGGCTTGGGGATATGATTATTATATTCCAGATACACGCAAAGACGAAGAACGACTAAAAAAAGAAACAGGTTATTACGATATTAACAATTAACAAATAAAAAGGAGATTAAAGAATGAACAACCAGAGAAGAAGAGAACTTAATCGTATTGCCACTACTATGGAAAGCGTTTCTATGCCTGTAGACATTGAAGAACTTGAGGGAATTAAATCTGACATTGAATCAGTTCTTTGGGATGAAGAATTTGCTTTTGAAAATATGCCTGAAAACCTTCAGTATAGCATGCGTGGTGAAGCTTCTCAGGAAGCGCAAGATAACATGAATGAGGCGATTGATCTTATTGATGAATTTATCAGCGATTATGAAGATTATGAGATTGATCAGATTCATGATGAGCCTGTTGAAGACGATGAAGATAAAGATGTTGAAAGCGAAATTGAAGACAGGCTTCAGGATTTGATTAGCGAAGTAGTCAGTTATCTGGAAACAGCTGCTGAATAAGAGGATCAAGATGTATCGAATTGTATATTTTGATAAGAATTTTAAATTTAAAAAAGTTGTAATATCAGAAGAATATAAAGATCAGTTGTTAATTGCATTAGCCAAACAAGAAAATGTCGAGGTATATAAATGCAATGCAAAAGGCAATAATTATACAGGCAGAAGAATTTTTCCACCATCAAATTAATAATTAAAAGGAGAATAATTATAATGGAAATTAAAGTAAATGATAAATATATTTTACATTCAAAAAATGGTATGGATTACCGAATTGAAATAATTAATATTAATGAATTTAGAGAACCATCAATGAAGTACGGGTGTGATATTTGGGACGGAAACGGTGTTTATGCAGGTGATGTTGCATTTGTAGGAGATGATTTCTTTGATAGCTATAAAGATCAATTTGAAAGAATCGAAGGATAAATATAAGGAGAAATTATGACACTTCCAGAATCAGAAAAAGAAAAAATTACTGCTACAATAGAAGTAATAACAAATGAATTCAGAAAAACACATAACGTAAAAATACATAGTTTTTATGGAACAGATAAAAATTTAAAAATAATAATGGAAGATGGATTTGTAAAAGTGGGTGTTTCTTATGATGCACAATATTTTGAAACTGTTGCTTATTATATAATGCAAAATTATCCCGGAGATTTAGCTTTATATATTGGAATATTTTGGAAGGATCAATTAGATTATTTATATTCATTTTATTCTGAAGAACTAAAAAAGAAAGCAATGAAAGTATTAGATAATTGTGTTTCTGGGTGTACAGAAAATTAATAAAGCGTTGACAAAATTAAATAAATTATGATATTTTAAAAATAATAGAAAGGAGGCACTTAATGTTAAAAGAGAAAAAAGAGTTGGTGTCATATTTGAAATCTAAATGCAACAGCTTGGTTTTTAATCAAAAAAAATTAAACACAATTATAACTGAAATTGAAACAGAAAATAGCGTGCCGACTGGAATTATTATGGATATCATAGCAGGACGCACCAGCATGGAAGAAGACAACGAATTTTTATTGTTTCTTATCTGCAATAAAATTGATCAGAATAAAACAAAAGAGTTTTTTACGGAAAATGAAATCAATTTTTATCAGTCTCAACAATATGAGCGAGATGAATTTGAATTCCCTTTTGATATTCAATGCATTCAGGTTGCTTCTGATCAATGGATTGGTGTTGCTGATGTGAATTTTTTAATCGAGTTACGCAAGGCACAGTTAATCAATTATAATGCAAACGCACAACGTACCATGCAGAGAGTGGTGCATGGCAACAAAGAAATTTATAAAATAGCTTTAAACGCAAAAGCACTTAAAGAAATTAAAACAAGTCTGGCTCAAGGTATTTTTATTCCCAATACAATTACTCTAAATATGCCAGAAACAGCTGACTGGACATATGACGCAAAACGAAATACACTAACAGTCAATCAGCTTTCTGCATTTGATATTTCTGACGGTTATCACAGATATGTTGCTATGTGTCAATTGAAAGAAGCGAATCCAGATTTTAATTATCCAATTGAATTACGGATTATTTCTTTTCCTGATGATAAAGTGAAACAATTTATTTATCAGGAAGATCAGAAAACAAAAATGCGCAAAATTGATTCTGCTTCTATGAATATGTCCAGTCCTGCCAACATCGTTCTTGAACGTCTTAATATGGATACCATGTTTGACCTTAAAGGAAAAGTGCTCAGGAATGGCGGTCAGATTAATTTTGGGTATGCTGGCAATATCATTGAATATCTTTTCTTTAAGGGAATCAAAACCGCTCCTATGAATGAAGTTGTGGCAGTTAAAGACCAATTAAAGAATGGTATTAACGCATTCGTGGAAGCATATCCTGAATGGTTTGATAAGCGATTTGGGTTTAAAGAGACACTTATTATGATTTATGGTATTACACAAAATTGGACACCCGAAACAATTAACAATAAAATAAATAAAATCGATCAATTAGATAAACGTATATTTGCAAATAAGGCAATGAAAAAATCTATGGCTAATGCTATAGAAAAACTTTAAAAGAAAGGGGGTGCGCACTGTGTATAATGAAGCGATTAAATTAAGATATAAACAAGAAAGAGAAACATCGGTTGTGGTTCCCCGGTATGCATTAAAGTTAGATTTTAAAAAGACAAATGCATTTGAGGAGCAATTGGATAAAGATGCATATGATTTTACTGTTTATGAAATACTAAATATGTATAAAACATGGAACATAAAATCAATTGATACGTTGTATGTGATCAATAATCGATTAAGTCAGTATACTCAGTGGGCACTGGAACAAAATTTGGTTGCTGACAGTCAGAATCATTATCTTGAAATTAATCGAGATATGCTAACTGGTTGTATTAACATGATTGCTCAACAGAAACGGATTGTTTCCAGAGAGCAAATGATTGCATGGTGTTCCAGACTTCCAAATGCATGTGATAAATTTATTTTTCTTGGATTATATGAAGGTCTGAACGGAAGTAATTATGAGGATTTCTGGAATGCTTCCATAGATGACATTGATAAGAAAAATAAAACGATTCGTGTAAAACGTGGTGTTATACCTATTTCTATAGACTTGATTGAATATGCAGAAGAAGCTAATAACACTTTGGAACTTTACCCCATGTCTGGCGATATGGCACGGGTTACGAAACTTGTTGAAAATGGAAAAATAATTAAACTAAAAATAAACTGTAAATACGATGATCCGATTCACAATGGAAAAAATATCTATATTGCCATTGTGCGTGTTTGTAAGTTTTTAGATATTGATCGTTGGTATAATACAAGGCAAGCAAATGAGTCCGGTATTATAAATTTCATTAAACAAGGAATGGAACGATATGACTTGAGTTTTCATGATTATCTATGGAGCGAACATTTAAAGGAAGTAGAATTCCAATATGATAGAAAGATTGTGAGGTCTTCTTTCTATACAAAATATAAGAATTTATTCGAACAATAAATAAATTTAAATTCTAATAAATTCCATATTGACAAGCACGCCTGTTCGTATTATTATAAATGCACAGTACGAACAGGCGTTTGATTCAGAGGAGGCTTTAATGGAAATAATTAGTGTTACTCAGTTTTTAGAAGAATATGAAAATTATGATAATAATTATGACGTACTTGTTGGCTTTTATGGACACCATAATATCTCAGAAAAAAACAGACCACGATATACTTGCTTTACTAGATTCTGTTGTATAAAGGAAAGCCTTTGTTTTTATGAATTACCAGAACAGGGGATTGAATACTATTTAGATCGTACAGATGGAGAGGAAGATGGTATGATATTCTCTATAACTTCTGGTACAAAAGAAATTGATAATAATAGTGTCAATTATGAATTCTTTGATGAAAAGGGGCGCATGATAATGTGGGTCACTGTTTTGGAAATTAAAAAGTAAAAATTAAAAAATAGGTGTTGACAATGAATCTGAGATGAGTATAATAGACAATGTAGCAAGGGAACGGAAGCGAACTTGCTACATACATAGGGGTGTGATGAAACTGGAAAGACATGCAGGATTTTGATTCCTGTGCCGTGAGGCGTGAGCGTTCAAATCGCTTCACCCCTGTCTGGGACGCATACAGCAATCAACAAGTTATAAAAGTATCAGATTATTTTTCATGGCTATCACTCCTTCAGCGTCCTGTATAAATGAAAATAAAATTAAATAACCACCCATAGTCTAATTGGATAAAACACTTAGCATAATAAATCATGATTGTGATTTTTACAGCAACTAATTTGCGTTCTCCTGTCCCGAGAGAGTTGATGGTTCGAGTCCATCTGGGTGGGCTAACTGTGACACTCACAGCAATATAAATAAACAAATCTACTCATTAATCGGGGCGTAGATTCCCCAAAACAAAGCGTCTTGCACGCACAACTACATAGTGTCATGTATGAAAGGAAAAGGTATTTATTATGAATTTTGCAAATGCAATTAAAAACGAAACAAAATGGACAAGGACTGAAAACGGTGCTGTCGCACTGAATACAACAGATGATGCGCTGCTTGATCTGTTTGGTACAATTGGTGCGCTTAGAGAAGCAGACGAAGCACGCATTACATCTCTTTTTGAGGAAGCATATCAGGCAAATCCTTTATATGCAACAAAGATTCTTTTTTATGCTCGTGATATCCGTGGTGACGAAGAGACTCAGGGTCTTGGAGAGAGACGTGTATTTAGAATTATTTTGAAGTATTGTGCTTTGCATCACCCTGAAGCAATTCGTCCCAATCTCGATTTGATTGGTGTATATGGTCGTTATGATGATTTATACGAACTGATTGGTACTCCACTTGAAGCAGATATGTGGATTGCTATGAAGAAGCAGTTTGAAGAAGACCTTGATAATATGTCAAAAGGGAATGCAATTTCTCTTTTAGCTAAATGGATTAAGACCGCTGATGCATCTTCACCCAAGACAAGGGCGCTTGGTAAGTTGACCGCACAAAAGCTTGGTTATGAAGTGTATAATTTCAAGCGCATTGTGCGTGCTATGCGCAAGCAGATTGGGATTGTTGAAGCCCTTATGTCTACTGGTCGTTGGGATGAGATTAAGTATTCTGAAGTTCCTTCCAGAGCAATGCTTATTTACAGAAATGCTTTTAAGAAGCATGATGAAGAGCGTTTTAGTCAGTTCGCACAAAAAGCAATTACTGGAGAAGAGAAAATTAATTCTGGTACGCTTTATCCATATAACCTGATTGAAAAAGGAATTCAGAATTCTTGGAATTGGCGTTGGTGTCTTACTGGAACAGAAAACGATATTGTTCAGGCACAGTGGGATCAGCTCCCTAATTATGTAGAACCCGGTACAAATGCAATTGTAATGGCTGATACGTCTGGTAGTATGAGTGGACGTCCGATTATGACAGCGCTTGGTCTTGCAATTTATTTTGCTCAGAGGAACACTGGCGCATATCATAATCTGTATATGACATTTTCTAGCTATCCCAAATATCAGAAGATTAAAGGAAAAACTCTTGCACAAATCTTTAGCAATTTGGATTACAGCGGTTGGGGAATGACACAAATTGTAAAGCAGCC
>Ga0247611_10006001_pt1 | contig 15754 bp, 13 predicted proteins | sample 177DNAGHGhighgp2_FD_192422 | JGI IMG/M metagenome (GOLD analysis project Ga0247611, IMG submission 192422) | Sheep rumen microbial communities from Palmerston North, Manawatu-Wanganui, New Zealand - 1770 DNA GHGhigh gp2 | ecosystem: Host-associated > Mammals > Digestive system > Stomach > Rumen...
ACCTGGATGAGCTCGGAGGCGTGACCACGCATGACGGCTTTGTTGACATCGCCGGCGTTGGACAGGCGCATGATGATGTCCCAGCGCGTCTTCTCGGCAAACATGCCGTAGGTCTTAGGCTGGTCAACCTTCTCGGCCAGTCGCGACGGGTCGTTCCAGTCGGGTACGCGCAGCAACAGTCCCTGCTCGTAGCGCTCGAGGCCCCAGACGGTCAGGTAGCTGGCTGAGGGCACCAACGGGCCATAGTAGTAGTCGACGGTATCGCCCAGGGTGTAGTAGTCGGAATATATCTGTCCGCTGGTCTCCAGAAGCTTCACCTTGTCGGCAAATCCACGCTCGGTAAAGACGCGGATGGCCTCCTCGTTGGTGGCTTCAGTGCGACGGAAGGGCATGTCGAGGTCGATAATCTCCTGCATGCGCTGCTTGATTTTCTCCACCATCTCGTCGGTAACCGAATTCCCCTCCCCTCGGGTGGGGGTGGGTTTGAAGTTACAGTAGTATCCCCGACAGAGCGAGTGCTCGATGAACAGCTTGGAACCAGGGAAGACGTCCTGCGTGGCTTTGTAGAGGACAAAGCACAGCGAGCGCACGTAGGCACGATGGCCACTTCCTTCGCGAGCGTCGAAGAACTCGACGTCGCGGTTCTGGTACAGGCGGAACTTCAGTCCCTGAGACACGTTGTTGACCTTGGCCGAGACAACGGGGTAGGGCAGCTTGATCTCGTCCTGAAACTCCTGATAGACATCGAGCAGCGATGTTCCCTCAGGGAAACTCTTGGTCACGTTGTTGTTTTTGCAGCGAATTTGTAACATAGTATTGGCATTTGGTTTTTCTGACTGCAAAGGTAATAAAAATAGGCCGATTATCCAAATTTATTTCACGAAGTATCGAAAAAAATGCGCCCAGCGTGCCCTCGTTTCCGGAAAGATGACTATCTTTGCGGACGAAATACAGAATGGCGTCACGATGATGAACAGGCAACGACTCAGGACGATAGCAAAGGGCTGGCAGTGCACACTGCTGCTGGCGGCGATGGCACCGCTGACGGCTGGTGCCGCCGATGTTGTCTGGTACGACGGGCAGCAGCCCGTCACATATCAGGTGGTGGGCAAGCCTGCTCCCGTGGTAGAACAGGCGCTGCGATTGTTTGCAGCCGACATGGAACTGGTGACAAGCCGCAAGGCCGTGGCTGCCCAGAGAGCCGTCATCCGCATTGTGCAGGGCACGGGCAGTGACGACGGCTTCCGTCTTTATGTGAAGAACGGCCAGATCGTTGTCGAGGGACACAACCCCCGGGGCACGGCCTATGGCGTGCTGGAACTGAGCCGGCTGGCAGGCGTCTCGCCGTGGGTGTGGTGGGGCGACGTGCGTCCGCATAGCCGGCAGCGACTGGCATTGCCCGACACCTTCAGGGTGGACCACACGCCCAGTGTGGCCTATCGCGGCATCTTCATCAACGACGAGGACTGGTCGCTGCGCCGCTGGTCGCCCGACAACATGGGACCGCAGACCTACCGGCGGCTCTACGAGCTGATGCTGCGCCTGAGGGCCAACACGCTGTGGCCGGCTATGCACGACGTGACACCGGGCTTCTTCACCGTGGCCGGCAACAAGGCCTTGGCCGACTCCTTCGGCATCGTCATCGGTACGTCGCACTGCGAACCGCTGCTGCGCAACAACGTGGCAGAGTGGGACCAGGCCCGGCGCGGACCCTACAACTACATGACCAATCGCCGCCAGGTGCAGCGCTACTGGGCAGAGCGGCTGAAGGAGGTACGCGGCTCAGAGGTGCTCTTCACCATTGGTATGCGCGGCATACACGACGGCGAGATGGAAGGTGTCAGAACCAGGGAGGAAAAACTTGGCGGACTGCAGCGCGTCATTGGCGACCAGCGCCAACTCATTCGGCAGCACTACGACCGCCACGTCGAGCGTGTGCCGCAGGTGTTCATTCCCTACAAGGAGGTGCTCGAGATTATGGACGACGGCCTGCAGGTGCCCGACGACGTGACGCTGATGTGGTGCGACGACAACTACGGCTACCTGACGCGGCTGCCCGACGACCGGCAGCAGCGGCGGCGGGGCGGCGGGGGCGTTTACTACCACCTGTCGTACTGGGGGCGGCCGCACGACTATCTCTGGCTTACGACGACGCAGCCCGGACTCATCTGCCACGAGATGCTGACGGCCTACGGCCATAACTGCCGGCAACTGTGGATTGCCAATGTCCACGACCCCAAGGTGGCAGCCTACCAGTTGGAATTGTTCCTCGACATGGCGTGGGACATCCGTGCCGTCAGTCCCGAAACACTCGAAACGCACTATGAGCGCTGGCTCTGCACGCAGTTCGGCAGTGTGGTGGGACACGCTATTGCACCCGCCATGCGCGAACTCACGCGGCTCAACGCCATACGCCGCCCCGAGTTCATGGGGTGGACACAGGTGGAACTCGACAAGAAGCGCTACCCTGGCGGAAAGTCGGTACCAGCGACAACCGCCTTCTCGCTGCCCGAAGGCTACCGGCGCATGGAAGCCTTTGCCCGAATAGAGGCCACTGTCGATGTCTGGCGACCGCTGGTCATGGAAGGTCGTCAGGATGCCTACTTCGCTCATGTGCTCTATCCCGTTCACGCTGCTGCCGCTATGACGCGCAAGATGCTCGCCGACGAGCAGGAGAGCAAGAAAGCCTACGAACAGATTCAGCAACTGACGGAGCACTACAACACGATGGCTGACGGCAAGTGGCACAACCTCATGTCGGCAGCGCCACGCAGTCTGCCCGTCTTCGGCAGGGTGCACACGGCATACCCCCAGCACGCTTCAGCGGGGCGCTTCATAGCCCGCAACGCCAGCGACTACACAGACTGTCTGTCACAGCAGCAACCACACATGATTCCGATGCTCGGACACTCGATGAAGGCTGTAGCGCTGCCTGCAGGCGCCACGCTGACCTACGAGTTTGACAGTCCGCTCACGGCCGATGCCGTACTCTATACCGCCATGATTCCCACGCAACCCAGCAACCGCGGCGACCTGCGCTACAGTGTCCAGATTGACGACCGGCAGCCTGTCATCGTCTCGCTGAGGGAGCCATTCCGCTCGGAGCGCTGGAAGCAGAACGTGCTGCGTCAGCAGGCACTGCGGAAGACTGCCGTTCACCTGACGGAAGGCACCCACCGCCTCAGCATCAAGGCGCTCGACCCCCACATCATTGCCGACCAGTGGATGATTGACTTCTGCAAGGACCGGCAGTTCTACGTCATCCCCACATCCGAAAATCTGCTAAGATGAATACAGAATACAGCCGTTTATAACGGCACCATCACCCTAAGCTATATGAAGTTACTATTATGTATAATATATTATACATAATAGTAAAGTTATTTTATACATTATTCTCTCTATAACATGCCACCACCCTTAGAAAAAAATGTATGGAGCGTGGGCTACAGGGGGTACGCTTGCCGGTAACGGTGAGAGCAACAACCCCTACGTGATTGCTGATGATGCCGACTGGGAAACCTTTGCCGGCTGGATTAACAACACCAACACCCACAGCAATTATAGCAGCAAGTATTACAAGCTCGCTGCTGATATCACCGTCTCAACGATGGTGGGTGTTCGTGATGGATGCCCCTTCAGTGGTAATTTCAATGGCGATGGACACACCATCACCGCCAACATCGTAAGCACAGCCACGGGTGATTTCCTAATCGCCTGCTGACTATAAGCAAAAGCAAGCAAAAAACGCTCCGGCAATGCTCGGGGCGTTTTTTTAGTGGGGAGAAATTTGGCGGTTAGGGAAAAAGATTGTAACTTCGCAGCAAAAATGTAGAAGATATGCAAACAAGAGAGTGGAAACAGATTCGTGAGTTCAAGGAAATCTTGCTGGAGGAATACCAGGGGATTGCAAAGATTACCATTAACCGCCCGCGATACCGCAACGCCTTTACGCCTCTGACGACGAAGGAGCTGAGCGAGGCGTTTGCCTTGGTGCGTGAGCTGCAGCGCATTCGCGTGGTGCTGCTGACTGGCGCCATGAGCGACGTGCCCGAAGGCAAGACGCTGGGCGACGTGAAGCACGCCTTCTGCTCGGGAGGCGACATGCACGTGAAGGGACGCGGCGGCTACATTGACGATGAGGGCGTGCCACGACTGAGCGTTCTCGACGTGCAGATGCAGATAAGACGACTGCCGAAACCCGTCATCGCGATGGTCAACGGCTACGCCATAGGCGGCGGACACGTGCTGCACCTGGTATGCGACCTGACCATTGCCTCGGAGAACGCTATCTTCGGACAGACAGGACCGAAGGTCGGCTCGTTTGATGCCGGTTTCGGTAGTAGTTACCTGGCACGCATCGTCGGACAGAAGAAGGCTCGCGAAATATGGTTCCTCTGCAGGCAGTACACAGCGCGAGAAGCAGAACAGATGGGTATGGTAAACAAGGTGGTGCCCATAGAGCAACTGGAGGACGAGTGCGTCAGCTGGGCTGAGACCATGATGGAGCGCTCGCCGATGGCACTGCGCATGATCAAGGCGGGACTGAACGCCGAACTCGACGGACAGGCGGGCATACAGCAACTGGCGGGCGACGCCACGATGCTGTACTACTTCCTGGACGAGGCGCAGGAGGGCGGCAAGGCGTTCCTGGAGAAACGTAAGCCCGACTTCGACAAATATCCGCAGATTCCGTGAAATAGACAGGAGTACATGAGGACAAATAATGGCATGAGGACAGGTCGTATGTGTCAAATAGATGTTGAGGAGCGTGTGCTCCACTTCAAACAACCGGCTGGAACGAGTCGTGGGGTGTATACCGAGCGACGTATCTGGCTGGTTACGGTGTCCGACGGTGTCGCCGTCGGGGTAGGCGAATGTGCGCCGTTGCCACAGCTCAGTTGCGACGATATTCCAAACTATGGCGAGGTGCTGCGACGCTTCTGTGATGAGGTGGAACAGACGGGTGAGATTCCTTACGAAGCCCTGCGCGACTACCCTTCGATGCTCTTCGGACTGGAGACGGCAATGCTTGATGTAAGATGTCAGAAGGAAGATGGAAGAAGTGTTCTCTTCGATACGCCGTTCAGTCGTGGTGAAGTGGGAATCCCCATCAACGGACTGGTGTGGATGGGCTCGTACGACGAGATGCTGAGGCGCATGGAGGAAAAACTGGAGAAGGGCTTCCGCTGTGTGAAACTGAAGATTGGTGCCATCGGCTTCGAGCAGGAACTGGAGCTGGTGAAGCGCATCCGCGACCGTTTCTCTTTCCATGAAGTGGAACTGCGACTTGATGCCAATGGCGCCTTCCGTCCTGACGAGGCGCTCTATAAACTGGAGCTGCTCTCGCAGTATGCCGTCCACTCGATAGAACAGCCTATCCGTCAGGGACAGTGGGCCATGATGGCAGAGCTCTGTCGGGAGTCGCCGTTGCCCATCGCCCTCGACGAAGAGCTGATAGGTGTGAACGACCCGGATATGAAACGCCACATGCTGAACATCATCAAGCCCCGATACATCATCCTGAAACCGTCGCTGCACGGTGGTATGCTGGGCTGTCGCGAGTGGATAGAGACGGCTCGCGACATGGGCATTGGCTCATGGATAACCTCTGCGCTGGAGAGTAACGTTGGGCTGAATGCTATTGCGCAGTTTGCATCAGATGTCTATGGCGACCATATCGCGATGCCGCAAGGACTTGGCACGGGCCAGCTCTTTACGGACAATATTCCCATGCCGTTGGAGATACGAGGAGACAAGCTATGGATCTCGAAGAGTTTTTAGCCGAATGGCATAACGATAGTCCTTGCGTCAACGTGCATACAAGCGGTTCGACGGGACAACCGAAACCCATGCTCGTGGAGAAACGGCGCATGGAGGCTTCGGCACGCATCACCTGTGACTTCCTGGGGCTGAAGGAGGGGGACAGTGCCCTCCTCTGTATGTCGCTTGACTATATTGCAGGCAAGATGATGGTGGTGCGGGCACTCACCCGTGGTCTGAAACTGACAGTGGTGGAACCCACTGGCAGCCCCTCGTGGAATGGTGACATCGACTTCGCGGCGATGGTGCCTATGCAGGTTTACAACCTGTTGCAGACGCATGAAGGTCGTGAACGGCTGATGGCTGTCAAGCATCTGATAATAGGTGGAGGGGCCGTCGACGAAAAGCTGGCATCTGCTTTGGCAAGTTTCCCCAATGCGGTGTGGAGTACCTATGGCATGACGGAGACACTCTCGCATATAGCCTTGCGTAGGCTTAACGGGCCAGAGGCTTCTGACTGGTACACACCCTTCAGGGGCGTCACGTTGTCGCAGACCGACGAGGGATGCCTGGTTATCGATGCTCCTGCTGTCCATGACGGCGCACTTGTCACCAACGATATCGTTGAGTTCAATACTACACCAGGTGTTTCCTCCCCTCCTTATAGGGAGGGTGTTCCATTCCGCATCTTAGGCCGTAAGGACAATGTTATTTGCTCTGGTGGCGTGAAGATTCAGGCAGAGGAGGTGGAACGGCTCTTGCACGCGCGCCTGCGCGAACCATATTTAATATCGAAGCGTCCTGACCCGAAGTTTGGTGAAGCAGTGGTACTACTGACGACATCGACAGACGTTGAGGCTGTCAGGACTGTCTGTCAGAAGGTGTTGCCGAAGTATTGGCAACCTCGTTATATTGTCCATGTTAACCAGATTCCTTTGACTGAGACGGGTAAGCCTGCCCGTAAGGAGGCTGAGCGACTGGCTGTCTTATAGTGTTGGTGCTATAAGGATAAAAAGTTCAAAGTACAGAAAACGATCGGGGCGCGCTTCTCACGAAGAACGCCCCGATGTGGTTAGTTGTAATAACGGTTTTAGGTCATGGATTGATAAAAGAGCAATCTAGTTAAATGTAATTGGTAATAGGCTTTTTCTTTTCTATGTGAATTAACCCTCTCTGTAGAAGTCGAGGGCTTCCATGATCTCATCTTTAGTTGCTGTCTGGTTGATACGGATGTCGCCGATATTGCCCAACAGCGTGAAATTGATTTCGCCAGCCACGTTCTTTTTGTCGTGCGTCATCATGGCCAGCAGGGTGGGGTAGTCGTCGCAGGTGATGGTCATCTGTCCGTAGTTCTCGCGGATGGCGCTCACCGTCTGACGCATCTTCTCAACGGGGAATCCCGTCTTGATGGTACTCAGGTAGAGCTCGCAGATGAGTCCGTAGGCAACGGCATAACCGTGCAGGATGGGCTTTCGCTGCAGAGCCAGCGACTCGAACGCATGTCCCACGGTGTGCCCCAAGTTCAGCGCCTTGCGTAATCCCTGTTCTGTGGGATCTTCGCGGACGATGCGCTGTTTGACGGCTACGCTTCGGGCTAGCAGGGCTGAAAGATTCTTCAGATTGTCGAGTCTGTCGAGATTATCCAGTAGTTCAGCCCAGTGTTGTTCGTCGCTGATGAGTCCGTGCTTCAGCATTTCGGCATAGCCAGACAGTAAGTTCTCTTGATCCAGCGTTTTGAGGAACGTGGTGTTGAGAATGACTGAACTGGCGTTCGAGAATACGCCTATCTCGTTTTTCAGTCCACCGAAGTTGATGCCCGTCTTTCCACCTACCGAGGCGTCGACCATAGCCAACAGTGTCGTGGGGATGTTGATGTAGTTCAGTCCACGCTTGAAGGTCGCAGCAGCGAAACCTCCGAGGTCTGTAACCATGCCACCGCCAAGATTCACCATCAGTGAGTGGCGTGTTGCACCGCCTTCTTGCAGTGCCTTCCATACGTCAGTCAGTGTCTGTAAGGTCTTGTTCTCATCGGTGGCACCAATGGTAATGACTTGTGCTCCCTGCATGCAGTCCATATTGTCGATGAGGGGCAGACAATGCTGTTTCGTGTTCTCGTCGACCAAGATGAAAAGTCGGTCGCGCTCACATGCTGCCACTGCTGTCTTGAGCGCTTCTTCCAGACGTTGGGAGATGATGACCTTCTGTTCTTTCATCGGTTTACGGTGGTTTTCGGTTGCAAAGATACATATTATATTTGATAATCGTGTCATAAAATCGGATAAATTGTCGAAAATACATTTTTTTTCTCTACGTTGATTAAACGTTTAGGATTTTTTAGCGTCAAACAAGCAAATTAAGCCAAACCAAACAATGAAAAGATTACTCATTCTTACCGTTGCTCTCGTGGCAACCATCGCATTGCATGCGCAGCGTACCGTCAGTGGTACAGTTATTGAGAAAGACACCAAAGAAGAAGTTATCCAGGCAACCGTTAGTCTGCTGAAGACCGACTCAACGCTTGTCTCCAATGCCGTGACCAATGCCTCTGGTCGCTTTTCTTTGACGGCACCCTCCGATGCTTCTTATATCGTACGTATTACTTATGTGGGTTTCAAGACCTTCACAAAGCGCATTACCGTTAGTCAGGGCAAGCCTGTGGCCATGGGTACCATCGAGATTTCTCCCGATGCCATCATGCTGAAGGGCGCTACGGTGACAGCCCACCTGGCCAAGGTTCAGTCGAAGGGCGATACCTTGATTTATAATGCAGACGCCTTCCGCACGCCCGAGGGTTCGGTTGTCGAGGAACTGGTGAAGCGCCTGCCTGGTGCTGAGCTTGACGACGATGGTAACATCAAGATTAACGGTAAGTCTGTATCGAAAATCAAAGTGGACGGTAAGGAGTTCGGCGATACTAAGACAGCCCTGAAGAACCTGCCTACGAACATTGTAGAGCGTATCCGTGCCTACGATGAGAAGAGTGACTTGGCCCGTATCACCGGTATAGACGATGGTAACGAGCAGACGGTTATCGACTTCGGTCTGCGTGCAGGCATGAACCGTGGTACGATGGCTAACGTCGACCTGGGTCTTGGTACGAAGGACCGCTACTCTGGCCGTCTGTTTGGTATGCTGATGCGTGGTGACCACCGTCTGATGGGTATGGTCAATGCCAACAACACCAACGACATGGGCTTCGGTGGTGGTGGCGGTCGTGGCTTCGGTGGTGGCCGTGGCATGGGTGGTGGCGGACTGAACGCTGCCAAGTCAGGCATGCTGAACTACAACTTCGAGAAGACCGATAAGATTATTGCTCAGGCCAGCGTGAACTGGAACCACCGTGACGGCGACTCATGGTCACGCCGTGCTAATGAGAACTTCGCCGGTGGTGGCATGGATGCCGATGGAAATAGAAAATCGTCGTTCCAAAACTCTGTGAACCAGAGTTACTCTCGTTCGAACAGCTGGAGCGCCAGTGGACGCATTGAATGGACACCCGATACCCTGTGGAACATCAGTTTCCGTCCCAACCTTAGCTACTCTACTAACGATAGCCGTAGCTGGAGCACATCTGCTACATTTAATGCAGATCCCTATGACTACATGAACATCCAGCTGACTTCTGCAGTCCTTCAGGAGATTCTCATGAGAAAGGGCTATGGCGATGTTAATCTGGACAGCATCCTTGTCAACGGAAGTCAAAACAATTCACTTTCGTACGGAGAAAATAAGCGTCTGGGTGGTACGTTGATGATAAACCGCCTGCTCAACGGCCGTGGTCGTAACATTACCGTTCAGTTGAATGCCAACTACAGCGACAACGAGAATCAGCAGCTCTCAAACAACCAAACTAAACTCTTCCGGTCAACAACCACATTCAACGGCGTCAGTGGTCTTTCTGAATACCAGACCAACCGCTACAACCTGTCGCCCACGAAGTCATGGGACTACAGCGCCCGTGCTACCTACAGTGAGCCCATAGCCTACGCTACGTTCCTGCAGTTCAGCTATACCTTCCAGTATCGCTACAACGAGAACGACCGTCAGACGTTCGACTATTCAAACCCGTTGCTCTCTGACCCTACCAAGAGTTTTGACTTTAGCGGTGTGACACCAGTGTATCGCGACTGGGCCAGCTACTTCAATCTGGTGAACGGTGGCTACACCCCGACCTCTGGTGACCAGTATTACAGCAAGGACCAGAGCCGTTACTCAGCTTATAAGAACTACATCCACACGGGTGAACTGATGTTGCGCTTCATCCGCAATACCTACGACTTCAACGTTGGCGTGCAGTTGGTTCCCCAGAGTTCAGAATACACGCAGCGTTACCTGGGTGTTGATACAGTTGTAAACCGTACGGTGACCAACTGGAGCCCGACAGCCAATTTCCGTTGGCGCTTCTCCCAGCAGGGTAGCCTCCAGTTCCAGTATCGTGGTAGCACCAGCCAGCCCTCTATCGACCAGCTGCTTGTCATCAATGATGATACCAACCCTCTGAACAAGACAACGGGTAACCCTGATCTGAAACCCTCGTTCACTCAGAGCTTCAACCTGCGTTACAACAACTATATCATGAGCCACCAGCGCTTCATCAATGCCAACGCCAACTTCTCGACAACGGCTAACAGCATCTCCAACAAGGTGACCTACGATTATAATACAGGTGGACAGACTTCACGTCCTGAGAATATCAACGGAAACTGGAACGCCGGTGGTAATGTGATGTTCAACTCGGCTATTGACTCGCTGGGCTACTTCAGCTACAACGTTTCTATCAACGATAACTTCAATAATCGTGTGGGCTATATCACCCAAAACGGTGAGTCGGTGAAGAATGTTACCAAGCAGAATATGATTGGTGGTCGTCTCGGACTGAGCTTCCGTAACGATTGGTTGGAGGTAGAGCTTAACGGCTCGGTGAACTACAACCACACGAAAAATGAGCTGCAGCCCCAGTCGAACCTCGACACTTGGACTTATGCTTATGGCTTCAATACCACACTGACCATGCCTTGGGGCACTCAGGTGGCTACCGATATGGGTATGAACAGCCGTCGTGGTTATAGCGACGCTTCGATGAACACCAACGAGCTCATTTGGAATGCACAGATCTCACACAGCTTCCTCCAGGGCAAGCCGTTGACACTCTCACTGCAGTTCTACGACATTCTTCAACAACAGTCTAACTTCTCGCGTACCATCAATTCGATGTCTCGTACCGATAACGAGTACAACGCCATTACCAGCTATGCAATGCTCCACCTGATCTATCGTGTGAACCTCTTCGGTACCCGTGAGGCCCGTCGCGGCATGCGTAACGGCATGGGCATGGGTATGGGCATGGGTCCTGGCGGCTTCGGTGGCGGCATGCCTATGGGCGGTGGTAACAACCGTGGCGGTAATCGCGGTGGCAACCGTGGTGGCGGCTTTGGCGGTGGCTTCGGAGGCGGTATGCCCATGGGTGGTGGCGGCTTCGGTGGCGGACGCATGATGTAACCAACACACCCCGACAATATGACAATAGTAAAAGGGAGGCGAGAGCCTCCCTTTTATGATATCATCAGCTGAGTTCCTTCTTGGCTGTCAGTTTTTAATGCTTCTGTATTATTCAGCCTTTGCCTCTGTTTCCTCAGCAGTTTCCTCCTCGGGCTCAACGAAGTCTGTGACACCAGCCTCAATGAGGATGTTGTACCACTGGATGAGTTTCTTGATGTGGCTGTTCTGTACACGGTCGCGATCCCATTCGGGCAGTACCTTTGTGAAGTATTTGTGCAGCTCGTCGGCAGAGGCTTTCTTGTAGTCGACAGAACTCTTCTTGCCATTCTCAAGCGTCTTCATGCTGTCGAGAATCTTTGTCAGGGGCACGTCGTCAGTCTCGGTGTACATGGCAATATCGCCAAGTGACGTGATACGGTCGCTGGCGAAGGCGGGCAGACGACGATGGGTGGCATCAAGAGCCTCTACGATGAGGTTGTTCTTGCCACGTGATACTAACTTGTAAAGGCCGGGTTTGCCGGCAATAGCTAAAATTGTTTCTTTCATATTATTGTTTTTTTATGGGTTTTATGAGGATAATGGACTTAATAGGTCTAATTGGCCTAATAGGTGTGTGATTTGCTGGTCGACGTCAGCGAGACCATCGTTGATGATTTCATAGTCAGCCATTTGTCGGACGCGCTCTTGTGGCCATTGGCGTTGCATCCACTCGTGTGCCTGCTCGCGACTGATGTTGTCGCGCTGCATGATACGCTGGATACGTATCTCCTCTGGGGCTGTAACTACAACGACTCGGTCGACGTAGTGGTTGGCACCCGATTCGAACATAATGCCTGATTCGAGCCACAGGAATCCGCTCTCTTCGAAGTCACGGAAAACGGCAGGGTGGACGATGGCGTTGATGGCCTTAGCGTTGTCATCGGACGCTAGCAGAAAGCGGGTCAGAGCCTGCTTGTCAGGCTTGCAACCGATGAGTTGCTCCAGTTGTTGCTGTATCTCCTCACTGCGCATGAGCCGTTTGGCAGCATTGTCGCAGTCGTAGACACTGATGCCGTGACGGGCCAACAATCGGGCCACATAGCTCTTGCCGCTACCAATGCCGCCAGCAAGGCCTATCTTCAGGGGGGTCTTGCTTGCCGTCATGGTTGCGTAATCTGTTCTATAAGATAGTCGGCCTGCGTTGTGAGCAGCGTGGCACGCGATATGCCGGATGGCGTACGACGCAAGTAGAGGTTGCACTTCTCAGACGGGTGTGCCTTGATTTCGTTGTAGTCGGCAACGACGCTGAAGTCACTGGCCTTGAGGTTGCGATAGTTGTTGACACCTGTGACGAAACTGACGGTTACGCGTGAGGGGAAAGTACGCAGTATCTTATCCTCAGGCATGTTGATGCCTTCGACGGGTATGTCCTCGATACTCTCCTCTGTGAGTACGTCGGTATAGAAGGTGACGCTGAGGTGGTTGGGCACCATCTTGACGCCTCTGGTCTTCTGCAGTCGGCAATTGACGATAAGCGTGTCTCTGAATCCTGTGTAGTTGAGCGGTTCAGTGAATACCGACTTAATACTGTCGAGCATGTGCTCGGAAGCATAGATGGTGACGCTGTCGGGGCTGTAGTCAACGTGTGAGATGAAGTACATGTGCTCTGGAGTGACATGCCCGCTCCATCGTACGGGTACACGCTTGCTCGCACCTGTATTATAATAGATGTGCAAGCCATCGCCCTTGACGGAAAGAACCTTTGCAGACTGTGGCAACCGTTGCTGTACGAATTTCTGCAGGTCGGCAGCTGGTATGAAGCCAGTGCCGTTACCACGGTCGTAGTTGCGGAAGTTGACTTTCAGGTGACGGGCTTTCTCGTCGTAAAGGTAGCTGATGAGCTGCGTACCCTTGTCGTGGACGGTGACACGTACGGTGTCAACCTCGTCGCTGGTGAGCATGATGTCCTTGGGCACGTTGGTAATGTGTACGGGGAACGCTATTTCCTGTTCGTAGCTCTCGTTGAGTGTCATGAGCAGCCAGAAGGCGCCCGAGATGACGAGAAAGAACATGAAAAGCAGGAACTCCTTGTTAGCTCGGCTGAACAGGAAGCTCCTGATGAGGCGCATGCCCGTACTCAGATGGCCCATAGTTTGTGGGTGTTATTTCTGCATCGGGGTGCTGGCCATGTCGGCAAAGACATAGCTCTTGTCGACGGTGATGACCACGTCGCGTGCAATCTTCACGTCGACGGTGTTCTTGGCCAGGTCAACGCTCTTGACGGTACCGTAGATGCCACCACCGGTGACAACGGGTGTGCCCTCGGTGAGCTGGTTCTGGAACTCCTTGATTTTCTTCTGCTTCTTCTGTTGGGGGAGAATCATGAAGAAATACATGATGGCAAAGATGGCGACCATCATGATGATCATCGACATGCCGCCGCCCTGTGCTGCCTGTGCAGCTGAAATGATGTTTGTCATAATTCTATTATTGTATTGCTTAATTTAGTTTCTTAATCTTCGAATCTCTTACGCTCTTCCATGCGCTTCATCAGTCTGCCTGTGTGTATCAGGTGACGTGCAATGGCGTCGAGCATGCCGTTGATGTAGCCACCACTCTTGAGCGTAGAGTACAGCTTGGCAATGTCGACATACTCGTTGATGCTGACGCTGACGGGGATGCTGGGGAAACTGAGCATCTCGGCAATGGCTATCTGCATGATGACCACATCCATATAGGCCAGACGCGAGAAGTCCCAGTTGCGTGAGGCCTCGCTCATGTAGCGCTGATACTCGTCAGCGTTCATGATGGTGGCACGGAACAGCTTACGGGCAAAGTCCTTGTCCTCCTCGCTGTCGTACTCTGGCAACAGTTCCTGGTTCTTGCCGTTCTGCTCCTCGAAGCGCTTGATGGTCTTCAGAACGAAGGTGTCGACAATCTCCTTGTCGTCGTTCCAGTACAGACTTTGCTCCTCCAGCAGTTGGTCGAGATCCTCGTTTTCCTGGATGAGTGTGCGATAGATTTTGCGCCACACCTCGCGGTCGGCTGCATAGCTGTCCTCGTCACTCTCCATGTAGTCCTTGTAAATCTGACTGTCCTGAATCTGCTCTAGCAGACGACCGACGAACTCCGGTTCGTCGTTCCAGGTCTTCTTTTGTGTTTCAGTAAACTCCTGCAACTGTCGGTTCTCCTCCAGCTGGACGGCGAATCGGTTGTAGGCAAAGCGTGTCGAGGGCATCGGTGTGCCTTCGCGCTCTGCACGTCCCTGCAGCACCTCCAGGCGGCGACGTGCCTCTTTCGAGACAGCTACCATGAGTGACAACAGATAGTTGTACAGGTCGTAAGCCTTCGACAAACTGAAGAACAGTTCCTTCTCGGCTGCGTCGATGTTCTTGTTACCGTTTTGATAGTACGCGTAGGTTAACTGAACAATTTTAATGCGGATAATTTCGCGATTGATCATTGAGCTTTCGTTGTTGATTGATGTCTTTCTTGTTGTTTTCGAGTGCAAAAATACGCATTTTCGAGCGATTATGCAAGAAAAATGAGTTTTTTTTATAATTTTCTCACTTCTCACTTGTCATTTCTCATTTTTTCTTCGTACCTTTGCACCGCTTTTTCGGAAAGCGCACCGTGTGATGGTGAATTAACAACAGTATTAATTTAGAGTAACACAAACAGTTATGAAAGAAATCAATGTCAGCGGTCAGGCTCGTACCGCTACTGGCAAGAAGGCCAGCAAGGAGCTGCGTAAGGAGGGAATGGTTCCCTGTAATCTTTATGGTGAGAAGAAGGGTGAGAATGGTCTGCCCGAGGCTCTCGCTTTCGCTGCTTCGTTCGCTGAGCTGCGCAAGGCAGTTTACACTCCCCACGTTTACGTTGTCAATCTGAACATCGATGGCAAGGAGCACAAGGCAATCATGAAGGAACTTCAGTTCCACCCCACAACCGACGCTCTGCTGCATGCAGACTTCTTCGAGGTTAACGAGACGAAGGAAATCACCGTTGGTATCCCCGTGAACCTCGTTGGTCACGCTCAGGGTGTTCGCGATGGTGGTCGTCTGAACCTCTCAATCCGTAAGATTGACGTTACCGCTCCTTATAAGAATATTCCCGAGAAGCTCGACATCGACGTTACCGAGTTGCAGCTGGGCAAGGCCATCAAGGTTGGTCAGCTGAGCTTCGACGGTCTGAAGATTGCCACCTCTCCCGAGGTTGTTGTCTGCTCTGTCAAGGCTACCCGTGCTTCTCGTTCGGCTGCCGCTGCTGCTGAGGCTGCCCAGTAATGGTTATTGGCTGTTGGCTACGAACTCTTTTGGAGCGTATGCCATAAGCTGACAACTAAAAACTAAGAAAATGGAAAAATATTTGATTGTTGGCTTGGGAAACATCGGCCCTGACTATGAGCTGACCCGCCACAATACAGGATTTATGGTGTTGGACGCTTTTGCTAAGGCGTCCAATACTGTTTTTGAGGACCGCCGTTATGGCTTCGTCGGCGAAACGTCGCTGA
>Ga0247611_10006002_pt1 | contig 15754 bp, 14 predicted proteins | sample 177DNAGHGhighgp2_FD_192422 | JGI IMG/M metagenome (GOLD analysis project Ga0247611, IMG submission 192422) | Sheep rumen microbial communities from Palmerston North, Manawatu-Wanganui, New Zealand - 1770 DNA GHGhigh gp2 | ecosystem: Host-associated > Mammals > Digestive system > Stomach > Rumen...
TAAGCGTCTATCTGGCGCGCCTGCTCGAGGAGAGCGGCATCTCCGTCACGGTGATCGACGTCTCGCGCGAGCGCTGTGACGAGCTGTGCGATCTGATTCCCGACGCGCGCATCATCTGCGGCGACGCGACCCAGGACGAGGTTCTGCTCGAGGAGGGTATCCGCAGCGCGGACGCCTTTGTCGCGCTGACCGGCGACGACGGCGACAACATCGTCACGGCGATGTATGCCAAGCGCTGCGGCGTGGGCAAGACCGTCGTCAAGGTCAACATGCGCCACTTCTCCGGCATGCTCGACGAGAGCGGCGACAGCATGGTTGCGCCCAAGGAGATCGTCGCCCAGCAGATCACCAGCTATGTCCGCGCCGTGGGCAACTCCGCCGCCTGGGGCAGCATCGAAACGCTGCACAAGCTGGCCGGCGGCAAGCTCGAGGCGCTGGAGTTCAAGGTCGGCGACGGGGCAAACTGCATCGGCGTTCCGCTGCGCGACCTGCATCTGCGCAGCGGCGTGCTGGTCAGCGCGCTGACGCGCGGGAGGAAAACGCTGATCCCCAACGGCTCTACCGTGATCGAAAGCGGCGACCACGCGGTGGTCGTGGCGCCGGCCGGCATGCTGCGGGACATCAACGACATGACAGGCGGCGAGAGATGAATATACGAATGATCGCCCAGATCCTCGGGCGGGTGCTGCAGATCATGGCGGCGCTGCTTCTGCTGCCGCTCGCAACGGCGCTCGTTTACCGGGAGAACATCCTGCCCTTTGCCGTGACGCTTGCGCTCACGGCGATCCTGGGCTGCCTTTTGCGCCTTGTGCGCCCGCGCACGCGCGAGATCTTCGCGCGCGAGGGCTTTGCCGCGGTCGGGCTGGCCTGGCTCGCCATGTCGCTGCTCGGCTCGCTGCCCTTTGTGCTCAGCGGCGATATCCCGCGCTTTATCGACGCCTTTTTTGAGACGGTCTCCGGCTTTACGACGACGGGCGCCTCGATCCTGAACAATGTCGAGGGGCTCTCCCGATCCGGCCTCTTCTGGCGCTCGTTCACCCACTGGATCGGCGGCATGGGCGTGCTGGTGTTTCTGATGGCTGTCATGCCGATGAGCGGCGAGCGCTCGATGCATATCATGCGTGCCGAGGTGCCGGGCCCGACGGTCGGCAAGCTCGTCCCGCGCGCCAGGGAGACGGCGCGGATCCTGTATATGATCTACACGCTCTTCACGGTGGTCGAGACGATTTTGCTGATGCTGGGCGGCATGAGCTTTTACGAGGCGCTGCTCCACGCCTTCGCCACGGCCGGCACGGGCGGCTTTTCCACGCGCAATGCCTCGATCGCCGCGTTCGACAGCGTGTATATCGAGATGGTGATCGGCGTGTTCCTCGTCCTCTTCGGCACGAACTTCAACCTCTTTTACCTGATTCTGATCGGCCGCGTGCGCGAGGCGCTGCGCAGCGAGGAGCTGCACCGCTATCTCGAGATCATCCTGCTGTGCGTAGCGCTCGTCGGCGTCGGCACATGGAAGATGTACGGCGGCGTGCAGTCGCTGCGCCACGGCTTTTTCATCGTCATGTCCACAATCAGCACGGCCGGCTTCTGTACGCAGGATTATACGCTGTGGCCCGCGTGGCTGCAGACGATGATCGTCATGCTGATGTTCATCGGCGGCTGCGCCGGCTCGACCGGCGGCGGGCTGAAGCTCTCGCGCGTGATGCTGCTGTTCCGCACGGCGGCGGCGGACGTCGGGCGTGTCATCCGCCCGCGCAGCGTCAACCGTGTGCAGATGGACGGCCGGCGCGTCACCCAGGAGACGACCGCCGCGGTCTACTCCTATGTGGCGCTCGTGATGCTGCTTCTGCTCGGCTGCACGGTGCTCGTCTCGTTCGACGGCTATGATTTTGCGACCAATTTCACCGCCGCCCTCTCGTGTATCTCCAACGTCGGACCCGGGCTCAGCCTGATCGGGCCGAGCGGGAATTTCTCGATCTTCTCGCCGTTTTCCAAGCTCGTGATGTCCTTCGTGATGCTCTTCGGACGGCTGGAGGTCTATGCGATGCTGATCCTCTTTATCCCCTCGGCGTGGAGAAAAAGATAACAAAAAGGCGTGGAAGCAAACGCTTCCACGCCTTTTTATCATGTTATAAGCTGCCGCTTTTGCGCGCCTGCAGCAGAGGCCCCGCGCAGGGAGAGGGCGGCTTTTATTCCCGGCTGCCGTGTTCGCTGTCACAGCGGCTTTTCTTCTTTCCCGTATGCGTAAATACCAGAACGGCGAGAAGAGCGGAGAGAACATCGAGTCCCAGCAGGATCGCCAGGGAATAATCGCTGGACAGAAAGCCCATCATCGGGTTGTAGAGATTCAGGATAAAGAGCACGATCGACGTGGCAGAAAGCACGAACACAACGTGCGCAAGGATCCGAACGGGTTTCTTCATGGCGCATCCTCCTCTCCGGCGGCCGCTTCCGCATCGGCGGGAAGCTCTTCCGCGGGCAGCGCGAGCGGGTCAAAATCGGTGATCAGAACACAGTCGCTCAAATTGCGCGGCACATTGCTGTAGATCTTGGAGATCAGCTCGTCCTGGAACACCATCATGGAAGAGCCGCCGCCGTCAAGGTTGAGGGCGGCCTTGCAGCCGAGCTCGGAGAAAACATTTGACATCTCATCGAGCGTCATGCCGACAGAGTAGCCGGGCTGTCTGCCGTCCGCCACCAGGAAGCAATAGTGACCCGGCTCATAATAGCCGATCGCCGTGCGGGGGTTGCGGCCGGTGATGTGGATCTCCGGCACGGAGGAATAGGGGATCTCACGCGGCGAGCCGTCGGCATTGAGCAGGGCGGGACCGAAGCTCCAAACCTGCCAGACGTCGCGCTCGACCGCTGTAGTGACGTCAAAGTCGCGGGGAAGCATGGTCTCCATCGTGCCGTCGCGATACAGCACACAGAGATCGACGCTGCCGCGCACCGAGGACCACACCACGCCGTTTCTCACGGCAACGCCGCCGTAAGAATAGCTGCAGAAGTCGCCGTTTACGGCGACGACGGCGTCCTGATCCTCCGCCATTTTCTGCAGCGAAGCCGACATGCGGAAGCGCGGCGGCGTCGCGGCAAGACCGGAGCGGAAGCAGTCGATGTTGCCGATGTAGATGTCCGCCAGATGATAGGCCACGGGACCCTTATCCGACTCGAAGGAATGGTGGCTGATCGTGACGGACAGGTTCGGACTGGTATAGGAATCCTCCGTGCGAACGACCTCGGGCGTAAAATGGTCGGCAAAGCGGATCTGCCATTCGCTGCGCGGATCGGGAGTAGCCTCGGGCTCCTCCGGCGCGGCCGCCTCTTCTTCGGACGGTGTCACGGTCGGCTCCGGCGTCCGGGTCGTGCGCTGTTCGGCGACAATGATCGGCTCCTCCTGGTGCAGCGCGTCGGAAACGATGCGTGCCAAAAACCAGCCGCCGACCAGCAGACCGGCCGCCAGGATGTCCAGGATAAGCGCCGCCCAAAGCGAAAAGTGTTTTCGTCTTTTCATTGTCGCTGCTTGCTTCCTTTCGGGTGTGTCGTCTGCCGGAACACCGGGCGTAAACGGTTTCCGACAAATGAGCATTATATAATAACCGCGCGGTAAATGCAACCGGGACAAAAGCGGAAACGCGTGACTTCAGATCCTGTCGCGCAGGATCTCGGTTGCAAGCGTGAGCATGCGAAAGGCCTCGCCGCGCAGATCCGTGATCTCGTCATACACCAGATCCTCGCTCAGCACGCCGGCCCTGATCCCCGGGGGGAGCGGCAGCTCGCGGTCGGCAAACCAGTCCGCGCTTCCGTAATACGCAAAGAGCGCCGTCATCTCCTCCCGCAGCGCCTCCATCTCGTCAAGCGCGCGGCCGAGCGCCGCCGTGGCGGCTATGCTGCGGTCGAGAGCCGCCTCCATCCGCCCGACGCGGTCTCTTGTTTTTTCATCCATGCTCTGCTCTCCTCTCCGCGCGATGCGCAGTTTTTTGTATTCTATCATCTGTCGCATCAAAAGCGCAAAACACGTCTCATGCAGTCTTCCGTAAAACGCTTTTTAAAGTGTTTCACGGATGACCGGTATCAGCCGAAATTGATCTGCAGCTTGGCGTAGAGATCCTCCAGATCCAGCCGCACATCCATCGTGTGGTAGACCCGGATCTTCCGCGCGGGATCACCGGGAAGATAATGCATATCCGCGCCGATCTGGGGCGCGGGGATCTCGGTATAGCCGCCGCGCCGCTCCCGATCCTCCAGCAGGGCGCAGATCACGCCCTCGTCGCCGAGGCACCAGGTCTCGCCATGGGGCCAGTAGGGCAGACCCGCCAGAGAGTCATTCAGCGCGACCATCTGGTCAAAGAGATACCGGCCGATTTTTCCGCATGGGCGGACGCGAAGCTGCAGCTCGGCGAGCGAGACGGCAAACTGCTTACTGGAAGCATTTTGCACATTCTAACATGTACTTGAAATAAACTCAAATTATCTTTTATCAAGTACACGGAGGGTGCCGCATGGACGCTTTGAAGAAGGAAAAGGACAAGCACCTTGGGCTTCGCATCGACAGCGAGCTTCACTATAAACTGCACTATATTTCTCAGTACGAAGGACGCTCGGCCAACGGAGAAGTGATCTACCTGATCCGCAAGGCCATAGAAGACTTTGAAAAGCAGCATGGCAAAATCGAAATGACGCAAGAATAACACCTGACCCGGAATCATCCGTACGTTCGTACCGGTGACGCCGGGTCTCGCTTAGCGCAAAGTCCTTCCCGTATCATTTCCCGCGGCGCGGGAAATACTAACATCACTCTTTTTTCTGGGGAGTGGTGTTTTTTGATACAGGGAAAAGTCGAGATATGCGGCGTGAACACGGCGACGCTGCCGGTGCTCAAGAGCGCGGAGACGAGAGAGCTTCTCCGGCGCTGCCGCGAGGGCGACCGCATGGCCCGGGAGGAACTGATCTCCGGCAATCTGCGCCTGGTGCTCAGCGTGGTGCAGCGCTTCGCCGGACGCGGCGAGAGCATGGACGACCTCTTTCAGGTCGGCTGCATCGGCCTCATCAAAGCCATCGACGCCTTCGACCTCAATCAGAACGTGCAGTTTTCCACCTACGGCGTTCCGATGATCGCGGGAGAGCTGCGGCGCTTTCTGCGGGACCACAGCGCGCTGCGGGTATCCCGGTCGATGCGCGACACGGCCTATAAGGTGCTGCAGGCAAAGGAAAAGCTCTGCGCCGAAACCGGACGCGAGCCGACGGTGGAGGAGCTCTCCGCCGCGACGGGGATCGCGCGCCGGGAGATCGTCTTTGCGCTCGACGCGATCTGCGAGCCGGTCTCGCTCTATGAGCCGGTGTTCGGCGACGGCGGGGAGAGCGCCTGCATCATGGATCAGATCGGCGACAGCCGCAACACCGACGAGCACTGGCTTGAGCAGATCGCGCTGGAGGAAGCCATCGGCCGTCTTTCGCCGCGCGAGCGGCATATCCTCTCGCTGCGTTTCTGCGACGGACGGACGCAGATGGAGGTCGCCCGCCAGGTCGGCATCTCCCAGGCTCAGGTGTCGCGGCTCGAAAAAGGTGCGATCGGGCGGATCAAAAAGGAGCTTTCGGCATAAAAAACCGAGGAGGGATTACCCTCCTCGGTTTTTGCTTTTATCAGACCGACGCGGCCGCCGCCTTTTTCGCTCCGAAGTACTGCCAGGCCACGGCGGCGAGCAGCAGAACGATGCCGACAAGGTCGGTGATGGGCTGGGGATCCATCATCAGAAGGCCGCCCGCCGCGATCACGACGCGGGGGATCGCCTTCATGCCGCGGAACAGATAGCCGTTGAGCGCGGCCGCGACGCCGAAGATACCGACGATCGACGTGACGACGACCAGCACGACCTGCAGCGCCGTCGTGTCGATCAACAGCATCGCCGGATTGAGCGCGAAGATATACGGCACGACGAAGGCGCCGATCGCGAGCTTCGAGGCGTTGAAAGCCGTCTTCATCGGCGGCGCCTTGGCGATGGCCGAGCCCGCATAGGCCGCGAGCGCGACCGGCGGCGTGATGTCCGCGACGATGCCGAAGTAGAACACGAAGAAGTGCGCCGCCAGCATCGGCACGCCGAGCTGGATCAGGATCGGTGCGCAGGTCGAGGCCATGATGCAATAGTTGGCCGTGGTCGGCACGCCCATGCCCAGCACGATGCAGCATAGCATCGTGAAAAACAGCGCGATGAACACCGAGCCGTGCGAGAGCGTGATGATCGCCGTGATGATCCGGGAGGCCAGCCCCGTGATCGTGATGCAGCCGCCGATGATGCCGGCGACACCGCAGGCGGCCGCGACGGTGATCGAACTCTTTGCGCCGTTGGCCAGCGCGTCGAAAAGGACGGCAGGCGTCATCACGGCTTCCTTTTTGAACATGCACACGACGGCACAGATGATGCCGACGAAGAGCAGCGCCGCCTTTACGATGCCTCCGACGCCGAGGAACAGATAGCAGAGCAGCGCGGCGATGCCGATCAAGCCGAGGATCGGGTCGCGGTGGACGTTGGAGACCGAGACGGCGAAGAGGATTGCGATCGCGGCGGAAAAGGCCATCGTGTTGCTGCCGGAGGAGACAAGGTAGACCAGGATCACCAGCGGCAGAAGCAGGTAAACGCGCTTGAGCAGGAGCTTCAGTACGGGCAGCTTTTCCTTTTCGATCCCCTTGAGGCCAAGCTTTTTCGCCTCGAGATGGACGGCGATGAAGATACCGGTGAAGTACAGGATCGCGGGCAGGATCGCGCGGACGATGATGCTTGAGTAGGGCACGCCCACATATTCGGCCATCAGGAACGCCGCGGCGCCCATGATCGGCGGCATGATCTGGCCGCCGGTGGAGGCCGCGGCCTCGACAGCTCCGGCGAACTCGCCCTTATAGCCGGTCTGCTTCATCATCGGGATCGTGACCGAGCCGGTCGTGACCGTGTTGCCGACCGACGAGCCCGATACCATCCCGCACAGGGCCGAGGAGATGACCGCGACCTTGGCCGGGCCGCCCGAAAAGCGGCCGACCAGAGCGTTTGCCATGTCGATAAAGAACTGCGAGATGCCCGTGCGCTCGAGAAAAGCGCCGAAGATGATAAAGACGATGATGAATTTCGAGCAGACCTGTACCGGGGTGTTCAGCAGTCCGCCGCCCTGCACCTTGTAGAACAGGCTGACGGCGACGTTGCGCACCGCACGCGACATGCCGAGATTCTTTCCCACACAGTAGTAGTACAGCGCATAGACGAGGAACACGCCCGCCACACACAGGATCGGGATGCCGACGCTGCGGCGGCAGAGCTCGAGCATCGCCACGATGCCGATGATGCCGATCACGACCTCATAGCTGCGGATCTGGGACATGCCCAGACGCACGGTCAGATCCTTCGCATTCACGACGACATAAACAAAAGCGGCGGTGCCGAGCACCATCAGGATCCAGTCATACCAGGGGATATAATTGACCTTCTGCACGCCCTTTTTCACCGGGAAGTTGAGATAGCCGATCAGCAGCACACAGCCGAGAAACGACGGATAGCGGATCAGATCCAGCCAGGTGGCGAAGAGCGTGACGTAGATCACGAACAGAGAAAAAGCCGCCATGATCGCGTACACGACCCATTTCTGCCGGCCCTCCCATATGCGGGTGTTGGATTCGCGGTCATATTTTTTCATGACCTCGTCCATGGCCGCCTGGTCAAAGGTCTCGCTGTCTGCTGCGGCAGTTATTTCATCTTTTTTGCGTTTTTCCGACATATCGGGCGCTCCTTCCAGAGGGGAATAATACTATTATCTGATTAAAATCTTTAATCTGCGATGCATAAGCTCGTGTTAGCCAAATCAAAGATTTGTACACTCGCTTAAGATAAGCCGCAGTTCCCGTGGCATTTTCAGCGCGCATGCGCTGAAAATACGTCTACTGTGTATAAGTTTGGCTTAGCGAAATCAGAGATTTCGAGCCTCACTTATCATACAGAACCTCTGCGCACCTTGCGGTGCTATAAAAACCTTTAAATGATTAATGGGTTTTATGAGGTTCCAGTATAAAAGGCTTGTTATACGGGGGAAGAGCGCCGCTCATGAAAGAGCGGCGCTCCGTTCGTTTTCGTCAAGGGCCGAGCTCAGGGTGCGGTGGCCACGGTGATGCCGTTTTCGGCATAGAATCTCGCGGCGCCCGCGGCGAAGGGAACGGCGATGCCGTCGGTGGCGAAGTCGAGCGAAAGCTCGGCGCCCTTGGCGTGCAGCGCGGCGATATCGTCGGTGTTGTTGAAGATCGTGGAGACGATCGCGTAGGCGACGTCATCGTCCAGATCGGCGCGGCAGACCAGCGTGGCCTTGACCGTGACGGTCACCGCATCGGCGGCCTGACCGTTGTAGGTACCGGCCGGGATCGTGTAGGACGCGTACCAGGGGCAGGCGTCAAGCAGCTTCGCCATGTGGTCGTCGTCGATGGAGACAAGGCTTACGGTGTTGGTCGTTGCGAGGTCGACGATCGAGGGCGTGGGGGCGCCGGCCGTGGTGAAGGCAGCATCGATCTTGCCGTCACGCAGGCTTTCGGTGGAGGAGCCAAAGGACTCGTACACGGGCTTGATGTCGTCAAGCGTCATATCGTACGCGGCCAGAATGTCCACCGTGTTGAAGTAGGTGCCGGAGCCGACATCGCCGACGCAGACGTTCTTGCCCTTGAGATCGGTCACGGACGTGATCGAGGGATCGACGGAGACGATCTGCACCGTCTCGGCGTACAGACCGCCGAGCACGCGGAAGCCATCGAGCGCGCCGACATCGGCAAAGCTGTTCGTGCCGTTGTAGGCATAGGTCATAACGTCGGACTGGACGGTGGCCAGATCATAGATGCCGTCGGTCACGATGCCGGTGATGTTCGCGGCACTGCCGGTAGAGGAGACGACATTGATGGTGATATCGGTGTTCTGGCCGACGTAGCTGCCCAGCACGCCGCCGAAGGCGTAGTAGGTGCCGGCCTCGCCGCCGGTGCCCATCGTCAGATCGGCGGAGACGGCAGCGGGCGCGACGTCAGCCGCGGGAGCGTCAGCCGCAGGGGCGTCAGCTGCAGGCGCGTCAGCCGCGGGAGCGGCGGGAGCGGGGGCGGCAGACTGGCCGCAGGCGCACAGTGCAAAGACGAGACACAGGGCCAGGATAAGAGCAAGGATCTTTTTCATTTCGGTTTCCTCCCGGATAGGGTGTATTTGAAAAGCCGCCCGATGAGGCGCCTCTCACGTCTCAGATCGCTGCACTACGCTTTTCATGCGTAAATAATACAACCGAAAATTGAAAAAAGCAAGTGAAAAATGGGAATATCACGAAAAGGAGTAAAGCAAAAAGACGAAAAGAAAAGGGGAAAAATGAGAAAACGGCATTTATTTCAAACATAAAAAGCAAAAATCAGACAATAAATGAGAGAAGCTGAACAAAAAAGGAAACAAAAAGGGAGGAACCAAGGGGGTTGACGAAGGGGAAAAGGCGCGTTATACTCTTAAAAGTTGAATTAATAATGAAAGTTTTGGGAGTAAAACCATGGACTTTACCTTGATCAACAGCTTTATCGCCGTGGCGGAGGAGGGCAGCTTTTCCACTGCCGCCAAGCATCTGTTCCTCTCGCAGCAGTCGCTGTCCAAGCAGATCGCGAAGCTCGAGAGCGAGCTCGGGACCGAGCTTCTTGTCCGCAGCCGTCCCCTGCGTCTGACGCAGAACGGCAAGCTCTTTCTGCAGACGGCCAAGGAGATGCTCAAGCTCAAGCAGGAGTTTGAGGAGACCTGCGGCACCGCCGGACGCGGCGAGGAGAGCATCCACGTCGGCATGGAGCACACCATCGCCCGCGCGATCCTGCCGCGGGTGCTGCCCCGCTATATGGACGCACACCGCGACGTGTACGTGCGCATCAGCGAGGAGTCGCCCGAGGAGCTGGAAAAGGCCGTCTCCCACGAGGGGATCGACCTTGTCATCGGCTCGATCTCCAGCCCGCCGCAGAGCTACCGCACGATCGAGCTCTGCCGCAAGGAGCAGATCCTTGTCGTGCCGAAAAAGCAAATGCGCGCGATGGCGGGCGAGCGCTATGACGAGCTGTGCGCGGAGTTTTCCCGCGGCGTCGATCTGCGCTTTTTCGAGAAGGCGCCCTTCATCAAGCAGCCGCGCAACTCCTCCGGCGGCAGAAGTCTGATGAGTTATATGAAGTATTACGACGTCAGCCCGGATTTCGTCTGCGAGCTGACGAACGTGGAAAACGCGTTTCAGCTGGCGCTCTCCGGCGTCGGCGCGCTGATCTACGCCAGGATCTTCTGGGATCTGCTCGACCCCGCCCTGCAGGAGGACTACCGCAAGCAGGTCGATCTCTTCCCGCTTCCCTATCTGCCCGACACCGACAAGGTCTGCGCCTATGTCCGCTCCGATGCGCTCGAGGAGGGCCGCAGCGCCGAGCTGCTCGCCCTGATCACGGCGTTCTTGAAGGACTATGAAAACGGCAAGCTGTGGAGGGAAGCATGAGGACAAAACTGATTGCCTTTGATCTCGACGGCACGCTCCTGCACGACGACAAGACGATCGCGGCGCGCTCGCTGCGCGCGCTGCAGGCAGCCCACGATCACGGCGCGCTGATCGTCCCGGCGACGGGGCGGATCTACAAGGTCATTCCCGCCGCGCTGAAGCTCCAGCCCTTTTCGCGTTATTTCATCACGATCAACGGCGCTTATGTCTATGACGCGGAGGCGGATACCGCGCTCTACCGCGCCGAGATCGGAAACGAGCTGGCCATCCGGCTGATGGACTATATGGACGGCCTCGACGTGCTCTATGACTGCTACAAGGACAACTGGGGCTTTGTCTCTCAGTATTTTCTCGACCACGCGGGGGACTATATCGCCGACAAAGGCATCCTCGAGATGTTCCGCCGCTCACGCACGCCGGTCGAGGATCTGAAGGACTACCTGCGCGCCGACGGCGGCAGCATCCAGAAGACCCAGATGCACTTCCGCGATCTGCGCGAGCGAAAGCGCCAGCTCGAGCTGCTCCCTTCCCTCTTCCCGGAGATCGCGGTCAGCACGTCCATCCCGACGAACATCGAGCTGAACATCGCCGCGGCCAACAAGGGCGACGCGCTCAGGGCGCTGTGTGCCGCGCTCGGCATCGCGCCGGAGGAGACGGTCGCCTTCGGCGACGGGACGAACGACACGAGCATGATCCGCGCCGCGGGCGTCGGCGTCGCGATGGGCAACGCGGACTTTTCCGTCAAGGCCGCGGCCGACACGGTATGCGACGACAACGAGCACGACGGCGTGGCCAAGTTTATCGAGCGGCTTTTGGCAGAGACGTAAAAAACCCGGGACTGTGAAATCTTTTTCACAGTCCCGGGGTTTTTTGGTTTTTAGACTTTAGGCTTTAGTTTTTAGTCTCGTCCTCTAAAAACCAGAAACTAGAAACTAAAAACTACCGCACCGCGTCATCCGAGCTTGTCGCCGTTCTGCACGTCCTTGTCCGGGCGGATCAGCACGACGCCGCCCTCGCTGTAGGTGCCGAGCACCAGCACCTCGGACATGAAGTCCGCGATCTGACGCGGCGGGAAGTTCACGACGGCCAGCACCTGCTTGCCGATGAGCTCCTCGGGCGTATAGTGCTGCGTGATCTGCGCCGAGGACTTCTTTGTGCCGAGCTCCGGGCCGAAATCCACGACGAGCTGATAGGCTGGCTTTCTGGCCTTGGCAAAGACCTTTGCCTCCATGATCGTGCCGACCCGGATATCCAGCTTCATAAAATCGTCAAAGGTGGCCATCCTGTGGACTCCTTTCCAAAAACTAGAAACTAGAAATTAGAAACCAGATACTACCTCTCCAGCCACGCGCAGGCCGCGAGAGCCGCCACCGCGCCGTCCGCGACGGCGGTGGTCAGCTGGCGTACCTTCTTCGCGCGGCAGTCGCCCGCGACGAAGAGCCAGGGTGTCTTTGTCACGCAGCTTTCGTTCGACGCGGCATAGCCCTGCTCATTGAGCTCAAGATGGGCGGCAAACGCGCCGTTGTCCGGCTCGTGGCCGATCGCGACGAACAGCCCGTCGACCTTCAGCTCGCGTTCTTCTCCGTTCTGCCGCACGACGACGCCCGTCAGCTCGTCCTCGCCGACAAGGCGCGTGATCGCGGCATTTAAGACAAACTCGACGTTGCTCTTCTCCCGCAGCGCGCGCACCAGCGCCTCCTCACCGCGGAAGCTGTCGCGCCGGTGGATGAGATAGACGCGGCTCGAGGTCTCGGAGAGGAGCATCGCGTCCTGCAGCGCGCTGTTGCCGCCGCCGCTGACGGCCACGGGCAGATCCTTGAAGAACGCGCCGTCGCACACCGCGCAGTAGCCCACGCCGGAGCCGACAAGCTCCTCCTCGCGCTCCACGCCGAGCATCCGCGGCTTGGCGCCGGTCGCAAGGATCACGGCGCGTCCCTCATAGACGGCGCCGAACTCGCAGTTCACGCGGCGGAAATCGCCGCAGTCCTCGATCCCGGTGACCTCTTCGATCTCGACCTCAGCGCCCTGCGCCATAGCCTGCTCGGCCATACGGTCGCCCAGGTCCGTGCCGGAGATCGACACGACCGAGGGGAAGTTCTCCACCTTCGGGCTCCAGGTGATCTGGCCGCCGAGCGCGGCCTTCTCTAAAATGAGGACGCTCTTGCCCGCGCGGCGGGCATATACGGCGGCCGTCAGCCCCGCGGGGCCGCCGCCGATCACGATGATATCATACATGGCAGTTTACTCCTTATCTGATAGAAAAAGGGCCGGCGGCGCCGGCCCTTTTTATTATGGCAGATCAGCCTGCGAGATACTGCTTGATCGCACCGGCGCCGGCGTACTTTTCAAAGCCGCCCTTGCCGTCGGTCACGACGAGCGTCGGGGTCTGCTTGACGCCGAACTCGCGCGCCATGTCCATGTGCTCGTCCGCCAGGATCTTCTCATACTCCTTGCCCGCCTTGGCGAGGTAGTTCGCCGCCATCGTGCAGTTGGGGCAGGACACGCGGGAAAAGAGGATCGTGCGCTTCTCGTTCGCATCCGCGGCCGGGGCCTGGACGGCGGGAGCGGGCTCTTCCTTCTTGTCCGCGTAGATCGGACCGTTGTGCGTCAGATGAGAATTCTCGATGACGTACTCGCGGCGCTCCTTGTACTCCTGGGTCTTGCCGGCGTTCCAGTTCTGGACCGGGCGGTAATAGCCGGTGATGCGGCTGTATACCTCGGCGCTCTCGCCGCAGTAGGGGCAGGTGAACTGCTCGCCGGTGAGATAGCCGTGATGCTTGCACACGGAGTAGGTCGGGGACATCGTGTAGTACGGCAGCTTGTAGTTCTCGGCGATCTTGCGCACGAGGTTGGCCGCGGCCTCCCAGCTCGGCAGCTTTTCGCCGAGGAAGGCATGGAACACGGTGCCGGAGGTGTAGAGCGTCTGCAGCTCGTCCTGGATGTCGAGCGCGGCGAAGATGTCCTCGGTGAAGCTGACAGGCAGGTGAGAGGAGTTGGTGTAGTACGGGGTGCCGCCCGGCTCCGCGGCGGTGATGATGTCGGGGAACATCTCGACGTCATGCTTGGCCAGACGGTAGGAGGTGGACTCGGCCGGGGTGGCTTCGAGGTTGTACAGGTCGCCGTACTGCTCCTGGTAGTCGCTCAGACGCTCACGCATGTGGTTGAGGACGTTCTTGGTGAACTCCTGGCACTCGGGGTGGGTCATATCCTTGCGGATCCACTTGGCGTTCAGGCCCGCCTCGTTCATGCCGACGAGACCGATCGTGGAGAAGTGGTTGGCAAAGGTGCCGAGGTAGTGCTTGGTGTAGGGGTACAGGCCCTCGTTGAGGAGCTTGGTGATGACGTCGCGCTTGACCTTCAGGCTGCGCGCGGAGATGTCCATCATCTTGTCGAGACGCTTGTAGAAGTCAGCCTCGTCCGCGGCGAGATAGGCGATGCGCGGCATGTTGATCGTCACGACGCCAATCGAGCCGGTGGACTCGCCGGAGCCGAAGTAGCCGCCGGACTTCTTGCGCAGCTCTCTGAGGTCGAGACGCAGACGGCAGCACATCGAACGCACGTCGCTCGGCTCCATGTCGGAGTTGATGTAGTTCGAGAAGTAAGGCGTGCCGTACTTGGCGGTCATCTCGAAGAGGAGCTTGTTGTTCTCGGTGGGAGACCAGTCAAAGTCGCGGGTGATCGAATAGGTCGGGATCGGGTACTGGAAGCCGCGGCCGTTGGCGTCGCCCTCGATCATGATGTCGATGAAGGCCTTGTTGACCATGTCCATCTCGGCCTTGCAGTCGCCGTAGGTGAAGTCCATCTCCTTGCCGCCGACGATCGCGGGCTGATCCTTCAGGTCGGCCGGAACGGTCCAGTCGAGCGTGATGTTGCTAAACGGCGCCTGGGTGCCCCAGCGGGACGGCGTGTTCACGCCGAAGACGAAGGACTGGATGCACTGCTTGACTTCCTTGTAGCTGAGGTTGTCGATCTTGACGAACGGAGCGAGATAGGTGTCAAAGGAGGAGAAGGCCTGTGCGCCGGCCCACTCGTTCTGCATGATGCCGAGGAAGTTGACCATCTGGTTGCAGAGCGTGGAGAGGTGGCTAGCCGGGGAGGAGTTGATCTTGCCGGGGATGCCGAGGCCTTCCTTGATCAACTGCTTGAGACTCCAGCCCGCGCAGTAGCCGGTCAGCATGCTCAGGTCGTGCAGATGGATGTCGCAGTTGCGGTGGGCGTTCGCGATCTCCTCGTCATAGACCTCGCTGAGCCAGTAGTTGGCGGTGATGGCGCCGGAGTTTGACAGGATCAGACCGCCGACGGAATAGGTGACGGTGGAGTTTTCCTTCACGCGCCAGTCCTCGACGTGCAGGTACTTGTTGACGGTATCCTTATAGTCAAGGTAGGTGGACTTCATGTTGCGCAGTTTCTCGCGCTGCTTGCGGTAGAGGATGTAGGCCTTGGCCACATTCTCGTATCCGCCGCGGGAGAGAACGGCCTCCACGCTGTCCTGGATGTCCTCGACGGCGACCTTGCCGTCCTTGATCTTCGGCAGGAAGTCCGCGCTGACCTTCAGCGCCAGAAAATCGATGACGCTGTCGTTATACTCGGTCTTGGTCGCGTCGAACGCCTTCTTGATGGCGTCCGCGATCTTGTTGATGTTAAAGTCGACGATCTTGCCGTCTCTTTTTACTACTTCGTACATATCCTTATCCTCCTGTTTGGAGCAACCGCTGTTCCATACGTCTTCGGCGCCTCGAGGACCATTTGCGTCCTGCCTTCACCACTTTTTCTTGAAATACACAAAGTATGTCTGCAAAAAAGTGTCATCGGCAGGGCACAAATTCTCTCGCGATCCGCTCTTGCCGCATGGAGCATCGTTTGCTCTTCTTTTCTCTCTTTTTTCGTTTGCTGTGCTTGTCTTTACACGCCCCGAACTTCAACGGAGGGGACGATCGGCCGGACGGCGTCCGCCAGCTCGTGCATCTCTTTTTCGCCGAACGCGCCCAATCCCTCGAGCGCGATGATGTCGCCGCTGTCCTTGAACTGCTGGAGGTAATACTCCTTCGCGCCCGCGATCCACTTTGCCGCCTCGACAAGACTCTCAGCGGTGTGCAGCCCGCGCACGACCGTGGTGCGGAACTCATACTCCACCTCGCCGCTCAAAAGATAATCCTTCGAGCGCTCGACCGGCGCGAGATCGAATTTCTCGATGCCGACGGTCTTGCCGTAGAGGGCGGGGGCGTTTTTGATGTCCATCGCCACGCGGTCG
>Ga0247611_10006003_pt1 | contig 15751 bp, 15 predicted proteins | sample 177DNAGHGhighgp2_FD_192422 | JGI IMG/M metagenome (GOLD analysis project Ga0247611, IMG submission 192422) | Sheep rumen microbial communities from Palmerston North, Manawatu-Wanganui, New Zealand - 1770 DNA GHGhigh gp2 | ecosystem: Host-associated > Mammals > Digestive system > Stomach > Rumen...
CCCCAACGCCGACCATGATGATTTCACAGATTTAGATATTGATTTTGAATAAATAATTTCCAATCGCAGATTTATCTATTATAATACCAAAAAAAGGGATCATTATGACGGATGCAAATAACCAAATTGCAATCTATGTCGCCGAAAACGGTCAAACCCAAATAGATGTCAAAATCCAAGATGACACCGTTTGGTTGACGCAGGCACAAATGTCCGCGTTATTTGAAACAAATAGAACAGCGATTGCGAAACACATAAAAAACATTTTAAATGATGGCGAATTGGCAGAAAACTCAACTTGTGCCAAAATTGCACAAGTTCAAAAAGAAGGCAATCGAACAATAACGCGTCATATAAAATATTATAACCTGGATATGATTCTGTCTGTTGGATATCGTGTGACATCTAAAACTGCAACGCAATTTCGTATCTGGGCGACCAAGACATTGAAAGATTACCTGGTCCAGGGTTATGTTATAAATCAAAAGGTTATTGCAGAACAAAAATCTAAGTTGTTGACCCTGCAGAAAACCCTGGATTTGATGACACGCAGTATCGAAAATCAAACCGAGAATATGGACCAAGTCCAAGAAATATCGCGCGTTTTGAACGATTTCGTGCGGGGGCTAAATTTACTGGACGATTTTGACCATAAAACATTGGATAGGGTTGGCAAAACCAAAACTGACGCGGTTGTGATTGGTGCCGATGAATTTTTGTCTGTGGTTGACCAAATGAAAGGAAACTTTGCAAGTGATGTGTTCGCGCGGCAGAAAGACCAAGGCTTTTATAGTTCCGTCGGGCAAATTTATCAAACCTTTGATGGGAAAGAGCTGTATCCGTCATTGGAAGAAAAAGCGGCGACTTTGCTTTATCTGATTGTGAAAAACCACAGTTTTGTGGACGGCAATAAACGCATAGGCGCAAGTTGTTTTCTGTATTTCCTTGACCGGAACAAGATGTTATATGACGAAAATGGACAGATGTTGATGGACAGCGCGACATTATTCGCCCTGACATTGTTGATTGCGGAAAGCAAGCCGACCGAGATGGAAACCGTGAAACAGGTTGTTATAAGTGTCCTGAACCAACGCCGGGCATGAAGATTTCGCAGATTTAAATATTGATTTTGAAACTTAATTTATTATGATAAAATCCATCTAAGGTATATGGACAAAGGGTTTAATGATGCATTTGACTTGGCGACAAAAAGATTTCAATGATGATATAGAATTTATTTTGTTTAATCAGCGTGATGAAACGCCGGAGTGGTGGCGCAAACAATTGTTTCGTGCATATCCAGAATTAAATTATGAATACACAAAATCTTTACCGGAATCCGAATGCTTTGAATATATTACCGAACAAATGCGGATTCAGGCGCAAAAATGGCAAGGTAATATAAATAAATCTATCAAGATGTTTGAAAGTGCGTGGGCGCCGATAGCAAAAAAATTGAATGCCGCGTATAGTTCTGCTTTTGATAATGATTGCACAAATATCTTGAATGATATGGTGGCCGAGGTTGGGTTGGATCCTATTTGCCCGCGTAATATCTCTGACCACAGTTTCCATGTCTATCACTATTTTGAAACCACGTATGCAATGTCAACAGCATTGCACGAAATAACTCATTTTGCATGGTTTTACTTTTGGCAAAAGCATTTCAAGGATAACCCAGGTGAATATGATTATCCTAATATAAAATGGTTGCTGTCTGAAATTGTTGTTGAAACAATTATTCGTAATTCAAAAATAAATGATTTGGTTGAACAACCAAAGTGGATTGCGTATCCATATTTCTATGATATGGGCATTAACGGTGAATTGATATTCGAAACAATGAAAAAGTTGTATTTGGAACGCAAAGATATTTATGATTTTATGGAAAAGTCGTTTGAATGGATTAAAGTAAACGAAACTGAATTACGGGCAAAAATAACAGAAGCAGAAGGGTAACGATTACAAACAACTAAAAAATATGGTATAATTATGACTATGACAGACGAACAAAGAATAAATTCGATTAAAGCTATATTGCAAAAGCAAAGGCACCCAGAACATCGAGACGCGGGTGATAAAGCTGATATACTTATCAACAGAACCAAGAATTACCCAGGTATAACCGAAAAATCTACAGATTTCGAACGTTTTTTTGCAATAAGTGGCAAAGATGCTTATGAAAGTGGTTACCAATGGTCGTGTGGAACCGAGGCAAAGACATTTTGTTATCTAAATTCAACATTGCCCAAAAACGAGCAATTAGAAGTTAAGATTATGATAAGCACGCATCCTGATCATCTGATAGACAGTATGGCTAACCATACTTTGCCATGTGTGAAAATGGGCGATGGCAAATGGTATGCAATTGAACCGCAGAGAAATGTAGTTGAAAATCGACCACGTCATCCACTTTATCCAGATATCCCTTTCATTATGGATGAGATAAAAGTTGGTAATAAGATACATCACATAAAAGAACGTATGGCTGGTATACCATATGAAATAACAGCGGTTATGTCATGGCCAGAATATGAGAAAAAATGTTCTGATTTTGGAACTTTTCTGAAATATGGATCAAAGCGCGACAGAAAGACAAAAACAATTGTTGCGGCAATAGAAACGGTATTAAAACAAATAAATTCAAATGGACCCGGTAATGTATATAATTTCTGTAAATTAATGCAAGATTCCAAATTGCCGATAAAAGTTATCAAACCTCAAGATGGAAATTATAGAGTGCTATTATTAAATACAAACGGGGAATTGTATACTTTTAGTACAAATCATAAGTATTTAATGATAAGTAAACTGCATGATAAAATAGAACAGGAATGGACCATGTCCGATTACATAAAATGGTTTGAGAAAAATACTATAAATAAAAGCAAAGGACGCAAGTAATCAATAGATGTACAAATATAATTAATAGTTTTGTGCATGGCAGGGAAGACAAATGAAACCATTATTGCAATTTCCACAAACAATAAAGACACCGCGATTGATTTTGCGTGCGGTTGCACCAACCAAAGAAAACGCAACAAAGCTTTTGAGTATTATTGATCAAAATCGTGATTATCTTATGGAATGGCAGGGACACTTTGGCGAACTAAACACCGTTGAAGATGTGGAGGGATACTTAAATAAACGGTCAAATTAAGTCAAAACCAATCAAGGTGTGTGTTTTTATATTTACCAGAATGATAACATTATCGGTCGAATTCGCTTTTTTAATATCCAGGATAACGGATGCGAAATAGGGTACTGGTTGATTAAATCGGCAGATGTACGGGATATTCGCGCATTATGTTATGTAATTCAGTATCTGAATCCATGGGTTACAATTTTTGTGCCGGGTGCGGATAAACAACAATTGCCATTTGCAAAACATAAAACGGCATTGTTAAATTATTTGCAGAAACACGGCAGGTAAATTTTTTATTCAAAAACAAAATATATTTGACTGGCTGAGGGGGGGTGTGATAGAATTCTTGCGGGTTAGTTTGGCTAAAAGGTAAAATGTGAACCGAGAGGAGAGATTATGGAGAAAAATTATTCTGCTTATATTGAAGCGCCAGAACTATCAGAAAAATATATTGATGCTGGTACATATGAAATAGAGCGTGCTTTGGAATCTATTTATGATGATCCCAGTGAAGATTGGCCCTCGTTGGATTATGGCGCCGGTCAGGATAATTCAAGGGCCAGGTATATGAATATAAAAGATTTAAGAGAGGCGATTATACATGAACGTCGGCGTGATTCTGATGGGTATTATCGCGATAAATATTGGTTGCATGAGGATTTTATAGATACGTTCTGTAAGGTAATGGGCTTCAAGAGAAAATGGATGCCAAATAAAGATTATCGAATTGCAGATTATCGTGGGACACCCATATGGAAGACGGAAAAAAAGTTGTGGGATTATATAGGGACAGATAGCTGGGATTTTGACAAAGCGCTGCGCCCCACGTTGAAAAAGTTCGCTGCAAAATGTCCGGCGGCGGTTAAGGCAGATGGTGATAATAAATCACTTATGTTCAATTTGTTGTATCTTGCCGATTTTTGTGATTTTGCCAAGTGTTCACCAATTCCTGTCCCAATAAAAACAGATGAATGGAAAACTGCCGATGAATTGAAAGCGGATTATATTGATGGTGTCGGTGTAAAAAAGATTGCGGCGGCCATGGGGGTGTTTGCAACCCGGGAATATGTTGAACCGCCAGTAGAAGAAGACCTTGATATAGAAGAAGAATTTTTTGATAGAACATTAGAACCAGAGTATTATGCGCCTTTGTCAAAGAGTTTTAATATGGGTTCATGTGTCGTTCTTATGAATCCAGATACAGACAAACCGGAACTTTGTTTGAATGTTAAGAATATTGGTAAGTTTATAGAATTTTTGAATGCTGATCAAAAGAAAAAAATTGATGCGTCAACGTTAAAACATGGAATCAACGCGGTTAAAACTTTGGATGATCTAAAGCGGTTTAAAACTCCAAAATCGGATGGGTGGAGCATGTAAAATCTGTTAAAATTAAAACCCTTTGATAACGTTGTTATCAAAGGGTTATGTTTGTGGTCGCGATGTTTTTTACATCATGCCTGGCATGGCGCCCGGCATTTGTGATGCGGGTTTTTCTTCGGGAATTTCAACCATAACCGCGCCGGTGGTAAGCAATACGCCCGCCGTCGATGCCGCCGCCATGATTGCGGTTTTTACAACCTTGGCCGGGTCAATAATTCCCGCCTTCATCATATCGACATATTCGCCGGTTTGCGCGTTGTATCCAAAATTATATTCTTTGTTTTCAGAAACCTTGCCCACGACGATTTCGCCCGACACGCCGGCGTTTTCCGCAATTTGTGCACACGGCGCAACAATTGCACGACGAACGATATCGATACCGACATTTTGATCGGCGTTTTCGCCCTTGGCCTTGGCTAATGCCGCGCCCGCACGCAACAGTGCAACACCACCGCCCGCGACAATTCCGTCCGCCACCGCGGCGCGTGTCGCCGCCAATGCATCGTCAACGCGGTCTTTCTTTTCTTTGACTTCTACTTCGGTCATGCCGCCAACCTTGATAACCGCGACACCACCAACGATTTTGGCAAGACGTTCCGACAATTTTTCACGGTCATAGTCACTGGTGCTTGTCTTTATATTCGCACGAATTTCGTCCGCGCGTGCGGCAATCGCCTTTTTATCGCCCGTGCCACCAACAATAAGTGTTGTTGATTTATCGACAACAACGCGCTTTGCCGCGCCCAACACCGCCGGCGTCAGGTTTTCGAATGTCATGCCCATATCGTCCGACACAACCGTTGCGCCCGTCACAATTGCGATATCGCGCAACATTTCTTTGCGACGGTCGCCAAAACCAGGTGCCTTGACCGCGCAAACCTTTAATCCGCCGCGCAGACGGTTCAACACCAATGTCGCCAACGCTTCGGATTCAACATCTTCGGCGATAATAAGCAACGGTTTGCCCTGTTGTGCGATGGGTTCCAGAATTGGCAACAACGCCTGAATCCCCGTGATTTTCTTTTCAGAAACAAGTATTTGTGCGCCGTCAAGTTCCGCAATCATTTTCTCGCTATTGCTGACAAAGTATGGTGACATAAACCCTTGGTCAAATTGCATTCCTTCGACGACATCGATTTCGGTGTCCAATCCCTTGGCTTCTTCGACGGTAATAACGCCTTCTTTGCCAACGCGTTCCATTGCATCGGCGATTTTTTTACCAATGTCCGCGTCACCGTTTGCAGAAATCGTTGCAACCTGGGCAACTTCGGAACTGTTTTTCACCGGGCGGGCGTGCGATTCAATATCCGCCACGACCGCGGCGGTTGCGATGTCAATTCCGCGCTTTATGTCCATTGGGTTCATGCCCGCGGCGATAACGCGACGACCTTCACGAAAGATTTTTTGGGCCAACACCGTTGCCGTTGTTGTTCCGTCACCGGCATCATCGCCCGCCTTTTTCGCAACTTCCTGTATCATGCGTGCGCCAATGTTTTCCGCCGGGTCTTGCAAAGATACCGCCTTGGCCACCGTGACACCATCCTTGGTTGCGACCGGCGCGCCATACGATTTATCAATAACGACCGTGCGACCCTTTGGACCCATGGTAATTTTTACCGCATCGGCAAGTTTGTCAACGCCCGCCGCGATTTTATCAGTATTAAAAATAATATCTTTTGCCATAATTTTCCCCTTTATTTAATTATTCCCAAAATATCGGATTCTTTGACAAGAACATATTCCTTGCCATCAATTTTAACCTCGTTCGCGGACGCCGCCCATTTTGCGACCAAAACAATATCTTTGGGCTTTACGGTCATCGCCATGCGCGCGCCGTTTTGAAATTCGCCATCGCCGACCGCGATAACCTCGCCACGTGCGGGCTTTTCCCGCGCAGTGTCCGGAATAATGATTCCGCCGGCGGTTTTGTTGTCTTCATCCATTCGTTTGATAAGCACATAGTTATTTAATGGTTTAAACATAAACTACTCCTTTTGTTATATTCTGTGCCAACTTCGATAAACAAGATATAATGAATAAAAACAATGTTTCAAGGGTTGGTGTTTTAATCCCTTGCCTTTGGTTTGAAAAGGGGCTATGATTGGGCGAAATAAAAAAAGGGGATTTAAGATATGGCAAATTTAATTGTTGACGGAAACTGGGCGGCGGCGGATGTCGCGTATCGGTGTGTGGACTTTGCGGCGATTTACCCGATTACCCCAAGCAGTACGATGGGTGAATTGGCGGATGAATGGTCGTTTCAGCACAAGAAAAATATCTGGGGCGCAATTCCACAGATAATAGAGATGGAATCCGAAGGTGGCGCGGCCGGCGCGATGCATGGCGCGTTGCAAATGGGGACACTTGCCACGACTTTTACCGCGTCACAGGGATTATTGCTTATGATTCCGAATATGTATAAAATCGCCGGGGAACAAACGCCGTTTGTTATGCATGTGGCGGCGCGGGCACTTGCGACACACGCGTTGTCGATTTTTGGTGACCACAGTGATGTTATGGCGGTGCGGTCAACCGGGTTTGCGTTGCTTTCGTCGCACAATGTGCAACAGGCACATGATATGGCGGCGATTGCGCATGCGGCAACAATTCGTGCGCGCGTGCCGTTCCTGCATTTCTTTGACGGGTTCCGAACAAGTCACGAAGAATCAAGGTTAAACCGTATCGATGATGATGTTTTGCGTAAAATGATTCCCGAAGATTTGGTCGCGCGCTATCACGCGATGGGGATGAATCCCGATAATCCGACAATTCGTGGCACCGCGCAAAATCCCGATGTATATTTCCAGGGGCGCGAGGCCGCAAATGAACTTTACGCCGCGACACCGAAAATTGTGGCGGAATGTATGGATGAATTCGCGCGCCTTACGGGGCGCCGGTATGGGTTGGTTGAATATGTCGGCGATAAAAAGGCGGAAAATATAATCGTTGCGATGGGCTCTGCGTGCGAAACGATTGAAGAAACGATTGCGCATTTGCCGGCTGGATTTGGCCTGATTAAGATTCATCTTTATCGGCCGTTCCCGGTGGATGCGTTTTTGGCGGCGTTGCCAAAGGCCGTAAAACAAATTGCGGTGCTTGACCGGACAAAGGAACCGGGCGCGGTTGGTGAACCACTTTATGTGGATGTGAAATCAGTTGTTGGCGATCGGGCACGTGTGTGTGGTGGGCGCTATGGTTTGGGGTCCAAAGAATTCAAACCGCGTGATGTCGCCGCCATATTTGAAAATATGAAGCGCGGGACATTGCATCATAATTTCACGGTTGGAATTGATGATGATTTGACGGGGCTGTCGCTTAAAACCGATCCGGCATTTTCGGTTGAAGACCCGAATATAAAAACCGCGATTTTGTATGGTATCGGCAGTGACGGAACCGTTGGCGCGGTGAAAAATATCGTAAAAATTGTTGGGGAAAATTCCGAACTGTATCCGCAATCTTATGCGGTGTATGATTCGAAAAAATCCGGTGGGCTTACCGCGTCGCATATTCGTTTTTCGGATAAACCTATTCAAAGCCAGTATTTGGTAGAGGTTGCAGATTTCATAAGTGTTTCAAACTTTATGATTGCCCAGCGGTTTGATGTGTTTCAGTCCTTGCGCGCCGGGGGAACGGTTATGATAAATACATCAATGTCGCCGGATGTGGCGTTTGCAAATTTGCCAAAATCTGTGCAGGAACACCTTATGCGGTTGCGTGCAAATGTGTATTTTTTGGACGCGAACGGCGCGGCGGCGGAATTGGGATTGGGAAATCGAATCAATACATTTATAATGTTGAACTTCTTTAATTTAACGCGCGTGATTGACCCGTCCGTTGCCGCCGAATCCGCCAAGACCGCGATTGAAAAAACGTATAAGAAAAAAGGTATGGATGTGGTTGCCGCGAACTGGGCGGCGGTGGACAGGGCGGCGGGATATTTGAAACACTTTGATATGCCGTCGTCGGTGTCGAATTTTGCACCGGACTTTGTGCCGGCGATGACCGCGGACGCGCCGACCGTGATTGCGGGAACACTTGGTGAAATGGCGGCGGGGCGCGGCGATGCAATTCCGGTGTCGCGGTTTCGTGTTGGTTCTGAATTCGGCGCGGGCCAGTATCCGGTTGGGACGTCGAAATATGAAAAGCGTGCTGTTGCCGCGCGTGTCGCAAAGTGCGATTTGGAAAAATGTATTCAGTGTGGAAAATGTTCAATGCTGTGCCCGCATGCGGCGATTCGGATTAAGGCATTGACCGCAGAGCAGGCGGATGCCGCACGCGGGCGGGGTGTTATTGTGGTGCCGATGAAAACGCCTGAATTGGGCGCAAATATGTATTTCACAATCAGTGTTTCGCCGGCGGATTGCACGGGGTGCGGGCTGTGTGTGAAAAATTGTCCAACTTCCGCCCTTTCCATGGTTGATGCAAATGCCGATGACCAAAAGGTGTTTGATGAAGTAGTAAAATTGCCGGATATGCCGCGCGAAAAATTGAACCTGAATTTGCCAAAGCATATCGAACTGTTGCCACATTACTTTGAATTTCCGGGCGCGTGCGCGGGCTGTGGCGAAACGCCGTATATTAAAATGATGGCGCATTTGTTTGGTGACCATATGGTTGTTGCAAATGCGACGGGGTGTTCTTCGATTTATGGGGCGAATTTGCCGACAACGCCGTGGACATGTGACACAAATGGGCGCGGGCCGGCGTGGTCGAATTCACTGTTCGAAGATAATGCCGAATACGGCTTGGGTATGCGGGTTGCATTGAACCAGCGGCGCGATATGTTGCGTGGGTTGCTGTTCGAATTGGGTATAGAAAATGTTGAAGAAATCTTTAATGAAACGGACATCAACAAACAACGCGAAATTAAAGAAGATTTGGCAAAGAAATTAAAGAAAATTGATTCGCCTGATGCACGTTTGGCTGAAAGTATGCTGGGCGATGTTGTGCAGAAATCCGTGTGGATTGTTGGTGGCGACGGTTGGGCGTATGATATTGGATATGGTGGGTTGGACCATGTGTTGCACAGTGGTGAAAATGTGAATATCTTGGTTCTTGATACCGAAGGGTATTCGAATACCGGGGGCCAGCAATCCAAGGCGACACCATTCGGCGCAAGTATGAAATTTGCAATTGGCGGAAAAAATCATGCCAAGAAAGATTTGGGCATGATTGCGATGATGTCGGGTGCGTATGTTGCGCAAATTGCGTTGGGTGCAAATCCGGTTCAGGCAATAAAGGCATTTCGCGAGGCGGAAAGTTTCAATGGCCCGTCAATAATACTTGCCTATGCGCCGTGTATCGCGCATGGGTTCGCGTTGCAAAATGGTCCGGAACATCAAATGCAAATGGTGAACACGGGTGCGTGGCCGCTGTATCGGTTTGATCCGCGTCTGATTGTTGAAGGGCACAATCCATTGGTGATGGATTCAAATGTGGATAATTTGGCGCCACTCGAAGATTTCCTTAAGACCGAAACGCGGTTCGGTGCGGCGCGTGCGGCGAATCCGAACTTTGATAAATTGGTCGAATATGCCAAGGAAAATAACGAGTATCGGACGCAACTTAAAAAATACATCGCGCACTTTGCGATGATGCAGGCGAACACGGTCAAAGAAAACGGGGAGGGATAAAATGAAAAAAATAATTTTAATTTTGTCATTGGCGCTTTGCGCGTGCACTTTTCAGACGAAACACCGTGGATATGTATTCCCAAAAGATTTGGACGTGCAGGTCGCAAAGATAAAAACCACGAATCAGTTGGAAGATTTAATTGGTTCGCCCCAGGTTAAAACCATTTATGGGGACGAGGTTTGGATTTACTTTGGCGAAGATGAAAACTATCATGGTCCGTTCCCGCTGTCGTATGATGAAAAAACGGTGTTGCTTGCATGGGTAAAGGGCGGGCGTGTGACAAAAACACAAATTTTGCACGATGATGATTTGCCTGATGTGTGCATTGATTCTGATGAAACTGAAATTCCGGCGGCAATTGAACTTAACGCGTTGCAAGAATTGTTTAATAATATCGGCCGGTTTAGTCCGGGCGCACTTGGGCAATAAAAAACATGTTTGCAAAATGTGCGAAAAAAGTGTAAAATTGGGGCAAAGGAAGGAATATGAAAAAATTTTTATTTGCTCTTTTGATTTGTGGTAATGCGTTTGCGGGTGATTGCGGACCGGGCTATGTCTTGGTGGACAAGGGTAAGATTGACGGTATCGTGGCCAAGGAATGTCAGAAATTATGGTGCGTTGATTTGGAAACTGGGCGTCCAATGGGTTCGGGTGATCGTGCGGCGACCGGTTATGTTATGACGGCCGCGCCGGTTGAATTGTGTGACGTGTCCGGGGAATGTGTTGAATGCTTTGGTGACCGCAAATGGTGCACCGGGGTGCCAAAGGGCGTGTGGAATGCGGAATATGGCGCATATACGCGTGGCGGTGTAGATTCGGCAACATATACATCATCGCAAAAGGGCGGATGTTTTAGTTGGAATTTGGAAAAACCGGTATGTCCCGCGGGCGAAGATGCGATTTTGCAAGATGGCGAGTGGGTTTGTGCGATTCGGGTCCAAGGTTCCGGAAATACTGGGCGTGCGCCGGCGGTGCGTCGAACCGGAACGCGGATGCGTGGAACATTGCGTAAATAGTTCGATTTTTAGACGAGAATCTTTTCGGGCGAAAAAATCGCCCGATTTATTTGTTTTTCTGATATTTTTATGTTATAATGTGCGGGAATTAGAGAGAATGGCAATATAAAGAGTGATGCTATGCCAAGTAAAAAATTGGAATTTAAAAACGGTCAATATGTGGTCTATCCGACCCAGGGTGTCGGTAAACTTGTGCGCACCGAAGAGCAGGTCATCGGCGGACAAAAAATAAAAATGCTGGTTATCGATTTTGAAAAAAGTCGTATGACGTTGCGTGTTCCGTTGGAACGGGCGGAAATTTCCGGACTGCGACCGCTTTCATCCGCAAAAAAGATGGACGAAGCGATTGCCGCCGCCAAAGGCAAGGCCGGCGCAAAACGTATGATTTGGGCGCGGCGTGCGGCGCAGTACGAAGAAAACATAAATTCGGGTGACCCCATGAAATTGGCCGAGGTTGTACGTGACCTGCAACGGCGGAATCCGACCGACACGATTCCTTTTTCGGCGCGGCGTTTATATATGCGCGCGTTGGAACGTATGGCCCAAGAATTTGCCGTGTTGCACAAAATGGATGTAGAGGCCGCATCCGAAAAAATCGAAGATATTATCGGTGTGCCAAAAGAAATTGACCTTAATGCCGTTGACGAAGATGAAGAAGAGCAGGAAGAATTTCCAGAACAAGAAGAAAGTTAAAAAACGCCCGTTGGGCGTTTTTTAGTGTTATCCGTCTTCGTTCGTCACCGCATGGCGGTGACGTGACTACGCCGAGACTGCGCCAGAGCTTTGCCCTGGCTTGGTGTAAGTGGTTAGTGAAAACGGTCGCAAAAGCGACCGTTTTTTACAAAAATATTTGTGCTAAACTTCCTGCACTATTTTCCACGTGTCCATATTTGTTTCCATGCGACCTGACGTTCTGCAACTGTTGTTTTATGGGTTGCTTCGGCCTTTTCGATTTCTGCAGATAAATCAAAATGCTGATTATTATATACTTTATACGGACAAGCGCTTTTGGTGCATTTTGATTTGGTGGTATATAAAGGACATTGAAATTCTTTGACGTCGTCTTTTGTTCCTACATTGACAATACCATCTTCCCATACATGATCTTCTATGGCGTTTCTATATATGGTTACTGTGCATGGGAGTATGATGCCCCAATCCGCAACACTAGGTTCAATAAAAGGCGTTGGTTTGCTGATAAAGAAACCGGCGGTTGGTTGAATTTTTTCTTTGAAAATACGTTCATCTGCGCTTGTTAGTTTTATGCGCAGGTTGTTAATATCGTCTAATTTGGCTATAGATTTGTTTACCAATTTATACCATTTTTTGAATAGTTCAAATTTTTCTTTGATTGTCATGGAACACCCCTTTTTTTGTGTTTTGATTGAGGATATTATAATACGAAACTTTTCGTTGTCAAGCATAAATATCGGTTGGTGTTTTTGAAATTATTTCATAATTGTGGTTTTATTCCAGAGATTACTAACCACTTACACTACCCACTAACACTAACCACTTACATCGTGAAATCTTCGCCAAGGTAGACCTTTTTTACCATTTTATCGCGGATGATTTCGTCACTTGTGCCGTGTTTTAGAATCATGCCGTCATGCAAAACATAACTACGGTCCGTGATTCCAAGGGTTTCGCGGACATTGTGGTCGGTGATTATTACGCCAAGTCCACGATTTTTTAATTGTGACACCAAATCGCGGATTTCGTTCACGGCGATTGGGTCGATTCCGGCGAATGGTTCGTCAAGTAATATGAATTTTGGATCGTTGGCCAATGCACGTGCAATTTCAACGCGGCGGCGTTCACCACCGGACAGTGATGTTGCCGGGCTGTGCCGCAAATGCGATATAGAAAATTCTTCGAGCAGTGCATCCAGTTTCTTTTTGCGCGTTTTTTTATCCGGTTCGGTGACCTCCAGTATTGCCATGATATTTTGTTCGACATTAAGGCCGCGAAAAACACTGCTTTCCTGGGGCAGGTAACCGATGTGCAGACGTGCACGTTGATAAAACGGTAATTTAGTTATATCTTGGGAATTTAGGAAAATTTGTCCGCGGGACGCGTTTAATTGACCCGTTATGCAATAAAACGCCGTTGTTTTCCCCGCGCCATTTGGCCCCAGCAGTCCCACAGATTCCCCCTGGGCCGCAATCATAGAAATATCACGCAGAACCACGCGGCGACCGTATGATTTAGATAAATGTTCAATTTTTAATACAGATTGCTTTACCATTTTTATTCACCAAGCCTTAGTATTAATTCAGATGTTTGCATTTTGTGACCATCGTTCTTTGAAATTATATTCACATTTCCGGTAAGTTGCAAAACTTTTGTTTTTATATCATATTCGCCACCATTGGCGGAAAAACTTATTTTGTCTTTTTGACCGTTTTGCATTTGAACAGTATAGCCGGATATTTTTTCAAGTATAACAATGTTCGGACGGGTGTATTCCAAACGGCCACTTGCCGCGGTGATTTGAAACGGTTCGCCCTTGGCATCCGTTCCCGCAAGTGATGCACCCGACATTTTAAATTGATTCTGTATTACATCGGTCATGTTTATTATCGAAATTGGTGTCCATAATAATTGATGCGTGAAAAGTGCGCCGGCAACAAGTGCCGCAATCATTGTGATGCCCCATCCAGTAAAGAAAAATTGCCACAGCCGTTGCCACCGCCGATGGCGATTAGTTATGATTAAATTGCGTTTGTTTTTCGTCATGTGCATTATATTAGCCCACCGCAAACCAAAAAGCAATTTTTTATATTTGGTTGTTTTGTTTTTTTGTGATATAATTGTTTGCATAAGAGAATGTAGGAAATGAAAAAGTTTGGTACTTTTGTATGTTCGTCTTTGGCGGTGTTGGTATGCGCGGCGGCGTTTGGTGCCGCAAATGTTTTGATGCCGAAAAAGGCAGATTCGGTGGCAAAGCGTGATGCGTCAACATCGACAACCGGAACGGGCGCAAGTTTGTTGCCGACGGCACTTGGGTTGGTCACAAGTGTTATACAACTGAATCAACAACAAAAGGCGTTGACCGCGGAATGTGAACCGACGTCGCGTGAAATCACATTTGTGAATAATATGATAAAGGAATGGGCAAATGCCGGTGGGCGTAATCCTTTGACGTCATCAAGTGCAGTGCGGCCGTGTAGCGCGAATGAAAGTTATGCGACCACGGTGCGGTATGCGGGAAATGGACTTACGATTGATAATTCAACAATATGTTGGGATACATTTACGGATTCAGAGGCCCGACATGCCGTATGGGCCGGGTACCCAAAGGCGTCGGTTGCCGAATATTGTTCGGATGGTGGCGATAACCTTAGCCTGTGCGGTAAAGGCAGTCGCAAGAAAGTCACAAATATGTGGACGCTGTTTGATATGATTGATTTTGAAAACAAAGATTATACCCAGGGAGAGGCAACCCAGGCGGTGGCGTTATTGGAAAAAGCGACAAAGTGTTCCACTAATAAATTGGCGGCGAAAAGATTAGAAACATTTGGTGGCTTTATAACAAATACGATAAGTAATCTTGGGCAGCCAACGAATACTGATTCCATTATGGGCGCGGTTAGCAGTGTTGTGGGGCAAACCGGTTTTGGAAATATCGGTGGTATTGCAAATGTGGCGGCGCAGTTTTTAGATAGATAATAAAAATTGATTTTTATGTTTGTTTTTTGCTTTACTAAAATCCTTAAAAAATGTATAATGTATGATAAGGTAAGAGAAAGGATTTTTTCATGACATCAAAATCAAGTGTTTCGTTGTATGCAATTTCGCGTGTGTTGGCGGTTGTGGGCGTGCTGTCACTCGCCGCGTGTGCGCGTTCGAATGTTGGTACGGAATATAATGGTGGATATATGGCGACGCCGACCGTTGACTATGTCGAAGGGTTGGATGTGTATTCCGCGCCGCATCGGGATTCTTTCCTTAACCAATTGGCGATGAATTATCGTTCTTATGCAATTTATAATGCCCGGACCAGTGGATACCCCGATGTCGGCGAATTATTCGCACAAAAGGCGGTGGCGGCGTTTTCTGGCGAAGTGCCGTATCCCGAATCCATTGATAATTGGCCAATCGAAGATGACAATGCCGCATATGATTTGATGATGGCGTATAATGATATGGTTGAACTCTTTCAAAATGATGCAACCGTGACACAGCCGGAATTGGCGGCAGAGTTACAGGCTAAATATGATTGTTGGCTGTCGGCGACCGCAAGTGGTCAGGGCGCAACCGCGCGTGAATGTAAAACGCGTTTTGAAAATACATTGGTCGCGTTGCGTGATTGCACGGGTGGGCGTGTTATAAACCCGGTGGTGACCGAAACCACGGTTGAAGAAATGCGTGTTGATTCTGGACGGACGGTGAATCGGGTGCGTGGTGCGCAAATCGGAACTTTCTATCCCGAAACGACAAATATGTCTGCGATGCGCGGAACGAATCGGGCGCGTGATGGGGTTATTATCGTGAACAATGTGAATGTGCCGGAAAATCTTATAAACCCGGAACCGGTGCAACCGATGGTGTTTAATCAAAAAAAATATGG
>Ga0247611_10006004_pt1 | contig 15750 bp, 15 predicted proteins | sample 177DNAGHGhighgp2_FD_192422 | JGI IMG/M metagenome (GOLD analysis project Ga0247611, IMG submission 192422) | Sheep rumen microbial communities from Palmerston North, Manawatu-Wanganui, New Zealand - 1770 DNA GHGhigh gp2 | ecosystem: Host-associated > Mammals > Digestive system > Stomach > Rumen...
ATTTGCAGGTCAAGATACTGGCACTTGCATTTTGTTGATGCCACCCGATCTAATGCACGAGGCGAAAGAACAAGGACAGATATGCCCGGAGGACATGCCAAGGCTTTCTGCGAGCCAGTAATCATAATGTCAGCTCCCAGTTTTTCCATGTCAAACGGATCCGTCAAGAATGTACTGACACTATCTACTATCAGGAACAGGTTATTCCGCTTGCAGAAGTCGCTGATCATATCAATATCATAGTGGACTCCCGTGGATGTCTCATGCTTGTTGACAAGGAAAGTAGTATAACCTTGTCCATCCAATCCTGCCAGATGCTCTGGCCTCAATGCTTTTCCCGGCTCCAACTTAATCTCTTTAAATGGTATTTCATGAAGTTGGAGAAGCTCTACGAACCGTTGTCCGAAACTACCGCCATTAACAACTATTGCCTTATCTTTCGGCGTCAGTGTATTCATGATAGCCGTTTCCATACCGGCAGAACTTGAACCAGTAATAAACACCACACGCGAATCCTCTGATGCCTTAGCGAATTTTTTCATCAAGGCCTCATTCTCAAACATCAATTCAGAGAATTCTGCAGTTCTGAAATATGGCACCTGTTCTGCACCGACAGCCCTAACAGCATCACTGGACATGACAGGTCCAACTGTAAAATTAAGCATATTTTCTTCTTGTTATTTCCAATAAAACGAATTTATTTCATGAGCGACCCGCTTTTCTACAGGGGGCAACTCCATATAATTACCATACAAATGAGACAAGCTGGTGTTATAATCCTCCATGATATAGAACTCGCCATCTTCAAACTTGTGCAAAACAAATTTTTCCATAGAACTCTTGGGTTGCCATTCTTTGAAACCATTTTGCATAAAGGAAAAATTAGCGAGATAAGAACTGTCATCAAAAGCATATTCCTGACACCAATTAATGTATCTCAAGATATACCCCTTGGGGACTAATCTTGACAAGCACTTCTTAACAAGTAACCGAGACTTCATCTTAATACCTTTAACTTCACTATATGGAATTGGGAATCGACCTCGTGTTATTAACATCAATTTCCACGCTAAAGTCATAAAACGCACTTTCCTGCGAGCAATTTTTTCATCAGATGGAGCCCCATCTATTGGTACGATGTCTATCCAGAGCCCTGTTGGTTCTTTTCTCCAAGGTCCGACGCCCGTATCTACATAAGTACGTTCCATCTCGCAAACTCTTGCAAATGCAATGCTAACATCCTCACATCCCTTAATTTCACGAGAGAACAGTTGATAGCCTTGTTTTGATTTATAAGTGTGAATAAAACGTTCATATTCAGGACGCGAAAATTGTATATCGATATCATCATCCCAGGGGATAAAACCATTATGTCTAATGGCTCCTAACAATGTGCCTCCAGCCAAAGAATACTTTATATTATTCTTTTCACAAAACTCATGGATGTCAACCAATATGTCATATAATACTTGATGTACATCCTCTAATGTCATAGGTTTCATTATATCTTCATTTTTAAATCAGTCCTTCAAGAATAGAAGGAGGCGTTCAAACATTTGATGCAAATTATAACGAGGCTGCCATCCTAAAGCTTCTATTTTTGCTGTATTTAGTTTCAATTTAGTCTGTGGCGCATACCCCTGATTCTCCTTTGGACAAATGCTTACAGATATGTTGGGGTTGAAACTATCCTTTAACATAAATGCCATATCCCGGATGGAAATAAAGGAATCCTTATTGGCCACATTATAGGCATCTCCTATTTTTCCCTTTAAAAGCATATACAAAATAGCAGAAACGGCATCTGCTGTATAGCAGTAAGGTTTCGCTGACAATCCTTGAGTATGGATTTCAATATCACTTCCTTGTATTATACTTCTTGCAAACTGAGCAAACACCCTGTTCTCAGACTCTGATATGCCAGCACCAAACACCTGGGTAAATCTTGCAATCATGACTGGCACTCCGTATTCCTCTGCATAAGCATGACAAAGACACTCAGCAGCTCTTTTACCAATATTGTAAGAACTCCTTGCTTCAACAGGGTTTACATATCCTTGGAAGTCTTCATCTAACCATTCATTAGTATCATTACTGCCATAAACTTCAAGAGATGATGCATAAACCATACCTTTGACACCAGCATTCTTTGCATATTCCAATACGGCCGTTGTTCCCTCAATGGCTGTCCGCAAAGTCTCTACAGGATGCTCTATAAAATATTTAGAGGCTGTTGGACTGGCGAGATGAACGATATAATCAACATTCTCGCCAATAGAAGAAGTATTGATTTCATTCAGATTAAGTTTCTTGAATTCAATATCAGAAAACTCATCTGCGAATACTGTCTTGGCTTTATCCATATCACGAATAACAGCAACAACCTTTATGCCAAGCGCCCATTTCCGATTAAGTGCTAATAGACATTTGATCATCACCGATCCTATCAAACCTGTAGCTCCTGTTATCAAGAACGTTTTTCCACGTAAAGATTCACTGAGTTCAAAACTCTCAGCGAAAGCATTTACATCATCTATTAAGATTTGCTTATTCATCAAAATCCAAAAATTTGTTGGTTTTCATGGACTTCTACCATTGCCTTGAAAACGAAATAGTCTGTAGGAGTCGTAATCTTAATATTCTCCATAGGTCCAATGACCCGACCAAGCTTATGACCATAATGGTGCATCATGGTACAACTGTCGATAAAATCATGTTTATCCTCTTTCCTCGCTTGTCGATGAGCAGAAATGATATCTTTCAGATAGAAACTCTGAGGAGCACGTGCTATTAGCGAATCTGCACGGGTTGGTATTTCCAAACTGCCATCAGGTTGCGTAACAATAAAAGTCTCTGTAGCAGGAACGCAGGTAATACAACTACCCTCCTTATGCACCATTTCAATGTTATCTGTAATAGTCTGCTCTGTTATCAGAGGTCGCACTCCATCATGGATTAACACGATGTCATCCTGCCCACTTGCGATTTCCTCAGCGGCCACCAAACCATTATAAATGGAGTCCTGGCCAGTTTCTCCTCCAGGAATTATCTCCTTTACCTTGCTGATCTCAAACTTCTTGAGCATTTTCTCAAGGAAAGGAATCCACTCTTCAACACATGCCACGACGATACTATCAATCATTGGATGATTATCAAACAACTCCAATGTATATATGATAATGGGCTTACCTTGATACTCTAAAAACTGCTTAGGGCGCGACTTGGTATGCATCCTGCGACCAGAACCACCTGCAAAAATAACAGCTATATTCATTTTCTTAATTATTTTTTCCAAGAAAGAAATCTACTAAATGTGTAGGAGAGAAATCACCATTATAGTGATAATCAATTTCTTCATCACTCACTAACCAATCCATATCAATATCGTTAGCAGTACAAATAACTTTCATCCATTGGGGATTATAATATGGAAAATCCTTAATATATGGATTATTTGTTATCAGTTTCTTGTTGTAACATACTGCTTCGAAATATCTTAAAGAAGGACCGGTCTGATTTTTCTGGACTATTTCCAAAATACATCTGCTCTCGGCAAGGCCTAACAACACTTCATGATATGAAATCCAATGATAATTATAATGTATCCCTTCTTTTTTTTCTTCCATTTTGTTTTGTAATTGGACCTCAAACTTTGCTATTCCACCGTTATCAGTAACGAATTGGCATATTCTGTGAATCAACTCATACCGACCTCCTTTAGTATTACCTGAGAAATACAAGTCATACTTAGGATGTGATGGAACCTTTATTGTTTTATCCATAGAATAATAGCAAAAGCCTAGATATTCTAATCCATACTTTTTCACATCTCTCGGTTCAAATGAATAAACATGATCCCAAATAGGGCGAAATATGTTCTTTCGATTACCTTGCATAATAGCAGAACTTGCATCAATGGAATCTAATAAAAACAAATTCATTTCAATTCCATGAGCCTTACAGTTTTGCAGGAACCGATAATTTATTTTATCCAAGACTCCATTAATACAAATAATTTTAGAGACTTCGCTCAAATCTATGTGCCTTCCATAATCAAACCAAATATATCGATATGGTAAAGTAATTCCCATACGAAATAACCTTCCACTCAAATGAAACAATCTTAGTATTTTAAGAGGCCAACAAAGTGGATATGGCTCCACATAATGTATGATAACATCATCTCGGCCATACAAATCAGAGAAGAAGCCAATATGTCTATCAGCCCACCACCCTAAAACCAGCAATCTGTTTTTTTTATTGTTTTCCATTTTTTGCAATAAGCCTTAATCGTCTGTAATATCGCAATAAACGAGCAACAATATAATCCATATAAGAAAAGTTCCATTCTCTTAGTACTTCTTCCTGAGCTTCATTACTATCAAATTGATTTGAAGAAAGATAGCTTGCCAGACGTGAAGTCCGGAATCTTGTTTTACTTAATCCTTTTAAATAACCATGTTGAGATAAATATAGATATATCTTATGAACCTCTTTCGAATTATTCCCAGACTTATAAAGTTTGGAAGTTGTATTAGTAAGATGTTGTCTAAAATAATTTAAAGGTTTTGACACATAACCAACGTACCCTTTTTCGGCTAAATATATCCAAAAAAGCCAGTCTCCACAACCTCTAAATGAATAATAATCCTTATTAATCTTATTGATAACGTCTTTTCGGAAAACAGCAGAACTAGCATTTACGACAATATTGCATCGCGACAAATAGTTTCTTATGAATTCACCACTTGATACGCAAAAAGAAGCATCCATCTTCTGCTGAAAAGGATATATTCCCATTTCATGGTCCTCTTGATCAACCTGCATGGAACGGGAAAAAGCTAACACCACCTTATTATTATCAAACATTGGGACTAAAGATGCGAGAAAAGATTTATCACACATGTCGTCACTTTCTGCAATCCATATCAGATCTCCCTTTGCTAATTCAAATCCTTTTTCCCACTGTTTAAAAGTTGAACCACTATTTGTTTCGTTGTAAACAATATGAGAGATATGTTCGTTACTTTGATATTTCTCGATCACGCCCTTGCTATTATCCGTAGAACAATCATCAAGTATAATAATCTCAAAATCCCTATACGTCTGATTCAAAACACTCTGAATACGAGCATCAAGGTACTTCTCATGATTATAATTCGGTATAATTACTGAAACGAGCATAAATTTAGTATGTTTTTTTAAAAAAGGACTTTAATTTCCTATAAGACTCAAGTGAATGACATAAAAAGAAATCAAAGGATGAAAAATGCCATTCATTTATTACATCATTACAAATAGATTTTTCTTTAAAATAATCTGGAGACCTAAATCTTGCCAGATTAGTAACCCGAAACCACGTTTTCCAATACCAATTTAAATATTTATGACCAGATAAATATCTATAAACTTTAAGGACTTCTTTCTGATTGTTTCCCGAATTATTTAGTACTTTTGTTGTATTATTTATATGTTGTCGAAAATAATTCATAGGTTTATCTTCATAACAAACCTTACCTTGTTCTGAAATATAAATCCAAAAAAACCAATCTCCACAGCCTCGATATAATCTATAATCTCCGTTAATTTTCTTTATCACATCTTTTTTTATAACTGCTGAACTAGCATTTACAACTATATTTCTTCGAGAGAGGTAATCTTTTATGAAACGTTTACCTGGTAGAGTAAATCTACTGTTCAAACTTACCTGTGAAGGATATATTCCGAATTCATCACCATGTTCATCAATCCTCATTGAACGACAAAAAGAAAGGACGACATCATCATTACAAAAGCATTCAACCATTGATTCTAGGAATTTATCATCACTCAGGTCGTCACTTTCGGCAATCCAAATAAGTTCTCCTTTCGCTAATTCAAAACCCTTTTCCCACTGATTAAATGGAAGTCCACTATTATGCTGATTTAAAACAATATGGGAAATATGCTCATTGTTGCGATACTTCTCTATAATTGATTTACTATTATCTATAGAACAATCATCAAGCAAAATTATCTCAAAATTACTATATGTTTGTTTCAGAATACTCTGTAAACGCATATCAAGATATTGCTCATGATTATAATTTGGTACAATAACAGATATAAGAAAATCTTTATTGCTATTTTCATACTTTTCAATATTCATCTTTATTTACTAGATTTCCAATTTCCCAATTACGATAGAAAAACTCTCGCTCTTTATCAGTGCCCTTATCTAAGACAGAATAATACGGATAAAACCGTCTATATTGATAAACATTGTGACTCCATTCATCACCTCCATATTTTTCCCTGTATTCATGACTTATGGCATTACAGAAAGGCAAGAATAATACTAGAGCTCTAACCCATGCAAGAGATTTCATTTCTTGTAAATTATTCTTCACGACATCCATAAAGAAATGCACAAAAAAGAATAGCATGTAAATATTATAAAAGCGTACAAACCTATATGCAATTGGCATTGGGACTGAAAATAGAACAAAAATCGATCCCAATATAACAAAAGGTTGGAACTTTAGGATATAATCATCTCCTTGCTTCGATTTGAGTTTTATATAATAATAGGCACCTATCATATATAGAACAAGAGATATTTTGGTAGAAAAGACTCCAAACATATTTATACGTTGCTGGAAAAGTATATCATGATTAGCATAATTCTCCGCTTTTTCGGCCACTTCACCAGATAATTGAAGCAACATCAAATAATCCCCAAATCTTTGCTGGATGACATATCCCATACCGAAAGAAAGTATTAAAACAGCATAGCCAACAAAGTTGAAACGTAAGAACAAAAGCAAAGGTGTGATAAGTAATAATGCTGTTGAATAATGAAAAAAACATCCTACCAAAAAGAGAAGAATGCCTTTCACCCACTTCTTCTCCAAAAAATAATCGTTGCCATATAAACACAAAGCAACGCTCATGCTTGCCCGCATTTCCTCATAATTATAGAAAGGGAAACAATAAAAGCAATATAGAAAAATACAACTAAAAAGATACTGACTATGCTTTTTTATATAAGCTAGAACTAAACCATTAACAAATATAGCCTGAAGTATTTGAACAATATAAAACTTACCACCTAAAGTTTTCACGAAACTATTCATCAGCAGAAATAATGGTTCAAAACCTGATGTATCCTGATCAAGTTTCACAATATGAGGTATATCATGGTAAAAGGCATATATATAATTAATGGTGTCAGCACCAACACGATACCTTAATCCAGAGATTAATATCAAAGATATTAGGACGACATGATACCAAAAATCTCGATTGACATTATCTCCTTTAATGTCATATCGGTATATTAGCACCAACAAAAGACCTAAAACTATACCATAAACCATATTTAACAGATTTAATTATCTTGCCCAAATACCCTTTGCCGTATTACTAAGTATCTTATGTAGCTGGATAACATTTAAAACCAATCCTGTCAGATGAATAAGACACATTCCCATAACAATCCCCAAAACTCCACATAATCTCGAAAGAGAATAGCAGATAGGAATAAAAAGAGCACCGACAACAATAATATTAATAGACTGCAAACGCAGTTTCCCCATTCCGTTCAGTATCGAAGAATACATAGAACTGTATAAAAGTATCAATACATATATACCTATTAGCACAGACATAGAAAACGGAATTACGACATCATTTCCAATCCATAAAGTGTAAACTGCATTTGAGGCCGCAACCATGATGGCAACAATAAAGACAATAGCAAGAAACGAGACATTCATTTTATTCAGACATACCCGTATCCACCCAAGATCCTTTTTAGCGTAAGCATCTGTCGCAGCAGCCCATAATGGTGCTAGCAAGAGATTAAAGAATATCACAATGACATAGAAATACCTATATGCGATATTGTAAGGCGTTACCTGATCAGGGCCAAATAGATTTGAAATCATCAAATTAGATAGAGAAAACAAGACTAGCCCCATAATCTGTAATACAAAAAAATAAGCACTTAACGTGAATAGATCTTTCAGGTATTCTTTTCTAAAGTACCGATATGAAGGGGCTAAATATGGATACAATTTTGAGAATGTTACTGGATAGCAAAGCAAATAGACAACTGGTGTAACTGCCGAATATACAATAGCTACCCAAAAAAGGCTGCCGGGAATCGTCTGCTTTAATATGTAAATAAGAACTAACGCCAATAAATGAGCGACAAAACCTATTAGGTTATTAATGGCAGGTAATTGTAACGCCTGATAAACATTACCAATAAACTTAAACAGGAAACTAAGACAGAAGAACAAGAAAGAGACTAAGACTATCTCCTTCAAGTTCTCAACAGATTCTGTTTTAACATTAAGGATTGCATACCAATCGAGATAGTTGATAAGCAGAGAAAATACGACAAAAAATGCTGTAGTCAAAAACAACAGCATAAAAAATGTCGTGCTGACATACCCACGTCCCTTCTCTCTGTCATTTTCGGCCATTGCTATACCAAGTTTATTACGCAAGCCACTTCCAAGACCGATATCAAACGAATTTATCCATGTTAGAATAGAACTCAAAGTCAGCCAAATACCATATTCGTAGGGATTCAGATAGCCTAATGTCAAAGGAACAAGAATTAATGAGATCAGCGTATCACCACCTTTAATAAAAGCAGAGGCCAAGACGTTTTTCTTAGCCAACACACTCCGCTTATCTCCTTTAAAAAAATTACATATCATATTCTATCTATGAATAGACTATTCCCTATATAATTTGCCAAGGCTACATGATTAAAATTTCTATTAATTTGAATTCTTTCACCCCTTCCTTCTGCCGTTTCCCCGTTTGACGGGGACACCATCACATATTTCTCCGGCAGAGACTCCCAATAGAGTTTCGCAGCCTGCAGGAGGCTAAGCGTACCCATTACATTGGTTTGGGCAAAGGTAAACGGATCCTTGATGGAACGGTCCACATGGCTCTCTGCGGCGAGATGGATGATACCATCCACCTTCTTATCCTGCATCAACTTGTAGAAAGCATCGAAGTCGCAGATATCCATCTTCACAAACTCATAGTTAGGCTTGTTCTCAATGTCCTTGAGATTTGCGAGATTACCAGCATAAGTCAACTTATCCAGGTTAATGATGTGGTAATCAGGATATTTGCTAACAAATAGGCGTACTACATGGCTTCCTATGAAGCCTGCTCCGCCAGTTATAACTATTGTACGTTTCATTTCTTTAAGTTTATAATACATTGTTTTAACGAATCAGTCCAATAAGGAACTGAAACACCAAAAGTTTGTTTAACCTTGGTCTTGTCAAGCACAGAATACGAAGGACGTTTCACTGGACTAGGAAACTCATCACTATGACAGGGTTGAATGTCGCATTCATCATTACCTGCATACTCAGCAATCATTTTAGTGAAGTCATACCATGAACATACGCCTTCATTGCTATAATGATAAACTCCACTCTTCGAGTAATTGACAGTTGACAATTGACAATTGACAATTTCTTTCTTGTAGTCATCAAGTATGGTAGTGATGGCTTGTGCTAAATCATAAGCATAGGTTGGAGTTCCAACCTGATCAAAAACCACTTTTAATTGAGGTTTTGTAGATGTTAAATTGAGCATAGTCTTGACAAAATTCTTGCCAAACTCTGAATATAGCCATGCTGTACGTAGGATAACATAATTGCAGTTTGTAGCGATAATACCTTGCTCTCCATGTAACTTTGTCAGTCCATACACACCTGTTGGAGTACCTTTCTGGTCTTCCTTACAGGGAGTGTTGTATGGATCACCACCAAACACATAGTCTGTAGAAATGTGAATCAGCAAACCATTTTCCTCCTTTATGGCTATTGCAAGATTCTTAGGGGCTTCTGCATTCAGTTTTTCGGCCAACTCCTGATTGCTCTCTGCAGCATCTACATTGGTGTATGCAGCACAGTTTACAATGACCTGAATATTATTTGCTTTTACAACACTTTTAATTGCAGTAAGGTCGGTAATGTCAAGGATAGTAGTCTCTTGCCCCTCTACCTCTACCACATCCGTAAAGATGTATTTGTCTTTAGACTCCTTGGCAACGATACGCATTTCGTTGCCCAATTGTCCATTAGCTCCTGTTACAAGTATATTCATCGCTAAAATTCATCTATTTTACCTGCACCGTTTTTCTCGAAGTCATCTGCCATCTTCATCAGATATTGCCCATACTGGTTCTTTAGCATTGGCTTGGCCAACTCGCGCATCTTTTCTGCTGTTATCCAACCTTTACGGAGTGCTATACCTTCCAAACAGGCGACCTTTAATCCCTGACGTTTCTCAATGACTTCAATATATGTCGAAGCCTCGGCCAGTGAGTCGTGAGTACCAGTGTCCAACCAAGCAAAGCCACGTCCCAATGTTTGAACTTTTAATTCGCCATCATTAAGGAATTCTTGGTTTACTGTAGTTATTTCCAGTTCTCCACGAGCTGAAGGCTTGATATTCTTTGCCACCTCAACTACCTTGTTCGGATAGAAGTACAGACCGACTACAGCATAGTTACTCTTTGGTTTAGCAGGTTTCTCCTCTATACTGAGACAGTTTCCTTCCTTGTCAAACTCTGCTACTCCATAGCGTTCGGGGTCATTCACCCAATAGCCAAAAACAGTAGCTTTCTTATCCACCTCTGCCGTGTGTACCGCATCCCTAAGCATTTGGCTAAAACCAGCACCATGAAAAATGTTATCGCCAAGGACCAAACAAGCGGAGTCATTACCTATGAATTTTTCGCCAATGATAAACGCCTGAGCCAAACCATCGGGGGAAGGTTGTTCTGCATACTCGAAGTTGACTCCATAGTTTCTACCATCACCAAGCAGTCTTTTAAATCCCGGCAGATCGTCTGGGGTAGAGATAATCAAAATATCCCTAATGCCTGCCAGCATCAAGACACTGATGGGGTAATACACCATTGGCTTATCGAATATGGGAATTAACTGTTTGGAGATTCCCTTGGTGATAGGGTACAACCTGGTACCACTGCCACCAGCTAAAACTATTCCACGCATAATTCTTGAGGTTAAAAATAAGGGAGGGTCTTATTATGAGAGTATTATTAACCCTCCCTCTTACATAACGATTTTTTATATAAATGCTGTCTCACGACATGATTATTCGATGTCTGATGTAAGAAGGATGCCATAAGATGTATCTTACTTCTCTTCATAAGTAAATGGAGAGTCGAAATCCTTCAATAACGCATGCTTTGTATCCTTTTCCGAAAGAATTGCATGTTCTGTAGGTATGCGCCAATCTATTCCAAGGGATTCATCAAGAATGCTAATGCCTCCATCTGCCTCTGGATGATAGAACTCATCACACTTGTACTGGAACACGGCTGTCTCAGAGAGCACGGCAAAGCCATGAGCAAAGCCCTTGGGGATGAAGAACTGCCGATGGTTATCTTCCGTCAGTTCCACAGCCACATGCTTTCCGTATGTAGGACTTCCCTTACGAATATCCACTGCGACATCGAGTACTGCACCCTTCACACAGCGTACCAATTTGCTCTGTGTAAACGGAGGGCGCTGGAAATGCAGTCCTCGCATTACTCCATAGGAAGACTTACTCTCATTGTCCTGGACAAAAGTGATAGGACACACTTTCTCATTGAACTCCCGTTGGGAGAAGGATTCGAAGAAATACCCTCTTGCGTCTTCGAATATGCGTGGTTCTATGATCACCACGCCGTCTATGGCTGTCTTTATTACGTTCATGATTTTCCTTTTATAAATGTATCTCGTGAGCCGATATGGTCACGATGATGGTACAGTCGTAAAGATGGCTGATGGCTGAAGTATGATGTCTGATGTTCTAACTGCGGACGAAGAATATTAACAACCATATCCATGTTCATTATACTGTCAGAAGATACTTTGCTCATCACGAACTCACGCAGGATGAAATTGATTGCAGCTTCATTGATGGTATCACTGTAGCCCAATGGCTTCAACCATGCTCTCATCTATCGTATGGACATCCCCCTTCAGGATCTGCTCTTTCAGTGGCTCTGTCACTTCTGAGATATTCTTGATTGGAGGAGTTACATGCGGCATAACTATTAGAATTTCAGCATAAGTTAAACAATGTTTTCAAAAGTATATTTTTATTTCGGCTGATGAAAGGCTTGTTCATCTGCCCAATAGAATTATATCTTGACACATGAATACCATGCCTTTCGACCTTCGCCGTTAACAACAGACTTATAACCAAAAATTCCATCCTCCTGCCCTTCCATTTGATTAACATTCCTTCACCCTTTTGGGATAAAGATTCTTAAAGCTATTTTTCGTTTGCTCCAAAATGAAAGACTGAGGCTCCAATTCCGGCTTCTGGGCTGGCTTTGACTCATGGGGATACGTCTTCTTATAGTCTTGCAGCCATATGTAGTCGATGCCTTCCATCTGGCAATACTTACGGAGGCTGCGACCGTTGCGATTCAGGTTCTTGGACTAGCCAAGCGACAAAGTCGAGCGGTAGTCCTGCATCACCTTCTCAAAATATTCCTTTGTCTCCATACTGTAATAGTTTAAACGGAGGCAAAGGTACCTCTTTATATTGATATCACCTTACGCTCATATGGTGGGTTAATGGTAAAGGCGCTCGAGCTATGCTCGCTTGCTACCATCGGGACGCAAGAACCAGAGCTTTTCAAAATCTTTGCTACTGAACATAATAGAAAAATTTAAAATTCAGTGCAAAGGTAAATTTTTATCTTAATCACCGTAATACGTCATTTTGGGACGCTTACCTGCTTTCTCCCCTATCGCCCTACTGACAATCTCCCGCGCAATGCCTTCCGCTGTTGTGGAATAATAGTAAGCAATCTATTTTCACATCAAAATATACATCAAAATTAAAAAGAGGAGAATCATGATTACAACAACTGTGACCACAATTGGTATCATTCTTTTTCTGAATCCAATGCCTTCGGCATATTTTAGTTTATCTTTAATTTCTTGTTTTTCTGCTTGAGATTCTTCTAATTCTTTCTCGCTCTTTTCTGCTCGTGCTCGATAAGATTCAGCTTCAGCTGCTCTCATCTGTAGAGATGCATATTTCTCTTCAAACATGGCTAACGTTTCACCTTGACAGAAAGATATTGTTTCAGAAACATTCTCGCTGTTTATAGCATCAGTTGTAAATGGTACTTTTCGGTATTCATGATACATGGCTACTAGGACATCTGGTTTTTCACCTTTTTGCTTTAGTTGAACAAACAGATCGTGTACTTTATTTTTACAGATACCAGATACAACATTCTTAGCCTTGTTAATAAGATCGAAATTTACAGGTTTACTTCCTGTCAAAGAGCGATTACATAAATACCACATTCTCTCTGTAAACCAATCCATTTTATGGAATACATGAGGCCGAAAATTCTTATCCGCCCTATTTAGAAACTTTGAAACTTCTATGGCAAAATTTTTATCCGTCAAAAAAATATGACCACAATTCTCAAGGTTTGTAACTTTAGCACCCTGACGTAAAATGTTTATATAATCAGCAATCTGAAACAAATCTTTTACTTCCTCTGCTTTTTCATTTGGAAAATATTTATCTGCTTGATCAACAATATCTTGAGTTTCAAATAGAAAATCTTTTCCTTTTTCCAAGTCAATATCATCTGCCTCTTCTATTCCTAAATTGCTAATCTCGGAAAAGAAATGTGCCTTTAAATCTAAAACATCCGATGGTGTTACACATTGGCTAAGGATTTTTTCCATTGCTTGATTGGAAGCATTCTTAATATCATCTCCCTTTATCATCCTTATTGCCTGATTAAAGAAACTGTTTATCTCTTCACGAGTATCTGAAAAATATTTGAGAAGTATTCTAGGCCTTCCACCATATTTAACAGGAACTCCATCATTAATCACTTTTACAAGATTATGAAAATCAAAGAAACTTTGTTTATGATAATCACTATTTAAACCAAAGGCACTAAACAGATAATGAACATCTAAATAAAAAGTTATCTCTTTCTTCCAAGTGCGTTTATCTGTAAAATCTGAATAATTAATGCCTTCATAGATAGTCAAACCCTCTCGAATGCTACTCATCAATGAGACAAATGACGCATCTTTATCGTGACTGATGACAAATTCGTTAATTAACAAGACATAAGCGTTTGTATCGCTAAGAGATTCTTTATCAATAATGTACTGAAGAAAATATTGACGTATCAATAACTTCATCTTAGGCTCGGGCTCGTTGCCCCCGATACGACTCTTATAGAAAGTATAAAGTTCTTCTATAAATTCCTCACACCTACGATTGTTATATTTAATTTCTTCATCAAAAGCACTTCTATCCACACTCTTTAAGCATGGCGATGTCTCAAAGGAATCTCTTCCTTGGTATTTGAAAAGACTGTCTGCTTTACATACAGTAAGTAAAACAGCATTTTCGATATCGATATTGAAATCATCATTCAATTTCTCTCTTAAAACTTCTATAGAAAAAGTATCTAGGTTGTTACGTTGAACAGTAGCCACCACGAATCGTTCTATGATAGTGTAAACATTACAGTTTTCACTTTCATAGATGCTTTTAAACAAAGCAAGCGATGCAATGCGCTGGTTATCAATATTCATCGTGTTAAATTGTGGTGTCTGCTTCATACTTTAACCTTTCTTCTATTGTTGGGTGAGAAATCTTTATCTGAGGCTTTTGAACATACAGTGTTTTTATAAGAGATTGATATAACTCTATAGTACCATACATCGAATATAATTCAAGGTTTTCACCTCGGAAATAATCATCCGCATGGAGTTTTGCCATCAAGTTTACCATATTATTTCCCAAATAACTAAAATCTGGATTCTGAATCAAATGAGTCAATAGTTTTTGGGCTGTTCCTTGATATTTAAGGGCGTAAACAGCGTTATTATCAGCAATAATTTGACTTTCTTTGGTGGGAATGCTTATTTTAAACTGAAAGTCGTCAACAATATTCTCTTTTGCAAGGTCTGAATACTTTATATCTTTCAATTCGTGCGTGATTCCATAACTCAATGCTGTAATTCTAAGAAAACAATATAAATTAGTTGCAAAATAATTAATATCTTTACGAAGCGTCAACCATGCTCTAATCTTTCGAATAAACCTAGGTGCGCCATCATTGAATAAATAGAAAATAAGTCCGGCTAAATAACTGTATGACAAATTAGCCATCATTTCATTAATTTCATTGGCACGCTCTGCATGTCCAAAAATTGGGTCAATAACGCCAATCCGAAATAAAATAACTAACACAGAAAAAAGTGTAAGCAATAATATTATTATTCGAGTGGCTATTATCATAATTTACTTAAGTCTAAAATAACTGGGAAAACTTTGATTAATTGTTCTGGCAGGCAGTATCGAACTGCATCACTTATGCGACCACCTGTGCAATCAGAAGATGTTTGATGTTTTATGTAAGATGTCTGATGGTTCCCGCTCCGTCGTAAGATGGATGATGGATGATGGCTGATGTTTGTCCGCTCTTACTTCTGACGTCAGACTTCGCAGAAACCACCTCTGTATCTATCGGTTGTTACAGTGATAGGCCATATATGTTTGGTTGTATTGATCATGTTGGGGTTAAACAGATTCAACCTTTGTTCATCTTGGCAGGGATTATTCGGTCTACTATGACGAAGGATGCTTCAATATGATAGACGTACACCCATTTACGGTTATGAGATACCATCCGGCGTGCCTCGGGGTGTA
>Ga0247611_10006005_pt1 | contig 15750 bp, 29 predicted proteins | sample 177DNAGHGhighgp2_FD_192422 | JGI IMG/M metagenome (GOLD analysis project Ga0247611, IMG submission 192422) | Sheep rumen microbial communities from Palmerston North, Manawatu-Wanganui, New Zealand - 1770 DNA GHGhigh gp2 | ecosystem: Host-associated > Mammals > Digestive system > Stomach > Rumen...
TTGACACTTCCACTCCGCAAGCTTTCATCAACGCTACCCTCGGTGGTTGCTATAATGTTGACGGTTATTATGATGAACAGTGCTGGGACTATGCGGCACTTTTCACCCTTAACTACGCTGGCAGGACCTTCTACACCTGCGGAACTGGTGCGGCTAAAGGAGCTTTCGCTGACGGTTGTTGGCAGAAGAACGCTGGAGACGAGTTTGTGTTCACCACTAACCCAACAGACATCATCCCCGGTGCGATTGTAGGTTTTGACAACGGCACCTTCGGGCACGTCGGTGTTGCCACTGGCTATTACAATAACGGCTACGTCACTCTAGCTGGCCAGAACCAAGGCGGAGGATTGTGCCCAGGTTCAACAATGGGTGCTCGGGTAAACGTCATCAACATCAGCCTCAAGTATTTCGCAGGTGCGTTTATTCCTAAAAGCTATATACCTAAACCTGAGCCTAAACCAGAGCCAGAACCAGAACCGACGCCAGCACCAGTGGACGAATATACCTATGTTGTTGTTAAGGGGGATACCTTAGGACAAATCCTCGTGAATTATGGCTACACTGGGAACAGGCTATTCGGCGACGATGGTCTGGCCCAGAGAGTGGCGGCAGAGAATGGAATTGTAAACCGTGGCCTAATCTATCCGAATGAAGTTATTAGATTCAAGAAGGCCTGGTTCAATGAATTTTGACCCAGATGAATTAGACGAGGAATTGGCCCTTGATTCCCTCTCACAAAAAAGAGCCAATTCCTCTAAAAAAAGAAGAAAGGAATTATATGAGTGTAGTATACGAAAACGTAAAGATAGGGCTCGAACAAAACGGCGAGACGAAATATCTATCGGATGTAGTCGTGGACGGAGAAAACGTTTCCTATCAGCTTTCGGAGCAAGGACAAGTGTGGCCAGGAACGGAAGCGTCAGTTATCCTAAGTCTTTTGCGAAAGGCAGAGCCCGACAATAACTTCATCGTTCTAAATGGTGACGACTAGATAAAAACCCCTCCCAGGCTTCAAATTTAGTACCTAGGAGGGGTTTTTGTGTTGAAGATGGTAAGACTACCGTCTTTATTTTTGAATGGCCTTAGAACGGCTGTGAGGAGGGATTAAAACCCCCCACATTAGTGGAGGGAGTTGCAGATGTCTAGTTGTTTCTTTAGTGCTTCGTGTGTTGCGGGTTCGCAACAATCAAATAGTGCCATTAAAACTTGGAGCCTCTTCTCAATCGGGTCGTTAGGACCAATGCCTCCGAAGCGTTCGAGCAGGTCGAGTTGATATAGTGCGTCCTTAATCATAATAACCCTGGGCACAGGAACATATTTAACCTGATTATGAATCTCTTTGTGAAGAGTGTCACGAGGTATGGCTACTCGGCAATACCAGTGGTCTCTTATTTTCTTCGCCCAACCCTTTGAGTAATCTTTCTTATACCACAGGAGATGATGAGTATCATACATGGTAACCCCCCTTCCGACATCTGCTAAGGTGCTAACTAAATTATAGCACCAAAAAAACCGCCTCGCAGTTAGGTCGGTTCTTTGGGAAATCTTTACTTGGAGGCGACGTCCAGAATCGAACTGGAGTAGAAGGTTTTGCAGACCTCTGCGTAACCTCTCCGCCACATCGCCAGCCCCATCCGTCAATGGCACAATCCGTGTTCTTGAAACTATGCGTCCATAGTCGTAGGCTCAGATGACTGCCCCTTCAGAGTCCTTACGCTCTGGTCCAACGCCCGGCGGCAAGTAAGGACTTCGTGTCTGTCCCGCACACGTCAGCGTTCCTAGGTGGACGATTTAATTATAGCATAATTATGATACAATGGAATTGCAGGATGCTACTAACTCCAGCCTGCCCGGTCGTCGGTGACTGTTGTAAAATAAACAACGAACCAAAACAAACAGAAACGACCGTAGTGTTGCACCTCCATAATCTATAAGTTGAATAAATGTGAGCTTTACCTCCACTCACTCTTTGTGTTGAATGTATGACAAAACAACGAACAAAGCCCTCGCAGTGTTCTCGCCGACGTCCGGTTTCTCCGGACTTTTTTGTCGGAAAAACCTGCAAAAGTGGGTTGAAAGTGGTCGGAAAAATATGATATACTGGGTGTATTGGTCGCTATCGTATCAAATGCGACCACATTAACAATTAAAATGGAGGTTGCATTTTCGCCTCGTATCTGATACAATAGAGGTGATACGATAGCGAAACAACCTCCGGAAACGGAGGTTCTTTCTATGGCCAAATGGGTCAAACAAACATACAAAATTAAAACGGGACACGATTCTAAAGAGGTTGAGGGGTCCGTGTGTGGGCAATGGGGGATAGATAAGAGGGACGGGAGGTATCTTCTTACCCATCTCCCAACAGGCGGATTCGTTGAGAGTGCGAGGACAATGACATTCTTAAAGAAACTGGTGGACTCACCTGAGTTCCAGAATTTTGATGGGAAAAATGCGGCCCCACTGCGTGAAGCGATTCAACGATTCCGAAACGAATTCGGGTGGAAAGCATAGTAAAATAAAATAAAGGAGGAATTATGAAAACTCACACGATAACTTTAACGCTCTCTGATAAGGAACTGGACATTATAATGACTATGCTAGATATATGCTGTCGGTCTGTCCAAATCGTAGCCGACGACCCCAACAATCCCCTCGATGGGCTCCACGAGGTGGAGAGGACAAAAAAAGAACGAGCTCTTGCTAAACAGATAATTCAGAAATTCTCAAAGGAGTTACTATAATGGCACTAATTAAACCGCAGAATTATTGGGAACAAATACCGAAGAGTTGGCTCCGTGATTCCCGCCTGGGGTTCAAGGAGTTAGGAATACTCTGCAAACTCCAATCGCTACCGACCAACTGGGAGTTTAGCATACAGGGACTAGCCGCCATTATGAAGGACGGGGTAGATTCAATCAGAAGTGGAGTCCAGGCCCTAGAAGAAATGGGTTACCTCACTCGTCAAGGACAAAAACGAGACGACGATGGGCATTTTTCTGGGGGAGATTGGGTGCTTCACGAGATACCTTTTGACGAACTGATTACAGTCAAAGACCCGATGTCGGAAAACACGATACCGGAAAGTCGGCCACAAATAGAAAAAGAAAGAAACCAAGAACTAAAGAAGGACCCTATGCTGGCCGAAAAACCGAGTGTGGTCAGGGTGGAGAAGTGGGACTTCGATTCTAGAGGAACCTGGAAACGTAAACGAACCGTCTATACTACGGTGGACGAGGCAGACAAAATCGAGGAAGCAGAGAAGGACGAGTATGTTTCGTTCGGCTTCTGGCCTTCCCCCACACTCGTGGGACATCAGGACAAAATGAAAACTATGTCCGAGAAGAAAACAAAACTCAAGACTGAATACCCTGAGCCGGAAGAAAAACCGGAGAAGAAGACTGGTGGCTATATGGAAGGAATAGAATGGTAGAGAAGAAGAAAGACGTTCTCCCCGCCGGCTTCAACGATTACGAGAACATCAAGAAAGCCGTCTCTCAGGCGGATGAGAAGTGGGACTGGGTAGCCAAGAGTGACAAATACTCCACTGGTCTCCCTCTCCTGGATAAATACCTCGGCGGAGGGTTCGGTGTCCGTGGGGCTGGTGAAGTAATTTTGATTCATTCCACATCTAAAACTTTTAAGTCCACGTTCTCAATGCAGTTGATGCGGACACAACTAGAGAATGGGGTAAAGGTTGGTTGGATTATTATCGAGGGTGGTTTGTGGCGAGCTCTCCGCAACCTGAAACAGTTATATGCCCCAGTTTCAGAGAATGGAAAAACCGTAGGGTATGAACGTTACGATGCCCTGAAAAAAACTCTGCCCGGCTTAGTATTCGCTATGTCTGAGGAGATGCAGATGAGTGACTTCAAGATGAACCAAGTGATAGCGTGGATGCAGAAAACCAGGTTGGAGCACGGGGTAGACCTATTTCTCATCGACCCTATCGGCTACCTATCTGATTATTCGTCTGACTGGAACATTCCAGACTATAAGAAGGAGAGTAAGTTTATGAAAGAGTTGGTTCAATTCGCCGACAAGACGGGCTCCACAATCATCTGCCTTCAGCACAACACAAAGGGGAATGAAAACTCTATGAACCCATCACATCGTGAAGCCGCAATCGGAGGTTCGCAGTCATTCTCCAAATCTCCAACAAAGGTAATCGAGATGAGGAATGAGGGCTGGCTCAATGACGACCCTCTCGCAGGCAAACTCCTTTCACTTGAGATGTATATGGCCCGTGATGTCCGAGACTGGAAACGTCAACCAGTTCTGCTAGAGATAGTTTTTCACCCGGACGGCAAAGGCAAGTTCTTCTCTATGCACAAATATGATGCAGATAAGGCCGCTGACCTCCTTAAAAAAGGTGATGACAAAGATAAAAGAAAACTCTGGTTTGGACAAATCAAGAAGGACGGGGATGAAGATTTGGAAAACTTATTGGAGGGGCTATGAGTGAGTTCGATAAATTAAACCTGATGGTGGTTCCGATACAGGACCCAGTTAAGTTCCACAAGTTGCCAAACTATAATGGGTTTCCGGTGAAATGGTCCGACCCATCTACTTACTGTTCGTGGGAAGAAAGGGAAGACGTTTACCCCGGAGTTCAGGACTGGTATATCGTTCCTGCGGCTCGTTGCAAATATCGTAGTCCTGAGGGAGTTGATGTTTGTTACTATGTAATCGACGTAGACAACCACGAGGGAGATAAGTTCGAGGAGGCCTGTAAATTTCTTCGCTCCTGTAATCTCCCGAAGTCCCTAACCGTCCGAACCCCGTCTGGGGGTATTCACAAATACTACAAGTGCTTGTCGGATTATGTCCCCAAATCGGTTAATGGTGTGACTATCAACGGAGTGAAACTTCCTATTGAAATCAAATCTTCGGTTGGGGTGGTAGCCCCGAATGGGCGTGACAGAATCATTATCGACGACAGCCCAGTGGCGATGCTTATGCCCGATAGTAATATGCTATTCTCTCAACTGGTTCATATCAAAGATAACGGGCCACATCTACCACGCAAAGAGACCGACCCTGACTTTCCTATCGAAGAAGAACCTTTCCCCGATTCCATTCCTGGCGACCGCCACAATACTCTGATGGCCACAGCCTGTTCTCTCTACGCTCGAGGGTGTCCTCCCGAAAAGATACAATGGTGGGGCGAAGAGTTTTACCGCCGCACCAACCGCAAACAACAGCCGAGCGAAATCAAAAACATCGTTCGTGATGCGATAAAGTATATCGACGAGGATGATGCTGAAGCAGAACAGATGTTAGTTGAGTTGAAGCAGGAGGCCGAAAAAGATGCTCAGGACACGAATGTCCTAACCTTCGAGGATATATTCCCCGGGGCCGAGGAGCTCACCGGCTGGGATGCCGTGCTTGCTAAGTCGGTATTCTCTGATAAGGAAGAAACCAAACAATACATCAAAGAGGAATTGAAAAACATTCCGCCCAAAGACCTTCCGTTCGCTCGTGGAATGTTAAACCCAAATAAGATGCGAGAAACCTGGGCCTCCACCCCATATGAAAAGCAACTCAAGTATGAATCGTTCAAAGATTCCGTCAAAAGCCTATTGCAAAAATAAATTTTGTGTGTTATACTGATGATATTAAGACTTAAAAGAAAGGATTCCAAATGGAAGAAATCAAATTAAACGGTAATTTCGCAGTAAAAGTAGGGCAGGTGTGGGCTATAAAGGTCTACGACTCAATCGAACTGCACGACTACCCAAAAGCCCTCGTCTCGTTTACTGACGCACTCGCTCTCTCTGAGAAGACCGGTGGAAAAGTAGTAATGTTCAAGCCAGTGGAAATCTCTGACGAGAAAATCGAAGAACTGAAACTGGCGGCGGAGATGAAGAATGAGTAAGATGTCACAGCTTCACGCTGAACTCTCTTCTCAAGCCTATGATATGGGGTATGAGTCCCTTGGCGAGGCGGAACAGATGGGGTGCGAAGTGGACTGGGAAAACCAGAAGTTAATCCCGCCCGAAGAAGCAGCCCACAATGCCCTACTCAAAGAGAAGGAAGAACTAATCGAGAAACTAACTGCCCGTCGAGACGATGCCGCAGACCTAGCGATGGGGACTGGCACCCACACAGACGAGTGGGGACAGACATCTCTCGATTTAGATAAAGCAATAACATTTATAAAGGAGAATTGTAAATGAAAATAGAAAGCATCACCGCCACAATACCAGTAACGGGTCAGTCCTACACGGACCTCCGCCCCACCATTTCAGCAGAGTCTATCGAAGAATATCGTGAAGCCCTCGCCGAAGTAGGTAAACTGGCTGGTAATGATACTTTCGTTCATCGTATGATTCAAAATAAAGCAGGCAAGACTAAAATTGTAACTGACCAAGGCGACCTCTATTTTGACCAGGAGGCCCACGAGTATGAGGACGAGACTGGTAATAAGTTCTGGACTGGTTCAACTTGGGCCCACCAATTCGAGAAGCCCTTTGACCCACAACTTATCGCCCCCAAAGTCGCTGAAAAGAAACTTACTACAGTAGATAAGGTTATTGAGTCATGGGATATGAAGGGCGAAGTTTCTTTAATGCTCGGCTCCACGGTCCACAAAGCTCTGGAATGTGGCATCAAGTATGGCGAGCTCCCGAACAATGCTTACCTCGCTAGTTTGGTTCAAGATTATCTCGACCAAACCCACGACGACGACCAAGTATCAGAACAGTTTGTGGTTTCAATGGAAGATAAGATGTGCGGGACCATTGACGTCCTTGTGAATAGGGGAAACAAACACGTCATAATCCGTGACTTCAAGACTGGAGACATCTACAAAAAGGTCTCCCTTACTCCTGAGGCAAAAGAATTCTGGCCCGACCTTCAGTCCAAAATGATTTCCCTCTACCAACTTCAACTCTCTTTCTATGCCCACATCCTTCAGTCTCAAGGCTACAAAGTAGATGCCCTCGAAATCTGGGCTGAGGCGGCTGAAGCATGGGAAGTAGTAAAGTTACCCGTCTTAGATATTAGAAAGGCGTTAGAAGCGGAATGAAGCGGAATGAGAGCAATATAATCACACAGATTCCTGGTTGTAAACCAGGTCGCATCTCTCGGCATAAGCTGAAGGAGGCCCTAGATGAGTCTAGTTAGTTGGCCCCCCGACCACGAATACGAAACAATTAAAGTTTACTTCAACGGAAAGGAATACAATATGAAGGACAAAAAAGATAGAAAAAAGTTAAAAGAAATTCAATACGAAGAGAGATACAAGATTAAAATAACAAAGATGATGGAAAAATATGGTATCCCCGAGTTAAACAAGTGGGTCAGGAAAAACCCTAACACTATGACCCGATTGACCTACGAACTATATCTTGAAGAAGAGAGGGGCATCGCCCTCAGGCAAATCGGAGCTTTCGTTATTCTCGGTGTCGCCCTGATTCTAATGGTCATCTCATTGTTCTTTTCGGGCCTTTTCCTTTCGGCCATTATACTCCTTTTCGTCAGTTGTGATATGCAGACCAACTTGCGTATTGATAGGCTAGAGCAAAGACAATGGAGGGATTTGGTTTATAATATGTATCGTTCGGAAAAGGAGGTAAAAGAATGTTGAGGAACATAGCAAAGTGTAAGAAATGTGGGGACGTTATCGAGAGCAAACACCTTCACGATTTTGTCCAGTGTTCCTGCGGAGCCATCTTCGTCGACGGCGGGCACGACTACATCCGTAGAGGTGGGGACCAGTTTGACGAGGAGTTTGACCGACAGAATGGCTATATCGTAGAGAAGCCAACACCAGAAGTTACAGTCCCAAATGGAGCACAACTTGATTATCTCGATATGAACACTCTTGTTACTAGGGTATGGGAGTGGTTCGAGATTAAAGGGTTGAAGGACCCAGTGATGCAGATGGTGAAGGTTCAAGAGGAAGTTGGGGAACTCGCCCACCAAATCTCCCGCAACAAACTCCAAGACCCTGAAACCGAAGATGCCCTCGGAGATATACTTGTGACCGTGATAGGTATGTGCCATCACCTGCACTACCATCCCGCCCACGCTCTTGGAGTTGCCTACAATGAGATTAAGAACCGCAAAGGCAAAGTAGTGGAAGGGAGCTTTGTCAAATATGAGTGAGCCTAAAGGTATGACACCCGAGAAGCCAAATCTTGATAAACTTCGAGAGGAACTAGAGAAACTCTATAATGATTTTCAGAGGGACCTTCCGTCTGGCAACAGCCCGCAGGAAGTAAACCAGCTTCGTTCCCTCGCCGCCCACGCATCCGCTTCAATGCTCACCCTCTCCCTATACCGTAGGTCGTTGGATGAATACATCCGCAAGCGTGAGGCGGAAATAATCCTGGCCCACAATATCGCCAAGGATGTCCCCACTCCGAAAGACCAGAGTATGAAAGCCTTTATTAACCAGGAACTAGCCACGGAAAAGTCCTACTTCCAACAGTTAGATAGTATGATAGATATAGCAAAGACTAGGACCTTGCTAATAATGTCGTTACTTAAATCACTATCGGAGGAGAGATATGTCTAAAGTTGAAATGACTAGATTGGATGATGAGATACCAGAGGAATACAATAACCTCGCCGACCGCACGGCTCAAGACATGGTAATGGACCACCTCTGGTCAAGTTATCAACTCATCAAAGCGGTCCAACCAGACATCTGTGGGTTCAAGGCCACGCTCGTGGACGACGGAGAAAATTCCAGAGTTGAACTTAATATAATGAAGAAGGAACTTTAACAATCCGTGGTGCCGCCCTCCCTACCTCGAGTCGGTTAAATGTCAATTTGACGCAGCCACGCCTTTCTGTGAGCGAGGAGGCTAAACCTCTGAACTCAAGCACATCCACAATTATTGGTAACGGTTTCTTTGGCATTTGACCTCGCTTTAGATTCTTGTTACCACCTCTAGGCTCACTTTAATATCAAAGTTAATAATAAATTAAGTGTTCAATTTGTGTATGACTAGATTTAGTGTCTGTGAGCCGTAACACACAGGGCTTATATCAATAATAATAAGTTTATAAGTATTACCGACCTGTGTGCTATCGGTCCTACGGGGGAATACCCCTGCGGACCGAACCAAATGCCAAACAATAATGAAGAAAGGAAGAAGAAAATGGCAGAAACTAATACAAAACTTAAATTACAAAAGGTAAAGGTTATCTTCTACAACGACGTTGACGAAGGTTTCGGAACTTCAATTACCATTGATGCCACCGACCCACAAGTCAGGAAGCAAATTGAGGATTGGGTAAAAGAAAATAATATCGGCAAAGACAACCCTGGAGTAGCAAACTTCAAGGAGTATACGAACGAGAAGTCTGGAGAGACAACCATTCAGTATGCCTTCCGCATCAATGACTATACCAAGTATGCTGGGCTCAATGGTTTGTCCGAGAAGGACCTAGGCTACGGAGCCGTTGTTGACCTCATAGCCAATGCCTTTGTGTATAACAATAAGTTCACCAAGAACGAGGACCGTGTTGGACAATCTGCTTCAGCCATTGTGGTTCGCTCTGGTGCTACCACTGGCGGCGACGCAGACCTCGCTGAGCTCCTCGGTGATTTAGGTGAGGAACCTGAGGAAGAAACCAAAGTAGATAGCGTTCCGTTTTAATGGCTGGACACTCTAACTTTGACCAGGAGTTAAGGGCTAGGTGGGACGAGTTTACCTACAAGGCAAACAAACGTAAGGGTGGAATGGCTGGCTCGTCAAAGGGTCAGCCTCGCCCCTACGCTAAACAACACATCCTAAAAGCCCGACTATTCTCCCCTAAAATCGTGGGTGCCACCCTCACCGTCACCCCGAAGCATAGGTTCAACAAATTCGGTCCTGGAGTTTATTACCAATGGGAAGTGACCGAGCCTGGAATTGGTATAATAGAAGGTATCGAAGTTTCCGCCCAGGAAATCTTCGACCACTTCGTTGTTAAACAGAAAGGCAAGAGATGAAAAAAGAAAAGTCCCTCTCCAGGAGAGAACTAATCAAACGGGTGGACCGATTATGCCAGACATGTGCTAGATACAAAGGGGCAAAGAAAAAAGGAAGTCACTGGGTCAACAACTGTGTTTCCTGTGGTCAGCCCGTGCGTTGCGACAAAGCAAACGGCGGGCATTTTTGTTCCCGCTCTTGTTACCCACTTCGTTGGGACGAGAGAAACGTGAATTGCCAGTGTGTCCACTGTAATCTCTACAAGAACGGAGCCTACATAGAGTATTCCCAATGGTTCATCAAGACCTATGGGGAAGATATTTTCAACAGATATGTTGACCTCTACCGTCAGTGGCAGGTTGGAGCAATTCCCGCTGTGAAGATAGGGGAGATACGAGAGAAGTATGATTACTGGTTGGAAAAAGGAAGAGCCCTTGAGAAAAAAGTTGGGCCCTTGTTCCCGAAGACTTGGAATAAATTCGGTCCAGACTTTATAACTTCTCAAGAGCCTTGATGATTTCTTTCGCCTGCCAATCGTCGCCCCCCTTATCTATATTTTTCCAGTAGAGACAGGTCCTAGAATTAGGAGAACAACCACACTCACCAGTGACGTGACGAATAACACTGGTGAGTTTTTTCTTCTGCGTTGCGTTTAATTTCATACTCATATTATATCTCATCCCTGTTGATGTTCCTACTCCAGTAGAACTCTTTGAGGGGACGACCAGACAACTGCCCCTTATCTCCGACAATGGTGGTCTTAAACTTGTCCTCAACTCCGAGCCTGACATTTTCCACTCTCCCAAACGTCTCAGTCGTGCCGACCAAATCTAACACACGGGAGACTTCTTTGCCAGGAGACAGCCTCATAATTCGCCCCACCGCCTGTTGCCACAAGTTCAGGGACAACGTAGGTCTAGCCCATACAAGAGTATCAGTTATTGGGCTATTAAACCCCACGTTGGCGATATTACATTGTAAGAGCCACCGTATCTCCCCGTTCTTAAATGCCGTTATCGCCCTCTCACGCTCTTTCTGTGGCGTTTTAGAACTCACAACGACCGTAGACATACCTGCGTCATCACAAAGCGTTTTGAGAGCCTCTGCGTGCCTCACAAAAGGTAGAGCCACGATACCTGATTTGATATTCCACTTATCTTCTGCTCCCTTCATTACAGAAGCACACCTTGCTATCGCATTATCTCCCCACGCATCCAAACTTTCGTCCGTAAACTCCGCCCCAGTGGTATTTACGACCAGTTTACCTGGCGTTGGGTCAGAATAATACTTCACAGGCGTTAAATACCCACGCTTCAATGCTTCTTGGGTTGAGATACCCTCAACGATAGATGACCACAAGAACCCTTTGCCACACGGTATGCGGTTTAAGGGCTGAAGCAGGGTTGTGGTCTTGTAATACCGCCCCATATTCTGGACCCGTTGGACATTCCGATACGCCGTAGCCGTAAGCCCTACGATTTTAATCTGACTACCGTCCTGTTTCTTCAACTTATTTATTTCCACCAGTAGTTTCATAAACATAGTCTTCGGGTCAGCAGGATTACAGGACTGAACCTCATCTATAATCACGACATCAGCACTGTGGAATAGGGCTGGGTGCTTGTAGGCACTTCCGATAGTCGCTATTGTAATCGCCCCCACCTCTTTGGTGTTCATTGAAGCAGAATAGACTGAGTGTTCCACCCCATACTCCTTCATCTCGTCGCTGTCCTGCCGGCACAACTCCGCTGACAGGGTGACCACGAGGACCTTGCCCACCCTCTTTGCCAACTCTGCTATCACAAGAGACTTACCCGTTCCACAAGCCATAACATAGATGAACGGGCGTTTATAGTTGTTCAGTCGTCGGCAGATATAATCGCAAGCGTCGTCTTGATACCCTCGTAGTTTTTTCATCTTCTCTCCCTCACTAGCCTAATAACTTCTTGATATGGTATATTCCAAAAGCCAGCAACATCTCTGTATGCCTCTATCTTTCCCTTCTTTATCCACGAGCGGACGGTCTCTCCCGCTACCCCAAGTAGGTCGGCGGTTTTGTTCGGGGTTAAACCAGTGTAGAGTTTTACTTCTCCGTCAATCAAGCAACCCCAAGTTCCTACCTGATAGCCCAGTTCGTTGATTTCTTTTTCAGTAAAGAGGTTTGTTTTTGCCATCTCCATTATTGCGTCAGCGTCCCTCTGTTGTCGCATATCGTTTGCTATGTCGTATTTGTGGTCGTAGGGGGTTCTAATCTCCATCTTCTACCTCTATCTTCCTGCTCGCCTCTTTAGCCTCTTTATTTTTCTTAGCATACACTCCGCCCCCAACCCAGTTAGGGTTTCGCTTCGGAGATTTTGTCGGTGTCCTTTTAACGGGGTAGTCAATACCATACATCTCTAAACAATACTCGTGTATTTCTTCGGCACTCCACCCCTTGCTCTCCAACCTTTCGTGGGCTTTCCACACTTTCATATAGATAGCCTTTGGGTTAGTAGAATACTCACGGTTATCTATCTCTGTCTTCGGTGGGTTTTTGATGAACTCCATTAGTTCGTCATTAACCTCGTCAATAAGGACTAGTCGTCGCTTCAATTTCTCCGCCGACAAACTCGCCGCCTCGTTCCTTGCCTCACGTAGAATAATCTTTGTGAAGAAATACTTGGTGGACATACCGTTTTCCCGTGCCAGTTCTTTCAATAATTGTTTCGCTTTCTCCCCTAAATACAATGTTGTTGGTCTTAGCATTTTCCTCCTTAAATTATGTTTGTTATTTTATTGTTTTGATAATCTCACTCACATATTCTGCCCCCGCATTGTCTATCGTGATAGTCATACCACAGTATTCCACGACCACACGGGTAGGCTTGTTTGGTTTCTGCTCGGGTTCAACTCTGTTAATTTCCTCAACTTTATTTTCCCGAATTGCTTTATTCTTTGCTCTCGCCTGTGAGAAATCATAGTCAGGAACTTTTGATGTCAGGTGAAACTCTTTCATAACCTTGCCTCTTTCAGTCCCCGCAATATATTCCTTGATATACCCACGATTTACCATATTGTTCACCCACGAGATGCCAGCCTTGTTTCCCTTTGGGTAGCCTAACATCTGTGCTAGTTCATTACGGGTTGAAGCGTTGCTTAATTCTCCCGACTGTTCTAGTTCTTGTAGTCTTTTATATCGCAACTTACCCTGTTGCCTCTTGTTAAGTTGATTTTTCTTTCTCGTTTCTTCCGAGATAATTACATTACTTGCGAGCATATTTCTCCTTTCATTTAATTGTTTGCTCAATGTATCGTTTGATAATTCCCCCGTCCCCCTCGTGCCACTCGTGAGGGACACGGACACCTGCTGTTCGGCAGGTGTAGTTTCCGTCCTCGTCGTGTCCTTCGTCCACCACTTGATTTTCATAATGCCAGTCGCACTCCTTTCCACATATTACGCAATAGCCACGCTCGTCGTCGTCCCCCCACTCTATCTTATGATTACACTCCACCTCATAATCGTAGTCGTAGCGTTTGCTATCAACTGATACTATTTCTCCACTGCCCCACGCCCACGCAACATTGTCGTCTAGGTCGCTGTCATACACCGAGAAGTCTATTCCCTCTCGGTTAGGAGCATCACTCTCATAGATAGTCAGCCCGTATTGTTCTGCTATGTCTTGATTAAAACTCATACTACCTCCCATGCCTCATTTCGTCCCACTCTCTGTCCTGCTCGTATGCTTCCTCCTCGCTCGTGTCCCAAGTTATTCCGCCGAGTTCAATGTCCCAGCCATAACCCTCCACGCAATAGCCATACTTGTCGGAAAGATAATCGTTAATCTCCTCTGCCAGCATCTCTGCCAGTTCCTCACTCATAACGAAATCTCTACCGAGTTTTAATTCTGTTGGTAGTTTACTCATTGCTTGTCCTTTCTGCCCATATATTGCTGATAACAATATCAAAACTTTTTTGTAATTCAGGAACTAGCCGAGTTAATCTGCTCGTCCCCTCGTCTTTCATGTTGCTAACATCAAAGTAGAAACAGATGTCCTCGTCTTTCAGCCCGAATAATCTGCCTAACAGGTCGTCTACTCCAGAGAAATCGCCGTCCTCGTTCGCTCTGCTTAAAGCATAGCCAATAGTTTCTCCCTCCCCCACTTCGTCCCCCTCATACACGCACACGAAAGCGTTGTGCGTTGGCTCGTTTGCCCTATACTCGCCTGCATAACGATACTCTATTTCATAAATACTAGCCATTGTCCTCTCCTATCTCAATATCTAATTCTACTGTCGGGTTATAATGCCCCAAGTAATAGCGTTCAATTCGCCCGCACTCGTTGATACTGTCCTCAACCCAACCACGAACCCACATCTCATATTCCTCACGGTTCTTAAACCCCCCGTCCTCTGACCGCAACTCTATATCGTCCTTAAATGCTTGCCACATATTCCCCCTTACCAACTCGCCTGATAGGTATAGTCAAGGTCATACTTATCAGTCCCGTTTGCTATTTCGTTTTCGTAATCAGCAATAATCTCGTCAGCCTGCCTGATATATTCTTTCAAGTCGTCAAGGTAATACTCGTTGTAGCTGGTGTCGCCGAAGAAGAAACCTGCCTGTGTCGGTAGTAGTTCCTGTGCTAGTTCGGGGTTTGTAATAACCCTTGCCACACACTCGCTCCCGCAACGAAACAAGAAGGTGTCCTCGTCCTCGTCAATGCTCTCAACCTTATCGGCACTTGTTTCGCTCCCCCAAATATAATCGCCGATTTTAATGTCGCTCGGAGCAACACCACCTACACTCACGAAGCGTAGGTCTTTCTTTTCTGCCAACTCTATTGTTGCGTCTTTTGACACACGCCTGCTGTTGCTATTGCCATAATAAACCCAGTCGTCCGCCAATTTGCTTTCTTTGACAATACGCTTACAAATGTCGTTCAGAGTTTTGATGTCCTCAATGTCCATACAAATCTCTTGGCACTCGTCCCTACCGTCCGCAAAGTTCTCCACAATGTAGTGGTGTATTTGATTTGCCTTACGCAAGTAAAGCACCTCGCTGATTTTGACCGTTCTCTCCCGCCTTTCTCGGTCGTGTTCAACGGTCTTGTTCTTGTAGATATTTATATCTAAGCCCATAATTATTTCCTTTCATTTATTGTGGCACGCCCACCCGTGCCTATTGTTAATGTATTTCTAACCACCTGTCCTTCAGGTAGTCTAGCGAATAAAACTTCGCACTCGCTATTTTTTCCTCGTGGGTTTCGTTGTAGTGTTCTCCCCACAACTGCCCGTCTATTTCGCCGTTGAGTTCAACAATTCGTATAGCAGTTCTGCCATACTCCTGCTCGCTGTCCTCAAACTTTGCGACTAATACCTTTATGTTATTGTTTGCCATAACTTGTCCTTTCATTTAAGTTATCTACCTCTATTATATCACACTATTGACTTAAAGTCAAGCCACATTGACTTACCCCTGTTAATTTATGAAAACAGGTCGCACAAACATCTTGTATCTCCGTGTTGGCGGGCAGTCGTTCCTCAATTCTCTCCCGCTCGTAATCATACAGGTCGCCACATAGGTCATACCACCCGCCCTCGTCATAGAATATAACCTCTCCGCACATATCGCAGAAGCCAAAACTCCACTTGTTGTGTATGATATTCTCCACCTCGCCCACATAATCGCCCACTCTCTCCTCGTTCGGGTGTGCTAGGTCAAGCAACTCATACAGTCGTTTGCTATATTCTTTGCTGTTAGTTATCTTATTGTGTTGGAGTTCGTCATACAACTGTTCTGCTATTTTCTCGTGTGCCATACCGTCCGCCAACTTATCAACA
>Ga0247611_10006006_pt1 | contig 15749 bp, 12 predicted proteins | sample 177DNAGHGhighgp2_FD_192422 | JGI IMG/M metagenome (GOLD analysis project Ga0247611, IMG submission 192422) | Sheep rumen microbial communities from Palmerston North, Manawatu-Wanganui, New Zealand - 1770 DNA GHGhigh gp2 | ecosystem: Host-associated > Mammals > Digestive system > Stomach > Rumen...
AACTTTTGCGTGACAGAAAGTGGACAAAAAGAGCAGTTTCGTTACATTACAGTCAATTCGTATAAAACCGCTAAAACCTAAACGTGTCGGTTAATACAGGCTAATTAATTACAATTCAAATGTCCCAAATAAACCCCAGTAGGCTTGATTACGAAATAATTGAAAATTATGTAGTAATCAACCGAAGGCACGTTTATTGCGAACAGGTCAAGACAGTCTCGTCGTCCGCTCCATAAAGAAGCTTCACTTTGAGTGAGGCTTTTTATTAAGGATGACATTGACGAGAACTCGCCTACTAGAGTTCGAGCGACCTGTGAGTATATTTTTTTGAGCAGTTTGACCGGAAGTTATTTCGTTATTCTGAGGCACGAAGTGCCGAAGAATCCAACCCTTTACCGATTTAACAAGGTCGGAATTAAGTTGACTCAAACTACTCCAAAAGTGACTTTTCTTGCACTTTTTTACTCATTTTTTGCACTATCTTGCACTATCTTGCACCAATTTTCATAAATTTTCACTTATAGCTTATGCATAGGCAAAAATGCCCAAAAAGCTAAAAATATTTACTTTGAACTTCTTTCGGCAAGGCAACCGTCACGAAAAACGGCAATTCCTTTTAATTTTAAGTCATATGCCATTTTTACTGCTTTATCAATATCATCAGGGGTTGCACTGTTTTCTACATTAACAGTTTTGGATATACCGTCATCTATAAACCTTTGAGCAGTTCCTACTATTTTAAGGTGTTCTTCATAATTGATTTCATTTCCTAATTTAAAAACATCTCTGAACTTTTGAGGCAGAAATTCAATGTCTTGACAACTTCCTGTTTTATTTACAGTATCTATAACCTGTTGCTTTTGCTGTTCGGACAGATTTAATTCATCTAATTTTTCATTGAAAATCTTATTATTTCTTAAATCAAAATAAGGTTCAATGCTATAAGAAGCATCCACTATTCTTGAACTTGAGCCTGTCGGCGGCAATGCTGTTGTCGTGGCATTTCTTAATCCATAAACTTGTATATCGTTATATAATTTGTCCCATAGAGATTCATTGATTGGTGAATCTTGCCTATGCTTTATTACGAAATCTCGCTCATTGTATCTGCTTTCTTCAAATAATGGGAAAGAACCTTTTTCTTTAGAAAGATTCATTGAAGCTTTTTTTGATGAATAGTTTATAACTTCAAGACAATTTGCTAATACCTTTTGTGCTTGCGTACTTCCGTATGGTATTCCCATTTCTGCCAATAAATCAGCAAATCCGCAAACACCAATCCCAAACCTGCGTTTTTGAGATGCAATATTATCTTCTCCGACTTTTTCTGCCAAATTTATATTAATAACATTGTCTAAAAGTCTTGATAAGTTCTCAACAGCTTCTTTCATCGATTCAAAGTCTATTACATTTGTTGTTTTATCTAAAAACTTACTTAAATTGATATGTGAAAACAAACACATTTCACCGTTTTCCAGTCCAATTTCAGCACAACTTGCCATTCCTTTGTACTTATGATTTGGAACAGGATTAGCAGCTTCAACATTGTCTTTAAAAACAATTCTCGGTTCTCCACAACGGTGCATACTCTTAATAATATCAGAATAAATACTTTTTGCAGGAACCTCTTTGCCGTTCATAAGTCGTATGTTTTCGTTATTTGCAACTTTTTGTATAAAATCATTTGGAACCGCTACGGAAATATTAAATCGCCATTTATCAAAATCCACATCTCTTTTGGCTCTAATAAACTTAAATATATCATTATGTGTAACATCTAAAATAGCAATTCCTGCCGGTGGTCTTTGAGTTTTTCCGTCATATTCTTTTAATAGTTCGTTTAATGATGTAAGGACTTTGACAGGATCTTTTGTTTCAGATAAATCAAATCCTGTTCCGACACCATTTAGTATATGTGGTTCAAGTTCTTGTTTTATAGCATTGAAATTTTTCCTAATATCGTATGGTAAAACAACACAAGCTCCCATCGGCTTTTTAGGTTGAAGAAGATTTGTATATAAACTTGTCCCCAATGCTATATCTTTTTCTTCAGTGAGAGCAATAGCTTTATCTTTTGTGATTTTATTATTAATTAACAAAGCATCTTTATTTAAGTCATATACGGATGCTAATTCATCAACACCGTTATGGTATTTAAAAGTATAAAGAATATTATTGTTATAATCTTTTATATCATAAAAGGGTTTATCGTAGTCTATAATATGCGACCACAAGGTGGTCAGGGATCGTAAAGTAGTAATTTCTTTATCTAATATTAAACTATAATCCAAAGCATTTCCGGAGTGTATATCTTTTCGTGGCATCCAATAATCGAATACCAATTCATTCCCATCATTTGTTATTATTTTTGCATAAGGGCCGTTTAGTGCATAACCATAGTTAATCTTTGAATCTTTATATGATAATCTGAATTCACTAACTTCATGAATTCCATCAGAATATCGTAATTTAGGATGTAAAATATTATTCCTGAAAAGTTTTATTACAGAATCTGTATTATCTTTATCAGTCAAAACCAAAATATCGTAATAATCATGTTTTTCTTTTTTGACAGATGGGTCTTTTAAAAGTTCATCAAATCTTTTATATATGCTGCTTTTTACATCAATATAACCTTCTGTTAATTCTTTAGGATCAAAACCATATTGTACAAAAATACTATGAGTTTTAGAACGTATTTTATTAACAGCATCCAGGACTTGTTTTTGGTATTCTTTACCTTTAGGAATTAAACTCTCCATATATGAAGTAACGTCTATCGGATGTGTCTTTTGTTCTGGATATATTTTAAGTGGAAATATAGTTCTATAATTGATAGTATAAAGATTTTTTGTATATGTATTCAGTTGTGGATTTATGATTAACTCGTAATTTGACCCACTGTCATGTTGATAAATTTTACCAAATATTCTATCAACAAATTCACCTAAACTATCTTCTTGTCTTATAATATTGCGTTGAACAAAAACTGCTTTATTAAGCTTTACAACATTTGCTTTGAAAGCAATATTATCAGTGTTTTGTGAGTTTATAAAATATCTTTCATCTCTTGAAGAAAGATTGTTTTTAAATTTATATGGTGAACTAATTATTATTCCTGTTATTTTCATTGTAAATTTTCTCGTACGCTACTATATATTAAAACTTCTAAAAAAATAATTTGCTACAAAAATTTTTTCATGGGTTCGAATACCACATTCTCAAAATGCATGTTCTTTCTTCTCAAATCAACTGTTATTATACAGTGAGCAGAGTGCATAGGCTTGATTAAGAAATAATTGAAAAGTTTAGTTTTTTATAATACCTAATTTAAGGGCTTTTGAGATTTATATATACAACACCATAAACTGCTCATCTGCAAAGGTTCCATCAGGATAACGCAAAGCCTTCGGAAATTTTCCTGTCGTCTTAAATCCAAAATTTTCATACATATTTATTGCTCTTTTATTGTCCGCAGCAACAGTTAATTCAATTTGAGTAATGCCTTTATCTTTGCACCAATGAATACACTCTTGCATAAGCTTTCCGCCAATGCCGATACCGCAATAATCTTTTAACAGAACAAATGTTACTTCTGCTCTATGCCTGCATCGTTGAGTATTCCTGACTATTCCGACAGAACAAAGTCCGACAACTTTTCCATCACATTCTGCGACAAACCATTCTTCATTGGCATTATTAAGCATATTGCTTATAATCTTTTGTTCTTGTTCAACTGTTGTATGAAATTCTCCCGGATTTCTTACAAGAAAATCAGTTTCAGTATCTGCAGCCGAAATAATATTTATTATTGCCTCAGCATCCTTAACTAGAGGTTTTCTTACAATAACACTTTTCCCATTTTTTAATCTGTATTCTACCATTTTATTACCTTGACATCAAATTCACTAACTTTCCCATAGTAAAATAGTTTAAATAAATAACTAAAACATCAGGGTGAAATTCATTTATTTCATCTTCATAATATTTTATCAATTTAAAATCACTGAATCTTACAGGACGAATAATTGCTGTATCTCTAAATGAATATGGGATTATCTGTTTTAACGACGCAACAAAAGAATCACCAAAAATCATTACACGTAAATTATATCCTTTTGGATAATTAAAAACTTCAATATCTTTATCTTTATCAGAATATACTATATTTAAAGATTTATTATCTTTATGAACATAGTAACGATAATATGTATCATAATACTCACCGCAAGCAGCATCCGGTATGCTTATAAAATCACAAGGCATAAATACTTCATCATTTGGGATTCCCAAATAATCGACATTTTTAGTTACAATATAATCAAAATCATCTTCTTTTGATATTTTTAAATTTGGATATTTATTTTTCATTGCTTCCATTAACAATCTATAAGATATATAAGTTCCATCCATGGTGAAATGCGGATCTGGTTTATAAAATAAAAGATAAGGTGATTTTTCTTTTGCTTTTAATAAATTTTCCGTAGGACGAACAACTGTAAAATTATTTCCTCCGATTTTTAAAATCGTTTCATCAAATCTTTTCCTATAACCATATTGTGTGAAATCGGGAGGATATAAAATTTTATTTAACGGCAATATAACTAAAAACAGCTTTATATTCCTGCTTTCACAATACTCACTGAATTTATTCAGCTGATTATTAATTTCATTTATAGTGTCATTATCAAAGCTTTCATTATACACATGTCTATACAAAAATTTAGATTTTTTGTCTATCATTAAATCGTCTATTGATTTACTTGATTTAATATTGGATCTTACAAAATGACTACCTATATAGTACTTGAGGTATCTGTTTAGATTCATTAACTGTTTTCTGCCCCAGAATCTATCTTCCAACCAAGAATTAAATTCAATAGAAAACCTTGAATTAAAAGTCTTATCTTTAGTATTAAATAGCGGATGAAGAACAGCTAAGGCTCTATTTTCACTAAACAAAAATTCATCATTATCGATTCGAAACAGGGGACTAATCAACAATAAAAATATGATAACTATAAAAATTTTTATTTCAATTTTACTTTGCAATTCATCGCTCCGTTTACTTATATACTAGCATAAAATCAGATTAGAAACACAATACATGACAATAATTGCTAATTATATATTTTTAAATTAGAATTTAATATGAAAGATAAAGGTAAGAAGTAAGTGTTATTTTCATCAGTTACATTTTTGTTTATATTTTTACCGATAGTAGTATGCGGATATTATATATTACCTAAAAGATTCAGAAATTTTTATCTTTTAGTTGCAAGTATTTTATTCTATGCATTTGGCGAACCAAAATTTTTAATTTTAATGTTAATAACTATTTTTACTAATTATATCGGTACACTTCTTTTATATAATTTTGAAAAATTTAAAAAATTATTTCTTGTTACAACTGTACTTATTGACCTCGGTTTGCTCTGCTACTTTAAATATTTTAATTTTTTAATATACTGTATCAATGAGATTTTTAGAACCCGTTTTGATATTTTACATATAGCTTTACCTTTAGGAATATCTTTTTATATATTCCAAGCCATAAGTTACACAGCAGATGTTTATAAAGGAATAATAAAACCAGAAAAGAATTTATACAAATTCGCTTTGTATATCACGTTATTTCCGCAATTAATTGCCGGTCCTATTTTAAGGTATAGTGATTTGAGCGAACAAATTGACAATCGAAAAGAGACTCTTGAACAATTTTATTACGGGTTAAGACGATTTATTATCGGATTGGCAAGAAAGGTATTAATCGCAGACTGCCTGATGCTTGTCGTAAACAGAGTATTGGAATCGGCAATAAGCGACATTACAATCTGGGAAGTTTGGCTTGCCTTAATATGCTTTTTATTCCAATTATATAATGATTTTGGCGGATACACAGATATGGCAGTTGGTTTAGGTGCAATGTTCGGGTTTAAAATAAAAGAGAACTTTAATTTTCCGCTTTTATCACAATCATATACCGAATTTTGGCGCCGTTGGCATATAACCTTGGGGTTGTGGGTAAAAGATTATATTTATATTCCGTTGGGCGGAAACAGGTGCAGTAAACTAAAACACTATTTTAATCTTTTTATAGCATTTTTTGTTATAGGAATATGGCACGGTGCTAACTTTAATATGATAGTATATGGCTTATATAATGCATTTGTAGCTATATTAGAAAAAGTTACCGGATGGAGCAATAAAGTTACAAGTAAAAGAATGATTGCACTTCATCACATCTACATGTTTTTCGTGTTAACAACTTCATGCTTTTTACTGAGAGCTCCAAATTTTAAATACGCAATAGAATTCTATAAAAGAACTATTGGGATAGGACAACCAAAATTTCCAATCTATACAATTGAATACTATATAACTAATGTTGAAATTATTGTTTTGATTATTGCATTTTTAGGCGCAATCGGTTTATTTAAAAACATCCTTAATTATTCCAGAAAAAACATTGTATATAATTCAGTTATGGATTTTTGTTTGGTGATACTTCTTGTTTTGTCGGTCTCAGCAATTGCTATATCCTCATACACACCATTTTTATATTTTGGATTCTAAAAATATTATACTCGCCACTATTTATTTTGTTCTTTTGTAGGATTTATTTTACAGGGATTTGATTTGCATTTCTGCCAATTAAAAACATTTACTGCTTCTTAGTAAAAGTCCTAAAAAAAGGTAAGGTTGCAGTAGTTCAATAAATAAGCGGAGATAACAACCGGTTATCTCCGCTTATTTGGGCATGAAGAGATTCGAACTCCCACGCTTTCGCACTAGTTCCTAAGACTAGCGTGTCTACCATTCCACCACATGCCCACATGCCCATATTTAATTGTCAAAAAGATTTTAATAAGATTAAAACCCTAAAAAAAACAGTAAACTAAAAACAAGACGATGTCAATATAAACATGACTATATTGACATTTATATAAAATCAAAATATCATTACCGTAAAGAAAGGAGTTCATTATGACAGAATTAAAAGGATCAAAAACAGAACAAAATTTATTAGCTGCATTTGCAGGAGAATCTCAAGCAAGAAATAAATATACTTATTTTGCATCAAAAGCTAAAAAAGACGGTTACGTTCAAATCAGTAAATTGTTTGAAGAAACAGCAAACAACGAAAAAGAACACGCAAAGATTTGGTTCAAATTACTAAACGGTATAGGTTCAACCGAAGATAATCTTAAAGCTGCTGCCGGCGGAGAAAATTACGAATGGACTGAAATGTATCCTGAATTTGCCAAAACAGCAAAAGAAGAAGGATTTGATGAAATTGCCGAATTATTTACAAAAGTTGCAGCTATCGAAAAAGCACATGAAGAAAGATACAAAAAACTTCTGACTAATATTGAAGAAGGTTTGGTATTCTCATCTGAAGGTGATGAAATTTGGGAATGTTCAAATTGCGGACACATTGTTATCGGTAAAAAAGCACCGGAATTATGTCCGGTATGTGCTCACCCGCAAGCTTACTTCCTAAGAAGTGCAAGGAATTACTAGAATTAATTACAATAAATGAATAACAATACAATAAGGTGCATAGTTCTGATGCACCTTTTAAAAACTCTTTTATTTTCATATAAGCAAAAAAAACTCTATCTGGGATAGAGTTTGGAATCTTTTTTTGATTCCTCGTGTGTGTAGAAGGTTAGTGTGTAGTAGTAGGTAGTGTAGTATGTATTATAAACTCGTGTTATTTAATTCGTTATCGCTTACATTTATATAAAGTATTTTAAGAATATATAATTGCTATATACAAAAGATATTGTTACAAAAGTTAATATTAAAGAAAAATTTTTTACCTGAAACTCTAAAAAACACAGAAGTAAATAATTGTTACAGAATTGGCATGCAATGATAGAAACGATTAAAACATGGGCAAGTAATAAATATCAGCTAAAAATGCTGACTTCTGGTTCATTTATTGAGAAGGGGCGACGAGCCCCTTTTAAAATGATTTAAAAAAGCATCTCATGATGTTTAAACATTTTATGTAAAAATTTAAGGTTTTTGAGCGTGGAACAATTTTCCCATAAACGACTCTGTTTAGCCTTAGGAATTGGTTACGAACAAACCATGTATTATGATATTCCGTTTTATAATCAGCTTTTAATTTCTCGATAGTATTACTTATATCGGGAAGTCCCAAAACATACTTTTTGTTTTTTAAATAAAATTTCGGTGCTCTGATTTGACCTGATTTAATCGATTTCAAAGCCGTTATTGCTTTTGTCGGGCAAATTTTACAATCTTTCAAAAAACTTCTTGTTCCGTCCAAAAAGTCAGTATGCGCATGAATTCCAACATCAATTTCAGAATAAGCTTTGTAAGCATTCTGATAAAAAGGATCAAAATAAAAATTATTAGTTGTTGTATTCATAAAGAGACCTGTGTACTTGTAAAAAACACCGAAAAATATTTTTTGCTAAAATTTGAAAAAAAATTTACAAATAATATTTAATTAAATAAAAAAATATTGAAAAATCTCTTGGAATTTATATAATAAAAGACGGAAAGTGAGATTAGCTATGAATAAATATTTAAACAAAGTTATCAAAGATATAAAAAAAAGAGATGGAAAAGAAGTTGAATTTTTACAGGCAGTAAATGAAGTTTTAACAACAGTTGAACCTGTATTGGAAGCTCATCCAGAGTATGAAAAATTATCAATTTTAGAAAGAATTACAGAACCTGAAAGAATGGTAATGTTTAGAGTTCCTTGGGTGAATGACAAGGGAAAAATAATTGTTAACAGAGGTTTCAGAATACAATTTAATTCACTAATCGGTCCATACAAAGGAGGATTAAGATTTCATCCGAGTGTTAACCTGAGTATAATTAAATTTTTGGGCTTTGAACAAATATTTAAAAATGCACTTACAGGACTGCCTATCGGGGGTGCCAAAGGCGGAAGCGATTTTGATCCTAAAGGCAAATCCGATATGGAAATCATGAGATTTTGCCAAAGCTTTATGACTGAATTATACCGTCACATAGGGCAGGATGTAGACGTACCTGCAGGAGATATCGGCGTCGGCGGCAGAGAAATCGGATATTTATTCGGTCAATATAAACGCATAAAGAATGCTTATGAAGGCGGCGTTTTGACAGGTAAAGACATCATCTACGGAGGTTCTTTAGCAAGAAAAGAAGCAACAGGCTACGGTTTGTTATACTTTATGAGAGAAATGCTAAAAGCAAATAAACAATCAATTAAAGGTAAGACAGTAATAATTTCCGGCTCAGGAAACGTCGCAATATATGCATGCGAAAAAGCTGTTCAAATGGGCAGCAAAGTCGTTGCAATGAGTGATTCTAACGGCTGCATATATGATGCAAACGGTATTGATTTAGATTGCATAAAAGAAATCAAAGAAGTAAAAAGAGGAAGAATCAAAGAATATTTAGACAAACATCCGAAAGCAAAATATATGGAAAGTTCAGCTCATAATAAACCTATATGGTCTATTAAAGCTGATATTGCACTTCCTTGTGCAACACAGAATGACATTACGCTTGAGTATGCGAAACAACTCGTTAAAAACGGCGTAATAGCCATTGGCGAAGGTGCTAATATGCCTTGTACAAACGAAGCAACTGAATATCTGCTTTCAAAAGGGGTACTCGTTGCACCTGCCAAAGCTGCAAATGCAGGCGGAGTGGCTACTTCTGCAATAGAAATGTCACAGAACAGTATGCGTTTCTATCACACATTTGAAGAAGTTGACAAAAAGCTTGAACAAATTATGGTTAACATATTCAACAGTTGTCAACAAGCAGCAAAGGAATATGGTTGTGCCGGCAATTATGTAAGCGGAGCAAATATTGCTGCATTTAAAAAGTTAGCCGAAGCTATGAAAATGCAAGGTATTGTTTAATAAACAAAAATACAACAATCAAAAAGCTATCTACAATAATCAGATAGCTTTTTTGATTGTTAATTACAGAAATTATGCAAGCACATGTGCAAGAGATAGATAGTTATTGAATTTTAGGTCTATAAAATTTTGGTGGGATTTTTGAAGTATTTACCCTCTCTTATATTTCTAAGTTCGCAATAACTCACTAAGAAATCTTTTTCTCCCCTAAGGGAGATGAAGATTCGCACAAATTGCCGAAAAGGACTTATTCACTTATTTCCTTATTCACATATTCCCTTGTTATAATTGTTTTATAATGGTATATAATGATTCCTGTTAATTATTATCTTGTTTCTTATTTATTCTCAAGACTTCATATATATCCATTTTTTTAGATTTACCGCGAATAGTAACTTCGCTAATTTTTATTACATCAGCTATACTTGCGATATAAGAATACGTTGAACTGCTTACAAGCAGGTTTGTATGATAGACCTTATTATAATGTTCAATACGGCTTGCAAGATTTACTGTATCACCAATAACAGTGTATTCGAGCCTTTTTTCAGAACCGATATTACCAACAAAACATTCACCTGTATTTATACCGACTCCGATTTCAATTTTTGGTTTACCTTCAAAAAGCCACCTTTCCTGCAGCTCCTCAACTTTTTTCAGCATCTCATATGCACACAATACTGCATTTATCGGGTGGTCTAAATCCTGTATTGGCTCGCCGAAAATTGCCATAACAGCATCTCCGATAAATTTATTAATTACACCGTTATATTTCGTAATTATAGGCTCCATTTCAGTAAAATATTCATTCAGGATTTTTGAGACATCCTCAGCGGACATTTTTTCACTCATACTTGTAAATCCTCTGATATCAGAAAATAGAACCGTAACAATTGCACGTTTACCGCCCAATTTTATATCATCAATATTCTGTACAACATTCTGCATAACGTCTTGGGAAAGATATTTACCCATCGCCTGCTTAATTTTTTCTTTATTCCTGCCTTCTACAATAAATTTATACGAATATCCAAATATCATGGTGATTATTTGAACTATTATAGGGGTTAATGTGGGTATTGCATATGTATTAAAGTAAAAGTAATCAACTATATTTAAATAAATAAATGCTATTATGATACTTATTGTAATAGCTTTTACTATTGACAGTCTTGAAATTAACAGGAATGTAACAAGTGCAAATAGTAAAATTATTATATTATCAACCAAATCTGAACTAAAATTCATGAAATCGTGGTTTTGTAAATTATCAAAATTAGTAGCTTGGATATCAACTCCCGGATGTTTATCTAATAACGGCGTTCTTCTGACATCCTCAAGCCCTATTTCTGCTGTTTTAGCATTTGCACCTATGAAGACCACCTTGCCATCAAATTCTTTAGGATCAATAACAGGTTTTTTACCTTCTTTAATATTTCTGTATGAACGTATTATATCTGAGGCATGATAGGTCTTGTGCGTGTACTCCGTATTATTGTAGAATTTATAGAATCTTACCTGACTTTTCCAGACTTCATCAGTACTGTGAAATGCAGGTATACTTTCTTTAATATCGTCAATTTCAAAATCTTCGGAATATAATGAAATATTGTTTGCACCTTTTAAATATAAATACATTTTTAAGCCAAGACTCGGATAATACTTATCATTTACGGCAACAATTTCTTCCATTGTCGTAACATAACCGTATTGATTCAAAGGAGTACTCACAGAACCTGCATTATGTACCGCATTAAAATACTCCTCAGGCATATTTTGAATATTGTTAAATTTAGGGGTATTTTTATATATACTGTTTAAATTGTTTATTTTTAGTGAAAATTTATCCTCAAAATTTTTAATATAATTACTGTCAATATAGTCTTCTTCATATAGATATTGAGGAGAAAATCCTACTACCAAATTTTTTGTTTTTGCTATTGCATCAAAAAATTTTTTATCCGATTTAGGATTTTCTTTGTCTAAACTTTGAATTACAGCATCAAACCCTATTACTTTAGGATTTGCATAAGTGTTAAAATAGTTAAAGATTTCGGCATACATTTCTCTTGGCCAAGGCCATTTATGATATGAAATAGAAATATCGTCGATTGTTACAATGGCAATGTTGTCTGAGCCGGCTTTTGACTGTGCTGTTGCGGTCTTAACATAATAGTTATACATAAAGGGTTCAATCCAAGCTTTGGAAAAACCAACTACTGCAAATAATATCAATAAATACAGTAAAAATGATTTAATTATATAACCTTTGGATTTTAAAAATTTCATAAATCTAGACCTCTATGTAATTTATGATATAATATTTTGAGAAAAAGGACAATTTATGTATAAAAATTTAATAGAATTACTTGGAGAGGAAAAAGTATTTCCGATAATAAGGAGCGGCAACGCAGATACGGTCATAAAAACTGCAAATGCTCTTATAGATGCTGGTATAAAACTAATTGAAGTTAACGTTGAATCTGTTGAAGTATACAAAGCTATTGAAAAGATTGCCGACAAGGTTCATGTATGTGCCGGCGGTATTATAACATCTCAACAGGCTTATGCTGCAGTAATGTCAGGGGCTGAAATGTTTTCATCACCAATTTTTCAGATGAGTTTAGTTAAGATTTCAAAAGACAAACATATACCGCTTATTGCAGGAGCTTCCACGGCTAACGAAGCATACTCCGCTTGGAAAGCCAGAATTCCTTTGATAAAACTTTATCCTATTACCGCAATAGGTGGGGTTTTATATGTTGAAGATTTGTTAAGACCAATGCCATTTCTAAATATTCTTGTTCAGGGAAATGTTAAAATAAATGAAGTACCTGCATATTTAAAGGCGGGAGCACATGCAGTCGGCATCGGGCGTGATTTATATGAAGGACACTCCTACAGCGAAATAACTAAACGTGCAAAATATTTAATTAAAAAAGCGAAGGAACAAAATGGATAATATATTAGACATTATTACAATCGGAGAAAGTTTAATAGAACTATCAAGCGATAATAGACTTGCGAACTCCGATGTTTTACACAAGTATTATGGTGGAGATACACTTGTAGCAGCAGTAGCAGCCGCAAGATTAGGTGCAAATGTCGGATTTATAACAAGAGTAGGTAATGACCCTTTTAAAGATTATCTTCTTGAGAGTTGGGCATCCGAGAATCTTGATATATCACAAGTAAAAATTGCAAACGAACCAAACGGATTTTACTTTGTAACCCGACACGGCATTAAAGAAAAAGAAATTATTTACTACCGCAAAAAAGTTGCACAATCAAAAATCTCAATAGAAGATATTGATGAAGAATATATTAAAAAAGCCCAGATAATATACACAAGCGGAATAACGCAATCAATCTCATTATCAGCTAAAGAGGCAGTTGATAAGGCTTATACCATTGCAAAAGACAATAATATAATGACTGCCTATGACCCTAATTATTCATCAGCTATTCATACTCCTGAAAGTGCAAAAGAAAATTTCAACAGTGTAATTGACAGGGTAGATATTCTGTTTATGAGTACAAAATATGACACCTCAAGCATTTTGGAAATGGATTCTATTGAAAATATTATAAAAAGCATGAACGATAAAGGAGTAAAAATCATAGTATTAAAGTCAAGCGAAAAAGGCGGGTACTTCTTGGGATATAATGGGAATACCGAGTTTATAAAGTTCTATACAACAGAAGTTGTTGACACGACTTGTTCCGGAGATGCCTTCAACGGAGCATTTATGTACGGAATTACACATGGATATACACCAATAGAGGCCGGAAAGCTGGCAAGTATAGTTGCAGGACTTCAGGCAAAAGGAATTGGGGCAATTAAATCGGTACCTTATGCAAACAATGTTTTTGCAATAAGCAGAAAGGGTTAAGAATTGAATAAAAAAGTAGTTATATCAGGATATTACGGATATGATAATTTTGGGGATGAAGCAATTTTAGCCGTGCTTATAGACCATTTAAGACAAATGCAGAACGATATCACGGTTTTATCAAACAATCCTATTAAAACGTCCCGTTCATATGGAGTTAAATCAGTAAAGAATTTTGACTTAATAAGTTTGATGGTTTCAATTTTTCGTTCGGATATACTTATATCCGGTGGCGGAAGCCTGTTACAGGACGTATCAAGTTTAAGAAGCCTGTTATATTATTCCTTCGTAATTTGGTTTGCTTTGAAATGCAAAAAAAAGGTAATAATTTTTGCTCACGGGATAGGACCGTTACAGAGCGATTTAGCCAAAAAGATTGTATTTAATTTACTACCCCGGTGTTCACTTGTAACAGTGAGAGATTTAAAAAGTCAAAAAATGCTACTTGATAAAGGAATACCTGCTAAACTTGTATCGGATCCCGTATTTACGGTTGATTTACCGCAGAACAAATGTGAAGGTGCTATTGGCGTTCAATTAAGAGCCTATCGTGCCGTAGATGATGCCTTTTTATTTACACTTGCACAACAAGTTGTTAAATTTTTCGGCGACCGAAAAATAGAGATTTATGTTTTCCAGCCTTCGATTGATTTAAACATTTGTAAAAAATTTGAAAAAATGATTAAAACAATACATCCGCAAGCTTTTACTGAAGTCGTTCACTCTATTCCAAACAGTGATATGATTATGATGATATCAAAATTAGAATACATGATTGCAATGAGATTTCATGCGGTACTTGTTGCAATAAAAACAGGGGTAAAAACTCTTGCAATAAATTATGATGCAAAAGTTGAACAATTAGCATATGATGCAATGCTTCCACTACTAACAATATCCATAGAAGAAAACTTTGAGCCGCCATTTGAAAGATTGCTTACATTAAAATCCGAAGATATTCTTGAATATGCAAATACTCAGGTATTTGAATGGAAATACTTTGACAAAATTTTAAAATAATAAACACTATTATAATTATAAAAAAACAGACCACTTTACTACAATGTAAACGGTCTGTTTTTAAATTATAGAATTAAAGTTAAACTGATTGTGTTGGAGTTGGAGTTTGTGTTGGGGTTTGTGCAGTTGTTTGAGCTTCAGTTGGAGTAGCAACACTTGCACTTGATTGAGGAACTGTAGCACCGGCTATAGCATTCTGAATACCCTGTTGAAATACAGGATCTACACCTGCATAAGAGCCTTGACTACCCATATCCCCATAAATGGATTGCATCATACCTGCGGAATTCCAATAGTTACTTGCTCCGCCATTACCACCACCGTAGTATCCCGGATAACCGCCATAATAACCGCCCGGTCCACCCCAGATACTTCCACCATGACAACAACAGCTATTACGCATTTGATAATCCATCATTGAAGTTTGCATACACAAATTGCCCATCTTGTTCAAAAAATTCGGCAATCTGTTCATTACACCATTCCAATATTCTTTTGACATAATAATACCTCTCTGTATATATAAAGTAATATTTACATATATAATTAACACATACTATATAAATATTTACAAAAATTAATAATTAATTAAAAAAATCTGTTTGACATTTAACCCTATTTTATATAGTATTAAATAGTTAAAGATTTCACTGGTCGTGTAAAACTTTAATTTTGAAAATCAAATAACAGAGCCATGCTCCAGTGGCACTCTGCCGACGAGAACGATTGAGTATCGTTCGAGGAGAGGGGAGGTAGACGCCCCTCATAAGCAGTAATCTCACAAGAGTATTGAAAATCAAATATCAAAGCCATGCTCCAGTGGCACTCTGCCGACGAGAACGATTGAGTATCGTTCGAGGAGAGGGGAGGTAGACGCCCCTCATAAGCAGTAATCTCACAAGAGTATTGAAAATCAAATATCAAAGCCATGCTC
>Ga0247611_10006007_pt1 | contig 15746 bp, 12 predicted proteins | sample 177DNAGHGhighgp2_FD_192422 | JGI IMG/M metagenome (GOLD analysis project Ga0247611, IMG submission 192422) | Sheep rumen microbial communities from Palmerston North, Manawatu-Wanganui, New Zealand - 1770 DNA GHGhigh gp2 | ecosystem: Host-associated > Mammals > Digestive system > Stomach > Rumen...
GTGGAAAGACAACTGTAGTTAATTTACTTAGAAATAAAGGTTATAACATAATTGAAACTGATTTAATAGTTAAAGAATTATGGAATGATGAAAAAACTATTAATGATTTAAAGAAATTATTTAAACTAGATTATGTAGATAAAAAGATAATTGGAAATTTAGTTTTCAATGATGAAAAGAAGAGAATGATTCTTAATAATTATATGCATCCAATAGTTAAAGATATTTGTTTAAAAAGAATAAAAAAAGGAATAAACTTTATAGATGCACCTCTACTTTTTGAAGCAAAATTTGATAATATTTGTGATTATACTATATGCGTTTGGCTTGATAATGAAGAAGCAAAACGCCGTTTAATGGAAAGAGATAATTTATCAGAAAATGAAGCAAATAAACGTATAAATTCACAAATGGATATTGCAAAAAAGCGCAAGTTATCCACATTTTTTGTGGATAACTCAAAAGGAGAAGCGTACAGGATTAAAAATTTAAATGAAGTTTTGGAGAAAATAGGTATTTAATATAGATTTATATTAAATTTGTGATATAATTTTTAATACAGCGTATAAGGAAGTGATATCATGGGAGAAAGTGAAAAAATTAATAACATCAAGATATACATAGGTCAATCACTTTCGACAGATGATATGAATGTCTTAACAACTTTATATATGCCTATTATGGGTACAACAGCATACTCTATCTATATGTTTTTTTATTCCATTTTAGATAGAAAAGCTAATATGAAAGAGATACCTTTAAAAAGTTTATTAAAGATTTTATCTATAACTGAAAAAACATTTGCTAAAGAAAGAATTAAAATTGAAGCAATTGGTTTAATGAATACATATGTTAAAGATGATGAAGCAGTATTCTTGCTTAAAGCTCCATTATCTTCAAAAAGCTTTATTGGTGATCCACTATTAAACTTAAATTTAATTAATAAAGTTGGCGATGAGACACATGACATGTTAATTAATTCATTTAGAGTTGGTATATTTAATAAAGAAGGATATGTTAATGTTACTTCTAAATTTAAAGAAGCATTTAGTGATTCAATTGATAGAATATTAAAAAAAGAAGATGGTTTATTTATTGATAAGGTTGATAATAAATCTGTTAAATTGGATGAATACATCTTTAATTTTGATGAGTTTTTATCAAAAGCAAATCTTGATTTCCAAGAATGCAATAATATAACTGCAGACTTCCAAAAACTTATAGAAGAAACTGCTTTCTATTATGATCTAAATGAAGAAGAAATGGCTAGAGCATACGTTAATTCGTTATCTTTAGCAAATGAATTTACTATAAGCAATTTTAGTAAATCAGCTAAAGAAGTAAGAAATAAAAAGACTCTTCAATATTATGATGACTTAGTATCTTACGAAAGAATGCGTTACATGAGTATAGAAGTTTTACTAAAACTATTATGCCCTAAAGCTATTAAAGCTGATTATAATACAGTTAAAAAAATAATGCGTGTATCTCCTCTATCTGAAGAAATAACAAAGATGGCGGTAGCACATGCCTTATTAAAATATAATAACGGTCATGTATCAGATGATGATACAAGATGCCCTGAATTAGCATATTTTCAAAAAGCATTAGAAACATTTGAAAAATTCGGTATTAAAGATTTTGAAAGTGCATTTAAGTTTGTTTATGAACAACACATTATGCATGGAGTTAAAAAACAAAATACTAATAATAGAGGATATGATGATGATTTATTGCTTGAAGATGAATGGCTAAAAGATTTCAATAAGAGAAATGCGTAAGGAGGATTATTATGTTAGAAGATATTAAGAAAAAAATTAAAGAAGATAATCCTCATCTAGCGGATTATGACATAAAAGATTATCAAGTATGGGATTTTGTTAGACTTAATGAAGAATTATCTAATTGTAGAAAATGTAAGGGAATAGATAATTGTCCTAATTCTAAAAGAGGTTTTTCACCTATTTTAACTAATTCTGGAGATATTTCATATGTTAGATGTAAATATTATTTAAAAGAGATAGATGCTAAAAGCAAAGAAAGCAAATTAGGCTTAATGTATATGCCTAAAGATGTACTTGATGCTAGAATGGATAAATTTGATTTAAATACTGATGATGCAGAAAATAGAAAAAAATGCATGGCCTATTTAATAAATTTTATTAATAAGTATGAAGAAGGAAACTTTGTTAAAGGTGCTTACATCTTTGGTGAAGTTGGTTCAGGAAAAACTTTCCTATTATCTGCTTTTGCCAATGAATTAATTGAAAGAGGTCATCAAGTTATTTTTGTTTATTTACCTGATTTAATTAATGATTTAAAAGGTGATTTTGAAAAATTAAATGAAAAAATAAATGAACTAAAAGAAGTAGAAATATTAATTTTAGATGATTTTGGTGTTGGAGAATTAACTGGTTGGATTAGAGATTCTATTTTAGCTCCAATCTTAAATTATAGAATGTCAGCATTTAAACCATTGTTTATGTCATCAAATATTCCTTATAGTAGTGATTTAAATAAGGTATATTTCCTAGCAAAATATTTAAAGACAAAAGATGATAATGATCCAGTTCAAAGTAAAAGAATAATGAGAAGAATAGATGCTTTATGTACTTTCTTAAAACTTGAAAAAACATATAAAAAGTAGGTGTTTTTATGAAATTATTTGTCGCATCTGATATACATGGATCATATTACTATTGTAAGAAAATGATTGATAAATTTTTAGAAGATGATTATGATTATTTGGTTTTGTTAGGCGATATTTTGTATCATGGACCTAGAAACGATTTGTCATTAGAATATGATTGTAAGAAGGTTGCTCAACTACTAAATAAATATAAAGATAAAATAATCGCAGTTAGAGGAAACTGCGATGCTGAAGTTGATCAAATGATGCTAGAATTTTCTATTATGGAAAACAATATGCTAATTGTAAATAATGATAAAAAGATATTCCTAACACATGGCCATAATTATAGTGATTGTAATATACCACCACTTAGAGATATAGATTATTTATTCTTTGGACATACACATAGAAAAATGTTAAGGGAAGTTGATGGTATAATATTTGCTAATCCTGGTAGTATATCTCTACCAAAGGATGGTACTAATAGTTATTTTATTATGGATGATGATAAAATAACTTTCTATGAACTATAAAATAAATTATTTTATTAGTTGTAAATTAAAATTAAAAGTGATACAATATCTTTGGTAATGAAGAGGACATGGTATAATTACTTACCTTTAATAGAGAGCTTATGATGGTGGAAATTAAGCAAAGAGGAATTATATTACTACCTTGGAGCCGGACTTGAAAAAGAATCCCGTATACCTGCGTTAAAGGTTTAAGTGCTAGATATATTCTAGAACTAAGGTGGTACCACGTTATATAGCGTCCTTAGATGGATGCTTTTTTTGTTTATTAAGGAGGATTAATATATGATAAAAATTACATTTCCAGATGGTTCAGTAAGAGAATATGAACAAGGAATAACTACAATTGAAATTGCAAAGATGATTTCACCAGGTTTAGCTAAAAAGACAGTTGCTGGTAAAGTAAATGATGAATTAGTTGAAGCAAATAGACCAATCAATTGTGATGCAAAATTTGAAATAATCACAAAAGATAGCCCAATCGCTTTTGAAATCTTAAACCATTCAACAGCTCATTTAATGGCTCAAGCAATTAAAAGATTATATCCAAATGCTAAATTTGGTATAGGACCTCACATTGAAGAAGGTTTCTATTATGATATTGATTTTAATGGAGATGTTATTACAGATAATGATTTTGCTAAAATCGAAAAAATGATGCATAACATTTCTAGTGAAGCTATTGATATTGAAAGAAAAGAAATTTCAAAGAAAGATGCTCTAGATTTCTTTAAGGATGAACCTTATAAATTAGAATTAATCTCTGATTTAGAAGATGGTGCTATGACTATCTATACTCAAAAAGATTTTACTGATTTATGTAGAGGAATTCACTTAATGAATACTAAAGAAATTAAGTATTTTAAATTATTGAGTGTTGCTGGTGCTTATTGGAGAGGAAACTCAAATAATAAGATGTTAACTCGTATTTATGGTACAAGCTGGTTTAGTGAAGAAGATTTAAAGAATCATTTAACTAACCTTGAAGAAAGAAAGAAAAGAGATCATAGAAAACTAGGTAAAGAACTTGGATTATTCATGATTAGTGATTATGGTCCAGGTCTACCTTTCTGGCTACCTAATGGTTATATTCTAAGAAGAGTACTAGAAGATTACTGGCTAGACTTACATAGAAAGAATGGTTATGTAGTTGTTGAAACTCCACAAATTTTATCAAAAGAATTATGGATTACTTCAGGACACTGGGATCATTATAAAGAAGATATGTTTATCACACAAGCTGATGATACAGAATATGCTATTAAACCTATGAACTGTCCAGGTGCTATTTTAGTATATAAGAATGACTTACATTCATATAAAGATCTACCAATGCGTATTGCAGAATTAGGACATGTACACAGAAATGAAGCTAGTGGAGCTTTAAATGGTTTATTTAGAGTTAGAACATTTACTCAAGATGATGCACATACATTACTTACTGAAGATCAAATCGGTGATGAAATGGCAAGAATCATCAAGTTATATGATGAAATATATGATGTATTTGGCTTAAAATATTCAATTGAACTTTCAACTCGTCCAGATGATTTTATTGGTGATATTGAAGTATGGAATAAAGCAGAAGAAGATTTAAAGAGAGTTTTAGCTGAAAGTGGTAAACCTTGGAAAATCAATCCAGGAGATGGTGCTTTCTATGGTCCTAAACTAGACTTTAAATTAAGAGATTCAATGAATAGAATTTGGCAATGTGGTACAATCCAACTAGACATGCAATTACCTGGTAGATTTGATTGTACATACATTACAAAAGATGGTGGTAAGGCTACTCCAGTAATGATTCATAGAGCATGTTTTGGCTCAATAGAAAGATTTATTGGTATTATCACTGAAAACTATGGCGGTAACTTCCCACTATGGTTAGCTCCAGAACAAATTAGAATTATTCCAGTTAATGAAGTACATATGGAAGCAAGCAAAAAGCTTGTTGATGACTTAAAGGCTTTAGGCTTTAGAGCAACATTAGATGATAGAAATGAAGAAAAATTAGGTTATAAGATTAGAGAAGCTCAAACAAAGAAAATACCTTATCAATTAGTAATTGGAGATAAGGAAGCTAATTTAGAAAATATAACTTATAGAAGACATGGTGAACAAAACCAAGTAACTGTATCATATAAAGAATTCATTGATATGATAATTGAAGAAAGAAATTCAAAGAAGTAGAAATAATTAGGTATGGGCATCCATACCTATTATTTTGTAAAAAATAATATACCTCTTTAAATTAACACTTTAATGTGTTAAACTATTTATGAGGTGATTCATATGATTCAAAAACTAAGAAATGAAGAAAATGATGAATTATTTTTAGCAATACTAAAACTAGAATCAGTAGAAGAATGTTATAAATTCTTTGAAGATTTATGTACAGTAAAAGAAATAGAATCAATGGCTACTAGATTACATGCGGCTAAAAGCTTACTTAAAGGAGAAACTTATGAAAAAATATTAGAAACAGTTAATATTTCTTCAGCTACTCTATCAAGAGTATCAAAAGCTATTAAATATGGTGATGGTGGCTATAAAAATATAATAGAGAAATGTGGTAATAAATAATGGATGAATTAAAAGAAAGTTTACTTAATATGATTGATTATACATGTAATGAAACTTTTAAAACTACTAATGGTTTAAAAAGCGTTAGCGTAGTAGATGGAGTAGTTGATATTGAATTATATGTATCTAATCAAGATGATAAGGATGCAATGCAACAAACTAAAAATGCTATAGTTAGATTAGTAAAACTTAATTTAGGTTATAAAGGTATAAAGATTAAATTTATACCAGCTAATTTAAAAAATACTATCTATGATAATAAATGTAAATTCTTACTAATTGCTTCAGGTAAAGGCGGAGTAGGTAAAAGTAATGTTTGTGCTAACTTAGGCTATGCATTAACAAGACTTGGATATAAGGTTGGAATTGTAGATGCAGATATTTATGGCGCATCAATTCCAAACGTTTTAGGCCTACCTAGAGTAGAAGCTAGAGGAGATGAATTTGGCAATTTACTGCCATTTGTTGAATATAATATGGAAATGGTTTCTACTGAATTCTTTGTAGAAGAAAATAGACCATTAATGTGGAGAGGACCTATGCTTGCTAGTATGTTAGATCATTTCTTCCATAAGACAATGTGGAGTCCAGATTTAGACTATTTATTAGTTGATCTACCTCCAGGAACAGGAGATGTAACAATTGATTTAGGTACAATACTTCCTCAAAGTAAAATGATTGTTGTAACTACTCCTCATAAATCAGCTTCATATATAGCTACTAAAGCTGGACTTGGAGCTAGAGAGATGAAGCTAGAAGTTCTAGGCGTAGTAGAAAATATGAGTTATTTTATTAATCCTGTTAATGGAGCTAAAGAAGAAATATTTGGTAATGGTGGAGGTAGTCAAGTTGCTAAAAATCTAGATGTAGATCTACTTGCACAAATACCTATCGGTCAAGCAAAGAACAATCTATTTGAAAGTGATGAACAAATAGGACAAGTTTATGATGATTTAGCTAAAAAGGTAGTTAAATTAATGAAATAGGGGGGATAACTATGATTAAGTTTATTAAAATTATCTTTGGTATCATAATATTCTTAGTTTTAGCTGTTGTTATTTTTGCTGGTGTATTAATTGGCTTAAACTGGAGTAACAAGCCAAAGAAACAAACATTTACAGCAACAAAGAAAATGAGCGAATTAAATACATTAACAATTAATGTTGATGTTAAAGATAGTTATGTTGTAGTTAAAAGAACAAAAACTGAATATGCATCAGTTACATATTATGGTTCAAAAACTAGAGAATATGAATGTGATGAAAATGTTGATTCATTAAATAATTCAACTATTACTGTTAAAGGATATCAAACAGGTAAATGGTATAATAGAATTTTACTAACATTAAAATTCACTAAAGTTTATGAAACACTAGTAGAAGTACCAGATGATGCAAATGTAATTATTAAAACTGATAATGGTAATATTAGATTTGAAGATGTTGATGCTACTATCCTAACTGCTGAAACAAACAATGGGGCAATTATTATGGATAATGTTAGTGCTAATATGTGTGGATTGCAAACAGTTAATGGAAATATTGAAGTAACTGGTTCTGATACAGGAACATTTACTTGTAAAACTAAGAAAGGTAGAATTGTTTTAGATAAATTATCTTCACTACTTACAATAGATGCATCTACTGATAGTGGTAATATTACATTAAACAAAACATATGCTACTGGAAACTTCAAATTACATACAGGTAAAGGTAATATAACTGGCATAATTAAGCTATTATCTGCATCTTATTATAAGATTACAGCAACAGCTAAAAATGGTACTTGTAATATTGAAAATACATCAAGTGGTATTGCTGATTTAATTATAACTACAGATAATGGAAACATTAATGTAGAATTAAAGGAAGTATAGTTATGAGTCAAAGAAGTGAAAAAGCTTATAAGCTATTTGTAGAAGATAAATATCATTGTTCACAAGCAGTATTTGCCGTATTTCCTGAATACATAGAACCTGACTTTGCTTTAAAGATTTCATCTTGCTTTGGCGGTGGAATGCGTAAAGGAGAAGTATGCGGTGCTGTAACAGGTGCTCTAATGATTTTAGGTATTGTATTTGGATATAGTGATAAAGATGATATTGAACATAAGAAATTATCAAATAAAATAGCTAGTGATTTTATGGATTTATTTAAAAATAAATTTAATAGCTATTTATGTAGAGATATAATAGGTCCAAGAGAAACAGCTTGCGGAATGTATGTTAAATTCGCTGTAGAAGCAGTAGAAGAAATTATTAAAAATAAAGGATAGATTTAAATGAAAGAAGAATTCCTTAAGATAATGGCTAATCTTTTGAAGGAAGATTATCCGGATTTTATTAAATCATATGATAATCCTCCTAAAAGAGGAATAAGAGTTAGAGTTAATAATGGCATTAAAAAAGAAAAACTAAAATTTGGTATAAATGAATATATTCTTTTAACTGATGAAAAGTTAGGAAATAGTCCTATCCATCATTTAGGAGGTATATACTTACAAGAACCTAGCGCAATGGCTCCAGTTAATATTATTGATATTAATCCATCATGGAATTGCCTTGATATGTGTGCTTCCCCTGGTGGTAAATCAGGACAACTTTCTGAGCGTTTAACAAATGGTTTTTTAGTAAGTAATGAAATAGATAAAAAAAGATGCCAAACATTGTTCCAAAATATGGAAAGAATGGGTTATAGTAATGTTATTGTAACTAATAATGATCCAAAAGATCTAGTTAATAATTTTAAGGGATTTTTTGATTTAATAATTCTTGATGCACCATGCTCAGGAGAAGGAATGTTTAGAAAAGATAGTGAAGCTATAAGCATGTGGAATTTAGGAAATGTAGATTCCTGTGCTAAAAGAGATGAATTATTATTAGAATATGCAAATAGCATGTTGAAAAAGAATGGAATAATTATTTATTCAACTTGTACTTTTAGCACTGAAGAAGATGAATCTCAAATTATAAACTTCCTAAAAAAACACGATTATAGCGTTGTTATGCCAAAAACTGAAGTTTTAGATTGTGGATGCAAAGGCTTAATAGATGGATCTATAAGGTTTTACCCACATAATTCTGTTGGTGAAGGACAGTTTATGTGTGCTATAAAGAAAAATGAAGATACAGAATCTATTAATAAAAAAGGTAAATATACTAAATTAGAATCAAAAGAATTAAAATTAGTTAATGATTTTATAAATGAAAATACTACTAATTTAAATTTAAACCTAATAAAGAAGAATAATATTATATATCATTTAATTAAAGATATTAATTTAGATGGTTTAAATGTTTTATCTTATGGAGTTAGAATAGGCGAAATAGATAAAAGATTTATTCCAAACCATCATTTCTTTAAAGTATTTGGAGAGTTTTTCAAAATTAAACTTGAATTAAAATTAGATGATCCAAATGTATATAAATATCTTAGAGGTGAACAGTTAGGTATAGAACTAGATAAAGGTTATGGAGTAATAATAATTGATAATTTAGTTCTAGGTGGCTTTAAATCGGTTGATGGTGTTTTAAAGAATTTATATCCAAAAGGTCTTAGAAACTTCTAAGGCTTTTTTTATTTTTTATGATATAATTATTTATGGGGGTGAAATTATGAAAAAGAGATTATTATTAACATTAACTATTCTAGGTGCTTTTGCTTTTGCTGGTTGTAAAGGTAAAAAGGATGATAAACCAACAACAAAAGAAGATACTACAACAAAAGAAACAGTAATACAACCAAATTTAGAATATGAACAAAATAATACAATTAAGCATGAATATGTAAGAGATGCTAATTATAATATTTTATCACTAGTTAGCTCATATAAAGGTGAGGGAGATACTGATTATAAGTATTATGAAAAACAAGAAATAGAATATAATTCTTCTAATCAAGCAGTAACAAAAACTTGGTATAGTTATAATACTGAGACAAATGAATGGGTAGGCAGCTATAAGTGTGAATCAACTTATAATTCTAATAATGAAGTAGCTAGTGATATAGAATATTATTTTAATGAAGAAACTAATACTTTTGAAATTGAAATGAAAGTAGATTGGTTTTATACAAATGGAAAGAAAACATCTTATATTTATTACGATTATAAAGAAGGAGAATTTGTTCCAACTTCAAAGTTTTTCTATACTTATGAAGGAGATAAAGTAATAGAGGATGTTAGAATAAATTGGTCTACTTCAACAGAATCTTGGATTAATGATAGCAAATATGTTTATAGTTTTGAAGGCGAAAAGCAAGTATCTTTTGTACAATACAAGGGGGATGGAGATTCTTGGAAAAAATATGCTAAAGGCGAATTTGAATTTTATCCTGGAACAAACAATAAAAAAACTTATACTTGGTCATTATGGAAAGAATCAACAAGTACTTATGCCCTACAATCAAAATCTATTTATGAATATGATTCTTTTGGATTTGTTAATGTTCATATTACACAAAATTATTTAGGTGGTGAATGGGTAAATCAAAGCAAATATGAAAATACATATTTCTATCCTGACTGTGAAACAAGCGAAAGTATATCTTATAGTTATAATAAAACAACTGGTGTTTGGGAAAAGGGTTATAAATCTTATTATGTATTTGATAAATATGAATCTATTGCATTTCAAATTGATTATGTATGGGATAAAACAACTCAAACTTGGATTATAAATGATTTAACTTAATGATTTAGCCTGTTAGGCAACTAACAGGTTTTATTTTTGCTAATTATTTTTCTTAAAAATTATTATTTATATTGACAAGTAATATTTCATAGGTTTATAATAAAACCGACCGACTGGTCGAGGAGGCAATAATATGAGGACTTTATGTAAATACTGCGTTAAAAAGCCAGTAACAGTCTTGATGGCTGTTTTAATCATTGTTGTATTTGGTATTTTCTCACTTACAAGAATGAGTTTGGCACTATTCCCAAATTTAAATTTACCTTACGCTGTAATTGTTACTACATATGTAGGAGCTAATCCAGAGCAAGTAGAAAAGGATGTTTCAATTCCTATTGAACAACAATGTTTAACTTTAACAAATTATCATGCTTTAACAGCAACTTCAAATGAACATTATTCAATGATAATGATTGAATTTGAAGATAATACAAATATGGATAATGCATTCTTAGAAATGAGAGAAGCTGTAGATTCTATTTCATTCCCAAGTGGTGTAGATAAACCAAAGATTATGCGTATTACTGCTGACATGATGCCTATTGTTACAGTTTCTGTTGCTAGAAAAGGAGAAGATTTAACTGAGACTACAAAATGGGTTCAAAACACTTTAGAGTCTGAACTTGTTAAGATTGATGGTGTAGCTCAATTAAGTTATTCTGGCACTGCAGATGTTGTTTTAAAGGTTAAATTAGATGATGCAAAATTAGCTGCTTATGGTTTAACAAAAGATGCAGTTTTAAAGATTATAGATGATACAAACGAAACAACTGGTCTAATTGGTGTTACTGTTGATACTGATGGTATTAAGATGTTATATATTGGTAACCCAACAGAAGGTGTAGAAGAATTAGGAAAATTACCTATTGCTTATGATGGTGCTAATCCTGTTAGAATCAGTGATGTCTTAGTGGATGGAACAGAAATTACATTTGCTAATAATAATACTTCATCATATAACACAATTAATGGTGAAAGAGGTATTACAATTTCCTTCCAACAAGATTCATCTGCTGAACTTACAACAGTTGTTAAGAATATTAAGAAAGCCTTAGATAAAGTACAAAAGGATGATCCAAATGTTCAAGTTGTATATATCCTAGATCAAGGAGAATATGTTGAAACTTCAATTGGTACAGTAATTGATAACTTAGTTCAAGGTGCATTACTTGCTGTAATCATTCTATTAATATTCTTATTAAGCATAAAGCCTACATTAATCGTTGCCATCTCAATTCCAGTATCCGTTATTGCTACATTCGTCGCAATGTATTTCGCAGGAATTAATTTAAATATCGTATCTATGGGTGGTCTTGCTCTAGGTATTGGTATGTTAGTTGATAACTCGGTAGTAGTTATTGAAAATATATTCAGAATGATTAAAAATGGTAAGAGTAAGAAAGAAGCAGCCGTACTTGGTGCAGCTGAAGTTGCTGGAGCTATTACAGCATCAACACTTACTACTCTAGCCGTATTTATTCCAATTATGTTCTTAAAAGGTTTAGCTGGTTCAATCTTTAGAGAAATGGCTTTAACAGTATGTTTCTCACTTGGATGTAGTTTAATTATTGCCTTAACAGTAGTTCCAAGTTTTGCTGCTAAGTTCTTAACAGATAAAGATGATGCAGTTAAAGAAACTAAGCTAAAGAAATTAGATGAAAAGATTAATTCAAATAAAAAAGTTGGTTACACAGTAACTGGTATAGTAATTGCTTTAATAGCTATTGCAACAACAATAATTGTTAAATTCGCTATTAAGCTAAATATAGTTTATGCTATATTAATTGGTTTAGTAGTTGCTGCATTTATGATCGTTGCTCTAATTAGTAGTAGAGGAAAGATTGAAAATAAAGAAGGTAAAATTACTAAAGCATATGAAAAGACTATTAGATGGTCAATTAATCATAAAACAATCGTATTATTAAGTTCAATTGTTTTATTAGTTGTTAGTGCATTCCTATCAATCAGTAAAGGTTTTGCTTTAATTCCTGCTACTGATGAAGGCTCTATTTCAGGAACAATCACATTAGATAGTAAGAAAGTTAGTACATCAACTGTACAAGCTTATGCTAAATCTATTACAGATGAAATTATTGAAACAAATACTGATATTGATTTAATTCAAACAAGTTCAGGTTCTACATCATTATTTGCTTCATTACTTGGACAAAATGGTAGTGGTTCAGCAATTTCATTTACTATTGCATTAAAAGATGATAGAAAGAAAACAACAAAAGAAAATAGAAAACAAATTGATAAGACTGTAAGAGATTATATTGCTGATCATTATAATGAAGAAGAATTCATTGAAATAGAATTTAAAGAAGCTTCATCAATGGCTTCAATGCTTGGTACAAGCGGAACAATGATTTATGTTGAGGGTTCTGACCTTGAAAAACTAGAAGCAGTTGCTAATGATTTAGTAGATGTTTTAAGAGATATTGAAGGTATTGAAAAACCAGATAATGGTGTTTCTCAAGGTGATAGTACAGTTAAAATTACAGTAGATAAAGATAAAGCTATTGCTTTAGGATTATATTCTAAAGATTATTCAAATGCAGTTAGCCTAATCTATAAGAGTCTAGGCTTCAATATGAGCACTGCTGGACAAGAAGTATTAAAGGTAAATGTTGATGGCGTAATGTATGAATTATCAACATCATCATCAGCATCACTTGAAGCTTATGGAAGTTTAGGATTATCTAAAGATCAATTCCTAGGTTCAATTGCTGTATTTGATAGTAACATGTATCAATTATTAGATAGTTATGATGGAACAATCTATACAATGAGCGAAGGCTTACAATATGAAATGTATAAGCTTATCATGGCTGGAATCAACCCAAGTGGAGATGTAGATCCTAAGAGCTTTACTCCAGAACAACAAGCTGCATACATTGAATTTATGCAAAATATTAAATTATTAGAAAAAGTATATGACATCAATCCATACTTAGTATTAAAGACTGATGGCACTTTATTTGAATATGATTCAACTGATTCATCTTATACAGTTAATACAGATGGAACAGTTAATTATGGTGGATCATTATTTGGAACATTAGTTAGAACTATTGCTAAGAGTCACATTGGTGATGAAACAACAAAAGTAGAATATAAGACTGGTTTCCAAACAATTACTAGAAATGGTAAGAATAGATATCTACTTGTTACTGCACAATTAAAAGATGGTTATAATGCTACTAAGGTTGGTAGTAAAGTAACAAGTGCTGTAGATAAGTATTTAAAGAGTGATAAATTTGCTCCATATAAAACAACAGTTAAAGTATATGAACAAGGTGAAAATGAACAAATTATGGATGTTGTAAAACAATTAGTAGTTTGTGCAATTGTTGGTATTTTACTAGTTTATATGATTATGAGTATTCAATTCCAATCATTAAAATATCCATTAATTATTATGGGAACTATTCCTCTAGCATTTACAGGTGGATTCCTATTACTATTCATTTGTGGAATGGAATTATCAATGGTAGCCTTAATAGGTCTAGTAGTATTAGTCGGTGTCGTTGTTAATAATGGTATCGTTATAGTTGACTATATGAACCAATTAGTTGAACAAGGTACACCAATTAAAGAAGCAGCTGTTATAGCTGGTAAGACAAGACTTCGTCCAATCTTTATGACAGCTTTAACAACTATCTTCGCATTATTAACTATGGCTCTAGGCTTTGGTGAAAGTTCAGAAATTATGCAACCACTTGCTGTAGCTGCTATCGGTGGTTTAACATATGCAACATTATTAACATTACTTGTTGTTCCATCACTATATGTAATGATGAGCAGAAAGAAAATCAAAAAAGAACAAGCAAATATTACTAATTCAGAAATAGAAGAAAGTGATAATAATGGAGAAGTCGCAAGTAACCAAGAATAAAATCTTAGATTGTACTATTGAAATGCTTAAAAGTGGCGATATGGATATTCTATCAATGAGTAAAATCGCCTCTCGTGCTGAGATAGGAAAATCTACTATATATGAATATTTTCCTAGTAAAGAAGAATTAGTAAAAAGTGCTTTAAAAAGAGAAATAGAAATAAGCTTAGATGAATTCTTATCTGTAAAAATGGGAAAAACTTTATATGAATCATATTTAAATCATATGAAAAAAGGTTTAGAAATAGCTGAAGATGCAATACAACTTGTAGGATATCCTTCTACTAATAATATTAGTTTTATGAATAAAGAAGAAATAAATGAAATGGTATCAGGAGCCCTACTTCCTATATTTGAAAGACTAATAGAAATATATAATCAAGGAGTAGAAGAAAAGACAATTATTCCAAAAAGAGATTTCACATCAAAATTATATATTTTAGCTGCTTTCTTTAAAGGAATGTTGCTTGAAAAATATAAGCATAAAATACCAGATGATGAATTCATGGAAGATTTATATGAAAATATGTTAATATTAGTTAACAATTAAAAGGCTGATTTAATCAGTCTTTTTTTATTCATAAATATTTTTATTAAAAAATATTATTATTATATTTAACTTTATAAATAGATTGTGATATAATACATTCTAGGAGTGTGATTAATTATGCCATTAGTAAATACTAAAAAAATGTTTGAAGCTGCATATAACGGAGGATACGCTATTGGAGCTTTCAATGTGAACAATATGGAAATTGTTCAAGCTATTACTGAAGCTGCAGGAGAATTAAATGCGCCAGTAATCCTACAAGTTTCATCAGGAGCTAGAAAATATGCTAACGCTAAATACTTAGTTCATATGGTAAAAGCTGCTTGTGAAAACTATCCTGATCTACCAATCGTTCTACACTTAGACCATGGTGATTCATTTGAATTATGTAAATCTTGTATCGATGATGGATTTACATCAGTTATGATTGACTGTTCAAGCAAACCTTACGAAGAAAACGTAGCAATTACAAAGAAGGTTGTTGAATATGCTCATAACCATGTTCCATACGTTACAGTTGAAGCTGAACTTGGAACTTTAGCTGGTGTTGAAGATGAAGTTAAAGTTGAATTTGGAAAATCAAGCTATACTGATCCAAACCAAGTTGAAGATTTCGTTAAGAGAACAGGTGTTGACTCACTTGCTATCGCTGTAGGTACATCTCATGGTGCTTATAAGTTCAAAGCTGAACAATGTACTAGAAACGAAAACGGTATTCTTGTACCACCAGCATTAAGATTTGATATTCTAAAAGAAGTATCAAAGAGAATCCCAGGATTCCCAATCGTTCTACATGGTTCTTCATCAGTTCCACAAGAATATGTTAAGATTATTAACGAAAATGGTGGAAAGATGCCAGATGCAAT
>Ga0247611_10006008_pt1 | contig 15742 bp, 15 predicted proteins | sample 177DNAGHGhighgp2_FD_192422 | JGI IMG/M metagenome (GOLD analysis project Ga0247611, IMG submission 192422) | Sheep rumen microbial communities from Palmerston North, Manawatu-Wanganui, New Zealand - 1770 DNA GHGhigh gp2 | ecosystem: Host-associated > Mammals > Digestive system > Stomach > Rumen...
TAAGCCTTTCTTCAATGGTTATCGTCCGCAGTTCTACTTCAGAACAACAGACGTTACCGGTGTTGCTCACCTTCCGGAAGGCACAGAAATGTGCATGCCTGGTGACCACGTAACCATCACTGTTGAGCTCATCACTCCTATCGCTATGGAGCAGGGCCTCAAGTTCGCTATCCGTGAGGGTGGCCGTACAGTTGGTGCTGGTACTGTTGCTACAATCATCGAGTAATTCGATCCTAAAGTAGATCAAACAAGCTATTTCAAAGAGCTTCGGGATTCCGATCCCGGAGCTCTTTTTTTGGTATGACGGGCATGTCCCGAACCTCGGGTGAAAGTCCTGAGGGACGTAGTTGCCGACGAACCCTATAGCGACTTGCAAGGTTTGTATCGTGAGATGCAGGCGAGAAGAAGCAATAGCGAAACCGTGGCTCGACGGACAGAAACCTGATATTAAGGCGTAATGAGCGGATGAGATGGCCATAGGCATCAAAGTCCAAAAGGCAACCGTAACCTCAATGCGTAAATCAGGCGAGTAAACGGGGAAAGGTTCGGGGCTTATCCCGTGAGGTCTCACAGACGGAGCACGATCCGTAGTAACAACGAACTGTGAGAAGTCAGCAGAAGCCATAGTACCGAGTAATCGGGAAGGGTGGAACAATTTAACCGTGCGACGCAAATGTATGTCCTGAGGATATGCCCGACAGTGGTAGGATGAAACGTATATGAAATCTGAACACACAACATAAGGCTAAGACCAAGGGAGCGGAAAGGAGAAGAGCACACAAGGCAATGTCAGAACTGCTCGATAAAATCTTACATAAGGACAATATGAACGAAGCCTATAAAAAGGTCTGTGCCAATAAGGGTGCAGGCGGAGTTGACGGTGTCAGTACAGAGGAACTTGGTGAGTATATCAAGGCAAATTGGCCTACGATAAAAGAGCAGATACTACGAAGGGAATACAAGCCTCAACCCGTCAGACGAGTAGAGATACCCAAACCTAATGGCGGAAAGAGAAAACTTGGAATCCCTACAGCAATGGACAGAGTAATCCAGCAGGCAATAGTACAAGTGATATGACCAATATTTGACCCGCATTTCTCGGAGTTCAGTTATGGCTTTCGTCCGAACAGAAGCTGTGAGATGGCAATAAGAAAAGTCCTTGAATACTTAAACGAGGACTACACGTGGATTGTGGATATAGACTTGGAGAAATTCTTTGACAACGTACCACAAGTAGTATAATTATATTGAGTGCTGAATGACTGGAACACTAATCTTTTTGATGATTTATGATTGGTATTCACTCGAACCAAAAACATTTGATTTTGGAGGAGATTATGAAAGGAAAGAAAAGATTACTGGCAACATTAACTTCGGTCGCGATGCTGATCGGATGTATCGCGATGCCGGTCAGCGCGGATAGCAACAATGTGATTACGACCTGGGAAGAACTGAAGGATGCGATCGCGGCTGTTCCGACGAATGCTGATTCCGCTACGAGAATCGACCTTGGTGCGGATATAAGGACTGAGGGTATGATTCAGATCGGTAAAGGCCAGAATGTTCTCCTGAACATGCACGGATATACTCTCGAAAGAGAAATCTATAATCAGGATAGGGACGGACATGTAATCATTGTTGCTCCCGGAGCAGAACTACAGATTTATGGATCAGGATCTCCGGATCGTGGAAACGGAACGATCAAAGGAGGCTTTGCCTACAATGGCGGCGGCGTAAACAACAAAGGCACGCTTGGTATTTCCTATGTGAACATCATCGACAATAATGCCGGAGATACGGCAGATAATGACAGTACCCGTGGCGGCGGCATCTGGAATAGCGGTACTTTGTTTTTGGGAGCATGTGTGATCAGCGGTAATAAATCAGATGACGGCGGCGGCATCTATAATGACGAAGAGGGTTCGATCATACTGAATGATGTATCGATTACCGGCAATACGTCATTACTCCATGGCGGCGGCGGAATCACAAATTATGGAAGTCTCACGTTCATGAGCGAGAACACGATTACAGGGAATACATCTAAAAGTAATGGCGGCGGAGTTTGGAACAAGGGCACATTTACAATCGATGATTCGGATAACAAACTGATTATAAAAGACAATGACAGCACCGACTACCTTGCCGATAATCTGTTTTTATTTGAGTCTGCAAAGATAAGGCTAGAGGAAGATGCGGTATTAAGCAGTGATACCGAGATATATGTTTCTTCTTCAGCGCGCCCCAGCATTATTACGGCTGGGTGGACATACGGTTCGAATCAGACCATGATCATACCGGAAGCCGGAATGACATTTGACTATAGTGGAACGGAACTAACGGCAGTAGAAACACGCACGTATATAGAGCGTTCCTGGGATAGCGTAAATAAACGAGTTACGGAGACGGTTAAGGATATTCCTCAAGATGCTGTAAGTATCGGCACAGTAATCAATTCCCCGCAGTATCAGGCTGGTGATGTGATCTCATTGTATGACGTATGTGTTTATGTCGATCAGACAGTTACCATTGATAAGCGCATACAGGCTCGCAGAAATGTACGTATTATTCTCAAAGATGGCGTGACACTGACCTGTAATAAGAGTATTGAGACGATTGGTACTGATGCATACCTGAGTATCTATGGACAAAGTGCGAACTCCGGAACACTCGTTGCTAACGGTGATGCGAATATGGCCGGGATCGGAGGTCATGTAGGAAAAGAAAATGGAGAGGCCGGCAATATTACTATCCATGGCGGAACCATTGTAGCGACCGGAGGTAATGAGGCAGCAGGCATTGGTACCGGAAAGGGCAACTGGATGTCGACAATAACTATATTTGGAGGGAACATCACTGCCAATGGTGGAAAAGATGCTTCTGGTATTGGTGTAGGTACTAACGGATACGTCAGCAATATCACGATCTATGGCGGGAATATTGAGGCGACAGGCAATGTGACCGGTGACGGATTCAACAATGCAGGTGCCGGAATCGGCGGAGCTGACAACTTAACTAGTAGTATTACGATCAACGGCGGAACGATCAATGCTTATGGTCGTGGTGGAGGAGCCGGAATCGGTTCGAGTTACTATAAGACTCAGTCTGGTTCAATTACCATTAATGGAGGTAGGGTCTATGCTCACGGAAGCAGTGGCGGAACGAACGCCGGTCCCTATAGTAATGATGATCCAATATACTATATTGGTGGTGCCGGAATTGGGGCCGGTGCTTGTGCGGATAGTGTAGGGTTGATCCAGATCAACGGCGGATATGTTGAGGCGGAGAGCGTCGAAATCTACAAAAGAACTATATGTGGCGGATGTGGAATCGGAGCGGGTCACCATGAAGAGGAGAACTATGGAACAACTCGCGTTGAAATCAATGGTGGTGAAGTCATTACGCGCATTAACAACCCTTCTTCTGCTTCTATTGGTGCGTCTGACGGAACCTGGCATGTAAATGTGTCATTCGAAGAGATGTGTGGTGAATTGGTTTTATACAGCGGTGCCGAGGTTCTTCTTAATGATGTGCTTCAACCTAAAGATGACCGGATTTCAGCGTGCCGAACAAGAGGACATGATTCTCCTACGACAGTACACATCAAGCCTTGCAGTCATCCGTCAGTAACATACACTAAGGATGTAGAAGGACACACGGCAGCTTGTGGATACTGTGCTACCGCTTTCGCGAAGGAACCCCATCACTATGATTCACATAACAAGTGTACGGTATGCGGATATGAGAGATCTGCTCCTGTATGCAAAGGACATTCTGTCCTTCTCAAAGAAGGAAAGATCGGCCTGAAATTCTTTATGGATCTGTCCGGTCTCACTGATGAGGAGAAAGCCGGCAGTTACATGAAGTTTGATATCGCCGGCAAGGGAGAAGTTACGGAACAGGATAATTATGATGCTAATTCCTTCGTCACGCTGGAAGGTAAAACATGTAACGGATTCACAGCCGAGATCAATGCGATCCAGATGGCGGATAAGATCACGGCCACGTTCTATTACTACCAGGATGGCGAATGGAAGACGGTCGTAAATACTTACTCGGTCAAGCAGTACTGCGACGATTTTACAGATAAATGGAATAAGCAGGAATCGCATTCTGAGGCAGATGCGAAGGCCAAGCCGCTTATCGAAGCTCTCGCAGATTACGGTCATTATCTGCAGATCTATCTGAAGGGTATCCGCGGATGGAATTTCGATCCGGAAAACGGATACACGGAGATGAGTACGGTTTATAAAACATACACCGATGACGCCCTGGCTTCGGAGGTCACACGAGTCCGTACCAGCGGCAAAGGTCATCCTATAAGGATCAACAATTCGCAGAATTCGGATATCAAGAAAATCACGTATTCCCTGACATTTGACAGTGATACATGTATTAATGTGTACTTCGAAATGAATGACGGAGCAGCGTATGACGGCCATTTCTCTATTGTCGGACTGGACAATAATCAATACTGGTTAGCCGATACATCCACTCCTCATGAATACTCGACCGGAGAAACATTGACCATGGAGAAAATGTACGATGGACGGTATCGTGTGAAAATCAGCGGTATCAACGCACAACATCTGGACAACGAATACGCTTTCAATGTAGTTACTGAAGTCTCCAGAGGAACGGATTCCGATACCGCCAGTGTTAATGTAACCGGTCTCTCATATGTATACAGCCTGACGGCAGATGGAAAAGATGCAGACACGAAAAAGGCGGCTGTTGCTATCTTCAGATACTACGAAGAGGCAAGTAAATACGCAGGTAACTCATGAGGGTGAGGCGAGCAAATCTGGTTCGCCGCTACCTGAAACAGATATCTGTATAAGATAAAGGTTTTTGTTATAAATGTTTAAGAAAGAAATAGTGCAAATATCGAGAACAAAAATGGAGAAAAGATATATGGATAGATATGAGAAGCTTGAACTGGATCTTATCGTCTTTGACAGTGAGGACATAATCATTACAAGCGGTGGTGATAATGAAGGCGGAGAAGAAGGATTTTAATTCTTTCGCTAAATCTTTCACAGGAGACGAATAGATGAACCATAAGGGGTTTGGGGATTTTCCAAGCCCCTTGTTTTTTTCCGGCAAATTCGAATGTAACGACTGCGAGGTGAAATATTGGAATCAAAATGATGATTCAACACCCATTCAAAAAATGACTGCAGAAGAATACATCAGGGATTATGTTGACTTGAATAAAGCCGAAGTCATCATATACAGAAAAGACGGTGTGTTTCCTGATGAAAATGACATGAAGGAAATCCTTATCATTATCTGCAAAGAAAGAGATGAGGTCTGCGTTTTCACTGTGTATTGCTGTATAGAAAAAACAACCATGGAAGAGGCTGAAAACACATATGAATGTTGTTTTGACATACATATGGATGCTGAACACTCTATCCGTTACATAAAATACAGAAACAAAGAAGATAATTACAGTAATTATCTCGTGTATGACTATAGTTGGTAAGATGCTTGTTAAGATCATCAGCAGGGAAGGTTAACGGGTCATATCAGATTAAAATATGAATGATTACAGAATAAGGAAACTCAGGATATCATGAAAAACAGATTCCGTATTGCAAAAACAGTTCTGATCTTCACTCTTCTGTCGGCAATCGTGCTTACTGTTGCAGGCTGTAAGGAAAAAGATTATGATCCGTCGAAAAAAGTCGGGATAGACAAGCTGGAGGTTATCTCCGACACAGGCAATAAGGATAACTGGAATAACCTGTTGAGATATAACAGATGGGATGACAGTGAATATTCGGCATGGTTAAGAAGCGATAAAGCCATGAAGCTGATCGATGAGATCAATAAACTGCCGGACGTATTCGGAGATGACAGCGACCCTTACTCATACAAGATTGATATTGTTTATTACGATGCCAACAGCGAATGGCAGTGTGCATTGAAGCTCGGATACGGCGGTTTTCCCGATAATTGGGGAACGATCGTAGCCTATGTAAACGAGATAATACCCGACCGTCACAAAAAACTCACGGACAGTACAGAGATCGCTACCTTCGATTCCGCTTTTTTAAGAGAGAATTTTGACATCAGTGATGACATGCTTCCGGAAGGTGTGACTGTGGATGGTTTTCTGGAAGATACCGGCTTAACATACGAGGATGTTTCTTCCGGATCTTTCCATATGGATATTTATTTGAGCTAATACGGTTATTACGGTATTGCATCCCATAGGATCACGGAAGATACACAAGGTTCGCCGTCTGACGCGGAATCGCTCAGATCGTACGCGGAAGAGAACCTGGACACCATCGGAGAATACGGGGATATAAGCATTACCGGTAACTATCAGAAATACGGATTTGAGATCGTAAGATTCGATCGTTTTGAGGAATGGAAACAGGATAAAGGCGTTTCAGGATACGTAACCCGTCAGGATAAGACTGTTGATATTTACTATGAGACCGATGCTCATTTTGAGGAAAAGATGAACTATGAAGATTACTATGTCTATGTCGATCACTCAAACCGTTTCCTGATAATCACGAAGTGCAAAGACTACGATGTGATAAACGCATTCTTTAACCGTGCATAGAGAAGTGATCAGAGTGATTCTGTACATTTTTAACTGTTTGACTGTCAGTTGTATTAAAATATCGGCTTATTGTATTATGTTTTCAGAAGATTGAAAAACGGGGGGATATGGTATGAGAAAACCAGTTTGTGCCTTGATCGCTTTTTGTGTGTTCGTTTCCGGTATCATTACGGGCTGTACGAGCAGTACTCCTTTTGATAAGGAAGCTGTCAAAACATATGTCGGGATGTACGGTATACATGAATTTACCGGCGGATCAAATGCGGATTCCGCAATAAGCAGTTTCTCCAGCAGGCAGTCCCGGTCAGCTTATTATGTCTCCAAAGATGCGGCGGAAGCAAAGAAGCTTTATAAAAACTATGTAAATGAAAACAACTATTATCCGAAAGCAAATATCAACGATATCATTGTTGTAGCTGCCAAAGAACAGGTCTTGAATTCCGTATACGAAACCGACTGCTGCGTGTTCTATTTCGATGACAAGAGCGAGGCCAAAGCTTATTACGATGCATATGTTTCGAGCCTGAACAGTGATCATACGAACAAGACCGGATATAAGGACGGATATGCCTATGCGATCACTTATTCCCTGTCGGCCAACAGGGACGGAAACTGCGACTGGATGAAAGGGGTTTATCTGAAAGGCAACAGCATTTTACTGATCACCGGTTTTTCACCGATAGGAATAGTAGATACTTTTTCGGATTACATATACCATAGCCTGAACGTTATCGATCCGGCTACACTGAAATAATAAAAACGGGATATAGGAAGAAGGGTATATGAGCAATCATTATTCTGATTATCTGAAGAAATCAATATCAATAAAGGACCTTAAGTTCGACAAGGTCCAGGAGAGTGACAAAGAAGTGCTGAAGCAGGTCAGGAAAGCACGTATCAAAGAAAATGTGGTCTTTCTTGTTCTCCTATCAATAGCGTTTCTTGCAAGCGCCTGGTTCTTTGTTAATTTCATTATCATTCCGCCTGACAATCTCTTTTCACAGATCATAGATCTCCTGTTGCTCGGAGGGGTCATGTTCGTTACCGGTGAGCTTATCTTCGGCATTGTCGGCGGGGCCAGAGGCATCCGCAGGGGCGTTGTTCTTGCAGCCAACAGGGTGCAGGAAGTCAAGGATAACAGGAATGCCACTTATCAGTATGTCTTTGATATCTATATGGAAGACCGCGATGAGACATTGATGAGCTACACTGTGGATAAGGAAGTATTTGGCAGCGTGCAGCCCGGAGACGGCGTCATAATCGCGAAGATCGGACGCAAGATCAAGGTCCTGGGAGATCCGGACAGGGTAGGCGTGATGGATGTCAGCAACATAAAGTCCGGCGTTGACAGATAAGCTGGCCCATATCATTCCGCGGCTGAAACGGGTTTAGTCAATGTCCAGCGCATTGCGAATTGCGCCATTTCGAAAACAGAAAAAATATATCGAAAAACGATAAAAAACTCTTGAAAAACGGAAAACGCTGTGTTAGTATACCGGGTATAAGGCATGCTTGAGTTTTTTCGAGGAGGAAAGAGTCTATGCAATATAACGACGGGATCATAAAATGGTCAAAGATCGCAACGGTGCTGTTTATAGCAATGGTAGTTGTTGCAGATATATTCGGTATCGTTATTACTCAATATATAGCATTTATCTGGGCGGAAGTTTTTGATACACTCAGAGTTGTGATATTAACAGTGGTATTCTATCTGGGAACGGTCGGTGCCTACTTCATACTGGTCTCGCTGTTCAAGCTCTTATCAAACATGAGCAAGGATATAGTCTTTGACCGGGTAAACACAAAGCTGATGCTGATAATCACCGGTGCTCTGGTCGGGATAGCAGCTGACTGCACGGTAGGCGGCTTTATCTGGAGCGGAAGCTGGATATTGGCTATACTTGCACTGTTCATGGGGCTTGTCGTAATGAGCGTAAGAGTTGTTTTCGATAAGGCTATAACCATGAAGGAAGAAATGGATCTCACGATCTGAGAAAGGAGGAGAAACATGATCGTAGTAAACCTTGATGTAATGATGGCTAAGCGTAAGATCTCCTCCGGTGAACTTGCCGCGAAGATAGGGATCACACAGGCTAACCTCTCCATATTGAAAAATCAGAAGGCAAAGGCCGTCAGATTCTCGACACTGAATGACATATGTAAGGCACTTGACTGCCAGCCGGGAGACATTCTCGAGTTTAGAGAGGACTGATCACAGATGGACAAAAGAGTTATATTTCAAAGGCTGGGAATTCTCCTGGCCTATCCCTTAGCATACGCTTATTTAAGGCTCGTTATGGATTTTTCCGAAGAACTTGGTGCAGGGCCTGAACTGTTCGGAGGAAAACTCACTTTATCACTGACATACCCGGTGTTTACGCTTCTTTTCATTCTTTTCAACGAGATAGTAAGAAGAGGCAGGAGAGGGGCAGCATCCATGCCTTCCAAGGCTTCGGTTTTCTGGTATGCGATGACTTTCCTTGCAGGCTTGACTGCTTCTATAGGACCCGATACTGAGCTGTCACTTTTGGGGATGCATCTTTGTGCCGTTTATTCGGTGCTGATATCGAATGATATCCTTTTGGGCGGAAAGACATCAGGTTTTATCCCGGCGGATCTGATCCACGGTTTCTATGTTAAGTCTTTTGCGGGATTCCCGAACTTTGTCATCGACTGGAAGTGTTTCAAGAAACCCGATGCTGATCAGGAAGCGGAAGCCGCTCCAAGGAAGAATCCCATCGGCGCGATACTGTTCATCATAATAATGTTTGTCCTGCTATTTATATCCGTCTGTCTCATGTCTTCGATAGATGAGGATATAGGAAACTTCTTTGATGATATTTTCGGAAACATTGCCGATTATCTTGTGAGCCTGAAACTCGAAGCGATCATGGTAAGAGCGATCTTCGCGATCCCTGTCTGCTTCTACCTTTATGGCCTCGTGTCAAGAAGTGCCAAGTCAGACGGTGCCAGGGAAAAACGTGTCGCTTCCTGGCTCCTGAAGATAAGAGGCAAGGGCAAATCCGTATCATCCGTCATCGTATATATCGCCGCAGGCATATTCGTTCTCGCCTATATCCTGTTCTTCATCAAGCGTCTTGCATATATGCTCGGAGGATTCCTGGGCCAGGTTCCTGACGGACTTCTCGTATCGCATTACGCAAGGGAAGGATTCTTTGAGCTTGTCGGCATAATGGCGGTAAACATGTGTGTTTATCTGGCGATAATACTGCTGGGCAAGACAGATTCCGACGGGCATTTCTCGCTGCCTTCGAGGATACTGGTTACGATGCTGATGGCAGAGAGCATTATCTTTGCGATTATCGCTATGAGCAAGCTGGGGCTGTATTACAGCTATTACGGCTATACTCCGAAGAGGATCCTCGCAATGTGGGCAACTCTCGCGCTAGGTTTTGCTGCAACGATGACAATAGCCACGGTAAACCGCGGAAAGCCGCATATAAGAGCCGGAATTATTTTTACGGCGGTATCTTATGTTGCGATCTGCGTATTGTCAGGCGTGCTTGTAACGATAGGTGCATAGATGACAGCCGGGAGCCTTTGAAATTAAGGCTCCCGGTTTATATCCGACTGAAGATATTGCGGATAATGAAAAATATATGTGGAGATTGTAGTGAGAGAAGTAAAGAAGATTTATTTCGTGATATTTGCGATGTGTGTGTGTTTAATATTTTCGTCTTGCAGATACAGGTTGCCGGATGAAAAAAGGATTGATGTTATATCAGGCATAGCAGCAATAGTGAATGATAATTATTCAAGCGATGATGTGGAAACTCCGTATCACATCAGTATGACTGAAATAGATGAATTGGCTGATAAGACCGGCTATTTACATAAAGCATTCGGGAAATACCATGATGTTCAGCAGTATCAGGTCTATCTGGTTGAAGATGATATGATAATAATTGTCACGGATGTTATTTTCCAAAAAGTGGAAGGATTTGTGGTTTCGGATGGAGAATTGGAAGGCACCCTGACGATTCCCGGCTTGGGTTACGATAACTCGTTGATAACCATAACAGACAGGAACGGAGACAGTAATATATACACTTTTAGTGCAGGGGTGTAGTTTCTGAAGTAAATGATGCGAGATATTTTAAACCGGAAAAAGGTTAAGTATGAATAATCAAACAGATGTATGTGTTAATGGATCAAAACCAAAATCTCACGGATGTCTTATAGGGTTTTTGATCACCTTGGCAGTAATAATACTTCATATTGCAGCTATTCCGGTTCTCCTGGAAATAGTCGATCATATACCCCGTACGAAAGATACCCGGACCAATGGGCAATATGTCGTTGAATTGCAGGCTACAAGCAGTCCGGATTGGCCGTTTGGCTCTCAAGACGGCAGGATCGTTTTAAAGGATAACAATAATAAAAAGATCAGTAGTGTTGATTTTTCATTATCCAATGACGGAAAAGCCATGTGCGAATCCAATTGGAAAGTTAACTGGAACGAAGAAAGTGTTATCGTTACCATAATGGGAGAAGAACAAAAGGATGCCATATACACGTTGTACTATAACGGCGATGTTTCTGGTTAACTGATTGCAATGCACAATAGTATGCTCAAAGATATACTGATTATTTATTCCCAGATCAAAGGAAGCTTCTCAAATTCCTCCAGCGGAACAGGCTTTGAGAAGAAATAGCCCTGGAACAGTTTGCAGCCCATCTCCTTGAGCATGTCGAACTGTTCCCGGGTCTCAACGCCTTCTGTTATCTGAGGCATATCGAGATTGTTGGCCATATCGACAATGCTGTTCAAAATAATCTTGGACTTTTTATAATCTGATGTCTTTCCGAGGAAGACCATGTCTATCTTGAGTACGTCTACAGGCATATCCTTGAGCATGTTGAGTGATGAATAGCCGCTGCCGAAGTCGTCCATCTCGACCGTAAATCCGTAATCACGGAGCCTGTTGATGGTCTTGATATGTTCCGCGGCATTATTCATGACTGAGGATTCGGTTATCTCAAGGTGAAGATGCTTTGCCTCAACACCGTATTTTTCCACAAGTCCCGTTATGACCTCATAGATATCCATGAAGTAGAAATCTTTAGGTGATATGTTGATCGAAAGATTGAGCCCCTCGTGACCGTCTTTCTTTTTGGCCCAGTCAGCAAGTATCTTGCAGGCCGATTCCCAGATGTGACGGTCTATCCTTGCGATCATGCCGTTTTTCTCGAATGTCGGGATGAACTTGAAAGGAGAGAGGAGACCCTTTACAGGGTGATTCCATCTGACGAGCACCTCACCGCCCTCAAGATGTCCGTCAGCACGGTACTGCGGCTGGAGGTACGGTATTATCTGATCTTCTGCAAGGGCTTTGCCGAGTTCGCCAGTTATCTGCTGCTCCCAGAGTTTGTCTTCTCTTAACTTGTTGTCGTAGATGGCAACGCAGCGGTTAAAATCATTCTTTATGCCTGCTATGGCGAGCATGGCTCTGTCTATCATGGCGCTGACGGAAAGATGCTCTTCCTTATCGAGTGCCGATGTCTCGAAGATGCCGACGTGAATGATGACCTGAGAATTGATTATGTCTGAAGAACTCCATGTTTCCTTGATCTGCGTCTCCAGTGCTTCAAGGTCGACTGTGGACTTCTTAACGAAAGCACAGAAGATGTCTCCTCTCCATCTGCATATCGCAGAACCGGGGTGTGCGAATACTTTCAGGTCTTCGGCTATCTTGATGAGTATCTGATCGGCTTTTTCCCTTCCGTAGACATCGTTGATGAGTTTGAAGTCATTGATGTCCGAGACCTGCAGATAATAAGGTTCATCGGGATTTGCCCTCATGATCTCTGTTACCTGTTCTTCGAAACTCGTACGGTTGGAAAGACCTGTAAGTTCGTCGTGGGTCGCAAGATATTTTCTCTTTGCGTTTAGATTTACCTGATCCGTATCATCGTGGATCGAGAAGAACGATCCGACATCTTTCTGCCTGGAGTCTTTCATCAGACGGTGTGTTATACGCAGATATGTAAAGTCCTTTCCCTGGTCTCTGAATTTGGTCGAAATGTCAAAGTCTGTGCCGAGATCGGCTCCGCCCATTACTTCGATCAGTTTATCCGTGCATTTGTCAGGATTTCCCGATGAGATGTGCAGGATCTCATATGCCCTGTCATTGGCATAAAGAGCGTTGACATCAGTGTCGTAGAAGATGATGCCGTCTGTGTGGTTTTCGACAACAACATCGGCAAGTCTTCTTCTGATGAAAAGAGGTTTATAGATGAAAGTAAAGATGAACAGGAGAAGTCCGCAGATGATATATCCGATTATAGCTTTGTCGATCGGTCTGTCAGAGAAAGAGAAGAACTCAAAACCGAGACAGGAGAATATCGCGAGCATAACCACGATATACCGCTCGTGATATGCCGAGGATATCTGAATACACTTATTGATAAGTATGGCGATCATGAGAACGAACAGGGATTCGATAAGGCAGAATCCCAAAAGCTTGCCCCACGCTGATTCCATGGCGAAATATGTGCTGCCGTCTTCGAGTGTCTTCAGTTCTATGGTGAAGAGCTCACTTAAAAAGATGTTGGCAAATACGGAAAGCGAAATGAATACAAGAACAACGACCATTACCGTTTGAACCGCGGTACGTCTGAAACGGAATCCGCAATAGTCCATTACAAATACCATGAGATTGTAGAGAAGGAAACAATCTCCTAACAGCATGACGGTATAGCCTGCTTTGGCGATCATCATTGAATCGGTAAAGAATGCCAATGCATTTCCGGCTAAAGGTATAACAATGGAAAGGAGATAATTGAAAAGGCTGGTCGCGGTTCTTTCAAGGAATTTTTTCCGTTTGAATACAGTAGCAATGATCAGTGCTACCAAGATCAAGGATATAATAGCCAGCTCGATCAGGTAATGTGTCCGCATAAGGCCCTCAATCTTTTATTAATAGTCAAATTTTACCATAAGGGAAAAATGAAAGTGGTACTAACGGCGAAATAAGATAAAAACAATTTGTGAATTGGAAACTATAATTCCTATATGGTTATATAAATCAAATATAAAATAGAGGAAATACAAGCAAATCGGTATGTTAAACCCCAATATGTAGTAAAATGTAATAATTCTTTCCTTTACTTCCGGGTGTACAGGTGCTATCATTACCACATAAGAAGCGGACATATGTTCTATTATAGTAGCATAAGAGTTGAGAATAAGGGAGGAATTTTATGATTAGTTTTAATTGTACTGTAAGAGACGTTTTCAGAAGACCTTATATGCTCGACCGTGTGGTCAAGGATCTTGCCGACAACGGATATACGGAGTATGTCAAGACTTATGCCAGTATCAAGGCTAACATCCGCAATGCACTTTCTTACGCCTCGGAAAACATGAAGGACTATGAATACGAGGTTGCTGTCAAATATCTTAATTCCAGATTGTCGGAGCAGGCTATAGCTGAAAAGCTCTTCTATACGCACAGGACCATCAGGCGTTATATCCGCAAAGCCTGTGACCTGATCAGAAAGTACTATGCCGATTGTGTCGGCATCAGGCTTCTGCCGTGTGATACGCGTTACATCGAATGTACGGTCCCTGCAGGCTCATTCTGGGAGAAAGTCGATTTCATGATGGGCAGAAGCATCGAGAATGCGGGTGTCGTCATACTTTGTTGCCACGAGAACAGATCGGTCAACTACGTCTGCAGGATGTACTGCATGGGCAGTGAGAAGGTCAAGAGGATCGTCGACACATTTGATTCCGTCGTTACAGTCAGCAATATCCCGACAGAAAAGGCAAGCGCCGTTTGATCCATATTTTTTATACCTCCGTGGTTTAGGCAGGGCATTTGTATTCGTCGAATGCTCTGCCTAAATGTTATAATGTGCTTTAGCGGTCTGCGACTGCGACAAAGATAATGCGGAGGATAATACCATGACCATTACATTCGAAAAGCTTCCCAGTAATCTTGAAGAACTCAAGGCTATGCCCCAGGCTTCTCTGGATCAACCTGAATATGGAGCTGCTCTTTTTGTAGCCGTAATGATGCATTATATGGTGAATAAGGAAGAGACCTTTGAGATGCTGGATTTTCTTAACGGTCCTTATGAGGTTACCCCGTTCCAGAAGCAGTTCCTTGCTGACAGGATGGCAGACGGAGACTATGTGGTACGTTCATTTTTCAACGGAACATCTCCCGATAACGATTACACGCCTTCCATGCCTTACACGATCGAGACGGAAAAAGGTTTTGATCAGGAGATCGACGGAAGGATGAGGATTTTCCTGAAGTCTTCCGGTGCAGATTCAAAGAGATATATAACAATGCGTCACAAGCCCTCGACAAACCAGTGGTTTGTTGAAGAACAGCTTATACTTTCAATGATCAGAAAGCCTAAGTCTCAGGATGAATGGGCATGATTTGAAGAGGCAGGATGAGATCTGAAAGACCATATTCAAAGATAAGCATATCTTCAAAGGCCGCGAAGTCCCTGAAGAACGGACATCCCTGGGTTTACGGGGATGAGATATTGTCATCTGAAGGAGAACTTGTTGACGGTTCGATAGTTGACTGTTTTGAGGGTTCGAGCTGGCAGGGCGCCGGTTTCTATAATTCCGGATCGAAGATCGCCGTAAGGATTATCTCGCGCAACAGCAATGATGTTTTTGACGGCAGGTTCTGGTACAGACGCATCCTCTATGCTGTTAAGTACCGTATGACTGTAATGCAGGGTGATGATTTCAAGTGCTGCAGGATAATCCACGGAGAGGCTGATCAGATGCCCGGTTTTACCTGTGACAGATATGGTGACATTGCCGTAACGCAGATCGCATGTCTCGGCCTTGAGATGAATAAGGATGTAATATACAAAGCCTTAAGAGATGTTTTCGATGAGATCGGAGAACCGCTTAAGGGCATATATGAGCGTAATGATCTTGCCTTAAGGACGAAGGAAGGTCTTGAACTGTTCAAGGGATGGTATGGCGGAGCGGATTATCCGTGCATTACCGAGATAACCGAGAACGGGATAAAGTATTCCGTTGATGTTGAGAACGGTCAGAAGACGGGATTCTTCCTGGATCAGAAGTATAACAGGTCAGCCGCGGCGAGGATAGCAAAAGACAAGAATGTGCTCGACTGCTTTACACACACGGGTTCGTTC
>Ga0247611_10006009_pt1 | contig 15738 bp, 29 predicted proteins | sample 177DNAGHGhighgp2_FD_192422 | JGI IMG/M metagenome (GOLD analysis project Ga0247611, IMG submission 192422) | Sheep rumen microbial communities from Palmerston North, Manawatu-Wanganui, New Zealand - 1770 DNA GHGhigh gp2 | ecosystem: Host-associated > Mammals > Digestive system > Stomach > Rumen...
CGCCGCCCACTCCCTCGGCCGTAACCTTATGCCCCGCATCCTGACAGAGGGGATGGCCGGGCTCATCAGCGGGCTCTGCCACACGGCAGTCCTCCCGATGGTGGTCGCCTGGCAGGAGGATGGCGAGCGCGAGGCGATAGAGAAGGAACTCGCCGAGCTTGAGGGCTAAAATTTTTCCTCCCTGCACAGAAGCCTCCCGGATTTTCCGGGGGGCTTTACTGTATCCTGCCGGCGCCTTCCTGGACGACGCCCGCCCCTTCCGTTGCGGCCACCGTGGTTCGGCAGGGGGGAAGATATGTAAATAAAAATTTAAAATAAAACTGCTTGACAAGTGGCACCAAAGTTTGTATATTATATTTTGTACTCGGGAAACGGTACCCAGGATGCCCCGGGGCATCCCGGGGAAACCCCGGGGCTGTCCATATGTCCCACCGTGCCGTGGCAGGGGGAAACCCCGGGAAGTCCCCGGTAGTACCGGTATCCTCGCGGGAAATCCCCGCGACAAACAGAACCAAGAAAAGGAGACCTATATGAAAAAGAGAATGATTAAGCTCATCTCGGCAATCGCGGTCGCGGTTGCGCTGACCGGATGCGGGGAGGACACGAAGGCCGCCGCGAAGGAGACCGCACGCAGTGCGGGCAAGCTGGCCGTGACGGCCGTCTCGGAGACCGCCTCGGGCGTGGCCGACGTGGCCATTGAGGCCGCCAAGGGCACCGCGGAGGCCGCCAAGGACGAGGCCGTCAAGGCGAAGGACAGGGCGGTCGGCGCCGTCAAGGAAGGCGTGGACTCGGTCAAGGCGAAGGCCTCGGCGAAGGTCAAGGAAGTGAAGGGGGAATAGTATGGCGCGACGCATCGACATCCGCACGGGTGGCTACCACGGATAGCTTCCTCCCGTAAATATTTTTTGCCGGTTCCCCTCGGGAGCCGGTTCTCTTTTTCCTGAAGGATTTCCCCGGTGATTCCCGGGTGCTCCCTGGAGAAAAATTTTTTTATCCCTGATTCCACCGTGGGAAGGCAGGGGGGAACCCCGGGATTTCCCGGGTACTACCGGGATAGCGCGGGCGGGATGTTCCGGCCGCAAGGAAAAAGGCAGGTAGACTATGGAAACTATCAAGAAGGAAAAGGTTGAGCTCGGGGACGGCAAGGGCGTCGTAATCTATGATTCCGAGCGCGAGGTCACTATGGACGAAATCCGCGAGCACTGCGAGCTGAACGAGATTGAGGTTCCCGAGGAGGGCAGCAGCGAGTACTGGGACTGGGTCGCCACGTTCCAGGACTGGGAATGGCAGGACTTCGTGGATAACCTGAAGTGCTCACGGAAGCGCCCGGAGATGGTCGTCATTACCGGCACCCTCGGCCTTTGGGACGGACGCCACGAAATCGTCCCGGTGCTGACCGATATGGACGACCCGAAGAAGTTCCTCGATATGTTCACGCGCAACTGCGGGTGCGACTACCGCGTGCGGGTGGGATATGACGAGGAAGGACTCTATGTAAGCACCTCCCACCACGACGGCACTAACTGCCTCCATATCCGCGAGGTTACCCCGGATGGCCTTGACTACATCCGCAGGTGCGACGAGGAGGGGGACGAGCCGGATATCCTTTCCGACGGGCGCTATACGGCAAAGATTGACTACTGGCTCTACTAGAAAAAAATTTTATATTAAGCCCCACGCCTGACGGCGGGGGGCTTTCCCTTTGGGAACTCCCGGGAAATCCGGCCGGCGGCCCCGGGAAACCCGGGTCGCATCCACCGTGGGGAGGAAGGGGGGAATCCCGGGATTTCCCGGGTACTACCGGGAAGGCAAAACAAGAAAAGGAGCCTGTTATGCTTGAAAAGACATTCATCGTACTTTCTGCGGAGGCCTACCGCTACATCGAGCGCGAGGGGCTGGAGAGCGGGGACGTGTTCGACTATCCCGCTGCGGAGCTGGACGACATCGTGACCGGAGCCGTGGGCTGGGAGGAGCAGGCGCTCTACGCCCGCTTCGTGGATTCCGACGGGGAAGTCCGCTACGGGGAGCTCACCCAGGTCACCATCGACCGCTTCGACTGCACCTACGCCGTCACGAAGGTGCCGAAGGAGGGCGCCCCTTCCGTCGTGAAGCTGGAGGGGCTCGGCCTCGGCGGCTCCATCGAGAAGGCGTACGGTATCTTCCGGGAGTTCCCGGGGCTTGCCCGGGTGGAGCTCGTGGCCAGCTACCCGGACGGCACGGCAAAGACCGTGCTGAGCCTGGAATAGAAAATTTTATCTACCTCCCCTGCAAAGTGGCTCCCCCGGAAAATCCCGGGGGAGTTATTTTTTCTCTGAAGCGTCCTGGCCAAGTCGGATTACCGTCCAGGGGGCAGGAGATGGGCCGGGTTCCCTCCACCGTGTCCTCCCAGGGGGGAACCCAGGGATTTCCCGGGTACTACCCAGGGAACACAGCCAAAAGGAGGCAAATATGACACTTCAGGAGATTATTAACGGCCAGTTCGAGCTCGGCCAGGCCACGCAGGAGAGGCCGGAGCTCAAGGCCAGGGTGCAGTCCGCCTGCAAGAGCTGGGCGGAGAACTCCCGCAAGTACGGAATCATCCCGGTAGCTCGCCACTTCCACAGGGGGGTATAGGTATGGACAAGCATTACGACTTCAAGGCCATCGCCGGGAAGAACCCGGCCAGGGAACTCCGGGAGCTTTCCCGGAAGCTCGGCGGCTGCCTCACGGAGACACCGGGGGCGAACGGGGAGACACTGTTTGACGGGTTCGACCTTGCAGACTGCGGGGCGTTCGAGGAGGTCGCCCGCCGGTACGCCGGACGCACCGGGAAGGACGACGGCATCCACTACATCCGCAAGGGCGAGGAGCCCGAGGATGGAATCGTGGAGCTGACTAACGGCCTTACGGAGGCTATGCTCTGCGTCACGATAGAGCCAGTCTGTTTCGTGGAGAAATAATTTTTTTAATCTACCTCCCTGCAAATCCTCCCGGGAACTCCCGGGGGGATTTTTCTATATTTCCCGGGGAGATACCGTGATGACGACAGCTTCACCAAGGTATCCGACCGTGGTTCCCCTTTCCTCCACCGTGGCGGTACAGGGGGGAATCCCGGGATTTCCCGGGTACGACACAGTAGAAAAACAGGAGAAACGCATTATGAAAGCACTGCTCTATTCCAGTACCGATACCCTTGACTACACCCTCCAGCTCCCGGTAATTACCGCGGTGGGCGAGGAACCCGACTCCCAGGCGGTCGTGGAGGCGTTCAGCGACGACCTCTCCCTCCTTGAGGAGAACTGGGAGAAATGTACCTTCCACCTCTGGGGCGTACCCGACAAGAGCAAGGTCGGGGGCGACGAAATCAGCTTCGCCGAGGTCGTTGACGCCTTCCTCCACGGGGACTGCAACGAGCTGTCCGTGGACGTCCCGGACACCCAGTCCGGCTACCATACCGAGAACTGGGCTCTCCGAGACATCCCGGAGGCAGTCCCGGAGGAGAAAAAGACCGAGCAGTTCAATGTCCACGTCATCTCCACTACCCCGGGAATCAACGCGAGCATCTGGCTTGCCGTCCGCGTCCCTGCCGGGAACCGGCCCGTCTACAACTTCGTGGAGGAGGGCAGCGTCCTCTGGGAAGCGGCCATCGCACGCGCCCGCGAGCTGTGCCCCTCCCTGAAGAGCTGCTTCTGCGAGGAATGGAACTAGGAATTTTTAAAATATCTGCCTGAATCTTCCGGGATTCCCCGGGGGATTTTTTTATTTTTTATCTGACTCAGTCGGATTACCGTCCAGGGAAGTGGAGATGAGCCGGGTTCCCTCCACCGTGGGCGGGCAGGGGGGAACCCCGGGATTTCCCGGGTACTACCGGGGAGACAAAAGGAAATGCGATGGAGTTCGTCTGCTACGGCACCATCAAGGAAATAGATTTTTTATTTAAAAGGAGACTAGCTATGGCATACATCTGCAAGAAGTACAAGGACGCGGGGACTTGCAAGAACTGCCCGCACTACCGCTACGACGAAGATGAGGGCACTATGGGCTGCTGGGCGTCCAGCGACCTCAAGAACACGGTTTATGCCGTCATTGAGACCGTTGACTACAATAACGGCGAGACCCTTGCGGAAAGCACCCTCATCCGTATCGGGGACAAGGAAACCTGCACTGCCGCCATTTCCGAATTGCAGGCCGAGGCCGGCAAGAAGTACGACCTCTACGACAAGTGCGAGACCTATTTCTGGTACGAAGATGGCGAAGGCGTCAAGCACTCCTTCGCAGTCCGCTCGCAGGCTTACGGGAAAATTATTATCTAGCAGAATACTATGGCGGAACTCTACGGAATGGACAGGCTGGACGCCGGGATATCCCGGTTCGACTCAGGGGACTTCCGGGTAGTACCCGGGAAGGTCTGGCGGGACGGGAAGGAAATCTACCCGTGCGTTCTGTCCGACGGGGAAAGCGAGCTGGCCTTCACCGACTCCGCGTACGCGGCACTGTACGCGCTGCGGAGGGAGGTTCTGCTCGCCCGCCTGAACGGAGACTACGGTAAGGCCACAAGGAGGCATACTATGGCACAGGAAAAGGAAAGGATATACGAGGTAACCTGCCGCACCTACACTGCGGAGGGCGAGTTCATGAACAGCGAGACGTTCTACGTGGACGTCCCGGAAAGCGTCTGCACCGGGCCTGACGAGGGAATCTGCCGGTTCCTCCGCAGTGCCGTCAAGGACGACATGGACGGGCGCTGCGGCAGCGACGAGGCCTACTGGGAGGTTGCCGAGTGGGGCGAGACGGCCTAGGCGATTAGGAAATATTTTTTTCTGGAGACCCCCGGGAGTTCCCGGGGGTCTTCCCGTATCCCGCCGTGCTTCCTGCGGTGAATCCTGGTATCCGCCCGGGATTCCCCTTCCCTCCACCGTGGGCGTGCAGGGGGGAACCCCGGGAATTCCCGGGTACTACCGGGAGGGCAAACCAAGGAAACGGAGACCACTATGGAAAACTCAACGAGAATCTGCATTGAACGCCTCAAGAAGATTGCCGAGGCGAAGGCGGCCGCCAAGAAGGCCGAGAAGGACGCCACCGAGAATGCCCGCCTGAAGCTCATCGGGCGAATCCGGGAATACTGCGTGCCGAGGATGGGTGAGCTCGCCGAGCTCGCGGCAGCATACTACACGGCTTTCCCGGACGCCGAACCCGTCAAGGTCACTGTGGCCGAGAAGCAGTACTTCCGTAGGCACAACATCTGGAACCCGGACTTTACCGGGAAGTACCAGGTCAATGCCTTCGGTATCGCCGACGATAGCCAGAGCTACGCCACCACCTACAACTACCTGGTCACCGAGGACGGCCAGTACGTCCTGCACGAGGAGCACCACGGCAGCACCGACCACTACGAGTCGCTCGCACTGGACAATATGCCGTACTGGGTGGCCTCCGGGTTCGTGAAAGGCTTCGAGGACTGGGAGCGAACACTCTTCGAGAAGGCGAACGAGGCATAAAAATTTTTTTCTCCTGAATGGGGCTTCCCGGGATTTCCCGGGGAGCCCCCTTTCTTTCACGGGCATCTCCGGGATTATCGCCAGGGACTGTGCCAGGATTCCCCTTCCATCCACCGTGGGCGTGCAGGGGGGAACCCCGGGATTTCCCGGGTACGACACCGGGAGCGAAGCACAGAGACAGACTAAATGGAGGAAAACTGACATGAAGCCGACAACAACATCTTCGCTCGATAATGCCCGTATCCCCGTAACGGTCTATACCCGCTGCCTCCTGGAGAGGCTCGCGAGGAAGGCCGGGATGGACTGGTTCCTCACGGAGTCCAGGAAACGCCTCACACTGACCGGGAGCCAGGTCACCAGGCTCGCGGACGCCTTCACCAGGCAGAACCTGGGCGAGTTCAGCGACGAGGAAATTCTCACTATCCTTACCTGGTACGCCAGGCTCAACTTCGCCACCGCCGGGATGTCCCGGGAGGTAATCGGGTACTTCCGGGGGATTCCCGGGGAAGACCCGGTCACAGTGACCTGCCGCGGCCAGCGCGAGGAGTGGAAGTCCCGTGCGGAGGCGCTCGCCTTCTACCGCCAGGGCGTGAGGGAATGCGACGGCTCCGAAAGGGAGCGCTACCTCCGGGTCGTCCTCCAGCTGGAGTCCGGCGTGAAGGACGCCCGCGACGAATAAATTTTTTGCTATATTTAGAAAGGCTCCCACTCCCTGGGGAGCTCCCCCGTGGAACACCGGCATTTCACCACAACACTACACACAAATCCCGCCGGTTCCCACGGGGGATTTTTTTTATTCCAACGGCATCTCCCGGGAGATGCCGGACGCTTCCGACAGAACCGTCCCCTCCCGTCCACCGTGGCCTTGCAGGGGGGAATCCCGGGATTTCCCGGGTACGACCGGGGAGGCAAGACAAGGAAAGAAAGGAGACCGACTATGGAACAGACACGATACGAGACCGGGCGACTCGGGATGTCCAGCCCGGAGATTGATGAGGAGATGGAGGCCATCCGCAGGGCGGTCATGTCCAGGGATTCCGAGGCTATGAGGCACGGAGTCGCCTACTTCCACCTGCACACCCCGCAGGAAGTCCACCGCGTCGCCGTCCTGAACGCGATGAGGATGGCCATATCCTGCCTCGTGTACCGCGACCTCGCCGGATGGCTCAACCGCAAGGCGGCCTATACCCGTCCGTACGAGACGCCCTGCCGGGTCAGCGACGCGAGGTACCTCGGCACGCAGGAGCAGCGCGACGCGCACGCCCTGTCCGACCACGAGCTCAACCTCGTCTGGGCAGCCCAGTCGAAGCGCGTGGGACAGGCGAGGGTCGTCGAGAACGTCATCCCCGAATCGGAAGATGGCGGTCCGATTCACGGAGTCCGCTGGTAAGTAAATCAGTAAATACTGGGATTTCCCGGGATTTCCCATTATTCATTTTTGTTCATCCTGAAGCTCCCGGGATTACCATCCAGGCAGCCCCTGAATCCTCCCCTCCCGTCCACCGTGGCCGTGCAGGGGGGAATCCCCGGGAATCCCCGGTACTACCGGGGAGGCAAGTTTCAACGAGACGGAGGCATACTATGGAAGCCAACAAGTACTACTACTACTGCAAGACACTGACTGACCTCGTGACCCTGATTACCGGGCGGGTCAGGGACTACGACTGCGGCCACGCCGAGGGATTCGGGCGTATCAGCTTTATGGTGGAGGACACCCCGGAGTACCCGGAAGGCGACTGTCCTACCCAGGAGGAGATGGCGGATGCCTACTACGCCTCGGCAGGGGCATACGGCATCGTCGCCGACAAGCCGTTCGACCAGGACAACGCCACGGTAATGGTGGGCTACTACGGCGGACACGGGGTCTACAGCTTCACGGTGGACGACGGGGTCGGCGTGACCGAGTACCTCCCGTCCCTGCGCAGGCAGGTCCAGGAGACGCTGTACCTCGCGATGCTCGAACACGGGGACGCCGGGCGTACCACGAACTTCATCGTGAAGGTATCGGGAGGCTGATATGGGGAAGGGCTGCCTTATCGGTATCGGCATCGGCATCGGGCTTTGCCTGGTACCTGTCATAATAAAAATTTTTATTTTCCTGCTTGCCCTGCTGGGCATCGGAATCGCCGGGGCAATCCAGTAGCACCCACCGTGTTCCCCCAGGGGGGAACCTCCCGGAATCCCCGGTACTACAGAAAGTGCGAACCCGATTTAACAAGGAGACCTATATGAAGCTCAACTACAAGACCACACCACTCCCGCAGTATGTTTCCCATATCAAGAACGCCGGGATGAAGTACACCCGTACCACCTACCAGTGCCCGCTCTGCCAGATTCCGCACAGCAAGCGCGAGTTCGAGGAGCATGTATTCAAGGTGCACGGCACCCGTGCCGACGAGTGCTTCGCCAAGCTCTACGGCGGACCCTGGCCCGCCCGCTGCACCTGCGGGCGCGAACTCCACTACTCGCCCACCCACAAGGGCTTCCAGACCACCTGCGGCAACTGCGCCGCCGGTACCATCACGGGCGTCGCCCAGTACAGGAACGCCGACGAGGCCAAGAAGGCCGAGGAACAGCTCAAGGTAATGCTCCTCCACGCGCAGTCCGAGGCCAAGAGGCTCGCCAAGGAGGCCGAGCTCGAACGCATCCCCCTGAACGAGCTCCCCTTCCCCTCCCGCAAGGACCCGCGTATGTTCCGCCGTATCGCCAAGGACCTGCGCGTCTACGCAATCAACGGCGAGAAGGACAAGCTCATCCAGCTCGCGAACTTCCTCGACGCACAGCTCGAAAAACTTTAATTCTTCCATAGGTCCCCAGGCCTCTCCCGGTATCCCCCGGGGGAGGCCTTCTCCGTACCCCTTGACAAACCACGGAAAAATTATTATATTTTAATATATAAGTCCTTTTCTAGGATTGTGGGTTATCTCCCGGGTTCTCCCGGGAGATTCTTTGTTTTCCCGGGATTATCTCCTGGCTTCCGACTGGATGCCCCCGGGAATCCCGTCTCCGTCCACCGTGGCCTTGCAGGGGGGAACCCCCGGGAATCCCCGGTACTACAGACAGGGTACCTCCCGGGAATCCCCGGGAGAACCAAAAGGAGACCTACCTATGAGAAGATACAGCATCACAGACACGAAAGCCTACCTCGACCACCTGGAATCCCCGGCTACCCCGGTATGGGAGGAAGTATGCCAGATTGACAAATGCCAGGCCTGGGTCGTCAGGGACACGGCCAACGGCCTCGTCTGCCTCCAGAGCTACAGCACCATCGTGTCGTTCAAGGTGGGCGGGGAGACCGTCCATCTCGGCAGGTGGAGTGTCACCACCAGCAAGCACCAGTCCGCTTTCGCATGCAGGAGCTACTAGGAGGAAGATATGGCACAGCAACCACTTCCAGAAGTCGGCCACCCCAGTTTTGTCGAGAAATGGCTCTATAATGCGCTCGACTGGGCGGACATCCCGGGATATACCCTGAAGTTCACGGCAGAATGCGGGAACTTCCAGCTCTATGCGATGAGGCACTCCGACGGCTCCGTCCTTGAGCTCGCCGACTCCGACCTCTTCGAGACCACGGATACCTACCACCGTATCCTGCTCGCCCCCGGGAAGGAACGGGCGTTGCTCGTGGAGAACCTCGGCAAGTGAAAATTTTTTAAACAAAAGGAGACAACCTATGGCAAGGACTACACTCAAGAACACGGCCGGGCTTACCCTCGTGGTCGAGGGCGACCCCAGGAACTTCGACACGACGGCGCAGACCCTGTACAATGTGGACGGGGAGGAAATCTGCTCGTGGTACCAGGACTGGACGGAGACCGACGACGACGGGAACCCGATGGACTGGTCAGGATACGCCCCGTGGTCGGATGACTTCCTTTCCGATGTGGACGACGCGGGATGCCTGGACCTCCCGGACTGGGTCGGCCCGCTGGCCGACTTCGAGCTCGTCGAGACTGACTGCGCCGAGGACTAAAAAATTTTTACAAAAGGAGACAACTATGGCAAAGCAGACCAAGAAACCCGTCATCAAGATTACTAAGATTTTCCCTCCCAACAAGGAATCCGTGGAGAAGTGCCGTGTTAGCGCCCACGGGGACATCGAGTGCTGGTTCACCGTAAACGGGGTGAAGTATGTACTCCACTACAATCCCAAGCTCGCGGGATATGACGGAATGCCCGCGGAAGCGCCGGAGAACTGCACCTTTTTCCGCGGTGTCGACTGCAAGGGGTTCCGCTGCACCACCCAGTATGCCATCCCGGGCATGCCCGAGGTGGCCGCCTACGGGAAATCCACCTGGGAATACTTCGGTAGGAACGCGGCCGTGGACTCCTTCATGAACCCGACCGAGCAGATGCTCCTCGATACCTTCATCGAGCCGTTCGTGAAGGACTACGACATTGCGGAGTTCAAGCAGGAGACCGAGGCGGATGAGTTCTGGAACGGCCTCACTACAGGCGAGAAGGAAGCCGTGGTGGCAATGTGCAAGGCGTTCCGCACAATCGCGAAACAGCCCTAGGAATTTTTTTTAATTAAAAGGAGACCAACACTATGTCTATGGGTAACATCGAATCCTACCACCAGATTGTGGCGGACGATATTGTCAAGAAGGTCGTCGGCAAGAAACTGTACGACGGCTTCGTGAAAAAACTCCAGGCCTTCGCCGAAGACCGCGATGCAAGCGCAGTCCACGACGCCCTCAACGAAGGCGACTTCTGGGATGTCGATGACGAGGACGACGCCTGGAAGGAACTCGACCGGGCCTATGAGGCCCTCCTCGACGCCTTCAAGGAAAAGACCGGGATGTCCATTTCCTATGTCTACCTCTCCGGTGACGGCGATTGCTATGACGATTTGGACACCGACGAATGGTACTGGGAACTCGACGAGAGCGATGTCTGGCTTCCCAGGAAGATGACTGACAAGGCAAAGGCCTTCCAGGAGAAGTACGGTGAAATCGACACTGACCAGCGCCACTCGCGTTTTGGCTAGATTTTGCTAATTTCGGCAACCCCAGAATCTCCCGGGATTTTCCCGGGGGATTTTCCTTTTCCGGGCAGGGGATACACCGGCATCTCCCGGGGACATCTCATCGAACTTCCCCTTCCATCCACCGTGGTCCCGCAGGGGAGAACCTACCTTCCTCCCCGGTACTACAGACAGGGTACCTCCCGGGAAGCTCCGGGGGAAACTAAAAGGAGACCTACCTATGAAACGAATCTACGATATGATAAAGGCGCTCAGCGGCATCGAGGACCAGGCACGCGACGCGCTTTCCAGGATAGCCCCGGATGCCACCCTCGATGCCGTCGACATCGACGGCGAGTCCGCCATGCTCAGCTTCACCTACAGGGGCCTCACCTTCGGCCTCCACCTCTTCACCAGTGTACATAAGAACGGGGATGCCATCCAGAAGATGGTCGTCTACGACGACGGGAAGCCCACACTCGTGCCCGAGGAGGACCGCGACAACCTCCAGGCCTTCCTCGACTACACCTACTTCAACGAGGGAGTGCCCGCCATCAGTCTCCGGCTTACCACGGGGAAGGACAGGCTCGACCCCGGGAGGCTCTCCCGTGGCCAGGTAGCCAAGTGCCGCCAGGTTGAGACCTGGCTCGCCAGGGAAGTCGCCATCCATGCCCCGGAAGTCCCATTCTCCTGCCAGGAGCTCCGCATAAACGACGACCCCGGTGACAGGTACATCTTCTGCGAGGTCACCATTGGTACCCACAATTTCAACTTCTACGCCGGTAAGGACGGGTCCGCACTCTACGAGAGGGTAGGCGGGAACCCCGGGGACCTCGCCGAGGGGGAACTGGCCGGGCCAAAGGTCTTCGAGTTTAACGGCGGCGACACCAACGCCTGGGTACTGGACGATTTCCGCGAGTTCCTCGGTAGCATTATCTGAAAAATTTTTTATTAAATAAATAACTTGCGCTTCGGTTCTCCAGTTCCTATATTATAAACATTCCATTGTCTCCTTCTGGGGCTCTCCCGGGTTCTCCCCGGGGGAGCCCTCTTCGTTACCCGGTCGGACTGCCGGAAGACCCGAATTCCTCCAGGCGGCCCCGGGAAACCCAGTTTCATCCACCGTGGCCCCGCAGGGGGGAACACCCCGGAATCCCCGGTACTACAGACAGGGCGTACCCCGGGAAATCCCGGGAGACAAGGAGACAGACATGAAGTATATCGCAACCTATGCCGACACAGTCGGCAGCAAGACCCTGGGAACCATCTGCGGTAAGCGCAGGGTGGCGAACTTCGAGGACGCGTTCATCCGCATGGGCATTTCCTCGGGGGTCACTATGGAGGCCATCGCGGAGTACCTGACGGGCGACTGCGAGGTTCCCCGGGAGGTTTCCAGACTTCCCTCGTACAAGTCCGTGTCGCGCCGTTGGAAGGCCATCGCGAAAGCCTTCACCGGGCTCACCGGGCTCGATGTGAGGCCGGAGTACCACGGGACGGAGATTGCCGGGGACGAGGTGTCCGGGCTGTTCTACCGCCTGGACAGCGACCAGCTCTATGTGGCGTCCCCTGCCCTGAGGCACGCCCGGGAGATGTTCGGGGACGACTTCACGGAACGCGTCCACTTCAACCTCCTGGACCACGGGTAGTGTATACCGCAACCACCGTATTCCGGCAGGGGAGAACCTGCCTTCATCCCCGGTACTACAGACAGGGTACCTCCCGGGAAATCCCGGGGAACTTATTATTAAAGGAGACACACCATGAGCAAGAAATTCCCGGTACAGCCCTACAATCCCGCCGAATGGCTCAGCAAGGGCACTTGCGAGGTCACCCGCGTGGAAGGCCCTATGGAAGGCACGGAGACCCTGTGCGTCCAGCCGGAGAAGGCCGAAAAGAAGCAGTATGTCTACGCAGTGAGCGTGGCGTCCTTCTACAAGAACGACGAGGAACTGACGAGCCACTGCGACGCGTTCTCCACGCCCGAGAAGGCCGCCGACTGGTTCGAGTACGACTGGAACTGGCAGGCCGACTGCTATAACGGCAAGAAGCTGACCAAGAAGGCGAAGAAGGCGTTCCTTGACGCCCTGACGGACGAGAAGAAGGACTGCATCGCCGAAGCGGAAAGCCCGGCCGATTGGGGCGACTGCTGGTTCAAGTGGAAGGGCGTCAGGACGGAAATTTAATTTTTTGAAAAAGGAGACACAAGTATGTATCAGCTCAAGGTAAACGGCGAGGCCGTATCAACACACGAAACCCTGGAAGGGGCGTTCAAGGCGCGCAACGACAAGGTGCGCCAAATCTGCCTGGAACTCTACGACAACGACGAAATCGACAAGTACGCGGTCGAGGACTGGTGCTTCGATATCGAGTCGGACAGGCGCACGGAGTTCTTCATCGACGAAGGATGCGGATACGAGGTGGACATCGTGGAGATTGCCCCGGGCAACACGAAGGCACCCTGAAATCCGGCCACCCGGTCCACCATGTACCGGAACGGCATCCAGCCCTGCATCCGCCCGGGCCATACCGCCCATACAGGCAGGATGTCCAAGGTCGCCCGGACAACCACCCGGTATTGCGACTGCTGGTTCAAGTGGAAGGGCGTCAGGACGGAAATTTAATTTTTTGAAAAAGGAGACAGACAAATGGAAATCATGAACGAGAACAAGGTGGAACTCCCGGCTCTCCCGGGAAGTCCCACGGCGAAGCAGAGGCTGGCCCGGGAGGTATCGGGGCGCATCGTCGAGCAGATGAACCGCAACGACCCGGACAAGGTGCACAAGGCCTACATCAGCATCTTCCACCACGGCGACCAGGTGAAGCCGGTGGCAATCTACATTTCCGAGGGGGGACTCACCGGGAAGGCCTATTACAAGTCCGGCAGCAAGGTAGCCGAGGCCGTGTTCGAGGCCATCTCGAAGGTATCCCGCATCGACCGGGTGGCCGTCGTGGCGAACTCCGGCGAGGCGGTCGGAGTTTTCGCTCCGTAAATATTTTTTAACAACAGGAGATACCCCATGTTTACCGAAGAACAGAAGGAACAGGCCCTGCAACGCGCCCGGGAGTGCGGATGGGAATATGCCTACGAGGTTACCGGGGACGGCCCGGCGGAATACCGGTACAATGCCGGGGGAAAGGTCTACGCCTGCGTTTCCGGCAACGAGATAAGGATTACTACCGCCGGAGGTTATGTCCTTGCCCGCCGCAGCTTCTACGACGAGGACATGTTCAAGGCCCTGGCGAAGGGCGGCCGATGCGCGGACGAGCTCGCCGGAACTTTCCGTACAATCGAGGAATGCCTCTCGGGGCTTTAAGGAGGCCTACCATGAAAAAGGAAGCAATCGTATTTGTGCGCCACGGGAGTCCGTGGATAACCACCAACTGCCCTAACTGCGGTGAGCACATCCCGTTTCACCAGAAGTTCTGCGCCGAATGCGGACAGGAAATGTCCTACGAGCATTATAATAAAATTTTCAAGACCGGCGGTACCGGCATCAAGATGACCGGGACATGGACTCAATGCATCCCCGACGACGGGGTGAACCGGGAAGTCTTCATCCGCGAACTCGAGAAGCTAGAAAGGATTTGCCAGGTACATCCCAAGGACGAGACCATGCTGAAAATCATGCGCGAGGCATACATCAGCAACTGTTTTGAAAAGACAGAAAATGAAACCAAGTGAACTACCGCCACCATAAATGGTGGCAGCTTCGGTCTTCATCCCGGACACCTTGCCTTTGCCGAAGTGGCAACCGTAGAGGGCATCTAGTCTGACCGCATAAGCTTCCTCCGCACCGGAGGTACCTGCTTATTTAATGTCTTTCAGCCTGACAATTTCAAATATAGTATTTTTATACCATGCTCAATGTTATTTTTTAGTTACAATCAGCGGCTCTCATAAGCCACCCTAAAGGGTGGCATCTTTCCCGCCGCCTTTGTAAATGGAGGTTATATGCAGGAACGCGACCAGAAGATTCTTTCCTTGTTCAAGGAAAACGAGGTGTGGTACGAATACTGGTGGAATGCCGATGGGAACCTCGAAGTCGATGTCCCGGACGGCGACTGGAAGCACGACCACCTCTTCCTCGAACACTTCATGCGAAACGCCGGGTACGAACAGGTCGAAGCGCGTGTCTACGGCCCGCCGACCGGGGGAGACTGGTACAGCGCGGTGCATGTGTTCAAGGAGCCCGCAACCACCGTATCCCCGCAGGGGGGATGACGGCGGTATCCCCGGTATAACCTATAGTGCAAACAAGGAGACACCAGCAATGACAACCAAGACCAAGACAAAATCCTATTTCATCGTTTCCGGCAACATCAACGGGAACCAGCAGGAACCGCTTCTCCTCATGAAAGCGGCAGATGCCGACATTGCAATAACCGGTACAGTCCTCGGAGCCCTCGGCGAAATGGGCTATGTGGAGCCCGACGGCAAGCTCAAGGACTGCATCATCGTCGACGTGACCGTGGCATCCAGGAAGGGAAGCCGCTGTCACACGCCGTACGAGGCAGCCGGTTTCGCCAGGATTGCCGAGCAGAGCAGCCCGGGCGAGCACGTCACCACGATTACCGTTAACTGAAACCTACCTAAATCTACCAAGAGATAGACCTACGTGATTTCCTACCTTGCCCATCGCTGGGTAGGCCGTAACGGCATCTAATCAACCGTATCTACGCGATATTCCTAATATGCATCAAACAATACGGATGACCTGCCTAGTCCTACTCCCTTGCGGAAGAGCCTTAACACGGTCGGCATGTCAAACCAGGCATGACTAAATATAGTTCATTATTGCCATATTTCAAATGGCAATCTTAAATATATTTAGTTATTTTTTTTCTTAACATTTATGTCAACTGTTAGAAACCCTGACTGAATCCCACCGTGTCCCTACAGGGGGGAACCTAACTCCCTCCCCGGTACTACATACAGGGCGTACCCCGGGAAACCCCGGGAAAAGCTCCAGGATTTTTTTATTTTAAAAGGAGGCCAACCATGGCTACATGGGCAGAATCTTTCAGGGACGAAATCGAGCGGGACATCCGCGCCCGCACCGAGGAACGCCGGGAGTTCCTCCGCGCACTCCAGGCACTCGTCTACAACCCCACCAAGGACGGCAAGCCCCGTGCCCGCTTCAACGAGAACTTCGCGCTCCGCGGCCTCGGCACCAGGTACACCTGCTGGGGCAACTCCTACCCCTTCGTCACGGTCGACCCAGACTACCGTAACGGCTCCTCGTCATCAATCACTATCAAGATTGCCCGGCTGGACGAGGAACAGGCAGCCGCAGC
>Ga0247611_10006010_pt1 | contig 15737 bp, 10 predicted proteins | sample 177DNAGHGhighgp2_FD_192422 | JGI IMG/M metagenome (GOLD analysis project Ga0247611, IMG submission 192422) | Sheep rumen microbial communities from Palmerston North, Manawatu-Wanganui, New Zealand - 1770 DNA GHGhigh gp2 | ecosystem: Host-associated > Mammals > Digestive system > Stomach > Rumen...
AATGACGAGTGGTGAACTTGCCAAAGAGCTGATGTACTATGGGGTGAGTGCCATCTGTCTGATTACGACAGGCTCCCATCAGGAAGGATTACGTGTATGTACCTCGTTTATAGAGGATCACCAGTATACGTTGTTAGAGGAACGCATGAAAATCTGGAAAGCTAACCACGAGGCATAAAAATAAAAAAGAGGAACTTCCGCAGTTCCTCTTTTATTTTTATTGATCACTCATGTCAACGGGTTGGAACTTAAATTCTGTCGTCGTCAGATAACGCATATCATATTTCCCTTTTGCCTTGACGGTGTATTCCTTGCGCATCTTAATGAATTTCTTCTCCGCCTCTTTACGGGTCAGTGCGAACATCACTACACAGACACGGTTGGGCTGTTGCATGTTATTAGCAAGGAAATCCTTCAATTGATAGGAATAATGATGGCGACCTAACAAGAATTTGGTCTTGGAGTCATACCAAACACCCTCTACCTCCTGTACGTCAGTCATGTAGATGATGGAATCTTGAAATGACGCAGATAAGCCGAACATATACATCTTCGGAGCCTTCATGCGTTTTGCCTGCATCTCTGTGGGCATTGCCACGGCAAGGAGCAGGGAGAAAAGAATATACTTTAAAATCTTCATTGTCCTAAATATGCTTTTAACATCTTGTTCTTAGTATTACTACGCAGACGGCGGATTGCCTTCTCCTTGATTTGACGGACACGTTCGCGGGTTAGTCCGTATTTCGTGCCAATCTCCTCCAAGGTCATCTCTGGCTGGTTGATACCAAAGAAAGCCTCAACCACCTTGCGCTCTCTGTCGTTGAGCATCAGAAGGGCATTGGATATCTCGGCTCTCAGTGACTCTAACACCAACTGTCGGTCTGCCATCGGAGCATCGTCGTTCACCAGTATGTCCAACAGACTATTGTCCTCGCCATCTACAAAAGGTGCGTCGACAGAGACATGGTGACCTCCCACATGTAAGGCATCATCAATCTTATCCTCCGGCAAGTCAATCTTCTCCGCAAGTTCCTCTGTAGACGGGCGACGCTCATGCTCTTGTTCGAAACGATTCGCCTCGCGGTTAATCTTATTCACTGCACCTACTTGGTTGAGGGGCAGGCGGACGATACGGCTTTGCTCAGCAATGGCCTGAAGAATACTTTGGCGAATCCACCATACAGCATATGAGATGAACTTAAAGCCACGTGTCTCGTCGAATTTTTCAGCAGCCTTGATGAGTCCGAGGTTACCTTCGTTAATCAGGTCGGGCAGTGAGAGCCCTTGGTTCTGATATTGCTTTGCTACAGAGACAACAAATCGGAGGTTTGCCTTCGTCAAACGTTCCAGCGCCTTGCGGTCACCTTTTCTGATTCGTTGGGCAAGTTCTACTTCCTCATCCGTGGAGAGTAGTTCCTCTTTACCTATTTCTTGTAAATACTTATCAAGAGACTCGCTCTCTCGATTCGTTATAGATTTCGTGATCTTTAGTTGTCTCATTTAGTAGTTTTTTATAAGCCAGATGCAAAAGTAAGGTATTTTTTCGGAATCACCAAAAGAATACCTTACTTTTTATCAATAGATTGTCAAATATTACTCATTCTGTAAGTAGACCACGAAACCGCCACGCTTACCAGTGGGGAAGAGTCCTTTAATGACAAGCATCTGGTCCTTGGCATCCTTGACGGCATTCTGCAAGTCATCGAAAGAGCGCATTGGCTGGTCGTTGACGATTTGGATGATGAAGCCCTTAGGAACACCGGCCTCCTTCATCTTGCCACCACTGACTTTCAGAACTTCAAGACCATAACTGATCTCAAGTTGCTTTTTCTGCGAGTCTGTAATAGGACGTACGTCGATGCCGAGGATGTCCACATCAGCATTCTTCACAACCTTTGTTGTACCTTGCTCGTTCTTCAGGGTCAGTGTAGCCGTCTTCTCTTTTTTGTTGCGCAGATAGGTTACAGTGACCTTGTCGCCTGGACGCTTCTGTGCCATGATACCCTGGAGTTCACCGAACTTCTTCACTTTTTGTCCGTCAATGGATGTGATGACATCGCCTTTCTGCAAGCCAGCAGCGGCAGCGGCACCGTCCTCAACGACCTCAGCGATATAGATACCTTCCATAGTACCGAGGTCTATCTCATTGCCTTTCTCCTTCTCTGCGTCCACATAATTGCTGACATCAGAACCCTTAATACCAATCATTGCACGTTGTACAGCACCATATTTCTTGATATCCTCAACGACCTTGTTCATAATAGCGGTAGGAATAGCGAAACCGTAACCGATATTCGAGCCTGTCTGAGAGTAGATCATGGCATTGATACCAATCAACTCACCACGAGTGTTCACCAAAGCACCACCAGAGTTACCTTGGTTGATGGCGGCGTCTGTCTGAATCATGGAGGCGACACCTTCGCCCATCTGACGAGCCTTGGCACTCACGATACCGGCAGTAACGGTATTGTTAAGACCAAGAGGATTACCTACTGCAAGGACCCATTCGCCAATCTTCACATTATCAGAGTTTGCAATCACGATAGCGGGCAGGTTTTTGGCGTCAATCTTAATCAGGGCAAGGTCAGTGGTCTTGTCTGCGCCAATGATACGTGCGGAATACTCCTTGGAATTCTCGTTCAAGGTAACCGTCAACTCATCGGCTCCGTCCACCACGTGGTTGTTGGTGACGATATAGCCGTCAGCAGAGATAATCACACCACTACCGGCAGCGGCACGCTTAGGAGTCTGTACCTGACGCTTGTGAGTACCATTATTACCTTGTCCACGTCCGAAGAAACCTCCGAATGGGTCAGAGAAGAAATCCTCAAATGGATCACTGTATTCTACAGTCTGTGTCTTGGAGTTAATGACCGACTTGATGTAAACGACTGATGGCAGTGACTTCTCTGCTGCGTAAGTCAGGTCTACGGGTTGTCCTGGAGCGGCGGCAGGAGCAGCCTGTGTCTTGTTGCATGATGCCGCAGAAAATGCGATTACTACTAAGTAAACCGCGGGAAGCAAATTTTTTACAATCTTTTTCATTTGTCTATTCAGTTAAATGTTTATACTCATTGTTTTTGAAATCGAGTGCAAATATAGCCGCAAAAATTGGTAAACTGCCAAATTGTCGTATCTTTTTGTCGCAATTTAACAATTCCGTTGCCTTACTTAACGGCTATTTGAAATTAACGCTCGAAAGTTGAAATACTGATAAAATTAACGGATGACTATCAGTATGATTCCAAATAGTTAATTATCTGTTATTTCACCTCTGATACTCTGACGCATAAGTTCCCGTACTTGCTCAGGGTCCTTATAGTGGGATTGTAAAAACATCAGTTTGGTGACAGCACTTTCTACAGTGGAGTCATAGCCACTGATGACACCAGCCTCCTTTAACTGGTAGCCTGTGTCATAGCGTCCCATCTCCACCATGCCCTGCATACACTGGCTGATGTTGATGACTACCTTTCCGTTTCTGGTGGCTTCTTTTAGTGCCTGCATGACCCAAGGACGTTGGGGTGCGTTACCGCTTCCAAAGGTACGCATGACAATACTCTTTAGATTAGGTGTGGCAATGATATGGCGCACCAAGTCTTCCCGGATACCAGGGAACAGGGAAAAGATAATCACATTGTTGTCGAGCCGGAAGTGAGGCTTCATGGGCTTGTTCCAATCAGGTTTCAGCATCCGCTCGGTATGGTAAGTGATATTCACGCCGGCATCCACTAAGTGCGGATAATTGAATGACTCAAAGGCATTGAACTCCTCGGCGCTTTGTTTCGTGGTACGATTACCACGCAACAAGTGTCCGTTGAAATAGATACCGACTTCTGGTACACGGGCATGACCAGACTCGTCTTTTGCAGCGGCAATCTCGATGGAGGTAATCAGGTTTTCCTTGCCATCAGTTCGCAACTGCCCGATTGGCAGTTGCGAACCTGTAAAGATGACAGGTTTCGTCAGGTTCTCTAACATATAGGAGAGAGCCGAGGCGGTATATGCCATCGTGTCAGTTCCATGTAGGACGACAAAGCCGTCGTAGTCTTGGTAATTGTCGGAAATGACATGGCTCAACTCTGTCCATCTTGCAGGTGTCATATCACTGGAGTCAATGGGCGGGTCAAACTGGCGTGTGTTGATTTCCAAGTCAAACGCTTTCAGTTCCGGCACGTTCACCAACAAGTGCTCGAAGTCGAAAGGCTCCAAGGCACCAGTCTTGGGGTTGCGGTTCATGCCGATGGTCCCACCCGTATAGATCAGTAATACTTTCCCCTGCATCTGACGAAAGGTTATAAAGCGATCTGTAACATCACAAAGGAGTAGGGAGCCAGTTCAACTGACATCTTACTCTTCATCTTGATAGTCTCCGTCTTTGGCGCAATAGGCTGCTTGTCGAAGTTGTTCTCATCATCAGCCTTACCAGTCAGTGTTGTCTTGACAGCGGTTTTCACCCCCTTGAAACGAGAGAGGTTGATGTCTGCAGTCTTAGTATCTGCACTGGCATTACACATCTTGACGAACAACTGGCGAGTCTTGGTGTTCAGCACAACCGACTGTTCCTGCAGATTGGTCGCATCCTGAATCTTCACACAGTCACCATAATAATAGTTTCCGCTTGACATTCCGAACATCTGCTGTACATAATAACTGCAAGTGAGGTACGGACGTTCATTGTCAAAGTAAATCATGTCGGGATTCCAGTTGGTGGCGTTCTTACGGGCGAAGAGGGGAGCGTAGGAGGTCATCACGACGACATCAGCATTACGCTCTACATGCAAAAGGTAGAGTGCCTCGGCAAGGGCATCAATCAGTTTCTTGTCCTTGGAAGCATACTCGCCAAGATAAACCTTTGTCTTACGGTCACGAGGATATTTATCATACTGACGACTCTCCAAGAAATATTTGTAAGGCTCGTAATAGTGTTCGTCGATAATCGGCATCTGCAGTTCATCGGCAAGTTTCCATCCAGCCTCGTAGTCTGGATTCTCTGGATGAGAGCCAGGTCCTGCCGTACCAACGATGATAATTTCCGGGTGTGCTTTTCTTACCTTCTCATACATATATTTAAAGCGCTCAGCGAATTCAGGTGTGATTTTCTCTTCGTTGCCTATGCCTAAATATTTCAGTCCGAAAGGTTTCGGGTGCCCAGCCTCTGCACGGACACGTCCCCATTTGGTGTTGACATCACCATTAGCCCACTCAATCAAGTCAAGGGCATCCTGTACCCACTCGTCCATCTCCGACATGGGACAAACGTCCTGCGCCTGATGGGGCCACATGTTCCAACCACCATTAGTACCCTGACAACTGACACCACAGGGCAGGATAGGCAGTGGCTCCATATTCAGATCCTCACAGAACTGGAAATACTCGAAGTATCCCAGTCCCATGGACTGATGATAGCCCCATGTGTTCTTGAGTTGACGACGTTGCTCCTTAGGACCGACAGTTGTCTTCCAACGATAGGTGTTCCAGAAACCGTCACCACCGCCATGTACGACACAACCGCCAGGGAAGCGCATGAACTTAGGATGCAGTCCTTCAAGAGCCTCGGCGAGGTCTTTACGGAGTCCGTGTCCCTTGTAAGTGTCCACAGGCATCAGTGAGATCATATCGATGTCAATGGCACCAGTCTGGAGGACAAGGATCTGCAATGCTGCATTCTTAACAGTCTCCGAGGGAGTCAGTTGTGCCTCGTATTTCTTCCAAGTATTGGCATCGGCAGTAATAGTTGCCTCAGCAAGCAGTTTAGGGTCTTTGCCCCATCCTTGTGGCTCAACCAGTGCGATGCGAATCTGTTTCGCATCTCCTTTTACGTTGCGGAGGAACACAGAGAAGTCGTATTTCGCGCCAGCCTTGACGGAGATGCCGTCAAAACCGTTGTTCTGGAGTCCGAATCCTCTCCAGCCTTTGTAGTCGTAGAATTCCCTCGCACGTTCGACGCTCAAACGCATATAGGTCGGGTTGTTAGGATGGATAGGGTTGTCCATACGAGTCTCAGTATAACCCAATGAGTGTCCCGGACGGATCATCTGCCATGCTGTTCCAGCACCCCAACCGTCACGCTCCGTCAGGTTGAACTCGAAAGAGCCGTTCTGTACCAACTCAGCATACAAACCACCATCAGCGGCACTACTGATGTCCTCAAAGAAAATACCAATCAGTTCATCACTAATCGCTTTACCACCAGATGGCGGTGTCATGGCTTTCTGGGCTGTGGAACCCATTACTGCAGAAAACAGAAAAGCCCCTAAAATAAGTCTTTTGCTCATATCTATATTCGTTAATTGAGTAATCGTGCCACAAAGGTAACTAATTTTTCTCTGTCTATCGTCATCGTTTACGTTAATTTTTCTTCATTTTTAGGAGTATTATGAGGTAATGCCGAAATTATTTCCTATATTTGCAAAGAATTTACGAAAAAAACAATTACTAAAACAATAAAGAATAACAATGAAACAATTTAATGACAAAAATTTTGTGCTCGATAATGAGGTAGCACAGGACTTGTTCCACAACCATGCGGCTAAGATGCCTATCATCGACTACCATTGTCACCTGATCCCTGAGATGGTGGCTAACGATCATCGCTTTAAGAGTATTACTGAACTCTGGCTGGGTGGTGACCACTATAAGTGGCGTGCCATGCGTACCAACGGTGTTGATGAGAAGTATTGCACTGGTAAGGACACCAGCGACTGGGAGAAATTCGAGAAGTGGGCAGAGACTGTTCCTTATACACTCCGTAACCCATTGTATCACTGGACCCACTTGGAGTTGAAAACTGCTTTCGGTATCGAGAAGTTACTCTCACCCAAGACGGCTCGCGAGATTTTCGATGAGTGTAACGAGAAGTTGAAGCAGCCTGAGTTCTCCGCCCGTGGTCTGATGAAGCATTATCATGTGGAGTGTGTCTGCACGACAGACGACCCTGTTGATGACCTCCATAACCACATCGAGTATGCCAAGCACAAGGCTGCAGACGATCCTATGATGATTCCGGCATGGCGTCCTGACAAGGCAATGAACATCGAGAAGCCTGAGTTTGGTGCATATGTTCATCAGTTGGAGCAGGTGAGTGGTGTGACTATCACCAAATTCGCTGATATGGTGGATGCTCTCAAGAAGCGTCATGACTTCTTCCAGGAGCAGGGCTGCAAACTCTCAGACCATGGTATTGAGGAGTTCTATGACGAGGAGTACACAGACTCCCAGATTGAGACGATCTTCGAGAAGGCTATGCGTGGTCAGCAACTTTCTAACATGGAGATTCGCCAGTATAAGAACTGCTTCCTGACCGTGATGGCAGAGATGGATGCTGATGCTGACTGGACACAACAGTTCCACTATGGTGCTATCCGCGACAACAATACCAAGATGTATAACGCCTTGGGTGCTGATACAGGTTTCGACTCCATTGGTGAGTTCAACACTGCAAAGGCAATGTCTAAGTTCCTGAACAAGTTGAATATGGAGGACAAACTTACGCGTACCATATTATATACATTGAATCCTTGTGCTAACGAGGTGATCGCTACCATGCTTGGTAACTTCCAGGGTGGTGAGCCTGGCAAGATTCAGTTTGGTTCCGGTTGGTGGTTCAACGACCAGAAGGATGGTATGGAGCGCCAGATGAATGCTCTTAGCGTACTTGGTTTGCTGAGCCGCTTCGTAGGTATGCTGACCGACTCCCGCTCATTCCTCAGTTATCCACGTCATGAGTACTTCCGCCGCATCCTCTGCAACATTCTCGGTAATGATGTTGAGAAGGGCTTGCTGCCTGACGACCGTGAGTTGCTGGGCAAGATGGTGGAGGATATCTCCTACAATAACGCCCGTCGTTATTTCAAGTTCTACTAAACCATATAGGACGATTATATCAAGCGAGGGAGCCGATGGGGTCCCCTCGCTTTTTTGTTTACTGTTAAACTTCTGTCTTACAGAATCCAGCATTCAGAAATTGCGCCAGTTCGGGATAAGAAAGATCTGTCACGGTGATTCCCGAATAGTTTCCTGCCGACAAACTGGTCGTTTGTTACCGACTGACGGTGGGTTTGTTACCGAGAAACTCTGTCTTTCTCACGCGCGTGCGCGCACTATAAGTTTTTAAAACCTTGTCACCGTTGCCACCTTGCAAAACTATTTGATAATCAGGGGATTGTCGGTAACAACGAGGTGACAACGGTGACAAGGAAAGGCGTTTTGCTGATAGAAATGCCTCCGATCACTGTGGCGGATGCCTTCGCTCACAGAGAGGAGCGGCTTCTCTCTGAGTGGGGAAACTTAAGCATTTTTAATCGGAGGCATTGCTTACTGTGATCGGAGGCATCGGAGACTTTCACCCAACGGAGACTTTGAGGCGTAAGCGTATCCGCTGTTTCTCCATAAAATCTGCAAATCTGCCATAGGATCGGCAAATCTCGTCTGAGCACCGATAAATATAATAATGTGCGAAGAATATTTGGTTTTCTTTATACTTAATTGTATCTTTGCAAAAATAAACAATGAAAGGGATGATGAAAAGGATTTGTAATATGGCGATGCTGCTGATGATGGCAGTGACCATGCAGGCACAGAGTCTGGTAGGAGGCTCATGGTTTATGCGAGAGAAGGACGATGCAACGGACATGAAGATGTATGTGTCGTTCACGGACAAGGGTGAGGTGTTCATCAGAGTTGAGGCTTTTGATGATATACCAGAAGTTGGACCGTCATTGACAACAGCCAAGATACCAGGTACTTATAAAAGGAATGGGAATAAGGTGACGATTCGTCTCAACACGAAGGACAGTTCTTTAAAAATAGAGCCAGCCATCCATGTGGACCTGCCACCGGGTGCCAGTAATGAAGAAGTTCAGAAAATCGGAGAGAAGTATCAGATGTTGAATCAGATAGCACAACTTCGGAAAGAGGACTTGATGAAGGACATGACGTTGAGCGGTAAGTTGACCATCTATGAGTTGACAGACCAGAAACTTGTGATGGACGATCAGAAAGAAGACCCATATTCTTTCACGCGCGTTACCTTTTATTATTAATATGTCGTAAAAGAAAATTCAAATTTTATTGTGAGTTTCAAAGAAAACTATTACCTTTGCAGTGTCAAAAACAAAACAAGATGAAGAAAACTGCTTTTATATTTGTGGCTGTCATGATGTTGGTGGCATCATGTTCTAAAACAGAGAAGCCTTTCAACTATCGTGGTTTACCGTTGTCTATGACGACAGCACAGTTTGTTGACTCCATGCAGGCACGTGGCTTTGCCATCGACAGTGCCGCCTCTGATAGTGGACGTACAGTGGTGTTTGCCAGCACTGCACAGAAATACCGTGTGCTGCTTGCCTTCCAAGACGAAAAGATAGCAGCCGTTCAGGAGAATTACGCTTTCTCGACCAATGACAGTACCCGTCAGTTATGGCAGGAGATTCGGGACGGGCTTGAGAAGGAGTTGGACGCATGGCCTAACTGTCCTATCCTCAAGGACGACCATAAGGTGGCTAAGTTTGATGCCTCCGACGGTATTATCTCCGTGATATTGGAGAATACCTACAAACCGACCTTGTCAGTCCGCTACGATCCGAAGAAATAAAGAGACAATACAAACAACACAACACAAACTTACGAGAGAAACAATATGTGCGGAATAGTAGGATATTTAGGAAGGAAAGAGGCTTTCCCTATCCTCATTAAAGGTTTGCGACGCCTGGAGTATCGTGGTTACGATTCTGCTGGCGTTGCTTTAATTAATGACAATGGCGACCTGAATGTCTACAAGGAGAAAGGAAAGGTAGACAATCTGGTGGAGTACTGTAACGATAAGAATGTCAGTGGTACGGTGGGTATCGCCCATACCCGGTGGGCTACTCATGGAGAGCCCTCTGCCGTCAATGCGCACCCACACTACTCTGAGTCGAAGAATCTGGCGATCATCCATAATGGTATCATCGAGAACTATGCCGACTTGAAGAAGAAACTGCAGGCAAAAGGGGTGATATTCCGCTCAGATACCGATACGGAGGTGCTGGTGCAACTCGTCGAGTATGTCATGGAACACAAGGAACTCGACCTGCTGACAGCCGTACAGGTAGCCCTCTATCAGGTTATCGGTGCCTATGCCATTGCTATCATTGACAAGCGTCAGCCCAACCAGATTATCGCGGCTCGCAAACAGAGTCCGCTGGTCGTGGGTATCGGTAACGACGAGTTCTTTCTGGGTTCAGATGCCAGTCCCATCGTAGAGTATACGGATAAGGTGGTCTATCTGGAGGATGGTAATATTGCCGTGCTGAAAAGAGGGGAGGACCTGAAAGTCGTCAGTATCCTTGGTGAGGAGCAGGAACTGGTTGTCAAGAAGGTGGATATCAACCTCGGACAACTGGAGAAAGGCGGTTTCCCACACTTCATGCTGAAAGAGATCTTCGAGCAGCCCGACTGTCTGACGAACTGTATGCGAGGACGTGTCAATGTGGATACGGATAATGTTGTCCTCTCAGCCGTCATCGACTATAAGCAACAACTGCTGAACGCCAAGCGTTTCATCATCGTAGCCTGTGGTACTTCCTGGCATGCTGGTCTGATCGGTAAGCAGATGATAGAGCAGTTATGCAGAATACCCGTAGAGGTTGAATATGCTTCAGAATTCCGCTATCGTAATCCTGTCATCACGAAAGAGGATGTGGTGATTGCCATCTCACAGAGTGGTGAGACAGCCGACACCCTTGCCGCCGTACAACTGGCGAAGGAGGCTGGTGCCTTTATCTATGGTATCTGTAATGCCATCGGCTCCAGTATCCCTCGTGCCACAGATACTGGTTCTTACATCCATGTGGGTCCTGAGATCGGTGTCGCCTCCACGAAGGCGTTCACCGGACAGGTCACCGTACTGACGATGCTCGCCTTAGCCCTTGCCAAAGAGAAGGGTACTATCTCAAGCGACGATTATATGCATATCGTCAAGGAGTTGCATGAGATACCAGCGAAAATTAAAGAGGTATTGAATCTTAACGACCGAATCGCTGATTTGAGTCGTACGTTCACCTATGCCCGTAACTTCTTGTACTTGGGTCGTGGCTTCAGTTATCCTGTTGCCTTGGAGGGTGCCTTGAAACTGAAGGAGATCTCCTATATCCATGCTGAGGGTTATCCTGCTGCTGAGATGAAACACGGACCGATAGCCTTGATAGACTCCGACATGCCAGTGGTGGTTATCGCTACCCATAACGGTATGTATGAGAAAGTGGTCTCTAACATCCAAGAGGTGAAGGCGCGTAAAGGTAAGGTGATAGCCGTCGTGAGCCAGGGTGACGATACCATCAGCAGAATAGCCGATGAGGTCATCGCATTGCCAGACACGATAGAATGTCTGGAACCACTGTTGGCGACGATTCCCTTGCAGATGCTTGCCTATCACGTTGCCGTTTGCAAAGGTCTCAATGTTGACCAACCGAGAAACCTTGCTAAGAGTGTTACCGTTGAGTAATATAAAGGGCGATTCGTCATTGACGTTTCGCCCTTCTTTTAGGATATAATACAAATGCAAAATAGAATGAGAGATGTAACATTGGTTCTGGAAGACGGAACGAGATTTGAAGGAAAGAGTTTTGGATATGACGCACCAGTGGCTGGTGAGGTGGTGTTCAATACGGCGATGATGGGTTATCCTGAATCGCTGACTGACCCCTCGTATGCAGGACAGATGATGGTGCTGACCTATCCGCTGGTGGGTAACTATGGTGTACCCCGTTTCTCGATGGAGGAGAATGGGTTGCCGACATTCATGGAGAGCGATAAGATTTACGCCTCCGCCATTATCGTCAGTGACTACAGTGAGGAGTATTCCCACTGGAATGCCTGTGAAAGTCTGGGTGACTGGCTGAAACGGGAGAAAGTGCCAGGGGTGACAGGTATCGATACCCGTCAGTTGACGAAGGTACTTCGTGAGCATGGTGTGATGATGGGTCGGGTGGAGTTTGAGGGCTATGCATGCTGCGATGACATCGCAGCATACGAGACTATTAACTGGGTCGACCGAGTGAGTTGCAAGGACATTATTAAATATAATGAGGGAGCAGGCAAGAAAGTCGTGCTCGTAGACTGTGGCGTGAAGGCGAACATCATCCGCTGCTTGATCATGCGTGGGGTAGAGGTCATCCGTGTTCCATGGAACTATGACTATACCAATATGGACTTTGACGGACTCTTCCTCGCCAATGGTCCTGGCGACCCGGATATGTGTGAGGATGCGGTGAATATCATCCGCAAGCAGATGTCACAGAGTCGTAAACCCATCTGTGGTATCTGTATGGGTAACCAGTTGCTGGCGAAGGCTGGCGGTGCTACTATCTATAAACTGAAATACGGACACCGCTCGCATAACCAACCCGTCAGGGAAGTGGGTACCAACCGCTGTTATGTGACCAGTCAGAATCATGGTTATGCGGTGGATGCCTCCACGTTAGGACGAGAATGGCGTGAGTTGTTCGTGAATATGAACGATGGCTCGAATGAGGGCATCCGTCATCAGACCAACCCGTGGTTCAGTAGTCAGTTCCATCCTGAGGCATGTTCAGGTCCCGTTGATACAGAGTTTATGTTTGACCGTTTTATAGAAGCATTATAATATGAAATACGATACTATCAAGAAAGTCCTGTTATTAGGTTCTGGTGCCTTGAAGATTGGAGAGGCAGGTGAGTTTGATTATTCCGGCTCACAGGCATTGAAGGCATTGCGTGAGGAAGGGGTGAAAACCGTGCTCATCAATCCGAATATCGCTACGGTGCAGACCTCCGAAGGTGTCGCCGATGAGATTTATTTCCTGCCCGTCCAACCCTATTTCGTGGAACGCGTGATAGAGAAAGAGCGTCCAGACGGCATTCTGTTGTCGTTCGGAGGACAGACAGCCCTTAACTGTGGTGTGGAACTCTATAAGAGTGGGGTACTGGAGAAATATGGTGTCAAGGTGTTAGGTACCCCTGTGCAGGCCATTATGGACACGGAAGACCGTGAACTCTTCGTGGAGAAACTCAATGAGATCAATGTCAAGACCATCAAGAGCGAGGCTTGTGAGACCATAGAACAGGCTCGTCAGGCGGCTAAGGAGTTAGGCTATCCCGTCATTATCCGTGCCGCCTATGCCTTAGGCGGATTAGGCTCAGGTTTCTGTGATAATGAAGAGGAGTTGGATAAGTTGGCAGAGAAAGCCTTCTCGTTCTCTCCGCAGGTATTGGTGGAGAAATCCCTGAAAGGATGGAAGGAGATAGAGTACGAGGTGGTGCGTGACCGTTATGACAACTGTATCACAGTATGTAATATGGAGAACTTCGACCCGTTAGGTATCCATACGGGTGAGTCTATTGTCATCGCTCCCTCGCAGACCCTGACGAACTCAGAATATCATAAGTTGCGAGCCCTTGCCATCAAGATCATCCGTCATATCGGTATCGTGGGAGAGTGTAACGTGCAGTATGCATTCGACCCACAGTCCGAGGACTATCGTGTCATCGAGGTCAATGCCCGTCTGAGTCGTTCCTCTGCTCTTGCCTCCAAGGCAACAGGTTATCCACTGGCTTTTGTAGCCGCCAAACTGGGTATGGGTTATGGATTGTTTGAGTTGAAGAACTCTGTGACGAAGACTACTTCGGCATTCTTTGAGCCAGCCCTCGACTATGTGGTATGTAAGATTCCCCGTTGGGACCTCTCCAAGTTCCATGGAGTAGATAAGGAACTGGGGTCGTCAATGAAGTCTGTGGGCGAGGTGATGGCGATTGGTCGTACCTTTGAGGAGGCTATCCAAAAGGGACTTCGCATGATAGGGCAGGGGATGCATGGTTTTGTGGAGAACAAAGAATTAGCGATTGCTGATGTGGATGCCGCCCTCCGTGAACCGACCGACAAGCGTATCTTTGTCATCTCAAAGGCGATGCATCTGCCCCAGTATGATATTGAGCGCATCCATGAATTGACGAAAATAGATAAGTGGTTCCTGCATAAACTCAAGCATATCATAGATATTGACGAAAGATTGAAAAGTTTAAGAATTGAAGAATTGAAGTCTGGAACTTCAGTTCTTCAATCTTTGAATCCTTCAATTCTTAAAGAGGCAAAGATTTATGGGTTTACGGATTTCCAGATAGCCCGTGCCATCGGCTTGGAGGATAAGATGGGTAATATGCACCAGGCAATGCTGGAAGTGCGTCGTATGAGAAAAGAGATGGGCATCCTGCCTGTTGTCAAGCAGATAGACACCCTCGCAGCCGAGTATCCTGCCCAGACCAATTACCTGTATGTGACCTATAGTGGAACGGATAGTGACATACCCTTTGAACATGATGGAAAGAGTATCATCGTGTTAGGCTCTGGTGCTTACCGTATCGGTTCGAGTGTGGAGTTCGACTGGTGTGGTGTACAGGCATTGAACACTATCCGTAAAGAGGGGTGGAGGAGTATCATGATCAACTACAACCCTGAGACGGTGTCTACGGACTACGATATGTGTGACCGTCTGTATTTCGATGAGTTGACCTTCGAACGGGTGATGGACATCATTGATATGGAACAGCCACATGGTGTTATCGTCTCGACAGGTGGACAGATTCCTAATAACCTGGCGATGGCACTGGATGAGCAGCATGTGTCTATCCTTGGTACCTCGGCACAGGATATCGATGGGGCAGAGGACCGTGCTAAGTTCTCACAGATGTTGAATGAGATAGGTGTCAACCAGCCGGAGTGGAGGGCGTTGACTTCGATGCAGGATATTGACTCTTTTGTGGAAAGGGTAGGATTCCCAGTTCTGGTACGTCCTTCCTACGTTCTGAGTGGTGCTGCGATGAATGTCTGCTCTAACAAGGAGGAGTTGGAGCGTTTCTTACAATTGGCTGCCAATGTGAGTGAGGATCATCCTGTCGTAGTATCAAAATTCATTGAGCATGCCAAGGAGATAGAGATGGACGCAGTGGCTAAAGATGGTGAGATACTCGCCTATGCGATCTCGGAGCATATCGAGTTCGCTGGTGTGCATTCAGGTGACGCTACCATCCAGTTTCCACCTCAGAAATTGTATGTAGAGACGGTACGTCGTATCAAGCGTATCAGTCGTCAGATTTCCAAGGCACTGCACATTAACGGACCATTCAATATCCAGTATATGGCACGTGACAATGATATTCTGGTGATAGAGTGTAACCTGCGTGCATCCCGTTCGTTTCCCTTCGTTTCGAAAGTCTTGAAACTGAACATGATAGAACTTGCCACAAAAGTGATGCTTGGACTGCCTGTAGAGAAACCGCATAAGAACCTCTTCGACTTGGATTATGTGGGAATCAAGGCAAGCCAATTCTCTTTCAACCGACTGCAGAAGGCAGATCCTGTGTTGGGTGTCGATATGGCATCTACAGGCGAGGTAGGCTGTCTGGGTGACAATACCGCCACAGCCTTGTTGAAGTCTATGCTTAGTGTAGGACATCGCATCCCTAAGAAAACCGTTCTGCTGTCGACAGGTAGTGCCAAACAGAAGGCGGAAATGCTGGATGCTGCCCGTATGCTGGTGGATAACGGTTATCAACTCTATGCCACAGGTGGTACCTCCAAGTATCTGACTGACAATGGTATAGCGAATACACTTGTACATTGGCCCAGTGAACCGGAACAACAGCCACAGGCGTTGGATTTGCTACATGAGCGAAAGATAGATATGGTGGTGAATATTCCCAAGAACTTGACGACTCATGAA
>Ga0247611_10006011_pt1 | contig 15737 bp, 13 predicted proteins | sample 177DNAGHGhighgp2_FD_192422 | JGI IMG/M metagenome (GOLD analysis project Ga0247611, IMG submission 192422) | Sheep rumen microbial communities from Palmerston North, Manawatu-Wanganui, New Zealand - 1770 DNA GHGhigh gp2 | ecosystem: Host-associated > Mammals > Digestive system > Stomach > Rumen...
AACGGTAGCTACCCATGATGTCAAGATACCAGAAGCCGTGTTCACCAAAGCCTCAGAAATACCTGCAGACAGAGCCATAGAGTCAGCACCACCACCGGCAGACAGAGCCTGGAACGAACCGATCATACCGAGCACAGTACCGAACAGAGCGGTCAGGGTACCCAGAGATACGATGGTAGCAACCATCGGGAGGTTCATGGTCAAGGTAGGCATCTCAAGCTGAGTAGCCTCCTCATGGGCCTGCTGGATCTTAGAGATCTTCTGTGACTTCTTCAGGGTCTCGTCCTTCTCAACGGTCTCGTACATGTTGATGGATGCCATCACCACGTTAGCAACCGAACCCTGCATCTTGTTGCAGAGAGCCTTGGCCTCGTCGAACTTCTGAGCCTTGATAGCGTCCTTCACCTGAGCAGTGAACTTAGCCAGGTTGATCTTACCAGAAGCGGCCTTGATAGCGAAGAAGCGCTCCACGCCGAGAACGATTACAGAGAGCAGCAGCGTGATAATCAGACCTACCACGAAACCACCCTTATAGACGGTACCCATCAGGTCAGCGGGATGACCACTGCGGTCGCCACCCTGGAAGTGACTGGGATCACCGAGTACGAAGAAATAGAAGCAGTAAGCGAGAATACAGCAGATAACGAGGATAATCCATGCATCCTTCACGCCTTTGAAGCCCGAACTTTTCTTGGCCGGGGCTGCAGCCTTTGTTGTTGTTGCCATAAAGATTGTAATTTTTTAGTTATTAAATAAATTGAGTTTGTAAAGATTCAGTTTAACGATATTGTCGGCAAAGATAACAAATAATAGCGTACTTCAAGCCGAATTAATAACTTTTAACTCTAAATAATTCTTATTGTAGCTTACCGAGGGCCTCTTTGATGCGGCGCATGGCCTCGATGATGTTCTCGTCACTGGTGGCATAACTCATGCGGAAACAGGCGGGATCGCCGAAGGCATCGCCGCCGACAGTGGCCACATGGGCTTCCTCCAGAAGGTACATGGCGAGGTCGGTGCTGTTCTCTATGGTTTTTCCGTCGGGAGCAGACTTGCCATAGAAGCTGTCGCACTTGGGGAAGAGGTAGAAAGCACCCTCTGGGACGTTGACGCCGAGGCCAGGGATGTCCTTGGCCAGCTTGACAATAAGGTCACGACGGCGCTCAAAGGCTTGCCGCATCTCCTCAACGCACTGCTGGCTCTCGGTATAAGCGGCCAAGGCTGCCATCTGGCTGACAGAGCAGGGACCACTGGTGTACTGACCTTGCAGTTTGTTGCAGCCTTTCACAATCCACTCGGGGGCAGCGATATAACCGATGCGCCAGCCCGTCATGGCGTAGGCTTTGCTGACACCATTGACGATGATGGCACGCTCCTTCATGCCGGGGAACTGGGCGATGGACTCGTGGCGGCCTACGTAGTTGATGTGCTCATAAATCTCGTCGGCGAGGACGAAGAGGTCGTCGTGGTGCAGGATGACCTCGGCCAGTGCCTGCAGTTCCTGTTTGTTATAGACGGAACCTGTGGGGTTGCTGGGTGAGCAGAGGATGACCATACGCGTCTTAGGCGTGATGGCGGCTTCCAACTGCTCTGGCGTCATCTTGAAGTTCTGTTCAAACGTGGCCTCGACGATGACAGGATTGCCGCCAGCCAATTTCACCATCTGTGGGTAGCTGACCCAATAAGGGGCGGGGATGATGACTTCCTCCCCGTCGTTTACCAGCGACATGATGGTGTTCGTGACACTCTGCTTGGCACCATTGGAAACCAGTATCTCGGAAGGCTGGTAGTGCAACTGGTTCTCACGCTCCAACTTGCGTGCGATGGCTTGGCGCAGGTTGGGATAGCCGGGGACGGGGGAGTAGCGCGAGTAGTTCTCGTCAATAGCCAGTTTGGCTGCTGTCTTGATATGGTCGGGGGTGTTGAAGTCGGGCTCGCCGACACTCATGTTAATTACGTCAATACCCTGAGCTTTCATCTCTGCGCTCTTCTGAGACATGGCCAGCGTGGCCGACGGGGCCAGGCGCTGCAAACGGTTAGATAATTGTGCCATTTTTTCTTTTTGCTTGAAAATTCCGTGCAAAATTACGTAATTTATTCTTTCTGTGCAATGAAAAGTGCCACTTTTTCACTTTTGTTGGTGAAAAAGTAGCATAAAGCACACCTTTATATTATTTCAAGTGCAGCGTGTGGCCCATACGCTCCTGCTTAGTCTTCAGATAGCGGTAGTCGTATTCGTTGGGCGTCACCTCGATGGGCACGTTCTCGACAATCTCCAGACCATAGGCCTCCAGACCGACACGTTTCGTGGGATTGTTGGTCAGCAGACGCATCTTGTGGATGCCCAAGTGACGCAACATCTGGGCACCGCAACCGTAGTCGCGCTCATCAGGTTTGAAGCCCAGATGGATGTTGGCTTCAACGGTGTCAAGCCCTTCTTCCTGCAGTTTGTAGGCGGCAATCTTGTTCATCAGGCCGATACCTCGTCCTTCCTGCTGCATATAGATGACCACGCCCTTGCCTTCGTGCTCAATCATCTCCAGTGAACGGTGGAGTTGTTCGCCACAGTCACAGCGCATGGAACCGAGGATGTCGCCTGTGGCGCACGAAGAGTGTACACGTACCAGTACAGGTTCGTTTTCCTTCCATTCACCCTTGATAAGAGCCATGTGTTCCAGACCGTTCGATTTCTGGCGGAAGGGAATGAGCTGGAAATGACCATAGCGTGTGGGCATATCAACGCGGTTGCCAACCTCGATGAGTGACTCCTTGCGGAGACGGTAGGCGATGAGGTCCTTGATGGAGATGATCTTCAGCCCGTGCTCCTTGGCAAAAGCTGTCAGTTCCGGCAAACGGGCCATAGAACCGTCGTCGTTCATGATTTCCATGAGGGCGCCGGCAGGGTAGAGACCGGCCAGACGGCAGAGATCGATGGCAGCCTCGGTATGTCCGCTGCGGCGCAGAACACCATTGTCCTGTGCATAGAGTGGGTTGATGTGACCAGGTCGGCCGAAGGTCTGCGGTGTGGAGGCTGGATCGGCCAGCGCCTGGATTGTGGCGGCGCGGTCGTGGGCAGATACGCCAGTGGTGCAGCCTTCCAGCTTGTCGACGGTGACGGTGAAGGGCGTGCCAAGTACCGAGGTGTTGTCGGCTACCTGATGTGGCAGGTCCAACTCTTGGCTGCGGCTAATGGTGATGGGGGCACAGAGGACCCCCCGGGCATATTTCAGCATGAAGTTCACCATCTCGGGGGTGATTTTCTCGGCGGCACAAATGAGGTCGCCTTCGTTCTCGCGATCCTCATCATCGACCACAATGACGAACTTGCCGTCTTTGAAATCAACGAGAGCCTCTTCTATTGTATTCAGTGTCAGTGTGTCCATAAGTAGTTATTTAGTTGTATAGTGATGTTTCCTTTTGGAAATTGGCCAGTTCAATGAGCTTGGGTATGAGTTTCTTGTTAATACGGATAATGTGCTGCAGGTCCTTGTAGAGGCGGATGCGGAAACGTATCATGCGGAAATAGAAGAACAGACCCGTGGGCAGGAACAGACCTGTCACGATGTTAAGCCAACGATGCTGGAAAGGACGTGTGTGGGCGTGTGTGGCAATGATGGGATACTGGTTGATCTTCATCAGCACATACTTGTCGGTGGTGAACGACAGATCCTCGATGGCTGTCTCCATGGCGTTGTTGAGGTGTTCTATCTCGTGGTCGTCGCCAGGACGGAAGAATACCTTGATGGGGTTGGGCCAGAACAGCAGCTTATGCTCTTTGGAGTAGTGGTCAACTTCGACGCTGACGCCCTTCAGCAGGTCGGCGTCTGTCAGGTACTTCGGTTCTTCAATGATGACCTCCTTGCGGGTAATATTGCGTTTCATGCGTAGGCCGAGCATGCTCCTTATGAGCTGTTTGTAGAGGTCGATATTGAAGACGACGGAGTCTTTATTGGCTTTGTAGGTAAAGAACACAGCCAGTGGTGCCAGCACCATCGTTGATATCCACTTGCCGAACCAGACCGTCCAGTTGTCATCGCGTGCCATCTTCATGCCTGAGTTCTCGAAGATGTAGTAGACGATAAACACCAGCACGGAGATGATAACGGGTACTCCGAGGCCGCCTTTGCGTATGATGGCACCAAGGGGAGCTCCGATGAAGAAGAAGATGATGCAGGAGAGAGCCAGTGTAATCTTGTTGATGGCCTCTATCTCATGAGTGCGTACGCGTTTGTTCAGGGAATAGGCATATTCCCCCTTGTATGACAGTTCGTTGGCCTCCATCCGGGCATACTCCATGGCATTCTTGACAACCTGCCGGCGCTTATCGGGTGATAGTCGCGCTACCATGGAGTCGATGTTTGTGTGACGGGCGGCCGCCAATTTCAAGGCGGACAGGGAGTCTTGCTTGTCCAGACGTGGCATGCGGAAGGTGCGCAGGCTGCTGTCATAAAGGAATGAGCGGCCTACGGAGTCGTTGAAGGCCTTGATGGAGTCGAGGTCGTGATAGATCTGACTCATGCTCTTGGCGCGTGCATCCCCTGAGATACCCGCCATATCGGTGAGGTTGAACTCGCCGTCGAAGTCGAGCACAATGCGCTTGTTGACAAATGTTTCACGGCGGTAGGGAACGTTGGCGGAGCCCGCCAGATCCTGCGACCGCATGTTCTCAAACCACTCGCCGCTCCACAGCGTCAATAGCAGGTGCTTCTTCTCGGCCGTCGACTGCATCATACCCGAGTCTGCCAGAATGATGGCAGCATCCTCATAGCTGTTGGTCATGCGATAGATCATGACGCCATAGAGCTTGCCGGTCGTAAGGTCTTTCTTCTGAACGTAGATGTTTGAGCCGGGAATGCCGTCGTAGAAGATGCCCTCGGGAATCTCCAGTTCTGGACTCTTCTGCTTCATGGATAACAGGAGTTGGAAGAAGGAACGGTTGGCAGAGGGACCGATGACATTCTGGAAGTAAAACGAGATGCCTGCCACGAGGATCACAATGACGATAAGCGAGCGGAAAGCCTGCATCAGCGAGATGCCTGCCGCCTTGATGGCCGTCAGCTCGGACGATTCTCCCAGGTTTCCAAAGGTAATTAGTGAGGATAGCAGAATGGCCAATGGAAACGCCTGGGGCATGAGCATCAGTCCCATGTACCAGAAGAATTGCGCCAGAACCTCCAGTGACAGTCCTTTTCCTATCAGTTCGTCAACATAGCGCCATAAGAACTGCATCATCAGCACAAATTGGCAGATGAAGAATGTTCCTATAAACAGTAGCCCGAACTGCCGAGATATAAATAGGTCTAACTTCTTAATGCGAAACATCATATGGATTATAGGCCACTCACCTGGTGCAGCCGTTCCATATTGCCGTCCCACAGGTCGTGCAGGTCGTCAATGTCGTCGGCCAAGGCGTAGTCGGTGACGTACAGGCAGAGATCGCCGGTCAATTCACTGCGTCCGATGCGCATCTCCCAATAAGCTTCGGGGTCGTCCTCGTCAACCCAGCGCAGGCGAATGTGGCTGGGCTTTTCCAGCTCGGTCACACGTGCCTTAAGGGTGTGGTGGTCTCCCCACTCCTCGCCCCATGTCAAGGCAAGTACGTCGTTTTCCTCTTGTTCAATATTGTCCGCCAGCCATCGCTCCAGTCCGTGTACAGTGCCAATCTGATCCCATACCACATTCGTCGATCTGGCTGTCAGCGGGTATTCTAAATTCAATCTTTGCTTCTTCATAATGCGTCATTTCGGATCCATAATGTCGTAACACCGTTGCAAAATTACAACTTTTTCGTGGAAAACGAAAATATTTTCCGTAGAAATTTTGGCGGTTCCAAAAAAAGTAGTACCTTTGCAGGCGATTTCGAGGAAGTCACCCCTTGGCGGGATAGCTCAGCTGGTTAGAGCGCATGATTCATAATCATGAGGTCGCCGGTTCAATCCCGGCTCCCGCTACATGAAGAATCGGAGGATAGCGTGTGCTATCCTCCGTTTTTTTTGTTGTTTTCGCTTGCTGCGATTTGATTTCCGACAAGTAAATAAACTTATTGAAAAAAAATACCCAGAAAGTTCGTGTTTAGTCGCTACTTTTTTGTAACTTTGCAGCCCTTATCACGCACGTGTATATATAAAGTAATAAATGTAATAGCAATGGCAGAGACAAAGAAAATCAAGACGGCGCTTGTATCCGTGTTCCACAAGGACGGACTGGACGAGTTGCTGAAGAAGTTGAATGAAGAAGGTGTGAAGTTCTTGTCTACCGGTGGTACGCAGAGCTTTATCGAGTCACTGGGATACGAGTGTCAGAAGGTGGAAGACCTGACGACCTATCCCTCTATTCTGGGCGGCCGTGTAAAGACGCTCCATCCGAAAGTGTTTGGAGGCATCCTGGGACGCCGCGACAATGAGGGCGACCGTGAGCAGATGGCTAAGTATGAGATTCCTGAGCTGGACCTGGTGATTGTCGATCTCTATCCGTTCGAACAGACCGTGGCCAGCGGTGCTTCGGAGGCTGATATCATTGAGAAGATTGACATTGGTGGCATTTCATTGATCCGTGCTGCAGCCAAGAATTTCAACGATGTGGTTATCGTTCCTTCTAAGGCAGAGTACGGCGTGTTGCTGGATATTCTGAACAAGCAGGGGGCGGAGACCACGCTGGAACAGCGTCGTATGTTTGCCACTCGTGCCTTTGGCGTCAGCTCACACTATGACACCGCCATTCACGGTTGGTTTGCTAAAAAGTAAAAAGGTAAAAAGTTAAAATTTTAAGAAACATGGGATTTTTTAGTTTCGTCCAGGAGATAGCCATGGACCTTGGAACGGCCAACACCATCATTATCAGTGATGATAAGATTGTGGTTGATGAGCCGTCCGTTGTAGCCCTCGACCGTCGCACCGACAAGATGATTGCCGTAGGTGAGAAGGCTAAGATGATGTACGAGAAGACGCACGACAATATTCGCACCATCCGTCCGCTGCGTGACGGTGTGATTGCCGACTTCTCTGCCTGCGAGCAAATGATGCGCGGACTGATAAAGATGGTACATTCGGGCTCGCGTCTGTTCAGTACCTCGCTCCGCATGGTGATTGGTGTGCCCTCGGGTTCGACGGAGGTGGAGTTGCGTGCTGTGCGCGACTCTGCCGAGCATGCTGACGGCCGTGATGTGTACTTGATTTTCGAACCGATGGCAGCTGCTATCGGTATAGGCATTGATGTGGAGGCTCCGGAAGGAAACATGATTGTCGACATCGGTGGCGGTACCACCGAGATTGCCGTTATTTCGTTGGGTGGTATCGTGGCTAACACGAGTATCAAGGTGGCAGGTGATGACCTGAACACTGATATTCAGGAGTATATGTCGCGCCAGCACAATGTGAGGGTCAGTGAGCGCATGGCTGAGCGTATCAAGATTCATGTGGGTTCAGCGCTGACTGATCTGGGCGATGAGGCTCCTGAAGACTATGTGGTACATGGGCCGAATCGTATTACCGCCCTGCCGATGGAGGTCCCTGTCTGCTATCAGGAGATCGCGCATTGTATTGACAAGACGGTGGCACGCATTGAGGCTGCCGTGCTGGCCGCGTTGGAGAATACACCGCCTGAGCTGTATGCTGACATTGTGAAGAACGGTATCTACCTCACTGGCGGCGGTGCCCTGTTGCGTGGTCTGGCCAAGCGTCTGACCGACAAGATCAACATTCCGTTCATCGTGGCTGAGGACCCGCTCCACTGTGTGGCACGCGGTGCCGGTATTGCCCTGAAGAATGTTGACCGTTTCTCGTTCCTCATGCGATAATGAGGTTTAGGTCATGAAGAACCTGCTCGCTTTCCTGACCAAATATCATCACTGGCTGCTTTTCATTCTGCTCGAAGTCGTCAGTGTGGTGTTGCTGTTCCGTTATAACAGCTATCAGGGAAGCGTGTGGGTGTCCTCTGCCAACTATATGGCAGGCAAGCTCTATGAGGTTGATTCCAATGTGCGTTCGTTCTTCTCGCTGACGCGGGTTAATGAAGAACTGACATTGCGTAACTTCTATCTGGAACGTCAAGTCGATCAGTTGCGGCGCCTCTATGGTGAGCTGACGCAGGACACGACGGTGCTAGAACGTCAGGAATTGGAGTTCCTCGGTCAGTACCATCTCATTCCGGCTAAAGTCGTCAGCAGCACACTTGACAAGGATGACAACCTGTTAACCATCAATAAGGGCCTCGCTGATGGTGTGGCGCGTGACATGGGCGTGGCCTGTGGTAACGGTGTCGTTGGCGTGGTCTATATGGTCAGTGAGCACTACGCAGTGGTCATACCCGTACTGAACGAAAGTGCATCGCGTATCAGTTGCAGCATCCGTGGCCGTGGCTACTTCGGCTATCTGCGCTGGTATGGTGGCGATCCAGCGGTGGCCTATCTGGAGGACGTGCCCCGTCACGCCCGTTTCAAACGTGGCGACTGGGTGGAAACGAGTGGCTATTCTGCCATTTTCCCTCAGGGTGTCCTTGTGGGTAAGATAGAGACGATTTATAACTCACCTGACGGATTATCTTATCGTCTGAAGGTGCGACTGTCCACCGACTTCGGGTGTCTGCGCGACGTCTGTGTCATCGGTGACCGTAGCATTGCAGAGCGTTCGCGGCTGATGGAGCAGGCGCAGGACTCGTTGACGATGAAACCGAAATAAGCAGTAATAACGACAATAGTGATATGGCAATAGATACGTTGAGGCGTGCCCTTGTTTTCGTGGCATTGTGTCTGGCACAGGCGTTGGTCCTGAACCACATCCGTCTGTTCGGATGTGCCATGCCTCTGTTGTATGTCTATTTCATTATTGTCATCCCGCGTGGCTACCCTCGCTGGGCAACTCTGGTATGGGCGTTTTTCCTGGGACTTACCATTGACATGTTCTCAAATATTCCTGGTGTGGGTACTGCCTCGTTGACCTTTGTCGGCTTGCTCCAGCCCTACCTGTTGGAACTGTTCCTGCCGCGTGAGGCTGCACCAAACCTGAAATCATCGATGGCCACACTTGGCATTGCCAAGTTCGTGACGCTGGCGCTGCTGTTGACGCTGGTACATTGTGCGTTTTTCTTCACGCTGGAGATGTTCAGTTTCAGCCATCTCATGCAGTGGGTTTTGAATGTGATTGGAAGCACCCTGCTGACATTGATACTGATTGTTTCAATCGAGACCGTTCGTAAGCCATGAAGGAATACGGACTGGAAAACCGACGCTTCGTAATTGGCGGGGTGGCCACGTTGATTGTGGTCATCTATATCATCCGTCTGTTTACACTCCAGATAACCAGTGATGACTATAAGAAGAGCGCCGACTCCAATGCCTTCCTCAAGAAAATCGACTATCCTTCACGTGGCATCATCACCGACCGCAATGGCAAGCTGCTGGTGTTCAACCAGCCGGCTTACGATATCATGGTCGTGATGAACGAGACCAAGGGACGGCTTGACACGGCACAGTTCTGTCAGGCTATTGGCATCTCACGTGAGGAGTTCGATGAACGGATGGCCACCATCAAGGACCGCTCACGCAACCCTGGTTACTCGCGTTTTACGCAACAGCTCTTTATGAGTCAGCTCAGTGATCGCGATTTCAGCATCTTCCAAGAGAAGATGTACCGTTTCCCAGGTTTCTATGTTCAGCGCCGCAGTATTCGTCAGTATGAGTTCCCTTATGCAGCCCATGTGCTGGGTGACGTGGCTGAGGTGTCGCCAGCAGATATCGAGAACGATGACTATTACCAGCCCGGTGACTATATCGGCAAGCTCGGCGTGGAGCGCTCATACGAGAAACAGCTACGTGGTGAGAAAGGTGTGCAGATTCTGTTGCGCGACGCCCATGGACGTATCCTGGGCAGTTATAAGAACGGTGCACTGGACCGCCTTCCGAAGGCGGGAAAGAACCTGACCCTTTCTATCGATTACAAGCTGCAGGCGTTGGGTGAGCGTCTGATGCGTGGTAAGATTGGCAGCATCGTGGCCATTGAGCCCTCGACGGGTGAAGTGCTCTGCATGGTGTCATCCCCAACCTACGACCCTCGTCGTATGGTGGGACGTCAGCGTTCCAAGAACCATTTGGAACTGAGCCGTAACGTGTGGAAACCCTTGCTCAACCGCAGTATCATGGGACAGTATCCGCCAGGCTCCACGTTTAAGACGACTCAGGGCCTGACCTTCATGAACGAAGGCATCATCACGTCTGGGACGCAGTACCCCTGTTCCCATGGTTTCAACTTCAAGGGCCTTCACGTGGGGTGTCACGGTCATGCCTCACCCCTGGCTCTTGTGCCTGCCCTCTCCACATCGTGTAACGGCTATTTCTGTTGGGGACTATACCACATGATTGGCAATCGCTCGAAATACGGTTCTGTCCAGAAGGCCATGAACACGTGGCGTGACTATATGGTCTCGATGGGTTTCGGCTACCGACTGGGCATTGACCTGCCAGGCGAGAAGCGTGGTCTGATACCCAATGCTGAGTTCTACGACCGTGCCTATAAGGGCTCTTGGAACGGACTGACCATCATCTCCATCGCCATCGGGCAGGGCGAGGTCAATGCGACGCCGCTGCAGATTGCCAACTTGGCGGCAACGATTGCCAACCGCGGCTATTTCTATGTGCCGCACGTGGTCAGGAAGGTGCAGGGTGAGCCGCTCGATACTACTTTTACGCGTAGGCACTTCTCAAAGGCCAGTCAGCATTGCTACGACTATGTGGTGGCGGGCATGCGCGCATCGGCTGTTGGTGGTACTTGCCACGCTTTGTCGCGTTACGATTTCATGGCATGCGGTAAGACAGGTACGGCGCAAAACCGTGGTCGCGACCATTCCGTCTTCATGGGTTTCGCGCCGATGGATAAGCCGAAGATAGCCGTTGCCGTCTATGTGGAGAATGGCGGATGGGGAGCCGACTACGGTGTGCCCCTTGGCGGTCTCATTATGGAACAGTATATTCACGGGAAGTTGTCGGAGGCCTCAGAGAAGCGGGCCGAAGAGTTCTCACACAGAGTTATCAGTTATGGTTCGCACGACAGATAATAAGAAGCAGCCAGGCGTGTTGCGCTCGTTGGACTACTGGACGATCATCATCTATATCGCCCTGCTCACGTTCGGATGGATAAGCGTGTGTGGTGCCAGCTATACCTATGGCGATACTGATATATTCAGTCTGTCGACACGCTCAGGTATGCAGATTGTGTGGATTGGAACGTCGCTGGTCTTAGGCTTGGTCCTATTACTGTTGGACGACCGCTTTTATAATATGTTCGCGTACATTATATATATCCTGTTGCTCGTACTGCTCTTTGCCACCATCTTCAATCCGCATACCATTAAAGGCTCGCGCTCCTGGCTCGTACTGGGCCCCTTACGATTACAACCGGCCGAATTTGCCAAGTTTGCAACGGCTCTCGCTTTGGCAAAGCTCATGAGTGTCTATGGCTATGACATTGGCAAGTGGAAGCACTTTGGCAGTGCTCTGGCCGTCATACTGGTACCCATGCTCTTCATTGTGATGCAGCGCGAGACAGGGTCGGCACTCGTCTATCTCGCCTTTTTCCTGATGTTCTATCGTGAAGGCATGCCAGGTAGCATACTGTTCACGGCTGTCGCCATGGTCATGTATTTTGTGATAGGCATTCGCTACCAGAACGTCATGTTGTTTGGCGGTCCTACGTCGGTGGGAAAGTTTGCGGTGTTGCTGATGATACAGGTGTTCTCCGCTGCCATGGCCTATGTCTATTGCGGTAACCGTCGTGACGCATGGCGTATGCTGTCTTTCTGTGTTGGTATCACCGTTTTGTCCGTCTTGTTCTCTTCTTATGTCGTTCCCTTTGATATCGTTTGGGTACAGATTGTGCTTAGTGTGCTGCTCATTGGCTATCTGTTGTGGCAGGGACTTGGTACGCGCCTGCGCAACTATTACTGGATAGCCTTGTTCGCACTGGGTTCGATGTTGTTCTTCAACGTGGCCGACTATGGCTTGAATCATGTGTTGCAGCCCCATCAGCGTACGCGTATTAATGTGTTGTTGGGATTGGAGGAAGACTTGAAGGGAGCCGGCTACAATGTGCATCAGAGTGAGATTGCCATCGGCTCAGGCGGATTGGAAGGAAAGGGATTCCTGAACGGTACCCAGACTAAGCTGAAGTACGTTCCTGAACAGGATACCGACTTCATTTTCTGTACCGTGGGCGAGGAGGAAGGTTTTGTCGGCTCTGCCAGTGTGCTGTTGCTGTTCCTGGCACTTATCCTGCGTCTCATTCACTTGTCTGAGCGACAACCCTACCGCTTTGGTCGTGTCTATGGTTATTGTGTGCTGAGCATTTTTCTATTCCATGTCATAATCAAAGTGGGCATGGTGTTGGGATTGACGCCTGTCATTGGTATCCCCCTGCCATTCTTCAGCTATGGTGGCTCGTCACTATGGGGCTTTACGCTTTTGCTCTTCATCTTCCTGCGCATTGATGCTGGCCGTAACCTGGCGCGTACATAGTCTCCGTTGGTCTTTAGTAAGCTTGTAGCTTGATGCCGACATCGACGATGCCTGGCAGGATCTCACGTTTCATATTGTGATGAATCGCGATACAGAGTGAGTCGCCATCGTTGAGGCTCAGGTCTGTCAGGTGGAAATCATATTGGTAGAAGTTGATTCCCTTTCCCTTTGTGTTGCCTCTCTGGTCAATCAGGTTGCAGTTCAGCGTGTCCGTACGTGTGATATGGTTCCTCATGACGTTTCCTTTTTCCTCCTGGCGGTGCAGCGTTGTCTGCTGCACAATGAGGCTAAGCCCCATAAATGGATAAAGACTGTTGATGCGCAACCCCACCTCTTCGCGCAGCACGGCACTCTTCTTCATCGGAGCCACATGGAAGAAGAGCGTGTCGTTCTTTTCCAGACCAGCTATCGGCGCCGGCTCATAGTGGTGATAGACAGTCTTACGGGTACAGCTGCTGATAATCAGTAGCAGTACCAGAAAGGTGATGACGTGTCGCGACCTACGATGCATGCTCCTGTGCCTGTTTGTTGTCATGCCCCTTCGCATCGCGTGGCTTTTTCTTCTTTTTCTTCTTCTTGGCTTTGTCGAAGCGGCTGATGTCGCCTCCGGCCAGGTCCACGGCGGTCTTCTGCGGCTTGGGTTTGCCTCCCTCGTGCAGTGACTCCGGCTTCTCGCCACGGCGGTTCATGTCAATGACCTGTTTGGCACGCTCGGCACTGATGGTTTCCAGATTGGCTGCGATGTTCTTGTCAGTGGAGTAGGTGACCAGTCCGGCCAGGATGTCACTCTTGAAGAGGTGGTAGTCGCCGTCCATCGTCTGAAGGATCGTCTCGCGACCAGGCAGCCTGCGTCCGGCTTCAATATAGTCGTCAACCTCGTAGTTCAGGCAGCACTTCAGCTTGGCACACATACCTGCCAGCTTCTGGGGATTCAGTGAGATGTCCTGAAAACGGGCTGCGTTGGTCGATACGGAGACAAAATTCTTCATCCACGTAGCACAGCACAGCTCGCGGCCGCAGGGACCAGTGCCGCCGATGCGTCCAGCCTCCTGGCGGGCACCAATCTGCTTCATCTCAATACGCACGTGGAAAGCCGCGGCCAAGTCCTTGATGAGCTGTCGGAAGTCCACACGCTCATCGGCAATGTAATAGAAAATAGCCTTCTGACCGTCGCCCTGGTATTCTACGTCGCCAATCTTCATCTGCAGTCCGAGACCTTTGGCTATCTCACGACTCTCAATCATGGTCTCGTGCTCACGCGCCTTGGCTTCACGGAACTTTTCCATGTCTATATCGCGGGCCAGACGGTAAACACGTCTGATGTCATCGGCCGACTTCAGGTTCGCTTTTTTGATTTGCAGTTTGACGAGACGTCCTGTGAGCGTCACTACACCGATGTCATGACCAGGATTGGCTTCAACGGCAACAATATCGCCCTTCTTCAGCGGCAGGTTGTTCACGTTGTGGTAGTAGCCTTTTCTGGTGTGCTTGAACTGTACCTCCACCAGGTCCGTTGTGTCGGCATTGCCTGGCACGTCGGCCAGCCAGTCGTAGGTGTTCAGTTGTCGGTCCTGGCGTCCCACTGCCTGGTGGCAGAGGCCGCGGTCGCAACCGATCCGTATGGGGTGTTCTTTTTCCATTGAATGTCTTATATAGTTTTTTTTATTGCGTCTTATTGCTTTGGGGGAAGGAGCAGGATGATGGTCTGCAGCGCGAAGTCGAAGAATACGATCTTCGCGTTGGCGTTCTGGCCGATGTCGCGGATGGCGCGATTGGTCAGGTCGTAGAACTGCAGGACGTTTGCCTCGTTCACGAAACGGGCGAAGTTGCCGGCAAAGTCCTCTTCCTCCTGTGTCATGTAGGTCAGTTCCTGTTGGCCGAAGTTGTGTACGAAACACTCGCGCGTCATGTGCAGGAAAAACTGCAGGAAGCGCTTCTGCTTCTCACGGCCGTAGCCGGCAATGGTCTCACTCCATTTGCGCAGGTCACGCACATTCCGCAGATAGGCCAGGCGCATCAGCAACTTGTACTGATCAAGGAATTCCTCGTTCTCCGTTCCTGATCGCAGTTCCTCGACAGCCTTCTGCCAACTGCCGTCGGCCAGACGGCTGATGCGCAGTGCCGCCTCTTGGCTGATGCCGCGCCGCTCGATGAGGGCCTGGCAGATGGTGTCGGCCGGCAGTTTTTTTATGTCAATGCGCTGCACACGACTGCGGATGGTCTCCAACAGACGGTCAGGCTCCTCGCAGACCATGATGAACACGGTGCGCAGTGGCGGCTCCTCAATCAGCTTCAGCAGTTTGTTGGCGCAGTCCTGATTCATGCGCTCTGGGAGCCATATGACGCTCACCTTGTAGCCGCCCTGACTGGATTTTAACGACAGCTTACGTACCAAGCTGTCGCTCTCGCCGGCCGTGATGATGGCCTGCTGGTTCTCGCCGCCCATGGCTGTCATCCATTCGTCCATGCCGAAATACGGTCCTTGCATCATCAAGTCGTGCCACTCGCGGGCAAAGTCCTCGCTGACGGGTTTGTGGTCACCGCCCATTGATGGCAGCTTGATGGTGGGGTAGGTGAAGTGCAGGTCAGGATGCTCCAGCTTCTTCAGCATGGGGCTTTCCGCATCACTCTCTCCTCTCTCCTCTCTCCTCTCTCCTCTTTCCAGCAGATAGCAGGCAAAGGCCGTGGCAAGGGCTTTCTTGCCGATACCCTGCGGTCCACAGAGCATAATAGCGTGAGGCAGACGGTCTTCCTTGACCATCTGCATCAGCCGCTGCTTGACTTCTTCTTGCCCTATGACCTCACTGAATCTCACCTTTTCAATCGCTTCACTATTTCCACTACACTGTCGACGGCCGACACCGTGTAGAAGTGGATGTCGTTGATGCCGTGTTCATAGAGTTCGCGACACTGCGCCACAGTCCACTCAATGCCCAACTGACGGGCGTCCTCGTCGGTCTTGCACTTGACGATCTCACGGGCCAGGGGCTCTGGTATGTCGCAGTGGAACGTCCTTGGGACGACTGTCAGCTGACTCAGCTTTGCCATGGGCTTGATGCCAGGGATGATGGGAATCGTGATGCCCATCTGCCGCGCTTTATCAACGAAGTCAAAGTACTTCTGGTTATCGTAGAACAGCTGGGTGACGGCATATTGCGCGCCCAAGTCCTGTTTCTCCTTCAGGTACTGCATGTCCATCTCCAGATTAGGAGCCTCCTCGTGCTTCTCCGGATAG